>Ga0256833_1000296_pt1 | contig 39936 bp, 34 predicted proteins | sample 356284metaG_FD_190535 | JGI IMG/M metagenome (GOLD analysis project Ga0256833, IMG submission 190535) | Hydrothermal vent microbial communities from Mid Atlantic Ridge, Atlantic Ocean - 356-284 | ecosystem: Environmental > Aquatic > Marine > Hydrothermal vents | place: Atlantic Ocean: Mid... | reverse complement strand
ATGCCAAAAGGTCCGCTTCTAAAGCATCTGCCTCAAAAATCAGTTCATCATGAATTTGCAACAACATTTTTACATGTAAATTTTCTGCTTGTATAAGCTGGTGAATACGGTTCATGGAAAGTTTGATCAAATCTGCTGCACTGCCTTGAAAAACCGTATTGACACTCTCTCGGTCATATGCGGCTTTAAGCATCGGGGTTGCTTTGGCATAATCAAAATAACGCCGACGCTTCAGCAGCGTTTCAATATATCCCTGCTCTTTTGTTGTTTCAACAATCGAAGCAAAATAGTTTTTGACCGTTGGAAAAGTCTCGAAATAGCGGCTAATAATCTCTTTGGCCTCTTTGGTGCTAATCTGTAAGGTCTCAGAAAGTTTTTTTTGTCCCATACCGTAAAGCAGACCAAAGTTTACTGTTTTAGCAACCGAACGTTTGGCATCTGCCTCTGCTTCACCGAAAAGGGCAACAGCCGTTTGACGATGAATATCTTTGTTCTGTTTAAAGGCTTCTACCAGTACCGAGTCCTGCGAAAAGTGTGCTAAAAGCCGTAACTCAATTTGTGAATAGTCAATACCAATAAGCACTTTGTTTTCATCGGCGACAAAAGCTTTACGAATTTTGGCACCGAGTTTGGTTCGAGTGGGAATGTTTTGCAGGTTGGGATTTTTGGAACTGAGCCGTCCCGTTGCCGTTCCCGTCTGCACAAACGATGTATAAATACGTGCATGTTCATCACGTTGTGCCAATTTCAGCAAGGGCTCAATATAGGTCGAGTAGAGCTTGTGCAGCGATCGGTACTGTAACAGCAGGGGGACAATAGCATGTTCATCGGCTAATGCATTCAGCACTTTTTCATCGGTGCTGTAGCCTGTTTTGGTCTTCTTAATCACTTTAAGTCCCAGTGTTTCAAAAAGTACCGTACCCAGCTGTTTGGTCGAGTTAATGTTAAACTCACTGCCGGCTTGCTCATATATATCATGTGTCAGCGAAGCAAGTGAAATTTCTGTCTCTTCTTTGAATTGCTGCATGTAAGTAATGTCAAGCTTAATGCCTGCTCGCTCCATAGAGAGCAGCGTTTGAATAAAAGGATACTCCAGTTCCGAAGCAACATTTAACAGTTCGCTTGCTCCACGCTCTTGAAGCAGTTGCACCAGTTTATGATAGAGTCGCCATGTGACAACGGCATCTTCAGCGGCATAACGGCAGGCATCTTCCAGTGCAACGGATGCAAACGTCTCTCCTTTTTTTACCGTCTCTTTAAAGGCAATCATCTCATGATTGAGAAGTGATGCGGCAAGCTTGTCAAGCCCCAAAGCACTTTGCGAATCGAGCAACCACGCCAAAATAATGGTATCGGCATAAACATCAATAGTTTCACACTCTAAATAGCGGGTAATAAAGTGCAAATCAAACTTAATGTTGTGCCCGATTAATCGGCATGCGGTAAGCTGTTTAAGCGCCGCTTTCGCCGCGGACTCGCCAACTTGCACACCGACGCCCAGATAGGAGTGCTTCAACGGCACATAGTACCCTTCATCGGCATGAAGTGCAAAACTAAAACCGACCAATGTATCATGATTCGGATCAAGGCCGGTTGTTTCCGTGTCCAAAGCCACAAGATCATCAGAACACAAACCCGAAACAATCCGCTCAAGCATCTCTTCATCGGTAATAAGCGTAGTAGAAAAACCACTGCCCTTGCCTGCAGAGTTGTTGGGCTCATTTGGTTTCGAGCCAGACTCTTCGTGAACCAGTTTTTTAGCATGAAGCATCCGCAAGACCGCATTCATTTCATATTTTTTAAGTTCGTCGTACAGAGGAACAAACGGATTCTCTTGAGTCATGGCATAACGCTCAAAGTCAAAGTGATCCTTAAAAAGATCACGTTTTAGTGTCACCAACTGTTGCGATCGCAAAGCATCGTCTTTAAAGGTACGAAGCTTTTGCTGTACACCCGGCGGCGTAACCTCTTCAATATGATCATAAATATTTTTCAAAGAACCAAAACGTTTTAGCAGTTTTTCAGCAGTCACCTTTCCTATACCTTTGACTCCGGGGACATTGTCCGCACTGTCCCCTAAAAGTGCTTGGTAATCAATAAATTGCGAGGGGTGCACACCATACTTATTCAGACATGCTTCTTCGTTCACTTCATGACGCTTAATGGCATCGACTAAAATGACGCGGTCATCATCTATAAGTTGACAGAGATCTTTATCATGAGAGACAATTCGTACAATCATCCCTTCCGAAACGGCAACTTGAGCAACCGAAGCAATCATATCGTCAGCTTCATAGTTTTCCTGAGAAAGCGTCTTAAAACCCATCTTTTCAATCCACTCAATAGCAACAGGCAGCTGCTTGGAGAGATCTTCGGGCGGCGGCGTACGATTGGCCTTGTAATTGGGATCAATCCTATTGCGAAAGGTATCCCCTTTGGTATCGAGCGCAAAAATAATATAGTCACTGCTGTGATCTTTGTGTAAGGAGGCAATAAAGTTGGTAAATCCCGTCAGGAGCCCCGTAGGAAACCCCTCTTTATTACTCAACGGCGGTAGTGCGTAAAAACTTCTAAAAAAAAATCCAAACGTATCAATAATCGTGAGGACTTTACCCTTGTGCATACTCATGCACGCATTGTATCAACAAGTTTATTAATCTCTTCTTCTAATATTTCAACATCATAACCTGCCTCTTTTGCTTTAAAAAGTCCTGCATCAATGGCACGTTCACTCAACGGCTCGTGTACCGCTACAATGGTTTTAACAACATTGAGTGCCGTAGCATACTCCTTCACCGCTTCAGGTGCATGTTTATAATCATCAACATGCGCAATAATCTCGACAAATTCCGCGTCAAACTTCCAATGTTCAAAAATGGCGGCCGTAACCTCTGCTGTCGTCACGCCGGTAAATGACTTTTCGACCATGGCAATATTCATTGCCATGGTAATTTCAGATTTAAAATTATCTTCTAAATGTTCTAAAACAATTTGGTTGGAAATTAAGATTTTACCGGTCTCTTGCAAAAAAGCCGCCAAATAAAGTTTGTCCGCTTTTTCTTTATCGATCCTTTTATACCAGTTCATTATCAACGATGCCTGAATATTTGAAACTTCAGCAAACTTTTCGGGGGTTATATTATAAGGTTTCATATCGACTTTCAAGAGTTTGCGAATCGAACTGTTGAGTACAATGGATCGGGTCATGCTCATGCCGAAAAGCGAGACGGCAACCGAAGCCCGATTAATATCTTTACCCATAAAATAGAGTGGTGAATTCGCGGCTTTAAGCAGATTGGTTACAATCATCGGATCCGTTTCAACCACTTTTACCATATCGGCAATGGAAGCATCCGGATCATTGTAGACACGTTGGACATCCAAAATGGTTTTTTCAAGAGGAGGAAGCGATTTGACGTTTTTTATAATTTCATTTTTCATTTTTTTTAACTACTTTTTTGAAAAATATTATAGCCTCTCTTAACTTTTTTTTCTCTTTGACGAAAAAACTGTTATGATTCGCAGTAAAAAGGCTCAATATTTTCATGCAGCCCCTATCTGTTCTCTTTGAACATGACGATTTTGTCATCATCAACAAACCGGCCAATACAAACTTTCATAGCAATAAAGAGCCCGGTATCATGGTTAAAACCGAGCAGATACTTGGTAGAAAACTCTACAGCATACACCGCCTTGACAAGATTACCTCCGGACTGCTTATTTTTGCTACGTCATCCCAAAGTGCCGCACTCTTTACCGAACTCTTTGAAAAACAATGTATTGAAAAATACTATGTGGCAATTTCCTTGCGAAAACCTAAAAAGAAGCAGGGATGGATCAAAGGCGATATGGTACCTGCGCGTCGGGGCAGTTACAAATTTGCAGCAACCTCTCACAACCCTGCCGTCACACAGTTTATAAGTACAGCACTGCGTCCGAATGAACGGCTGTTCCTTCTCAAACCTCATACCGGAAAAACCCATCAGATTCGCGTGGCACTTAAAAGCCTTGGTGCGCCCATTGCCGGAGACATCCGTTATGCCAACGCTACCGACGCCGCCAAAGAAGAACGCGCCTATCTGCACGCCTATGCACTTCGGTTCACCTTTAAAGCAATCTGCTATCAATTTACATGTAAACCTGAGGAAGGATCACGATATAAGAGCGTTGCATGCTCCCAATGGTTTCAAAAGAACACCCAACCCTGGGATTTTTTTACCTAAGTAATGCAGGTATGGATCTTAGTCACAACGCAATCTAAAACTGTCATCTAACGCCAAAGGGAGTATTAAGGTTTGAAAGTGTGCAGCGCGACTCTGCTCGCACATAGCATCGCGTGCGCCATCGGTATTGTCAACATATTGTTGTGCATATTCGGCATTAAAAACCGGTTTATTGGCATCAATGAAAGGTTTAAGGGCATCGCACTCATTATAGTAGTGGCACTCTTCATTGACAGCAAAATCAAAAAACGGCTCCAATACAACAATTTGATCCAAATCATTTTTAAGTCCGACAAGCAGTCCCCGCTCTCTCGCCGCATGAGCAATAAACTTATTGTAGGCCAGCTGATCGTCGGCGCTAAGCGCAAAACCGGTACCGTTGGCATAGCCATCCATATTGTCCGGTTCCACGCCGTCACAACCCTTCGCTACCGCAAGATCCAAACGATGACTCATAATGTTTTGAAGCGATTCTTGACGGATATCGAGCCAACGTTCGCCTTCCCAACCCTCGAGGCTGTTCCCCAGTACCGTCTCATCAAAAAGTACAGCATCCTCACGCCATGCTTCATAACTCCCCGCACTGAAATAACAGATAACAATTTTTCCGCTTTGTCGAAGTGAAGCAATGCGTGATGTATTGCTGTCAAAGAGGTCAATATCATATACATCTGCATCATATGAGGTATTCACCGATCCGGAAAGTTGCCATTGCCACGAACTTTGTGGGGTTAGTTGATGACACATACTACCGGAACTGCCACATCCCGATGTCATTATTGCGAGCAGTACGGGTATAAAACCTAAAAGCATGATGCCTCTTTATAGAGAGATACGTATGGAACGATTATAGCAGATGCAGACTTTGAAAAAACTATCTGCTACAGTCGAATACAACGGACGTAAGCATCCCCTTCTTTGGCTTTCCAGTTAGCAAAACCATTATAGAAGTAGACAAACCATGCCACACTGCTGTTGGAATCAGATTCCAAAGACGACCAGTACGCCGATGAGACCGTATGTTTAAATATCGAACGAATCGCCGGATCGTTATGCTCATGATCTGTAATTCCAATCAATTCATCAACAGTAGGTGTACGCCAATCACTGTACCCTCCTAACGTTAGTGCAGAACAGTAGCGCTGAGCCTCTTCCCATGTAACATTTTCAATACTTCCGTTATTCTCAACATAACGGTCCTGCCACTGCGCACCTGTCGTCAAATCGGTAACAATACCACTATTGTCACGTATATACTCATGTTGCTGTTTTAATGTATCGGCATGACCGGCATAAAGTCCTGTGACCAATACAGCCGTTAAAATAATAGTTTTCAAGTCTGTTTAATCTCGATTAGTTTTTTTTTGCATGTAACTCTATCCACTAATCGTTAACACTTTGTTAAAAACACACTGTATCTTAGAACATAACTATTTCTTATTCTTATTGGTACTCTGTTATTTATAAATTAGGTCTGTATACGATGCAATTTTATCACTTCGTCCATATTATGGACTAAACATGATAAAATAATAGAGAAAATACTACCAAGGTGCTTCCGTGTTGCTACGCTTCAGCTTTTTCATCATCATAAGCATTCCTTTGTTGGCCGCAATGCACTTACAGCAGCAGTACTATTTTAAAACAGGCCCTATTTACAGTACCACGCTGTTCCCAAACATAAAAAAGAAATTCATACTATTCAATATCAATAATAATCGTACGCATTATCGCGTGAAAAGTACGCAGCTCATACGTCGCTTTAAAGAACACAACCTTACGCTTACCGCAGGCTCCGTACGCTATGTAAACTTTGTTAAAATGAGTCCCGTATCAACAGCGCGTTTAGAAGAGCAACTTGCAATGCGCTATCGTACTGTTTTTAAAAATTTACATGTAAAAAAAGTTTCTGTCACACCACGAAGCTATCTTTCAAAACTCCCGCAAGAGTATACGCTGCTTTTTTCTGAAAAAAACATGTACCGGTCTGAAGGAGTATTTAGTATTAAAACCGCCGATAAAAAACGCCTCTTCTTTAACTACCGTATTGATGCTACCCTTGAGGTATACATGCCACGGTATACTCTCAAACGCGGCGACCCTCTCACTCCGATGAATACGATCAAAAAACGCATTGTTCTTCAGAAGCTTCGCGCACTGCCAATAGTAGAGACAGGTGTAAAAAAGTACCGACTCAAACGCAGTATGAAACCCAATCGCATTATTACCCAACGTGATATTGAGTTGTACCCTATTGTTAAAAGAGGATCGAGTGTCCTTGTTGAACTCAAAAGCGGCTCCGTTGTGTTACAATTCAGTGCCATAGCCTCGCAAGACGGCGCTAAAAATGATATTATTACAATTCAAAAAAAAGATGGACGTCGGATCAAGGCACGGGTTATCGCTGCCGGACGTGTGGAGATGGAATGAAAATAGTCGTTGCAATCAGTGGTGCGAGCGGTGCAGAGTTGGGCCTCAAGGTACTGCATGCCCTACCCCGCCACTTTGAAAAACATCTTGTCATCTCCGAGCATGCTAACGTAGTATTGCAACACGAAGAGCATGTCACCTGTTATGACAATAGTGCGATCGGTGCCAGTATTGCTTCGGGTTCTTTTGGATGTGATGCCATGATTATTGTACCCTGCAGCATGAATACTTTGGCAAAAATCAGCTGCGGTATTGCTGACAATCTGATTACCCGAGCCGCGGCGGTCATGCTTAAAGAGCGAAAGACTCTCTTGATCGCACCGCGCGAGATGCCTTTCTCTGCCATCGCGCTGGAAAATATGCACAAACTTGCCGCGTTAGGCGTTATTATTGCGCCGCCGGTACTGGCATACTACTCACAGCAACGCACACTAGAAGCAATGGAGCACTTTATGATTGGAAAATGGTTTGATCTTTTAGGTATAGACAATACCCTCTATAAACGGTGGCATTCCCATGATTAAGCGCGCACTCTATCCCGGAACCTTTGATCCGATCACAAATGGACACTTTGATATTATTCAGCGTGCCACCACGCTTTTCGACGAACTTATTGTTGCCGTCGCCGCATCTCATGAAAAAAAACCGATGTTTACTCTTGATGAACGGATTCTCATGGCCAAAAAGGCGACCCAACAACTCCATAATGTCTCCGTAGTCGGCTTTGACAATTTAACCATCGATCTCTCCCATACCCTCAACACCACCATTCTTATTCGCGGTCTGCGCGCCGTCAGTGATTTTGAGTACGAACTGCAATTGGGATACCTCAACCGCTCATTAGACGATGCCATAGAGACGGTCTACTTAATGCCCAATTTACAGCACGCCTTTATTAGCTCTTCCATTGTGCGTAACTTGCTTAAATTTAACGGAAAAACCGATCATCTGCTTCCCAAAGAGGTACAAGAGATCATTGGAGGAATGAACGCATGTACGTTGCATTAGAAGGGATCGATACCGCAGGAAAAAGTACGCAAGTTGCTCTGCTTCGCCATGCTTTTTCTGATGCCGTCATTACGAAAGAACCCGGTGGAACATCACTGGGGGTCAAAATACGCGATATCGTCTTGCATCATAAACTGCACAGCTCCAAAGCCGAATTTCTGCTCTTTTTAGCCGACAGAGCCGAACACACAACGCAGATTATTAAACCCAATAAAGAGAAACTCATTATTTCCGATCGCAGTGTTGTCTCGGGTATTGCCTATGCTTTGGTAAAAGGCGACATCTCTGCAACCGCACTGCTGCATATGAACCGTTTTGCAACCGACGGTATCTATCCGCAAACAGTTTTTTTGCTTCAACTGACTCAAGACGAGCTGGAGTATCGCCTCTCTCAAAAAAAACTTGACGGTATTGAATCCCGCGGTATCTCCTATCTCCTAAGTATTCAAGACGCTCTCATACAAGCAGCTCAAATGCTGGAAATTGAACTCGTTACCATCAATGCGTCAGAGCCTGTTGATACTATCAGCCGCTCAATTATAACTCATATTAAGGAACATCAATGATTCGCTCACTCCGTGGCATGAACGATATTTTAGAAGAAGAGCAGTACCGCCGTTTTAACCACTTTCATAACGTTGCTTGTCACGTAGCAATGCGCTACGGCTTCCACTACATAGAGACGCCGCTTCTTGAAGAGACCGCACTGTTTAAACGTTCCGTCGGTGAATCAAGCGACATTGTCGGCAAAGAGATGTATCAGTTTACCGACAAAGGCGGTAATGACATCTGCTTAAGACCCGAAGGTACTGCCGGAGTCGTTCGTGCTTTTATCCAACATAAATATGATAAAAAAGGAGGCATACACCGTTTCTTTTACCATGGGCCGATGTTTCGCTATGAACGACCGCAAAAGGGACGTCTGCGCGAATTTCATCAGTTCGGCGTTGAGAGTTTCGGTCTTGCTTCGGTATATGAAGATGCTTCACTCATTATGATGGTCAGTGATATCTTCAATGCTTTGGGAATCGGTTATACCTTGCAACTCAACTCCTTAGGGTGCCACGAATGCATGCCACCGTACCGAGAGAAACTCATTGCCTTTATAGAACAACACGCCGATGCCGTCTGTGGGGATTGCCAACGCAGGAAAGCAACCAATCCTATTCGAGTACTCGACTGTAAAAACAGCGCCTGTCAGGCTATTTACGCTCATGCGCCAAAACTGATGGACCACCTGTGCACCTCTTGTAACACCGATTTCACCACCCTCACCCTGCTGTTAGACAAAGAACATATTGCCTATACCATTGACACCCATCTGGTGCGCGGTCTTGACTACTACTCCAAAACGGCATTTGAATTTATCAGCAATGATATCGGAGCACAAAGCGCTATTGCCGGTGGCGGACGTTACGATCGTCTCATTGAGTTTTTAGACGGAAAACCTACTCCCGCCGTCGGTTTTGCCATTGGCGTCGAACGTCTCTTGGAGCTCATCAAGCTTCCCCAGCAAGAGCGTGAGGGTTACTATTTCGGAGCTATGGATCATGAAGCACTACCGCTTCTACTTCAACTGGGACAGCGAAAACGCCGCAGTGAAAAAACAATTATTGAATACAGTGCCAAAAGCCTTAAAGCGCATCTGAAAAATGCCGATAGAGTCTATGCAAGATACTGCGTGGTCATCGGAGCGAACGAACTCAAAGAAAATACTCTCTGGGTCAAAGATCTTGTTAACAAAAAGGAGCAACATATTCCTGTTGACTCCTTTTAATCTGTCAAGGAACTGTTAAATGCTACAAGAGGTTACTGCTTTTGCCAAAGAGTCTGTTGAGTTTATTCTCATTGTTACGGTTGTTTTTATTGTCATGCTGTTTGTCTATGACAAGTATGTTCAGCGTCGTCATTCGCTACTCATAAACTATCCGATTATAGGACGGTTTCGTTATTTTTTTGAAGCCTTGCGTGAGCCGATGCGCCAATATTTCGCTGAAGAGACCTTTTACGACTCTCGTGACAAAGTTGATTGGGTGTACAAAGCATCCAAAGATCTGCCCAACTACAAATCTTTTTCGGTAGCACAGCCTTTTTCAGGATCTCGTTTTATTCTGAAACACTCGTCTCATGTACTTAACGATGATGAGGTCTCCAACGATATGAGCGTTGTGTTCGGAAAAGACCGCGACATTCCTTTTGTCTCACATACCCCCATTATTCGTTCGGCTATGAGTGACGGTGCGCTCAGTCCCGAAGCCGTACGTGCATTCGCTTTGGGTGCCAATAAATCAGGACTCACAGTCAATACCGGAGAAGGCGGCCTCACTACCAATCATCTCTACACACATCTGCCCGATCTTAAGCACAGTGAATACCTTGAGGTTGTGAAAAGTACGCCACTCGCAGAGCTGGTATTTAAACTCTCTGCTTTTTTCTTTAATCGTGCGGTTGCCATTAACATGTACCGCAAAATATTATTGAATAAAAAAACGGAAAACACCTATATATATGCTCCGGACTCTCATGTTCTCTTCCGTGTAAATTGGAGCGCACCGCTTAAAGCTTTTCCCAAAGAGGTGCCTACAGATATTCCCAACATGATTTTTCAGATGAGTTCGGGGCTCTACGGTGTGCGTGACGACCAAGGAAATTTTGATCCGCTTCGTTATGAAAAGGTGATGCGCTTTTGTCGCATGACCGAAATTAAAATTGCTCAAGGTGCCAAACAGACCGGCGGTAAACTTGCCGCTGCTAAAGTTACTGCCGACATTGCCTACTACCGCGGTGTTCCCGAAGGAGAAGATGTCTTTTCACCTAACCGTTTTCCTTATGCTGATACCACAGAACATCTTCTGGAGTTTGTAGAACGCCTCCAAAATATCTCTAAAAAACCGGTCGGCATTAAAATTGTCATCTCTGATGCCCAAAGTGTCGACAAACTTGCCGAAGCGATCGCCAAGCGCAAATCCGAAGGCAAGCCCATTATTGATTTTATCTCCGTTGACAGCGGTGACGGCGGCAGTGCAACCGCACCGCTGGAACTTATGGAGTCTGTCGGTCTCAATACCACCAACTCTCTTTATGTTCTTGATACGACACTGCGAAAATATCAACTCCGTGACGACATAAGAATTATTGCCAGCGGTAAAATCTTAACACCCGATGATGCTATAATTACTTTAGCAATGGGTGCTGATGCCGTTGGTATCGCCAGAGGCTTTATGATGAGCGGTGGCTGCATTCGTGCACGGATGTGTTCAGGCTTCGGATCTCATAAATGCCCGGTAGGCATGGCAACACAAGATGCCAAAAAGCGTGCATCGTACCTGGTCGTAAAACAGGCAGGATCTATCGCCAACTATCATCACAATCTCATAAAAGGAATGAAAGTGATTCTTGCCGTTATGGGCATTAAGCATGTTCAAGAGTTGAATAAAAAACAGCTGACATTTAAAAATAAAACCGGTGAAATATTTTTCGATATTGATACATACTTTCACCATAAACTTCATATATAAGTGAACAGATGTACGGCGTAGAAATATGGGGTGATGAGAACTTTGTTATTGACAACGAAACCGTCAAAGTGAACCACCTGAGTGCTCCTACCCTGTTGGAAATAACCCAAAAAATTCGTAGTGGAGGCATTCGCGGTCCGTTACTGCTGCGCTTCCCGCATCTTATTCAAAAACAGATTGATTCACTTTACAGTAATTTTCATCGTGCTATTACAGAAAATCATTACCAAGGATCGTTTCACGCAGTCTTTCCCTTGAAAGTCAACCAATTTCCCAACGTTATTGACAATATTATTGCCTACGGTACTCCTTACGGTTACGGTCTTGAGGCCGGTTCCAAAGCTGAACTTATTCTTGCCATGTGCCAAACGCCGATCGGCTCGCCCATCACTGTCAACGGTTTTAAAGATACCGAGATGATCACCATGGGGTTTATCGCCGCACAAATGGGTCACAATATTACATTGATTATTGAAGGCATTAACGAACTTGAGTCTATTATTGAAGTGCAATCTACATGTAAATTGGCTACACCCTCCATTGGTATTCGCCTGCGCTTGCACAGCAGTGGCAGTGGTACTTGGGCTAAAAGCGGCGGTATGCGTTCCAAATTCGGATTAACAACAACCGAAATTCTTGAAGCCATGCATCTGCTTAAAACAAACAATCTTCTTGAGAATTTTACAATGATCCATTTTCATATCGGGTCACAGATGGAAGAGATTTCGCCCCTGAAAAAAGCACTGCGTGAAGCGGGAAATATTTATGCCGAGCTTAAAATGATGGGTGCCGAAAAACTTACCAATATCAATATCGGCGGCGGTCTGGCCGTCGAGTACTCCCAAAGTAAAAAAGAGCGCAAAAACTACTCGTTAAACGAGTTTGCCAACGATGTTATTTTTTCCCTGCGAGAAATCATGAACGCCAAAGGGGTGAAGCACCCCAATGTCTATACCGAATCGGGTCGCTTCATTGTGGCCTCTCATGCAACACTTATTACTCCGGTGCTTGAACTCTTTTCTCATGATTATCAAGAGCATTCACTGCGATTTAAAGAGAAAAATCCACCGCTTATCGATGAACTTCGCGATCTGAATCGGCTTTTAAATGCCAAAAACTGCATTGAATTCATGCACGATGCTCTGGACCATCAAGAGTCGCTCTTAACCCTGTTCGATCTGGGTTATATTGATCTGGAAGATCGCTCCAATTCAGAAATTCTGGTTCATCTTATTATTAAAAAATCACTCTATCTGATGGCGTCAAATCCGACAAATGAGAGCATTCGTCTTGAAGAACGGTTTGTCGAACACTTTTTGATTAACGGCTCGATTTTTCAAAGTCTTCCTGACTACTGGGGACTTCACCAGAAATTTCCGGTCATGCCGTTACACAAACTCCACATTAAACCCATCCGTGCCGCCAATCTGTGGGATATCACCTGTGACAGTGACGGAGAAATTACCTTTGACTCCAAAGCACCGTTATATCTGCACGACATTGACTTGGACAATGAAGAGTATTTTTTGGCATTTTTCAATGTTGGCGCCTATCAGGAAACCTTGGGAATGCATCATAATCTTTTTGACAAACCGACCGAATGCAGTGTTATCGTTACTGAAAACGGGTACCGTTTAGAAAAACTGCATGAATCTCCCCATATTATTGAAATTTTAGAATCCATTCAATACAATACCCGTTCAATGATAGAAACACTTAAAAACAATCTTCAAAAAAGTGATTTTAGCGACGCCAAGGAAAAAAGTGATACACTTTTAAAACTAGAACACTATTTACACCAGAACGGTTATCTGCGTACCACAAAATAAGGAACAATAAGTTGGGGCTTTTTAGTGAAATAAAAGAAGATTTTAGCAACGTCTATCAAAATGATCCCGCCATTCAATCACGTACCGATTTTCTTTTTAACTATCCGGGAGTATGGGCCGTTGTCTGGTACCGCATTGCACATCGTCTCTATCGTAGAGGCTTCAAACGGCTTTCTCGTATGATGATGGGAGTTAATATGCTCTTGACCAATATTGACATTCATCCCGCAGCTCGCATTGGACGGCGTGTTTTTATTGACCATGGCTTTGGTGTCGTTATTGGAGAGACAACCATCATAGAAGAAGATGTCGTCATCTACCAAGGTGTCACCTTGGGCGGAGTCAGCCTTGATGTCGGTAAACGCCACCCTACTATTCGTAACGGTGCCGTCATTGGCGCGGGTGCCAAAGTTTTAGGTAACATTACCATAGGCTCTTATGCCAAAGTCGGTGCCAATTCGGTTGTTGTCCGCGATGTCTCCGAGTGTTCAACGGCTATCGGTATTCCCGCGCATGTCATTGAAAAAGGCCGCGACAAAGACCAGTTCAGTCACAACAAACTTCCCGATATTAACAAGGAACTTTTTGAGTACCTTATTAAACGTGTTGCCGTCTTGGAACATGCCGTTATGAAAAACAATAAAGAGATTATTGACGAAGATATTAAGCTTGATCATATTTATGAATCATTTCTTAAAGCGATGAAAAATTAACGTGATTGCCAAACTTCTCTTTTTTTCAGCCTTAACCGTCATTACGGTCCTGGCATTTCTTCCCAATTACAATGCCCTTCCTGATGTTGTATCGTTTAGCGATGTACTCAATCATTTTCTCGCTTTTTTAGTACTCACTTTTCTATTTAAATTTGCCTACCCTGCCTTAAAAAATATTTTACATGTAATTTTATTGACTCTGTATGCCGTCTTTATAGAAATCGTTCAATATTTCCTTCCGACCCGCTATGCCGATCCCGTAGATATTCTTTTTGATATGTTCGGAATTGCCCTTGCCTATGCTATAATTTCGAAAAAATTTAAGAGGTAATTATGCTAACGAATCGTGTCAATACTCTCTCCGAGTCTATCACTATGGCAATCACCGCATTAGCCCAAGAACTCAAAGCAGAGGGAAAAGACATTCTTAGCTTCTCTGCCGGTGAGCCGGATTTCGATACCCCACAGGTCATTAAAGATGCAGCCATTAAAGCCATTGAAGAGGGGTTTACCAAATATACCGCCGTTGACGGTATTGTTGAAGTGCGTCAGGCTATTGCCGACAAACTCAAACGTGACAATAATCTTGAGTATCGTCTCGATCAGATTATTACCAATAATGGAGCTAAGCACTCCCTTTTTAACCTTTTCTCCGCAACCATCGACCATGGTGACGAAGTCATTATTCCCGCACCCTATTGGGTTACCTACCCGGAATTGGTCAAATACTGTGGCGGCAATGTCGTTGAAATTCACACAGATGACACCAGCGGTTTTAAAATTACTCCACAGCAACTCCGCAACGCCATAACACCACGCACCAAGATGCTTGTCCTAACAACTCCCTCCAATCCTACGGGTGCCGTCTATACCAAAGAGGAGCTCTTGGCTCTGGGCGATGTACTCAAAGGTACCGATATTATAATTGCCAGTGACGAGATGTATGAAAAACTAACCTACAACGGCGTGTTCACCTCGGTTGCATCCGTCAGTGACGATATGTTTGAACGTACCGTTACCATTAACGGTCTCAGCAAATCCGTTGCCATGACAGGATGGCGATTCGGCTATATGGCAGCAGCCAATACCACACTGATCAAAGCTACCAAAAAACTGCAGAGTCAAAGTACTTCCAATATTTCCAGCATCACACAAAAAGCCTCTATTGCCGGTCTTGACGGTAGTGCCGATGCCGACATTACCCTGATGAAAGAAGCATTTATTGCACGCCGCGACGAAGCAGCCAAACTTTTTAATGCCATTGCCGGACTCTCTGTCGTCGTGCCCGATGGTGCATTCTATCTTTTTGTCAATATTAAAGAGGTGAGCAACGACTCCATGGAGTTCTCCAAAGCACTGCTTGCGCAAGAAAACGTTGCCGTTGTACCAGGGGTTGCTTTTGGAAGTGAGGGGTATTTTCGATTCAGCTTCGCCACGGACATTGAGAGTATTCACCAAGGCATCAAGCGCATTGAGCGCTTTGTCAACAGCAGGGTCTAAACACCCTACTGTAATGCTTGCAATGCGGCAATAACATCATCAAGATTTGTTAGCGGAATATGTACTTTCCACTCAGGGTTCTCAGCATCTCCGGCTAGCGAGATACCGATACTCGCCACCGTTGCACTGTCACTGCCGTAAGGCTCTTCAATCTTTGCAACGGAGATCACACCGTTTTTAGTTCCTTCTAAAGAGATGACTTTCTGATTGCTTACTGTTTCGCTCATCACGATTCCTTATCTATTTTTTTAGTAGTCTACCCAATTTCCCTTGAAGTTTCAACCACTGCTTGTGATCCATAAACGGAAAACCGGCAAATGTTTTACCCGACTCCTCTATAGTTTTTGTCACACCGGTACGTGCAGCCAGTGTTGTAAATGGCGCAATTTTCAAATGCCCTGCCGTGGCGCTTTGTCCACCCATCACAACATTGCGTCCCAGTTCTGTTGAGCCCGCAAGCCCTACTTGTGCCGCTAAAAGCGAGTATTCGCCGATAATACAGTTGTGCGCCACTTGAATAAGATTATCAAGTTTGGCGCCTTTTTGAATGCGAGTACTTCCAAAAACAGCGCGATCAATAGCGCAGTTACTACCAATCTCTACCTCATCTTCAATGGTAACATTACCGTTTTGATAGATTTTCACATGCTCTCCCGATGCTGTATGGGCAAACCCAAAACCGTCACATCCAATGGTCGTATTAGCATGAATAATACAGTGATTTCCAATCTGGCAATCTCTGTATACAACAACATTGGGATGCAGTATCGTATGATCGCCAATCGTAACGTCTGCACCAATATAACAGCCGGAAAGAATTGTACACTCCCGACCAATTCTCACACCCGGAGCAAGAAATACATGTTCACCAATAACACTACCCTCACCTATTTCAGCTACGCCGCCGCTGCTTTCAAGTGGTGTTTTTGTAAAGTATCGTGACGCTTTTGCCATGTAAAGATAGGGGTTAGACTCCACTACAAGCGTTTTACATCCGTGAGGTACCTTGTCAACAAAGGCTTCTGTAACAATAACCGCACCGGCTTGTGTTTGTTGCAGATCCGGTAAATGCTTGGCATCGACAATAAAACTCAGTTCACTTGCCGTAGCATCGTTTAATGTGTTGATTGCCGTTATCGGTATAGACTCTGCATCATACGCAATATCGATATGTCGGGCTAAGACGTCGAGCGCTATCATCGTTCAAGTGCTACCGATCCGCTACGCACAATCTCTTTGGGGTGGTAACGCTTTACCAGATTGAGAAAATTACTCACCCGCTTAGGCTCATCGGCAATCATCACAATAATGGTCTCTTCCCCAACATTGACAATACCGCCGTTATAAGCTGAAGCAAGAGCACTAATGTCGCTGGGTGATTCGCTGGAAGGAAATTTCACAAGCGCCATCTCTTTTTCCACAAGATCGGCATGCTCATATACTTTCAAGACCGGAATCAGTTTATGAAGCTGTTTCACAATCTGTTCACTGACACGAACAGAACCTGATGTGACTATGGTTAAGCGTGAATACTTTGAATCCGGCACCGGTGCTACGGTCAGTGATTCAATATTATACCCGCGACCGGAAAAAAGATCGGTAACGCGTGAAAGAACACTGGCTTCATTAATTACAATTACCGAAATTACACGTCTTGCATCTGCCATTACTTCTCCTTACTTGCTAGCATCATATTGAACAGTGAACCGCCTGAAGGCACCATCGGCATCACATTTTCCAAACGTGCCACCGATACATTAATGAGCGCAACAACATTTTTCTCGACCGCATCTTTAAGCGCCGCATCAAACTCCGCTTTCGTTGTTACCTCATACCCGACACCACCAAAACTTTCTACCAACATGGTAAAGTTGGGTTGACCTGCCGAAAGATCCGTTGAAGAGTGGCGTTTGTCATAAAAAAGCGTCTGCCATTGCCGTACCATACCGAGGTACTGATTGTTTAAAATGACATTAATAACCGGCAATTTATTTTCCACAGCTGTCATTAGCTCTTGAATATTCATTAGGATTGAGCCGTCACCGGTAATGTTAATGCTCACACGATCCCTATCGGCACGTTTCACACCCATAGCAGCGGGAAAACCAAAGCCCATTGTACCCAAACCGCCGGAGCTTATAAATTGACGTGCTCGCGTAAATGGGTAGAACTGTGCCGCCCACATCTGATGCTGTCCGACATCGGTAGAGATATTGGCTTGATCACCAAGAAGCTCTCCAATACGTTCAACAACCCATTGCGGTTTAATGACATCATCCTCTTCCTGATAACTCAACGGATGCAGTTTCTCAAAATTGGCAATTGTCTCCAACCACGATTCGTAACGTGACTTATTGACTTTATCGGCAATAAGCTCCATCATAGCAATAACAACACCTTTGACATCGCCGACAATAGGATAGTGTGCATTGACCAACTTTGAAATACTTGCCGGATCAATGTCAACATGAATTATGTCGGCGTTTTTTGCAAATTCGGAAAGTTTTCCCGTGACACGATCGTCAAAACGCGCCCCCAGTGCGATCACCAGATCGGTCTCGCTCATCGCCATGTTGGCAGCATACGAACCGTGCATTCCCAGCATGGAAATCAGCAGTTCGTCATCGTAACGCAATGTTCCGCGCGCCATAAAAGTTTCCACCGCAGGAATACCCGTCATGGCAACAAACTGACGAACCTCTTCAGAAGCATTCGAGTTAATAATACCGCCGCCAAGATAGAAGAGCGGTCGTTTGGCATTTACAATAGCATCCACTGCTTTTCGGATTTGACGAGAATTGCCTTTTACTGTCGGTTTATAGGTCTCTAACTCAACCGGCTTTGAGTAATCAAACTCGGCTATTTGCGCGGTAACATCTTTGGGAATATCTATATGTATCGGTCCCGGCCGACCGGAAGCGGCAATATAAAATGCCTCTTTTAAAATACGCGGTAACTCGCTTGCATCGGTTACCAGATAGTTGTGCTTAGTACATGAGCGGCTGATACCCACCGCATCGATCTCTTGAAACGCATCGGTGCCAATAAGGCTCATCGGCACCTGTCCGCTAATGACGACTAAAGGAATGGAGTCCATATAGGCATCTGCCAGTCCGGTAACGGCATTGGTAAATCCCGGTCCGGAAGTAATCATGGCAACACCGACTTTACCGCTTGCTTTGGCATACCCTTCGGCCGCATGCACAGACGCCTGCTCATGACGCGTCAGAATATGTTCAAAACCGTCTTGTTTATAAATTTCATCATAAACATTCATTATGGCACCGCCGGGATACCCAAAAACGGTATCGACACCCTCGGCAATTAATGCCTCTATAACCATCTGTGCACCGCTCATCTGCATGGCGCTCTCCTTCAACATAATACATGGATATTAAAAATGGCTCATTATATAAAAAAGTAGCTATATTTTATGTTAAAAACTCCACTGAGAGTGCTTTTAAAGATTGGATTTATGTCGATTCAACACTATTGTTCGGTACTCTCTTGAGCCACGCTTCTTTCCAAAAAAGAAAACAGGCTCTGTCACACACTTCCCCAAAACTGCGTTCGCCGCCGCAATAAGCATTTTCTATAAGTACGGTATTGCTGATTTTTTGTATTTTATTATTGGTTTCGTTTAAGAAGGTATCGACCCGTTTAAAAACCACTACCTCTTTGCCGCAATACGGCCACATCTCTTTTGTAAAAGCACATCCTTGTAACTTTCCGTCATCATCAAGTGTTTGGCGTATTTCATCTTCAGATTTCACTTGAACACGCTCACCGACTTGTAGACCTAGCGTTGTCACCTCTTTGGGCAGCGTTGTTTTTTCTTGAGAGACCGACTCTTTCTCTTTCATGAATTTACGGATATTACCGTAACTCTCTTTCGCTTTACGAGCTAAATCTTTTACCTCCAGCCAGATCATTTCTGCCGTAGTTTTTACCGGTAGTTCCATCTTCTGTTCGTCTACCTGACAAACAATCTCTTCATCTTTTTTCATGGGAATGCTCCTTGATGTCAATAGCTACCGCTACATTACTCTCAAGGATTGTACACTGTTTGCTATTATTTTTCAATTAACTCAAAAAAAAACAGTTTTACATTTACATGTATTTTTTAAGGCGTTGCAATATTCATAACAACCGATGAACCGCTCCATTGTGACAACGATCCTTTGGGAAGGCTTTCTATATCCAAAGTCGATGCTGCTTGTTCACGCCACTGCAGATACAATGATTCAATCAAATCATCCAGACCAAAAAGCCTGACGTAATTTCGAATGCCCTCTTCAATGCTGTGTACGGGGGCGGACTCTTTAAAAAGCCGTTCAAGTTGTTTCAGATAACATTGCTGAAACAGTGTTGCAATAGCCTCTTTTTTGGCATCAATCGTCATGTATGTTTCCAGCGCATTTTGCACACCTAAAGCATCGCCTTTGGAGGCATGTTTTAGCGCAACATCCACCTGTTGGCTCCATTGACTTTCAAGCGCTGTTCCCTCGGCCGTATCATAAAGCAAAGGAAAACTGCTCATGTAGGCAAAGGCATTAGAGAGGTGATTGTTTTCAATGGCATCATAAAAGAGTCGGTATGCTTTAATGGACTCAATCATCTCTTTGGCCTCTTCATGATAATCCGGAAAATCCGAAAGAATGTCACATAATTGTTGCGCCTTCTGATATTCACGATTATTAAATTTTTCATGCGCCTTAATATAGAGTGAGTCTGCATAATTCATAATGCTGTCATACTCTGAAAACTCTTTTAAAAACGGATGGATTTTAAGTACTTCAAATATTTTCTTAAACTCTTTCGTTGCCGTAAGTTTCTTGAAATAGAGATACATTTTTTGTTCTGAAAAAAGTTGTTGCATGGCCGGCGCTTTATCTGAAATACCCCGAAACGGCGCTAAGACTTGGCGTGCCCGCTCCTCTCCACCTTTTTGTAATATTAGTTTTTGCGCTTCTAAAAAGCACTTTTTCCAGTGAAGCTCAAGCTGTTGAAATATTTTTGACTCTTTAAATTCCGGATATTGATGCGCCATGGAATAGGCCAATGGGTACTTTTTATTATGGATATGTGCTTTGAACTGTTCAAATTTTTCAAAATTTGCCAAAAAAACGGTAATGTAGCTCTTTTTCTTCGGTATCTCGGCAAAGGGGGCAAACAGCGCTTGCGTATTTTTTCGATCCCCTTTCTCCATAAATATTTTTGCCTGCATCACCGTTTTTTCCCAAATGGACTCGACACTCAGGTAACTTTTGGACTGTGCCATTATTGGATTGTTTTCTACCATCTCATACAACTCTTTATAGGCACGATTACGAACCAATGTCTGCAACTGTGTTTCATCGCCAAAAAGCGAATAGAGTGTCACATTGCCCTCGGAAGTTCCTACTGCCAAATGGTATTGTCGGTTCACAAACCCTAATGAGGTAATGCGTTCACTGAGTTTCATATAGCGTTGTTTCAACTGCTCGTACGACTCCAGGTCATACAAAGAGATATACCCCAGTTTCGTACCGACAAAAAGAAATCGTTTGTCATCACTGAGTGTCAATGCCGTAATATCGTCACTCATTTTCGGCAGTCGTGCCACAATAGTTCCGTGCACAATATCCCAGACAATGAGTTTGCCCTCTTTGTCGGTAGAAAGCAGTCGCATCCGAGGTAAAAATATAATGTTCATCACCGCTGTACTGTGACCGCGAAGTTTGAGCGGGGGTTTCATGGTCGCCAAATTTTGCACGTGAATCGTTCGGTCATAGCTTCCTGTAGCAACAAACTGTCCGCTGTCGCTAAAGCTAACGACGGTGACGTAGTCCGAATGGGGAGGAAGTGTAAAAGCAAGACGTGCGGTTTTTAACGCCCATACAAAGGTCTTACCGTCTTGACCGCCGGTTGCCATATAGCGGGCATTTGGTTCAATAGCCAAACTTTCAATGTCACCATGATGACGCTCTACACTGTAAAGCAGTGCTTTTTTAGCAACCGAAAAAAGTGCCGCTTTGGCTGAAGACGGCAGTGTCGTAGCAAGAAAAGTTCCTTGCGCCGTAATATCGACAAAATTTCCCGTATCTCTTTGATGGCTAATATTACTCTTAAAGCCGCCGACAAGGCTGTACTCTTTTGTACTGTATAGACGCAGTGTCGTATTGCTGTCTATGAGCGCTAAATACCCATTGTCCAAAGTTTTGATCAGTAAGACAGGATTTTTAATATTAAACGTGCTTACTGTCTCCATGCCGTTACATCATCTCCGTATTAATATAGGCTTCGCGATGCAGTAGCTCACGAATCTCTTTTTGATGCTCTTTTCCTTTGGTTTCCAAATGAATCGTGACATGGGCATCACCGTAGTCTAAATCGGTTGAGGTACGTTCATAAGCAATATGAACAATATTTGCACCCAGTTCATTTAACAGCTCGGTCAGGTGCATCAGTGAGCCCGGTTTGTCGACCAAAGTCACCATTAGCTTCATTTTTCGATGGGACTTTACGAGACCTTTTTCAATAATAACCGACAACAGCGTCACATCGACATTACCGCCGCTCAATACTACGGCAACATTTTTACCTTCAAGTTGCGGCAGCTTATGGTGCAGCAATGCCGCCACGCCAACCGCACCGGCTCCCTCAACAACAAGTTTTTGATTTTCAAGAAGAAACAGCATGGCACTGGCGATCTCTTCATCATCGACACAAATAACATCGTCAACATAAGAGAGCATATACTGCAGTGTAATATTTGACGTATCACGCACTGCAATTCCGTCAGCAATCGTACGTACCGACGTGCTGTCAACGGCACGCTTTAACTCAAAGGACTCTTTCAATGCCGGTGCCCCCGAAGCACTCACACCGATTACCTGAATATTGGGATTGACTGCTTTAACAGCCGTTGCAATACCACTGATGAGACCACCGCCGCCTACGGGAACAATAACGGCATCAAGCCCATCACTGCACGACTCCAAAATCTCTAAAGCAATCGTACCCTGACCGGCAATAACGACATCGTCTTCAAACGGGTGAATAAATGTCAGAGAGTGTGTTTGAGCATACTCTAAAGCATAGGCGTACGCCTCATCATAATTCGCTCCGTACAGAATAACGTCGGCACCGAAACGCTTCACGCCGTTGACTTTTGTCAATGGCGTTGATTCGGGCATAATAATAGTGGCATCTACGTTAAAATGCTGTGCCGAAAGTGCAACGCCTTGCGCATGATTGCCGGCACTGGCCGCAACAACGCCCCCTTCTCGCTCACGTGGACTCAATGAGGCTATTTTGTTGAATGCACCGCGAATTTTAAATGCTCCCGTTACCTGTAAATTCTCTTTTTTGAGATAGACCTCTGTCCCGCTGATTTTACTCAGTATGGGCGCATATGAAAACGGTGTTTTGACCACAACGTCTGTTATGTGTTTGGATGCGGTTTTAATTGTCTCTAATGTTACCAATATTTTCCCCTAAAACAGCGCGCGGTGTTCAACCATAGAGCAGTGGTTCTGAACGACTGTCATTCCGGCACTTTCGGCTTTTTTTGCCGCTAAATTATTGACAATACCCAGTTGCGCCCAAAAGACCTTGACATCACCACGTTCTATACAGGCATCTGCAATGGCATCTAGCGCACCGGATTTTCTAAAGATATTGACCATATCGACCTGAAACGGAATTGCTTCAAGGCTGCGGTACACTTTTTCCCCTAAGATTGTCTCTTCTTTCGGATAGACCGGAACAACAGTATAGCCCGCATGTTGCAAATATGCCGCCACTCTGTGACTTGCTTTTGTCTCATCGGGAGAGAGCCCCAGTACCGCAATGGTTTTCACCGTATTAAAAATTTTCCTGATCGCTTTCGTATCACTGTTGACTGTTGGAAATTCGCACTCCATTTTCATCCTTTTGCATAGTATTAGATTGTCTTAATTTCCCTGTATGCGGTACTTTCAATACTTTTTTATGTTGTTGTATTATTTCAAAGAAAGTCTTATTGCCTCATCTTGTTTGGGGTTTTTTACAAGGAAATTATATCGAAAAACAACCGGTAAACGCTCACACGGTATTACCGAATCAAAAATGATGCAGGGTTGACACATGATTGGCAAACAAATTGTTTTGCTATAGCGTTAATGGTACTGTTGGCAATTCCAAGTTCTCTGGCTATCTTCATTAAAACCCAAAACGGACTCTTTTGCCATGAGCCAATAGGCATACTCAACAGCCCTTCAAAGGTATCATTGCCACAACGAAACAGCCCTGCTTTTAGAGAGAGTTTGTAGGAACGCTTTGTTGTATTCAAAATAAACCTTGTCATCTTTTTGGGCTAAGATTCCGATATGGATTTGGTTTAGGTGGACTTGAAGAGTTTTAACCATTTTTATTCTCAAAGTGATCCAAAATAAAAAGACCAAGTGCCACTATAACCATCAATCCACCTATCCAAGGATTTGGATCTAAATTTATTCCTAAATATTTACCTATTAGTTTATTAACTATTGGTAAAAAAGTAGAACCACCAATAGCAAGCAGCAAAAGACCAACTCTAAAAAACCTTCTTTTTGGATTAAAAAATATTATAGTTAAAAATGCGACAATAGCAACACCTAATGACAGCAAGAGTTTACCAAGCCAAATATAAATTACAACTCCTACAACTAAGCCACCTATTATGCTTACAAACCACCATTTTTGATACCATTTCTTTGTGTCATCATCTATAAATTTAATATTCGATTCTTGTTTAACACCTTTACTATTTATTGCTACATTATTCCCATCACCATTAATTTGTATCTGAGTTTTTCCCATAGTTATGTTCTCCTCTAAAATTTCTTTGTAATAGCTATTTTGATAATTTTTGTTTTTTTCTTGTTGCTCATATGCTCTGGTAAGGGTATATTCAGAGTGAGTTGATATTTCGTTATTTTCGGAGTTTCGTAATTTTTCTAATAATTCAATATGCTTATCAGTATTTTCTAAATAATTCCAAATATTATCTTTAATACGATGCATATCATCATATATATCTACAATATAACTACCTTCTGGTGTCTCATATTTTTTAAAAAATTCACAATAGTCATTTAATATATTTTCAATGTTTTCAGAACTTAAATTTTCTATAGTTTGGTTACTTTTTTTTATTGAATTAATAAATTGCTGGAAGAGTTTGATTTTTTTAGGATTTATTTTTAAATTATCATATCCGTCATATTTTTCTTTAGAAAATTTAATTTTTATTCTTTCCCAAAGTGACTTATATCTTTTTACTTGATTATATATTGTATAAAAATTATTGATAGCTCTTTGCTTATCTATCTTCAACAAAAATACTAAATAAAAAGAGAGATTTTCCAATTCATTCTTCATTAAATCTAAAATGTATTCATAATTATTTTTATCTAATAAAACAACTTCTAAAAGTTGGCTTTTTTCATAGCTAATTTCATTTATATTCGTAAAGATTTCTTTATGTTTTTTTATATAATCAATAAATTTAGACAACTCTTGACTATTGTACTTGTCAAGATTTTTGTACATATCAAAAAGTAGCTTCAATGAATCAGGAATTTTATCGTCATTGGCTTGCTCTATCGAAAGCTCGAGTGCTTCAAAAGAGAATAATTTAAATTCTTCATAATAACTTTTGGTCAACTCCACAAAAAAATTATCAAAGCTATTTAAACTGCCTTTATACATATGCCAAAAGAGTTTTTCATAGTCACTTTTATTTTTGATAAGTTCTCTTGTTTCATCAATACTTGCAATATTAAATAAATATCTAATCATTAAAGTTTCATTGATGGAAGATGACAACAAATCTTTTTTTATCTCTAAAAATAGTTCATCGTTCCTAAATATACTTTTTATTTGATTTATAAAGCATGGATATTTTTCTTTCAATATATCCTTTAAATAACTATCCATTTCTTTAGAATTATCAGAGTGCTTATCAAATGCATAAAGAAATATATTATATAGATCAAATTCTTTTTCTTCATCAGTATTGAGTCTTGATATACAATCATTTAAAAAATTTTGTTCATTTTCTTCTCGATTGGCAATCTCGGGATAATCCCTTTTAAATTCTTCTTCACGCCTTTTTTCATCTTCTTTTTGTTTCCTCCAAATCTTTTCCATATGCTTTTTAAAACATGGGTATATCATTAATATCTCATCAACACCTTCTATCAATCTAAATCTAATGTATTTTTCAAGGTAATCACATATATTATATTTTTCTAAAACAGCCTCGATGTCTTCTTTTTTGATATCTAATAACTCAAATATATGCTCTTCATAATCCCAATTAAAATATATATCCCAAAAATCATCTGCAAACTTGGAAATATCGATTTTTATATCTTTGTTTTTATGCAAATAAATTTTTTCATCACGCAAAAAGTTTCGAATATCAACAAGTATCTGTTTGGATTCATATTTGTTTAATAAAGCATAAATTATCCAAGCATTGTAAATATAATTATCTCTTGTTACTTTAGATCCACTCTTGATATATTCAAACCATAATTTACTATCTTCTCCAGTTAAAAAAGGAACAATATATTTAAAACTATTTAAAGGAAAATATTCCAAAAGAGAAATCAGTTTTTTAAAGTCATAATCAGTTCGGTGAAGCTCTCTTTCTTCACCATATTTATATTTTATACCATACAGTGATGAAAATAGTTCAGCTTCAAATGACATAAAAGGTCTATGCTCATCTTTTTCAAGCAGTTGATGCTTTAAAAGAAAATCATACAATTGAACATTAAATTCATAAATATCAACAAAGTTATCTTTTATGAGTTCTTTTAAAGATTTTTTATCTGATAACCTTTGTTCAAAAAATTCAAAAACAAGATCTTGCAACTCTTTTGAATAGTTAAATTTTAAAAGTTGCATTAAATAAAAATCTGCATCTTCTGCTTTTAAATTTGCTCTTAAAATCTCTACCAAATTATCCAACTTATCAAACTTAACAATAGTTATATCATCAAATGCATGCCATCTTCCCCAGTGTTGAGTAGATTTTGATTTGAATTTATCAATAACAGCTAAAAGTAGTTTTTCTTGCTGCTCCTTTGAAAGTAAAGGATGTCGCCTAAAGATGAAAGGATCAAATTCTACAAAACTATCAAATAGTTCTGGTTTTAAATTTGTTAAATAAATTAAAACCTCTTCAAACTCCTCATAAAATCTCAATTTACTTGCAAAAAGTTTCTTTATTTTTTCAAGTTCTAAGTCAATTTTATCAATAAAATAAGCCATCAAAAACTCTTGAATTGACTTATGAAAAAATTTAAACTTATCTCCTGTTTTTTCAAAAAGAGCACTATTTAGAACAATATTTAGGTCTTTAGGAGCAATTTTTGTATCATCAAATATATAAACTTCCGAAGCGAGCATTGCAATATCATTTTTATTTAAATACTCATGTCGGTTTAATAGCATATATATAGCAATGGAAGCAGAAACTAATAATTTTCTTTCTATCAAAACTTCATCATCATTTATTCTGTCATCTCCTTGTTTAATAATATATCTTTTCGAAATATCTTCATATAGCTCCACAAAACTTATATCTCTTGCCTTGTAATCCTCAAAATACTCAATTATTTCCAAAATAATCAGGATATTTTTTAACAAATCTTTTAAGTAATTATTATCTATAAAGCTCCAAAATTCTTGTTCGTTAATGCCTTGATTTTTAAGGAGTTCATTTATTTCTTCTCTTGATATAGGCAATATTTTGTATTCTCTAAGCTGTTCATCAATTTCCTTCAACTCACCTTTAAAATACTCATTCCATTCCAAAAAACGGCTACTGAGAACAAACCTAACTTTTGGATTTACAGATATGCAAATTTTCATATACTCTTTTAGTTTTCTTGCCAATTCCTTTTGATTATTTTGAGTTAGTGCTTCATCTATTGAATCAATTAAAAGCACATCAATATTCTCATTTATTGTGTCAGTATCTTTTAATGTTATCAGTTCTACAAATTGAGCATTTAAATTGCTCTTTGCATACTCTTTGAGTTGATATGTTTTTCCTGACGCAGGTTCACCTAAAATCACTGCTATATTAGATTGATGCTGTTTTTCAAAACCAGTGCCACCCAAAGTTATAATTTCTTGCGTATTAATATTTCTAAACTGTCGTTTTATAAAATTTCTCATCACTCACCCTCCACCAACATATTCACCACCAACTTAATAATAATATCTTTCTGTTCAGGTGCAGAGGTAGCGACCAACAGTGCCAAAAATGCCAAGGCATTGTCGTTTATCTTCGCTTCGTCGTAGTCCAATATAAACTTTTGCTCTGTGGTCTGTGCCACCTCTTCCAGACTCTGCTTATCATACCCTTGCAGCAACGCCCAGCTTTTGGCATAGTTGCTCACTATCTCTACAAAACCTTTGTAGTCCATTGGCGAAACTTTATCGCTTTTGCAGAGTTTGTTCTATACCCAACTGCCAAGATAATATCAAGACTATAAAACTTTACAGGTTTATCAGAATTTGCAATGTGCGTTTTTTGCACATTATTATCTTTTAAAATATTGTTGATATGTCTTGTAATAACTGTTCTGTCTTTACCAAAAAGCTTAGCTATTTCATTTTGCCTTAGCCAAATACTCTCACTCTCAACAGTAGCCTTTAACTCAACATTTCCATCTTCATAAATTACAATATCACTCATAACAGATCCTCAATACTCTCAGGCATCTTTTCTTTTTCTTCACAAACCCTCTCTAAATCGTCCAAACACTCCAAAACCAAGGCAATTTTCAGCAGTGATTCTAAAAAGATTTGTCCGCTGTTTTCAAATCGTTTGAGTGACCCTAAACTTACTCCGGAACGTAAAAAGAGTTCTTGTTGCGTCAGTTTTAACGTTTTTCTTCGTCGTTTAAACCGTATTTGTAGTCCATTTTGTACTTCAGATGGAGTTTTTGGTAACAAAGACAACATGTTATCTATTTCCTATTTTTAACAATATTATATCTAACATATTATCTACTATCAAATAGTTTACTGAACACGCTGAAGCTTTAGATATGCTCTTAAACGTAAAACACATGACAATACCCTTGAATTTACATGTAAATTTTTGTTTAAATTGAGTCAAAATATATTGTTTTCCCAATAAAGTCTATTTGGATTTATAAATATTTGTGATACTATTAGTGCTATAATAAATAATACTGGAGAAACGGTATCGGCATGAATTCAAAAAAGCAAGCCAAAAAGTTGCAAACCGTCATATGTCAGACGAAACATCAAGAGAAACCGTCGCATAAAAAATCATCTTTGAAAATTGCTTCTGAAGTCAATGATTTTATCAATATTAGCCAGACCATTATCTTTTTTTGGAATGTCAGCGATTCGTTGTCAGTGGAGTACGTCTCCGATAACATTTCAATTTTCGGTTATGCCAAAGAACTTTTTTTAACCGGTGAACTCAACTACAGCGACATTATTCATCCGGAAGATTACACACAGGTTTGCCAAGAGCTTTCAACATCGGTTCAACAGCACCGTGACAAACTCATTCAGAGCTATCGTCTTTTAACGGCAGATAAACGTGTCCGATGGATCGAATGTCGCACCAATATCAAATACAACCAAGACAACGAACCCACACACTACCTCAGCAGCCTCATTGACATTACCGAGTCCAAAGAGATGCAGCTGCAACTCAAACAGAGTGAAGAGAAGTTTCGAACCATTTCCGAAAATTCTCCGACCGGTATTTTTATCTATACCGACCGTATTGTCTACGTCAATGAAGCACTCGTTGAGATGTCTGGCTACAGTGCTCAAGAGCTCTACGCCATGAGCGTATGGGATCTGGTCACCGAACCGATGCAAGAACAGGTCAAGCAGATGGCGCTACGACGCCTTCAAGGCGAAAAGTTTCCTCAACGCTATACCGATTTACAGGTAATCAGCAAAAACAACGTCATACGAGACATTCGTGCTACGACCGAAACCATTAAATACAACGGAGGCTATGCAGGTCTAGGTACGCTAACCGATGTTACCGACATTAAAAAAACCAAAGCAAAGCTTAAGCTCTTGGCCAAAGCAATGGAGCAGACGGACGAGCTGGTACGCATTACCGACAAGGAAGGGATAATTACCTATGTCAACGATGCGTTTGTCGCACACAGCGGCTATAAGCACATTGAACTGCTCGATCACCCTTCCAATATTTTAAAATCGGGGCAGCATGACGATGCCTTCTACAAAGAGCTTTGGGAAACCGTTTTAGCCGGAAAAACCTACTCGAACGTCTTAGCCAACAAAAAAAAAGACGGACAGCTTTATTATGAAGAGTTGACAATCTCTCCAATGTTTGACGATGACGGAATCATTCAAAACTTTGTTGCAACAGGTAAAGACATTACCCAACGCATTCAAATGGAAGAGCAGCTCAAACAGTATGCAACTACCGATGAATTAACTCGCCTTTCCAACCGTAGGCGCGGCAACGAGATACTCGATATTGAAATTGATCGGGTTCATCGTTATCAAAGCAGTTTTGCCGTACTCATGATTGACATTGACCATTTCAAGAAAATCAATGACACCTTCGGCCACGATACCGGCGATCAGGTGCTTCAAGAGATCAGCAAGGTTATTAGCTTGCATATTCGAAAAAGTGATGCCCTCATGCGCTGGGGAGGTGAAGAGTTTCTTATTGTCACGGCACACATGAGTCAAGACGAAAGCATTATTTTTGCCAACAAACTCAAAAATGCCGTCAATTCCTACACATTTGATGTCGGTACCGATATTACCATTAGCATCGGCATCGCTATTTGCCGTACGGACGATACAAAGTCCACACTTCTTAAACGGGTAGATAAAGCACTCTACAAAGCTAAAAATTCCGGACGTAACTGTGTCGCCTTTTTATAGCTTCATATGTTTCAGTCGCAATGAGTTGCTAATGACTGACACGGAGCTAAAGCTCATTGCCGCCGCGGCAATAATCGGCGAGAGCAGTATTCCAAAAAACGGGTAGAGCACACCGGCGGCAACCGGAACACCCGCAGAGTTGTAAACAAAAGCGAAAAAGAGATTTTGTCGAATATTTTTCATGGTAGCGCGGCTCAGCTTTATGGCTCTGACAATACCTTTTAAATCTCCCTTAACCAACGTGACACCGGCACTCTCCATGGCTACATCGGTTCCGGTTCCCATGGCAATACCCACATGTGCCGTTGCCAACGCCGGTGCATCATTAATACCGTCACCCGCCATAGCAACAATATATCCTTTATCTTGCAGTTCTATAATAACCGCTGCTTTTTGTTCCGGAGAGACTTCAGCCCTGACCTCATCAATGTTAAGCGCTTTTGCAACCGTTTCGGCAGTAGTTTGACTATCACCGGTCAGCATCACCACACGAATACCTTCATGATGCAATGCACTAATTGCTTCGGGAGTTGATGATTTGATTGGATCTGCCACCACAATCAGTCCCGCAGCTCTATTGTCGATAGCAACAAACATGACACTGTGGCCTTGTTGGCGTTCACGTTCTGCCTTTTTCATGAGTTCGGTATCGGCAATATTAAGACGTGTCATCATTTTACTGCTTCCCACAACAACAGAAACTCCCGCAATCGTTCCTTGAACGCCTTCACCCGTAATAGACTTAAAGTTCTCCACTTCCAGACGTTCAATCTCACGGGCTTTAGCCCCTTGCACAACAGCCTCTGCCAACGGGTGTTCGCTCACATATTCCAAACTGGCGGCATATTGCAAGACCGTCGACTCTTCCGAAGGGTTCAGTACATGTAATTGCGTAAGCTTTGGTTTTCCTTCTGTCAGCGTTCCTGTTTTATCTACCACCAATACATTGACTTTTTCCAAAATCTCTAAAGATTCGGCATCTTTAATAAGCACTCCGGCAGTAGCGCCTCGACCCGTTCCTACCATTATCGATACCGGTGTTGCCAGACCCAATGCGCAGGGACAGGCAATAATGAGTACGGCAACGGCACTGACAACGGCATGAGCCAAGCGCGGTTCAGGACCAAAAAACCACCAGGAGAAAAAAGCGATCACGGCAATAGCAACGACTGCGGGTACAAAGTAGCTTGCAACCGTATCGGCTAACTTTTGAATGGGAGCACGTGAACGACTCGCATGAGCTACCATCTCAATAATTTGTGACAGCAGTGTATCAGCCCCTACTTTTTTAGCTTGTATGAGCAAGGTTCCTGTAGTATTAATCGTTGCACCAATCACATGCTCACCGACACTTTTACTAACGGCCACCGGCTCTCCGGTCACCATGGACTCGTCAATATGACTCTCCCCTTCAATTACTTCACCGTCTACGGGTATTTTTTCTCCGGGTCGAATGCGCAGTATATCGCCTACATGTACCGCTTCAAGCGGTACATCTTCTTCAGTGCCGTCATCGCGTACCACACGTGCATGATGCGGTGCCAATCCAAGCAGCAACTGTATGGCCTCATTGGTCTGACTGCGTGCGCGCAACTCAAGGACTTGGCCTAAAAGTACCAGTGTCACAATAACAGCTGCCGCCTCAAAATAGACATCGACCAAACCGCCTTCCATCTGCATGACCGGAGGGTAAATTTGCGGAAAAAACAGCGCCACGACACTATAGGCCCAGGCAAATGAAACACCAAGGGCTATGAGTGTAAACATATTGAGGTTCCATGTTTTAACCGACTGCCATCCTCTGACAAAAAATGGCCAACCGCCCCACAGAACTACCGGAGTCGCTAAAATAAAACCGATCCACTGGACGGTTTTAAGCGACAGCCAAGAGGGCAACCATGTCGGTGCCAAATCGGCAAGCATTGCCAATACAAACACAGGAATAGAGAGTACCGTACTCACCCAAAAACGACGGGTCATATCGGTGAGTTCTTCATTCTCTCCTTCTTGTACTGTTGCACTCATCGGCTCAAGTGCCATACCGCATTTAGGGCAGGTTCCGGGACCTTTTTGCTGAATTTCAGGATGCATGGGGCAGGTATATACTGCTCCGTCTTGGGGTATATCGGTGTTGCTGTTATGCTGATGCTCTTCTGGTGTGCAACACGCTTTCTCTTCTAATAAACTCATAATCGACTCCTTTATAGGACGACAAACTGCCCCATCATTCCCGCATCTTCATGCTCCAGAAAGTGACAGTGATACATATACGGATTGGATACATCCGTATAGTCCGTCATCTTCACTATTAATGTCACACGATCATTAGGCGCCAAAAAAACCGTGTCTTTATAACCTTTTTCATTATCGGCAACATTCTCTGTACTGCCGTTACGTTCCACAATAAAAAAATGTGTGGCATGGATATGAAAGTTGTGATGCACATTCATCTCATTGATCACCTCCCACACTTCGATCCGATTTAAAGGAATCTCTTCGTCAATACGCTCTTTGTCCATGGCAACGCCATTAATAAAAAAGCGTCCCCTGCGTCCGGAAAGTCGAAACTCCCTTTTATGAACGGCATCATCTACACTGTATCGTTCCAAACGTGTCAATATTTCGGGAAGCTGTGTGGTTTGGCTCTTCACATTTATAATGCGGAGTGTTAAGAATGTCTTGTTTTGCCTGAATTCTCTCAATACAATATTCTTACCGACCTCATTATCGAAGTTTACAATAATCTCAGCCCGCTCACCCGGACTTAACAACAGCTGTGTCAGTGTCACCGGTGATTCTAAAAATGCATTGTCCGTTGCAATTTGCTTAAAACTCCTGCCGTCATCGAATCCCAAATCATATACCGTCGAATTCGAACCGTTTAAAATTCGAAAACGTATCTCTTTGGCTTCTGCTTCGACATAAGGATTGACAACACCGTTAACCAAAAAGACATCACCGTGATAGCCGCGCATCACTTCCATCATATTTGGTGAATAATCAAATTCAAAGTCGGCATCAAAAAAACGATCTTGCAATATTAACGGTATGTCGTCGACACCATAGGTTTTTGGAAGGTCAAGTGCAGCGCTCTGCTCATCTTCAACAATGATCATACCGGCAAGACCTTTGTATACATGTTCTGCTGTTTTTCCCATAAAGTGTGCATGGTACCAGTTGGTACACGCCTTCTGTTTTACCGTATAAGTGGCCGACCATGTCATATCCGGTTCAATCACCTGATGCACGCCACCGTCCATAATAGCGGGAACATGCATACCGTGACCGTGCATGGTTGTCGCTTCTTTAAGCTTGTTGGTATAGTTCATTGATACCGTTGTACCGTTTCTTACCTGCAGTGTCGGTCCTAAAAAACTGCCGTTAATACCAAAAGTCTTGGTCGTAGTACCTTCAAAAAATACATGTATATTCTCTTCAATAGTTAAGTCATAATGCAAGACACCGTCTCTAAGAACACCCGATAACAGTGGCGGTATGTGCAACCGTGATTGGGACGTATTTTGTATGACCTGCGATGATGTTCCACCACAACCTTGCACCATTAACGCTATTGCTGCAGCGCTGCTCAGTACTAAAAACTCTCGTCGTTTCATGGGATTCTCCTAAAACCATACTCTAAGACCGGCAACAGCATAGGTCTCGTTTAGCGGTGAAAAAACATTGGTATTGGCAAAGTTTTTACTCCATTCCACACCAATATACGGCGCAAACTCTCTACGTATTTCATATCGCAGTCGTGCTCCCAACGTCATGTTTGACATGCCGCTGCCTATTCCCATTTCGGGAATATCTTTTGTATATGCCGATACGCTTACACTCGGCGTTACAATAAGTTGTTGTGTTATTAATGCCTCATACTCTACCTCGGTGCGTACTCCTGCTGTGCCGTCTGCTGCAAAAAGTAGTGTGGCACGTATTTCAAAAAAGTATGGCGCTAAACCTTGAACACCCAATACCGCCCATGTTTGATTGGACGATTCGGCAGTATCGTAGCCTACTCCCATTTGAAGATCCCAATACGGCGCTACAGCTCGCGAATAAACCAATTGGTTTTCGCTCTGAGCAGATGTACCTTGAGCTTTCTCGCCTTCAGAATACATGTAAATTTTATTGATGTCATATCCTACAAATGCATAGGTGTCCCAACTCAGTGCTTTCTCATCGTTAAATTGATACTCCAATGTGTCGACTGTAACCGATCCTCTTAAAATATCACCGCCGCCTCCGGCAAAACTTGATGTCGCTACTATGAATGCCAATGCTGCTATTGCTGTTTTCATTATCTCTCCTTTATGCCACAACGACTTTTCGAAACATATCGGTCATATGATATAGCAAATGGCAATGGTATGCCCACGAACCCTTTGCGTCAACCGTAACACGAAAGCTTATTTTGGCTCCGGGCTGTACCACTACGGTATGTTTTCGGGGCAGGAAGTCATCATCGCCCGTCTCTAAATCACTCCACATTCCGTGAAGATGCATTGGGTGATTCATCATCGTATCGTTAATATAAGTAATACGAAGCCGTTCACCGTAATAAAATTCTAACGGATCGGCATCTTCATATTTAATACCGTTGATTGACCACATATAGCGTTCCATATTTCCTGTTAAGCGCAAAACAATTTCTCTGTCAGGATAGCGGTCGTGTCGAGTCGAACGCAATGACTTCAAGTCAGCATAAGTCAATACTTTTCTACCGTTATTGCGTAACCCGACACCCGGATCATCCAGTCGATATTGCGGATTCATTGCACGCATGGTTGTCTGCACACCGGTTGTTTCCGGCAGTGCAGTCATAGGAATTTTCGGTTTACTCATTGCTTTCATATCATGACCCATAGCAGTATGATCCATGGATTGATTCATGTTCGTACCCATGGTATGATCGCCCATTTCCATATCTGCCATACCCATGTCGGTATGCGTCAGTACAGGGAGTGGATCCATCGGTGGCGGTGTTGCTTCAACTCTCTCGTCAAAAGTCAACGATCCCAGTGCATATCCGCTTCGATCAATACTCTGAGCGAAAATAGCATACGCACGGTTATCTTCAGGTTCGACAATAACATCATACGTCTCCGCCACTCCAATACGAAATTCATCAACGGTTACAGGCTGTACGTTGTTGCCGTCTGCCGCTACTACACGCATTGTTAATCCTGGAATGCGAACGTCAAAAAAGGTCATAGCAGCACTGTTAATAAACCGCAGTCGTACTTTTTCTCCACGAGAAAAGAGTGCTTTAAAATGTGTGGCGGGGCTCTCACCGTTCATTAGAAAGGTATAGGTATATCCCGTCACATCAGAAAGATCTCTATCGCTCATTGCCATAGTATTCCACATTTTTCTGTCATTAAATGCGGCAAAAAAACCTTTTTCTTTAACTTCAGAAAAAAAATCACCGACCGTACGTTGCTGAAAATTATAATAATCTGCAGAAAGTTTAAGTTTTCTGTAAATTGCCGTCGGTTTTTCATCGGACCAGTCTGAAAGCAAGACTACATAGTCTTGATCATAGTGATAGGGATCCCTCTCTTTAGGCTCAATCACTATAGCACCGTAAATACCGGTCTGTTCTTGAAAGCCCGAATGCGAATGGTACCAATAGGTACCGCTTTGAATTATTGGGAACGTATAGGTAAACGTTTCACCCGGTGCAATACCTTCAAAACTGATTCCCGGCACACCATCCATTTCAGGAGGTAAAATAATTCCGTGCCAGTGAATGGAACTGTCTTCATCAAGCTTATTGGTCACATGAAGTGTCACCGTTTCGCCCTCTTTCCATCGGAGCGTAGGCCCGCAGAGCATTCCGTTGACCGTGGTCGCCACGGCAGGTTCTCCGGTTATATTGACCGTAGTTTTTTCAATGTTAAGATGAAAAATATTGCCTTCAAGGTCCTGTGTATTCCGGCGTATGGAAATATCGGATTGTGCCTGTAGCGGCATGGCAGATGAGAGCAACAGTGCCGATGCAGCTGCACCCTTTACAAAGGTTCGTCTGGAAACTCCTGAATGATTGACATGCATTGGAAACTCCTTGGTGTTTTATGACATTGTAATGAGAGAGTGTGCACAGAGTGTGCAGAGAAAAAGTAAAAAGAAGCTGTTTAAGGTATCGTCTTTAAACGCCTCTGTTGCAAAAAAAGAGGCGTTGTTGTTTTTACATGTAGATTGCTAAAGGGTTTTTATCTACCCCATCTGCCGCCGCCGCGTCCTCCGCGACCTCCCATACCGCCACCGCGACCACCGCGTCCCATTCCACCGCCGCGTCCGCTATTGTTAAGAAAACCGTGACAATTGCGGCACTGTCGCTGCTGAAATGACCGTGTTGCATGATGGACGTTACTGCCACGCATCGGATTTCCCGTTACCGACCAAGCAGGGTGACATTGCAAGCAGTCATTGGTCAATACAATCGTTTCCGAATCTGTCTCTTCAGAATATTCTGTCGTATGACATGTTAAACAATGATACTCGCCTCGTGATATATCACCCGGTGCTACTGTTTCGTGCCAACCGTAGTAAAGTCCTTCAATCGGTTTTCCGACGCGCGAGTGGTGACGGTCAGCATTGACAGCACCTGCTGCAGGATTGGGAACACCCGAATTGTCTCCATGACACAAACGGCATTGCTCTTCCGTCGGTGCTCCGTCAAAAATACTCATACCACGTGCTGAAGAATCCGTCGGCAGCAATACCGTAACGGCCATAAGCAAACTCACCGAACAAATTTTTTTGAATGTGTGTTGAACGTTTAAAATCATTATATCTCCTTGTATCCATACCAAGTATCGTACTCTAACCAAAAATAACTGTATGCTACAGTGGTTACGGTTTATACTTGTTACAACGAAATTATAGCATGAATTTAAATAAGTGCAGCTTATATATGGTAATTATTTTGCAGGGGTGCGCTGACAATTTTATAGCCCAGTCCGCTTGAGTTGACTATAAGATTCTCTCCTAAAACTTTTCGTGTTCGAAATACCAAGGAACGTAATGTTTTTTTAGGCATCTGTTTGCCGTAAATATAGAGTGAGAGCTGCTCAAATGAAATACTGACATTAACATTTTCACTTAAAATAGTAACCAGCTTTAAAGCCTTGCTGCTTAAAATCACTTCGTGATTTTCTTTAAAGAGTCGTATGCGCTTTCGGTCAAACAGGTAGCCGTTATTTAACGGTATGGTATGGATATGACAGCTATGATTGGATTGTTGATCTGTAACTTCTTTACTGCCTGTTGCCAGTGCCAGCGCAATGGTCGCTAATACCTGTTGCTCCAAGTATGGCTTGAGAATGTAACCGTCGGCATCGGAAGAGGCAACATGGTTAATAATATCACTGCTGGAGTAGCCTGTAAGATAGATAATTTTTGTAGCAATACATTTACGGATTTCCAATGCGGCATCACAACCGCTCACACCGTCTTTGAGCATAATATCCATTAATATTATGTCCGGTTTAAGTGCCTTGGCTTTGCTAATGGCATCCGAACCTTTGTCACAGTTTCCTACGATGATAAATCCGTGATATTCTAACATTCTGCTCAGACATTCTACGACGACAGATTCATCTTCTACAATGAGTATCGTGCGTTTTTTTACCATAGTTACCATATCTTAAAGTCCTTACTAAAGCATTTCTGCAGACATCATTTATCTACTAAAAGCTCCCCCGTACTTTAAGTATTTTCTTTATAATACAATTATACAATTGCAATGTTAGTTGAATATTAATTGAACGGATTCGCACCGACAACAAAATATAAAATATATATATTTCTTTCAAGTTTTTGTTACATAAAGTTTCACTTATTGAAATTAACCCACCATAAAAAATACAATGAAATACAAATGAAACATTTTCAATGTAGAATATGTGTCAGGGTTTCGCAGTAAAGAGACGAGTCATAATATTAATAATTATAATAATTATTACTTGCATCTTTAACTGCCTCAGCCTTTCAAGAACTAGGTCAGTGTATGCTGAAATATCAACATCAGAAAAAGGAGGTTTTTAAATCGTTGAGATCGCGTTAGGTTCATAACCTACATATTAAAGCGCTTAGTCTGCGCTTATTTAAAAAAGGAGTCTTTTATGTTTGGAAATATAAAAACATCAGTGAATACATGTAAAGCGGTATTGCTGATTATGCTAACAAGCTTTACACTCAGTTGGGCCGATGTGCCACCACCACCGGTTAATCAGAACCTGGGTATCCCCGATTCTGTTTTTAATAACCTTGAGAGAAGAAACTGTTGGTATTGTCATGCACCACAACGTCTTACCGATGCTGATCGTGCTGAGCTAGGCTGGACATTTACGCCGCCTACCGTTAAACCGGGTGTCATTACCGACCGTCACCACGCACGTGTTAAAAAAGGAATGATCATGGGTGAGAACACTCAAGCACCTTTTGGTACACCAGGTGAGAAATACGAGTGTTACTCTTGTCATAAGATCGTATGGGATGAAGATCAAATGGCAGACATTGTTGTTCAAAACTTCACTAACTGTCTTAATTGTCATAAACAAGAACAGGGTAAAGCTTCAGTTCACCACTTAACTGAGCCTGCACAAGCAAAAAATTGTAAACACTGTCACGGTGCGCGCATCAATAACCCTGACGACGGTCACTATATTCCGACAGGACGGGTACCGACACAGGTAACTCCACGTACCAGCGGTGGTAAAGGACCAAACGGTGAAGGTGCTTGTACATTCTGTCACAATGCCGGAGTAGAAAGCGTTTCGGGTATTGACGTTAAAGCCAACTCAGTAAATCACCACAGTACCGGTATCGGTCAAGTAGGTATTACTATTGGCGGACAACCATCACAACTTGATTGTACATTATGTCATGACCAAGCCGGTTCAGACTGGGCAATTCGTCGTTGTGAAAACTGTCACGGAATTAGCTCGATTCACAACATTCAAACCGATTCCAATGGAGACGGTAACATTACTATTGGCGGTGAAGAGCCTTATTGGGGTCATGTTGGTAGTTCTCCAACCGATTGTAACGGTTGTCACGGTGGATACCTAGGAGCTTCAGCGTCTGTTCCAAATGCAGGTCCGATTTCTCCTGAACTTACCGGATTAAGTCTTAATACTGTGACAGCAGGTACTGCTCAGACAATTACAGTAACCGGTACGGCACTTGTCAATAGCGTTCAAAGCACGAGCGGTCTTAGAGTATTAAAATCTAAAATTGTGATTACGGATGCTGATGGTATTGAAACTGAATTGACACCAGAGTCAATTACACCGACTTCTATTGTCGTTACGCTACCACCAAACTTGGAAGAAGGCAGTTACTATGTACGTGCGGTTAAAGGTCCAGCTGCAAGTAATCCGCTTCCGTTAGTTGTCAAACCTGAAGTTGTCATTGAATGGGCTGAATTCTGGAGTGGTAATACACTTACAGTTGAAGGACGTGGTTTTGGTCTATACATGAAAGCCAAAGACTCAGGAACTAATGTTTCAGTTAACGGAGCAGAGTGTACCGTTACTTCATGGACAGATAAACTGGTGATTGCCGAATGTCCTGAAAAATGTGGTCAACTGGTTCTCAATACTGTATTTGGTACCGCAACTGACAATATGTTCGGTGGGTGTGAAACAGTAGGTACTAATGCACTGAATCCTACAATAGACGCTATTGACAGCGACTATTATTGGGATATTGTAACCCTTGACGGTAGCGGCTTTGGTGTTGGTGCCAATGCTAAAGTCACGGT
>Ga0256833_1000295_pt1 | contig 39956 bp, 40 predicted proteins | sample 356284metaG_FD_190535 | JGI IMG/M metagenome (GOLD analysis project Ga0256833, IMG submission 190535) | Hydrothermal vent microbial communities from Mid Atlantic Ridge, Atlantic Ocean - 356-284 | ecosystem: Environmental > Aquatic > Marine > Hydrothermal vents | place: Atlantic Ocean: Mid... | reverse complement strand
CCATCGGTATCCGCCGGAACTTTCCGGAGGACAGCTGCAACGTATTGTTCTGGCAATGGCACTGAGTTTTAAACCCAAACTGTTGCTGCTTGATGAACCGACTACGGCGCTTGACCCCCAGACACGAGATGTGATTATTGCATTGCTCAAAGAGTTACAGGATCGCTTGGGTTTTCGTATGCTGTTTGTAACGCACGATATGAATTCGGCAGAGGTCCTGTGTGAGGACATTTGTGTGATTAAAGACGGGAACGTTGTTGAGACGGGACGCATGAACGATGTTGTAAGAGCGCCGCAAAGCCCCTATACACAACGACTCATTGCGGCAAATTTTTTACATAGGAATTTTAGAGAATGAAAAAATGGTTACTGATATTGTTGCTTTTAATCATTATTATACCGTTGGTCGGAGGGTATTACTACCTTTCTACCATGTCCTTTAATACCGATAAACTGGTACATTTAAAACTACCTGTCACCACGACTATTTATGATAAAAACGGTAAAAAAATTGCCAATATCTTTAAACATCAGCATCGTTATTATGCAACGTTCGATGAAATTCCTCCCCGTTTGATTGAAGCGTTATTAGCCATTGAAGATACCACCTTTTTTGAGCATCCCGGCATTAATGTCGATGCCATCATGCGTGCCATTATTAAAGATATTAAAGCCGGAAAACTGGTTGAAGGCGCCAGTACGTTAACACAACAACTGGTCAAAAATACGCTCTTGACCCGGGAGAAGAAGATTTCACGTAAAATTAAAGAGGTGATCTACTCCTTAAAAATTGAGAAGGAGCTCTCCAAAGAGCAGATATTAGAGTTTTATCTCAATCAGGTCTATTTGGGACACCGATATTACGGTATTAAGACGGCGGCTGACGGCTATTTTCGAAAAGAACTCAATGAACTGAGTTTAAAAGAGATGGCTATTTTGGTCGGATTGCCGAAAGCACCGAGTTTTTATGCACCGACAAAAAACTATGACCTGTCGTTGGGACGTGCCAATCGTGTGGTGTCGCGTATGTATGAGCTTGGCTGGATTGATCAGACAACCTATGAAGAAGCGCTGCAAGAGACTCCGACCGTCTATGATGATACGCTCACCAAGAATCAGGCACCGTTTATTGTTGATGAGGTGATGCGTCGCTGCAGCGATATTAAAGATATTAAAGAGGGCGGCTATCAGATCTATACGACCATCGACTTGGAGTTACAAGCGGCGGCACGAGATGCGTTGAAATTTGCTTACGATGCTGCAATGAAACGGGCTGCAACGTTAAAAGATTACAATGCGACACAATGGGAACAGCTCAACGGCGCTTTGGTCTCCATTGATCCTCGCAGCGGTGATATTTTGGCACTTGTAGGGGGCGTGGATTATAAAAAAAGTGCGTTTAACCGCGCTACGCAGAGTCGGCGACAGCCGGGTTCGTCCTTTAAACCCTTTCTCTATCAGGTGGCGCTAGATATCGGTTATTCCGGTGCTACGGAGCTGGTGGATATTGCCCGCACGTTTGACTACATGAAAAACGGCAAAGAGATGAAGTGGCAACCAAGCAATTACGGACGCAGCTATAAAGGTATTTTAACACTGCGCGAAGCACTGGTACACTCCAACAATCTTGCTACCATCAATTTGGTGTATGACATTGGGCTTAAAACTATGCTGCAAGAGTTGAAACGTTATCATATTGCCAATTTACCGCATGATCTCTCCCTTTCATTGGGTTCTATCTCTCTCTCTCCGTTAGAGTTGGCAGGATATTACAGCTCTTTTGCGGCAGAGGGCAAAGCGACCACACCGGTTTTAATACGCCGTATTGATAATCTTATGAGCGAGACAATTCGAGAGAATGAGAGTAACACCACACAAGTGACGACGCCCAAACAGGCGTTTTTAATGACCAGCATACTAAAAGATGTTATTGACCGCGGTACGGGACGTCGTGCCAAGGTTCAAGGTATTGAGCTTGCCGGAAAAACCGGAACAACCAACCGCTCAGTCGATGCATGGTTTGCAGGGTATTCTCCGACAGTAGAGACGGTGGTGTGGTTTGGCAACGACAACAATACGCCGATGAGCAGAAAAGAGACCGGCGGTACGACAGCGGCACCCGCATTTCAGTACTACTACAAAGAGCTTATTCGTATCTATCCGCAGGTAAAACGCCACTTTGATAAACCCGAAGGTATGATTGAAACGACCTACAACGGTGTCAAAGAGTATTTTACCGAGATCTCCAAAGCACCCAAACGGAAGCAGGCTCCGTTACGGTTGGAAGAAGAAGAGCTGCTCTTTTAAGCGGTATTTAGCCGATATTCATGGAGAAAATCGGCAACAGCATGGCTGAGACGATAAAGCCGATGACACCGCCTACAAACAGCATGAGCATGGGCTCAAGCAGCGAAAGAAAGACACCGATTTTATCACGGTTCTCTTCAAAATAGAGATCTGATAGATTTTGTAAAATATTAGAAACCTGTGACGTCTCTTCGCCGAGTGCAATAGCCTGTACGAACGATTTATCGATTTCAAACCCCCCTTTCATGAGTGCATTGGAAAATTTTGAACCTTCAACGACTTTTGACGAAGCCGCTAGAAATTTCTCTTTAATCACGGTATTTTTCAGTACATTGGCACCGAGATTTACCGTCTGCACGAAGGGAACACCGGAACGGATGAGAACGGAGGCTATATAGGAGAAGCGCCCAAGTTCCGAACTCTGGACAATATCACCGAAAAAAGGGGTTTTAAGGGCGAGAAGGTGCATCATGTATTGAAATTTACGGTTCAACTTCATGAGTGCCGAAAAGATCGTAACAACCGCAACAATGCTTAAGGTCATCATGATGTAGTGGTTGGAGAAAAAATCACTCAGATCAATAACAAACTGCGTAATGGCAGGCAGCTCCTGACCCAACTGTGTAAAAATTCCCGTAATTTTAGGAACAACAAAGGTAATCATAAACGTGACCATAAAGAGCGATACAATAATAATAAAAGCCGGATAGGCAAAGGCGCTTTGTACCTGCTTGCTGACACGGCTCTGTTCTTTGAGAAAGACAGAGAGTTCTAAAAGCACCTCTTCTAAAATACCGCTGTTTTCCGATACTTTAATGGACTGTTTGTAAAAATCGGGCAGCTCAATAATCTCTTGGGACTCCAACGCCTGATGAAAACTTTTTCCTTCATCAAGCAAGGTAATAACGGCATTGAGAAAATTGGACATTTTAGGATTTTTACTGTATTGGTTGCTTGCTAGTCGTAAGGCGTTGACTATAGAGATGCCCGATTTTAAATAGATGGAGAGGTCACGGCTTAAGATGGAGAGTTCCGTCGGGGTCAAGTTTTTTTTGCGTTTAAGTGAAAAATTTCCAAAAAGCGGTTCACCCTCTTCTGTAATTGAGGTATAAAAAATCCCCTTGTTCTTAATGCGTCGTTTGGCATCTTCGAGGTCAGCAGCTTCAATGAGCCCTTTGGATTTGTTCCCTTCTGCATCAAGACCTTTGTATTTAAAAACCATTACATTCCTTTTTAAAAATCATAATCTCTGTTCTCTCGCGGAAGGATCTCATGCAGATCAAGCAGTTTTTTGGCATCGGAGAGTGTCGCTGCTACCTCAACTCCTTTTAAGTAAGGGTGAAAAATATAAAACGTTTTTTCTGCTTCGACAAGATAATGCGAGCTGCTTTTATTGTTAAACACTGTAAAGCGAAAACAGACGTTCTGCGGCTTCTCTTCTGCATCTAAAAATGCAAGAAACGTGTAGGGCTGCAGTTGTGCAAACTGATCTTTCTTGTATACTTTCGGCGCACTCTTAAAAAGCGAAAAGGGGGCCGTATCGGTTTGTTTACCGTCATTGTAAATAAAACACTCTTCGCACGGTTCAAAACAGATGATTTCACTCTTTTGTTTAAACGGTTGTGACAGCAGAGCCTGTTTCATAGTGAGCAATGTGATATTTTGAGTCTCTTTTTTATGATCGTGCAAATTATTGACAAAAAGAGCATATATCAACCCGATAATAAGAATGACAATCAGTAGCTCTATAAGGGTAAAACCCTTACTGTTTAATGCATTGCGCATAGGTAATGTCTGCATTCTCTTTAGAGCCGCCTTCTTTACCGTCAGCGCCTAGCGATATAAGATCAATGCCGTCGTCTGTATGAATAAAAATATAGGGGTGCTTCCACGGATCTTTTGGTACGATACCCTCTTCAAAATAGGAGTACGAGGAGTAGTTGGGGTATTTTTCGGTATTGGGGTTTTGCGCCAGAGCATCAAGACCCTCTTCGACATCGGGATAGGTGCCGTTATCGAGCTTAAACGAGTCGAGTGCCTGTTTAATACTTTTCATCTGGACACAGACCAGTTTCCGTTTTGCCTCTTCACTTTTGCCAACCAAATTGGGCATAACAAGTGCGGCTAAAAGACCTAAAATGATGATGACAATCATCAGTTCCATAAGAGAGAATGCTTTTTTCAATGTGTGTTCCTGTTCTACATGTAAATTGCAAGTTGCTGTTTAGTAACGATATCATAGTATAATGTCATTAAAAATATCATAAAGACAAAGTTGAGGACAATTGAAACGAAAAGGTATTGCACTTTTAATTACCATTGCACTGGTAGCTACTATTACAGCGTTGCTAACGGTTTCTACGGGTATTTTAGACAACTCTTTTAAACGAATATCTAACAAACTCTTTTTCATTCAGAGTAATGTTTTTTTTAAAGATTTTATCGGTATTTTACAACAATCTACAAAGGACATTAACAGTTCGGATATGCTAGATATTTTTTTGATGATACCGATTGCGTTTGCACCGGAACATCAAGACATTGCTTTTGATGTCTCTTTTGCATCGGATGCCTCAACAATAAATCTGAACCATATGCTTGCTACCGATGTCAATGTCACGGAACTTGAGGCGCAACATGAACCCATTCCGGTAAAGATAGCTTACGAGAGCTATCTGGACCATATACTGTCTGTTTACAATGTATCTGATAAAATTTTATTATTGGCTATGATTGCCGATAGTGTCGATAATGATGTTGATGAGCGTGTTGCAGGTTCGGAAATTGCACTGAGAGACCCTCTTTTTTCACAAGGAACTATTTACAACTTAGAGCATTTCAAAAAAATCTTAGAGGCATATGTTCGTGAGACACGCGATTATAATGTTTTTAAAATACCATGGCATGATTTGATCGGTTTTCGCAATGATCGTGTGGATTTTAACCATATCAATAAAGAAGTGTTGTATCATACGGCACCGGAACTTCAAGAGAATATAGCCCTGTATACTACCGAGCGTATTGAAGTGTACGACTCCTTAGATACCGTACCTGTAGAAGAGTCAACTAAAAAAAATTTTGAAGAGTTAGGAATGAAATTTTACTCCCCGAATGTCCGAGGCACCATGCGTATTGTCAAAGGTGACAATACCCTAGAGATGGCATTCTCATACAATTTAAAAACACAAGAGGTTTCACATATTGAAGTTACCAATTAACAGTAGACCCCGTAAGCGCCTGAAGATACTCTTTCTTGACAAAGAGACGCAATACCGCAGCCAGACAGATGAGCGTCTCAATATTATTTTGTCTCCGTCTTACTACTGGTTTAAGAAAGCGACTCTGCCTGTAAAATATGTAACGCAGGCGCAGGCTCTGGCAGCTTCGCAATTTGACGGTATCGTACCCGAAGGCAGTTATAAATATACGGTGATTAAACAAGAGGATCTCTTTTGGCTTTTTGCTTATGACGAGGCATCTATTGCACAGAAGTTAAAGGAGCTGGGCATTAAGCCGTCACAAGTTGAAGCGTTTTATTTGGCGCAATATGAATTTCAGAACCTGAAGCTTCCCGTAGCGATTGCGGGTAACAAGGTTTTGGTTCAAAATGACGGTGTTGTCAGTGTGATGCCGCGGGCCTTTGTCGATGCGGTCCAAACGCTTGATGCGGCATTGGATCACCTGAAACTCTCAAAACATCGTATTACGCTCAACCTTTTTCAAAACAGCGTATTGGATGAGAAATGGATCTACCGCTTCAGTGCTGTCAGTATTGTTTTTATTGTGCTCTATCTGGCATCATACCTTCTTTTGAAAAGCGACCTTAAAGCGCTTCGTACGGAGCAGCTTGCATTGACCCAGCAATACAAACTCCCTCAAACATCGTTTCAGCTTAAGAGTCTGATGCGCTCCTTGACATCTAAAGAGAATCGGCAACTGGCGTTACGTCAGCATCTCAAAAAACTCTTTGCATTACGACTCTCAAGCGGTGATTATGTCAAAAAATTTACATTCACCCCCAAGGGCGCTCAGTATGAAATTGTACTGAGTGACATTAAGCATGCCGAGAGCATTAAAAAAGAGCTGCAAAAAGCGTTTACCATAAAGAGTGCCAAAGTAGTTGATAAGACGTTTTACATAGGAGTGAGTTTATGAATAAAATCAATCCGCTCTATATTTTAGGATTTTTTGTATTGGTGCTAATCCTTACGATTGTTCAAAACCATTCCATGCAAAACAAGATTGCAGAAGCCACGCAACTGGTGTCGTCTATTAAGCAAAACGGACAGAAAATTGCAACATTAAAAGAGCATTGGAAAAACTCCAAACAGACGTTGCAGCACATTGAATCACTGCTCAATCAAAAACCTTTTAACAGCAAGGTTGTTAAAAACGAGCGAAAGTCGAGTCGCTATACAATAGCGCTAGAACATCTTGATGCGCCGTTGCTCGATAGATTTTTAGGCAAAATTTTAAACGAGTATGTGGTACTGAAAAAAATATCAATTGATCGAAGCAGCGGTACCGATATTTCTGTGGCACTGGAGATTGAACTATGAAGCGTCTGAAACTCATCATAATTTACGCTGTTGTTTTTGTCGGGTTGCTTCTTTTCTTTGTGCCGAAAATTTACTGTTACTACGCTTTGGAAAAACAACTCGAACAGTTTAATGTACGTATTGCTCAAGAACATGTCAGCGATCAGGGCTTCTCTTTGCTTGTTACCGAGGGCAAGCTCTACTATGACGACCTCTATGTCGGTACGTTTGAAAAACTCTTTATACTCCCTTTGTTGGTATACAATCGTGCTAGCATAGAGAATTTTGCTATTTCCAAAGAGATGAACCGTTTTGCCAAAGGGAGTGTTTCGGAGGTGAATGTGCATCACTCTATTGTGTCACCGTGGACCCTTTATATTACGGCACATGCAGATATAGGAGATGTCACGGCAGAGGTGCATCTGAAAGAGAAGCATATTACACTGCTGCTCGAGCCGTCTCAAGCCTTGGTGAAACGCTCCCCTTTCTGGCTGCGTCAGTTGAAAAAAACAGAAGAAGGGGGGTATGCATATGAAACAACTTATGAGTAATGCATGGATGCAGCGACTGTTTGTTGTCTTAATTCTTGCCGCTGTGGCGAAGGCCCTCTCTTTGGTGATGATGTTTTGGTTGCCGCATCAAGGAGTTGATGTTATCAGTAATGAACAGAAAAATATTTTCAACAGTTACCGACCTTCTGTTATGTTAAATATTACCAAAAAGAAAAAAGAACTTCCGAAAAATGAGCCGGTTTATACGTTAACCAGTCTGACGCTTAAGGCGATTTATGACGACCCCGCAGCACCGTTTATTGCGGTTGAAGATGCCGGAGAAGTCAGTTTGATTGCACTGGATGAAAAATTTAAAGGCTATACGCTTATTGACGTGCAAAAAGACCGCGCGGTTTTTGAAAAATCGGGTAAAAATTATGAGTTGAAATTTAAAGAGTCCCAAGTCTCTACAGGAACGATTAGTGACGTGGTTCCTGATGATCTGGAGTTTTTGGAAGAGGGTGGCGGCGCTGCCGTTTTCATCAAGCGCCAGCAGTTGCAAAAGTATGCAAAAAATCCCAATGAGATTTTTAGGAACATCAAGATTAAAGAGATTATAGAACATAAAAGACTGAAAGGTTTTCAGGTTATGAGTGTGGAAAAAAAGTCTATTTTCGGACAATTGGGTTTACAAAAAGGCGATATTATTACCGGAGCTAACAACAGAGAATTTCGATCGGTATCGCAGGTCTTTAAACTCTACAACAACATCGATACTCTCGATAATTTAATTTTACATGTAAAACGTGGAAATGAAGAAAAGGATTTAGAATATGAAATTTATGAGTAAGCTTGTCATCGTAAGTTTGTTAACACTGTTGGTTGCAGAGCCGGTAGTGATGGCAAAGACACAGCAACGAGAGCGGGTCAATCTGGAACTTCAGGATGTTAAAATAGAAGACTTCATTAAAATGGTCGGTAAAGTTGTCGGTAAAAATATTCTGCTTTCACAACCCATTCCCGGTACGCTTAATTTTGTCTCGAGTACCCCGATTTACAAAGACGAACTTATGGATATTTTGATTTCGGTATTGAGTAAAAAAGGTTTTACTATTATTCGTGACGGCAGTTTTCTCAAAATTGAGCGTGCCAATACGGCAGTAAAAAAGAATCTACCGGTCGGATACTCCAAAGATTCGTTAATGCGAACGGAGTTTATTACGGTTGCCAATGAAAATGTCGATGTCATTGCGGCAAAAGTCCGTCAATTTCTCTCTGAAGGCGGTAAACTGCTGACCATCAAAGAGACCAACAGCATGATTGTGAGTGATTACCCTGACAATATCGCCATATTGAAAAAAGTGATCCAAAAAGTCGAAGCCAAAGCACACGGCCGAAGGGAAGTGGAGTTTATAATTCTTAAAAATGCCAAGGCCTCGCGTATTGCAACCTCCGTTTCCAGTATTGCCAAAAGTGTTATTAACCAAAAAGTGGCTTCTAACAAGGTGGATGTCTTAAGCGATGATGCGACCAACTCTATTATCTTGATGGCATCGAAGAAAAATATTCGTATTTTGCGTCCAATCGTCGAGCGTCTTGACGCTAAAGACGATGCTTCCATTCAACGTATTACGGTGCTGCCGCTAGAAAACAGCGAGGCAGCAAACGTGGTAAAAAGTCTAACGGGCATTTTGGAGAAGAAAAAATATGCCAATGAGTCGGAAAAACCGATGGTGAGTGCTTATGAAGAGCTCAATGCCATTGTGGTCTCTGCAACCGAGTCGGATATTAATGACATTAAAGAGATGATTAAAATTCTCGATATTGAGAAACCGCAGGTTTTTGTTCGGGCGCGCATTGTAGAGCTCAATAAAAACTTGAGTGACCAGATCGGTATGAAGTACGGTTTGATGGGCGGTACGGTAAATACAGCCGGTCTCTTTACGTTTGCAGCCAACCTTGGAGGTCCTGCTCTGGCAATGGACCTTGGAAAACTTGGTATTAAAACAGGAAACTTGACATCGGGCATTGCTTTTGGCGCAACCATAGATTTTTTATCGAGCGAAGGGGCTGCTAAAACACTTTCAGAGCCGACTCTGCTGTGTGTCAATAATGAAGAGTCGTCCATTTACGTCGGGCGTACCGAATCTATTTTGACAAGCTCAGCGCAAGGGAATCAGACAACTGATATTGCCCGTAATACATATACGCGCCAAGATATCGGATTGACACTAAAGATTAAACCACGGCTCTCTTCCGGCAATAAAGTGGCGCTCATAACAACGACAAAACTTGAAGACCTTGCCCCTGGATCGGCTCCAGGGTTGCCGAGTACGACCAAACGGGAGGTAGTGACTACCGCCATCGTCAATGATGGCGAGAGTGTTATTATCGGTGGCCTGATTCAAAATCAAAAAAAACGAGAAGAGTCCGGAATTCCGGGCTTGCGCTCATTGCCGTGGCTTGGTCAGCTGTTTCGCTGGAACAACAATTCCGATAATGAGATCAACTTGGTGATTATTCTAACGCCGTATATCGTACGAAGCAATAGTGATATGGCAGAGTTACGTAAAAAACTCTCTAAACTTGACAAGATTCAAAACGATTACCGCTTCTTTTTAGAGGAGAAGTTGCAAGAACGAAAACTGAAATTGCAAGACAAAGCGACAGCACCTAAAAAAATTACACCAAGCACAATTGTCGAAGAGGGAAGCAGCGATGAACATCCCTATATTATCGAAACCAAGAAAATAGATCACAGCCGACGACCGTCACTGCCTACCGACGGGTTGAATCTGCTGTTGCAAGGCAAGTAGATGGTGAACATACCGGTTGTTGAAAATGTCGATCTCGTACCCGAACAGCTGAGTGACGTTAATCTTAACATTGCCATACGCAACTATGTTCTCTTTGCAACGATTGACGAAAAATTACATGTAGTATTGTCACAAAAACATCTGACACAGGCCTTTGACTATTTGGCAAAGACCGACTTTAGCTATCCGATTGTTATGGCAGATGAAGACTCGTACGACCGGTTGTACAATAAATTTTTAGAGATACGTACCGATGCCGAACTGGGCAATTTGGATCAGGGGCAAGAGGAGATGGACGATGACGACATCTCGCTTTCGGAATTTTTGCGTAACAGCTCCGACCTGTTGACGAGCGAAGAGTCCGCTCCCATCATTAAGTTTGTCAATGCGCTCTTTTATCAGGCCATTAAGCGGCGTGCTTCGGACATTCATATAGAGGTACACGAGAAGCGGAGCGAAGTGCGCTTTCGTATTGACGGCGCACTGATTAAAAATACCGATATTGACAATAAAGTCGCCAACCTCATTATTAGTCGTATTAAAGTTATTTCCAATCTTGACATCTCTGAAAAACGGATTCCGCAAGACGGCCGTACTCAGGTAAAAATTGCAGGCAATACGCTAGATGTCCGGGTTTCGATTCTGCCGACGTATTACGGAGAACGCGTCGTGATGCGGATGTTGATGCAATCTGATGACATTCCGCACATGCATGAACTCGGCTTTGATGAGGAGTTGACCGACAAACTCGACGAGTTGCTTAAGCACTCGCACGGCATTATTTTAGTGACCGGTCCTACCGGAAGCGGTAAATCAACGACACTGCATGCCTTTTTGCAAGAGGTGGCCAAACCGGACATTAACGTCATTACCGTTGAAGATCCGGTGGAGTATAAAGCAGACAATATTAACCAGATTCAGACCAATGCCAAAGCAGGGCTTACCTTTGCTTCGGGTCTGCGTTCTATTTTGCGTCAAGACCCCGATGTGGTCATGATTGGTGAGATCCGCGATACTGAAACTGCCGAAATTGCCATTCAGGCCGCATTGACAGGACACTTGGTATTTTCCACGCTGCATACGAACAATGCAACGGCGTCCATTACCCGTCTGGTCGATATGGGCATTGAGCAGTTTCTCATTGGCAGTTCACTCTTGGGAGTATTGGCACAGCGTCTGGTGCGTAAGCTCTGTAACGAGTGTAAAGAGGAGGACTTTTTGGCCGAAGAGTTTGCTACCGAATTTGACCTGCCCGAAAATGCCAAAATTTACAAATCGCGCGGCTGTTCCGCATGTAACTATACCGGTTACGTCGGGCGACGCGCCATTGGTGAGTTTTTTGTTCTTAACGATAACTTCCGAAGCATGCTCAAAGACAATGTAAGCGATTATCTCATTCGGCAACATGCTATAGATGCCGGTATGACACCGCTGTCGTCTCAACTCAAAAAACTACTGCTTGACGGGACGACTTCGCTGCATGAAATTATTCGTGTCGGAGTTAAAGACGCCTAGTATGAGATCTGCATTTACGCTTATAGAAGTTTTGGTGGCAACCATTATTGCTTCCATTGCCGGTATGGCACTGCTTCAGATGAATGCAAACAATACCCATCTGTTTAAGCAGATACAGTACCGCTCCAGTAATAGCGAAATGCTCTCATTGATTGCCCTGCATAATGATGTGAAATATAACAAAACGACCAAAACGCTTGATGATATTTTAGACAATACCTACACAATCGCTAATGATGATTTAAGAAAATATTTAAAAGAGACCCGCATTGATTACAACGAAAAAGTCATTGAACTTATTACATTCGGTGCGTCTGAAGAGGAGACGCCGGATGTTTCAATGGCAGACCAAGAGACGACAATGGCGCAAGACGAACAGATGAGCGGAGTAGCACCGGTCATTCAATTTGAACTCGTTCAAATTATTGTCAAAAATGATGAGGGCAAAAATGCTATTTTAACGGCGAGGTCATTTCAGTGAGACGTGCCTTTACACTAATGGAGCTGATGGTCTCGATTGTACTGATTGCCCTGATTGTACTGTTTTTATTTGGTGCCATTGCTTCGAGCAAGCTCTCCAACGACACACTTCTAAAACATACCGAAAAAGAGCAGGTGCGCAGTGAGCTTTTCGAGCTGTTCTATAGAGATATTATGGAAGCGGTAAGCATTCAGGCGGTAGAGACAAAAGAGAAAGCATTTACGCTCTTGCAGATGCAAACGTCAAATTCACTCTATGAGATTGCCATGCCGTACGTTACCTACTTTGTACATTCACAGACCCACCGGTTGACGCGCTTGGAATCGGCGCGAAAAATCACACTGCCGATTGCCTACGAAGCGGAGAATTTTGTGATGGCCGATGTGCTGTTATCTGACGTGAGTGCTTTTAATGTTTATGCTAGCAGTAGTCCTGACAATAATGAAAGCAACAGTACGTTACAAGGTGCGACCGTAACAACCGGCAGCAGTCCTGACAATAATGACAGCAACGGGTCCGTAGGCGGAACAGTATCACCCCATAGCAATGCAACACAAGATAACAATATCTCCAACGGTTATCTTCTGTATCTGGAAAGTTCCGAGTTGCAAACGCCGTTTTTGTTTGAACTCTACCGTTAAAAAAAGATTGCACTAGATTAATCTAATGTTAACAATAAAGAGATATAATACACCCGTTTAGTTGATTGGCCAGTCAGCTATAGATTTCAGATCAAAGGATTTTTATGGCAAAGAAACAAATTTTAAGTTTAGTCGCTGCATCACTCGTAGCAGCAGCATTTGTAGGGTGCGGCAGCAGCAGTAGCAGCAAAACACCACTGGAAACACCACTGACGGTAACCGTATCAGATGCATATGTTTACGGTGCAACAGTTACTAAAGGCGGCACGGCATTTGACACAATGGACGGTGCAAAATACACATGGAACAATGCACCTTCAGGTGATCTCGTTTCTACCGGCGGTGCCAATGATCTCAATGGAAACGGCAAAGCCGATGCTCAAGACCCTATAGCAGTTACCATGAAAGCGCCTGACGGCTTCAAGAACATGAATCCGTTGAGTACTCTAAAAGCTAACGGTATGACACTTGACGCGATTAATACAAAATACGGTCTTTCTCTTGAAACAACCGACATTGACGTTGTTACAGCAGATCTTGCAGTCTATAAAGCAGCGGCACGGGCAGCATTGGAACTTGCAGTTACGCAAAGCAGCGGTGCGACAACCGGCGGCGGTACAACAACCGGCGGTACAACGACTGGTGACGGTAATACGACCGGTGACGGTAATACGACTGGTGACGGTAATACGACAACCGGCGATACCAATAGTAGCAGTACAGGTACACCAAGCGTAGCACCGTCTCGACCGGGCGCTATTGTCTTTAGAGCAACACTTCCGGGACGACCTGGCGGTTCTATTCCTGCAACTGACGGTAATACCACTGACGGTAACACTAGCACAGGCGGTAACACTAGCACAGGCGGAGGAACTGGAAACATAGACATTACTGCCGAAATTGCGGCTATTGAAGCGGCAACAGATGTTAACGGTGTTAATGCTGCAGTTCGTGCTAAAATGGTAACATTGATGGGGACATACACACCTCCTGCCTCGACAGAGACTGAAAATGAAACCAACGCAACCGGTGAAACAAATACAACCGGCGAGACCAACACGACCGCCGGAACCGGAACAGAGTGTCCTCCAGGTGATGAGTGTAACGAACTTAACACTACTATGGAGACCAATACGACTATGGAAGAGAATACGACTACATCCGGTAACACACCGAGTGTAGCTCCTGCAAGACCGTAGTGAGTATGATTTAGTACAGAGCCTACGCTTTTGAGCGTAGCTCTACCCCGCTTCAAAATTACCATTTAGGAATGCTAAATGTTTTCAAAGACTGTTTTATTTTTTCTTTTATCTGCTTTTGCTGTAAATCTTGGTGCCATAGAAATAGCGTTTTCTCCAAGCCGCAGTGTCAAGGCGAACGGGGACGATATTGAACGTTTTCAAAGTATTTTACGAAAACGCAATATGGGAATGAGTGACAAAAGTGCCAAAGCGGCTGTTGAAGAGAACCGAATTTTGGCTGACGCTTACCTGAAAACATACGGCATTCCCGATGTCGTGAAAAAAGAGATGCAGATTCTCTTAGAAGAGCAGTTACGTAACCTTCTTGTTGAGAAAGAGAAGCAAAGCATTGATATTAGCGATGACATTTTACTGTCATACTACAAAGACAATAAATCAGAATTCTACAAGCCCGATGTCATCACTTTTAATATCTACAGTTTTGATAATTATGACGAAGCGCATGCCTTTTATGTTGATAACAAAGAGAACTATGAAAACATGCAGCGATATGTCAGTGAACACAACATTTCCAAAGATTCACAAAAAATGCCGTTACGCAAGCTGCATAAAGAGTTGCAGGTTCTCGTCAAAGATACCAACAGTAGCCGCTATATTGTGCCACCGGAATACTTTTATAAAAAATACATTATATTGGATGTTGTCGGTATTGAACCGTCAAAACTCATGACTTTTACAGAAGCCAAGCAAAAAGTGCGGACACGACTGTTAAGTAAAATCAACAGGGACACGAAAGCCAAGCTCTTGAAAAAATATCAAAAGGGCGGTAAGCAGCAGTGAAACCGCTTCTCTTTGCACTGCCTTTGCTCATACTTTTCGTTATTGGTTGTGAGAAAAAAACCCCCGAAAAAGAATATCAGTATGCGTTTATAGATGTTAATCTTACAGTTGAAAATGATATTAAAGAACTGAAAGTACTAAAAAATAATTTTAGAGATTACTGGGAAGCCTCTTCAAAAGGGGACTTGAATGCAAGCTACGCCTTGGAGCTGCCCTATCTCAACTTTCTTAAGTCACTCGAATGGTACCGTGATTTCAAAGCGGACGACAAGCGGCACTACACCGCAACCATGTTGCGCATCAGCTCGGAAAACAATGACAGTGAAGTTGCTTTCGTTCGTGCCAACTATAAGTCTAATGTTATGGATATTAATCTCACCGAGAAGTGGATTTATGTCAACGGAGAGTGGTATCACTATTACTCGCAATCACTGCTTCCCCCACCGCCAAAACCAATAAAATAGCCTATTTTAAACTGTTCTTTATTGACATGGAAATTTTTTTGTGATACAATCACGCCAATGCAACAGACCTGTCATCGAGTCATGCTCGAGCAAACCGACTTGGTGTTGGATGTATGCAAAATTTCTTTACATGTAAGGAGCTTAAATGAGCTTTAAAAAAACTTTAATTTCTTCGATCGCAGCTGCGGCTGTAGCAACATCAGCATTTGCTGCTGTTAACGTGTCGAATAACAACAAGGGTGATTACTTAAATTTCCCTGCATATTATGCAACAACTGATGGTTGGTCAACGAACATTCGTGTTGTGAACACTAATACTACTGACGCAGTAGTAGCCAAAGTAGTTGTTCGTGAATATGCAACTTCTAAAGAACTAATTGACTTTCCAATTTATCTTTCACCGGGTGATGTTTGGACTGCAGATCTTGTTAACAACGGTACTACGGTAAATGTTGTCTCTTCTGATGACTCTAGCCCAGAGGTTCCGATGAATCCGGCACTTAATGACAACAACCCACTTGTAGGTACTACTCACGGTTATGTTGAAGTGTATGCGATTGCACAAGCCAATGCAGCTGCCATTCAAACTGCTGCAGGTACAAGCGGTTGGGCAGAGTTCCAACAATTACCGAAAAAAGATATTAAAGACGCATTTACTTTAGCGAATGCTGCTATTTGGAATACTCCAACTGAAACACTGTTTGGTCAGCAAGTAGTAACCGATACGACTACAGGTTCTGAAAAATCTATGACATTAATGGCGACTGCTATTGAAGTTGTTGATGCAGACGATACTCAGGCATGGAAAACCGCTGCCAACTTTGCAAACCTTTTTGCGGGTAATACCGGTCCATCAATCATCTGGTATCCGGCAGTAGAAAATGACATTAGAAATGCCGTGCTTAAAACTGCTGTACACACTATTAACTATACAGATGCGGTAGGTGAGACTCAAGTGCTTCTTACACAGCCGTTCAAACACACCAATCCAAGTGTTGTTGCCGGTGCTGGAGATGTAGCTCCGTATTTTGATACGTCTGCAGCTGAAAAAGCAGCGACAGGTTCTGAAGCACTGTTCTATTACAATGCACGTCCATGGGACAATACGGAGAATACAGTAAATCCACCGGAATCAATCTACTCTGGTGCTGATCGAGATACTCCTGCGCATGCATGTGCTACAGAGATCTGCTACATTTACACATCTGATGATGCAAACTATGCGTCAGGTTGGGTAAACTACAACCTAGGTCTTAATGCTGCCGGTGATGCGGTTACAGGCCAAATCCCGACACTACATACGGTCATGACCGGTGTTAAAGTGAACGGTAAAGGTGTGGTTAACATGCTACAAGGTGCTTTTGAGTAATTAATTTTAGTTACGCACCTTTTTACCACCAAGAGGTTCTCCTCTTGGTACTCTCTTTTCAACAATCCTTCTTCTTAACGTTTCACTAACATTATATTAACCTTAATATGTTATAATCGCTTTTATTGTATTTAAAAAGGTGATCATCATGAAAATGAAATCGTTAATAATTCTATCGCTGCTGGCATGGGGTGCTTATGCCAGCGAGTATGTCTCTATACAGCCTAATAAACTGGTTGAAGACATGACAAAAAAAGTAACCAAAGTCGGTTCGCGGTTGGACTACAGTTACACGCTCTCTCAGTATGTTTTTAAAAAGGATGCCGCAAATGCGCAAAGTTATGCGTCCAGTCCTTCGACGTTCAATCCGCAAACATGGTATACGCCCAACGGATGGCACAGTATAAAAATGTATCTTCCCGCAGGTCTGAAAAATGCTTTTATGAGCTTTTCAACCAAACCGAATGCCGCATTGCGTATTCATGTGACCTATCGTGCCGATGGCGGGGTGATTGACCATACCAGCAGTGTTGTCGATGAAAACGAATTTGTCAAAATTGCCGATACACGAACCCATGCGTATCAGGCTGACAGTTTGCTCTCCATTGAAATTGATCCGGCTTTTATTGATGTAACCAACGGCGGATGGATCTATGTGGACATTGTCGAAGATGCGATGAATCAAAATTCATATTATGGTGATGTGAATCCGGATGTAGGCATATCAGTGACAGGTATTATAGGCGATGTTGCTCGATTTAATCAGTGGAAAAACAGTGTAGTAGTCAATGCACTTGGCAGTCCGGGTGACGCAATGGCAACCTTGAGCGTTATTGATAAGACCGGTCCCAATACCACGGCAAGACGTGCCATTACTATGGATCCGGCGGTTGACCCTGCCGGTGATGAAGACAATGACGGCACGATTAACCGTGATGATTGCGATATACTCAATCGCGATATTCATCCCGGAGCAACTGAGATACCAAACAACGGTATTGACGAAGACTGTAACGGCGAAGATTTAAAAGACCTGAGTTTAATTAATAACGACAATGATAATTTTGCAGCCGATGTAGATTGTGACGATAACAACAAAGACATCTACCCCGGAGCAACTGAGATTGCCAATAATGGAATTGACGAAGACTGTAACGGTAAAGATTTAAAAGACCCCAATGCCGATGCGGATAATGACGGCGAGACGGCTGCAACTGACTGTAATGATTTTAATGCTGCCATTAACAGTAAAGCGACTGAGATTGCCGGAAACAATATTGATGAAAACTGTGACGGCAAACTTCTTGACCAAGACGGTGACGGTATTTCGGTGGAACAGGGAGACTGTGACGATACGAAGAAGAATATTCACCCCGGTGCAACTGACATTGCCGGAAATGGCATTGATGAGGACTGTAGCGGTAGTGATGCCATTAAAACAGTCTGTAACTTTTGGGAAGACTGTTACGTTGATCCGAATCCGGCGCCGGTTATTGTCAACAAAGACAAAGACGGTGACGGCTACAATGCCGATGTCGATTGTAATGACTACAATCCGAAAATTCATCCGGATGCCGAAGAGATTGCCGGCGACGGTCTCGATAATGACTGTAAAGACGGTGATGCCAAGCTGAAACCGGCCGATCCGGAATATGACCTACGAAAAGAGGCGCAAGATGCCGCCGATGCGGTCTCCGGAAAAGTATTTCATTTTAAAGGCGTCTTCTCGCAATATCAGTTTTTTAACGAAGAAGAGAAGCAGTATAAAAACTGGGCCTATCTTGATCTTGAATCGGGAGATATTTATCAGTTGCTAGCCAACTCTCCTACTCAAGACGATGTGTTTGGTTGGGCGGAGCGAACGGATATTGCTGCCAATCGTCTGGAGCGAAACTGGTATATGTTTACTGCAGATATTGACGGTGACGGAGCGCAGGGTGCTTTTGAGTGGATCGTAGTCTCAGCCGATCCGAAAGAGAACCGCGCTTACAAGCTTGTCGGTGCCAATACGAAAGGGTCGTTTATGTACTCTGAAAAGTTGCCGGTTAAGTACAAACTGATAAATAACAAAGTGATTGAGTTTGAATAAAACCGTACTACTGGGTGTTGGTGGCATTATCTCAATAGCCGCCTTGGTAGTGTTAATGCAAGATGACGCTGTAGAGTTTGCTACAGCGCAAAAGCTGCCGCAAGAAGCGCATGTCGCTTCTGAAAATATTCCCGACACAGATGACGTCTCTATTCGTTACGAAACTCAGAAAATGAGCGAATCGGCTCTAAACAAACCTGCTGAAACAAAACATCAACCGCGTGAAAAATATTTAGAATCCAAAACATACGACCGTTCAAAAAACTTTGAGATTGCTCTCATTAATAAAAACTTGCAAGATGCTCGAAAACCCAGCGGCTCCACAACACTTCAAGGAAGCATTGACGGTGAACCGTTCTTTTTAAAAGTTCCCAAAGCGCTTATTGAAGAGGGTTCGGGCATTACCGAGTTGCGTGTGACCAATTTAAAAACCAACGGAGTTTCAACCGTTTCCGCGGCATTTATTGATGATATGCGTAACCCTTCGGTACGTCAACGCATCGATATTGATTCAAAAAATCTTGAAAACTATGTACAAAAAGAGGTAGAAGCTATTGTACCGCCCCGACCGGGAGAAGCAGTACGCTAATTGGTTCTAATTAGGGTCGCGATGGAGCCGTTTGGTTGCTTTCATTGGCATCTACGTTGGTAAAAAACCCATTGTAGCCCCCCAATACCGGTGTAATAGCACTGTTAACCGTTTCTCTGTTCTGGGCTGCATCAATAGCATTGAATGCCGTTTGCAACTCTGTAGGAAAATTAATGATATTGTCATCGGCATTATTTGAACTGTTGTTGGCATCGCTACCGCAGACAATAACATCGGTCGGACGACACGGCGTAATTTGCTCATGATTGGAAAGACACCCTTTGATGGCCTGACAATTGGTATTGGTATAGACCGGAATGGTTCCTCCTTGGCTTTGTGCGTAAGCAATCTCAAGGCTTGCTTTGGCGGCAGCTTTATAGAGAGAAAGATCGTCACTGCTTAGATCAATATCGGTTGAGCTCAGTGTAGTGCCGTATTTGGAGTTAATGGCATCAAGTGACATACCGTAGGCTTCTAATGTCGTAAAAGGATTAATGTTTTTAGAACCTGCCGCAGCTTTCATGTTTGGAGCAAGCGGGTCTTGCGCATCTGCCATGCCGTTTTCATTGGTGTCAATAGCACCTTGTGTACTGCTGAATTCTGCAAGTGTTGTACTGTTCCATGTGTAGATACCGCCGTCTGAGGTACTGAACGCTTCGTCTCCTTTAAGAAGATTTGCCTGAAGCACCAATGCCGGTGCAGCTGCAGTAATGTCAATGCTTCCTAGTGTTATATTGGTCTCATTGGTATCAATCGTACCATTGGTTTCTGAAGGCTGGGTACAATCCGTTCCCGGACGACAACTGCTGCCGCATCCTACCAGTGTTGCTGCCATAAGGGATGCCGCAGCCAAGCTCAATAACTCTTTTTTTGCCATAAAAATTCCTTTTTTTAACATTTCCTAACTGATTGTTTTCATCAGCTAAATTTCTATATCATACCTTATTGTTGTTAATAACAAGATAAATTAAAGCCAGATTGAGCGAAGAAATAACGGTTTTGCAATGCAATTCATGTATAATTAGGGTTATGAACCAACTTGACAGCACTATTAAAGACCAATTTGTCAGCTCCTTGATGAACTATTTTAAAATTGAAGAAGATATCAATTTACGAGCGCATATTGCCGATTTGACACAGGCAATAGAGCGTGTGCAGTACCGGGAGTTTTTCCGACGGCTTTCACACAATGAGTATGCATACAAGGGGGCGTTTGAAAAGATTGCTTTGGTGGTACGGAGTTTTGAACAAGAGTATGAAAACGAGCTTTTCGCGGAAGTCACGGAACGGGTGAATCGGCTCTACAGTACGCTGTACGAACTGCATAAAATGATTGTGCTTGATGATGACCGATCGCTTTCGGAAGAGGCGCGTTTTTGTCGGGTCCATTTTGCGCGTCTTAAAAATGCGCAAACGCAAGAGTTGTTGCTGGACGATCTCGACATTGAGGTGGTAAAAGCTTTGGGTAAAGCGTGGATCTTTCATCATGTTGCTTATGACAAGTCACTCTTTCTAAAGCGTGTGGAGCTTGAGTATAAAAATGCCATTGTCCGTCGTCATCATGAGAACAATACTCAAGAGATTGCACCTTCGCGTACGACACACCGGTTAATGAACGGATCACGATAATGGTGCTCATTCCTGAATTTCTTATTGATCATAACCACCTGAGTATCTATGAGCGTGCGATTATTCCCATTGTGATACGCCATACCGTCCATTGGGGCCGACGGAGCAGGGGAATTGGAGCCGATACGCTGGCGTCACTGTTGCAGATGGACGTGCAACAGGTCATTCTTGTTTTAGATGAATTGTGCCAAAAGCGCATTGTAGAGCGGGTCAGCATTAATGAAGATGGGGTACGGCTCTTGTTCTATACAATTGCCGCGTCCATTATAGAAGAGCAGCATGCAACGGTACATGTAAATATTCCGCTGCGTACCGAAAGCGCTACACAGGAGTGGTATTTTTTAAATATGCCCAATGAGCAGTACAAAGTCTTGCAGGAGTACGCCTTGGGATTACTGCATAAGATGCAGCTTCCTGAAGATGTATTTGTCGACTTTGAGCTCTATCAGCGGTCACACAATACCAAAAGCCATGATTGGCAGGCAGAATTTCAACGTTGGGCACTGCGTGAGCAAAAACGCCTTTCAAGCTCGCAAAGCGTTGCCGTCTATGATGAGACTTTTAAGCCGACACCCGAACAGTTTCAATTGGCACAGCGTTTTATCGGCCATTTGCAAAGGATCAATCCGCAGTTTGAAGAGCCGACAGATTGGAGCTGGGCACAGGAGATAAAACGGCTTATGGAGCTTGACGGTTACAGTAGTGACGATATCAAGCGGGCTATTGACTGGCTCTTTTCGGCCAAAGGCGACTGGTACCGTCCCAACGTGCCTCATGCCACTGCATTGCGTAAAAAGTTCGACTATATCATTGCGCACGTACGTTCGTTTCGTGATGCCAAAGTGACGCTTCCCGAAGGCGTGTCGGTGTTTGACCTCTATGAAAAAGAGGTCAAAAAATAATTAGCTAAAGGCACGGTTTAATGCGCTGAAAAGTGCTTTAACCGACGCATAGGTAATGTCGGTATCGGCACCCACACCGAAAAAACTTTCCAGTTCGCTGTTTTCAATATGCATGTAGGCAATGGCCTGCGCGCATGATTTTTCACCGCGCGAGTGCTCAGAATACGACGCAATGGTAAACGCGTTGGGGTAGTGTTTCATTAAAGCATTTTTACAGGCATCAATGGGACCGTTACCGACCCCTTCGCTACGGACGGACTGTGCGTTTATCGTGTACGTGAGGGTACATTGTACCGTGTTGTCTTTGCTAGTTTTGGAGTGAACGGCAAAGTCGATCAATTCCAAATGACCTTTAACATCACAGTAGTTCTCTTTAAAAATAGCTTCAATTTCGTTAGGGTCAAGTTCACGACCCTCCTTGTCGGTCACATACTGTACCAGACGTCCGAGTTCGGGCTGCATCTTTTTAGGGATATGGTAGCCGAATTTATCTTCAAGAATGTAAGCAACGCCTCCTTTACCCGACTGGGAATTAATGCGAATAATACTTTCATACGTTCGTCCGACATCTTCAGGGTCAATCGGCAGGTACGGTACCTCCCAGAAGTCACTCTGTTTTGCACGCTGGTATGCCAACCCTTTGTTGATAGCATCTTGATGCGATCCCGAAAAAGCGGTATAGACCAATTCACCGACATACGGATGACGTACATGGGTCTCAATATTGGTACAACGCTCAACGACATCAAGCACGGTATTGACATCGCTAAAATCGAGTTTAGGGTCAATACCTTGCGTATAAAGGTTCAGTGCCAACGTGATAATATCGACATTTCCGGTACGTTCTCCGTTACTCAATAACGTTCCTTCCACCCTGTCGGCACCGGCAAGCAGCGCCAATTCGGTAGCGGCAACCGAGGTGCCGCGGTCATTGTGGGTGTGGGTTGAGATTAACACATGCTCGCGGTTGTCCAGATGGCGGCTCATCCACTCAATTTGGTCAGCATAGACGTTGGGCGTTGACATCTCCACCGTAGCGGGCAGGTTTATCACGACCGGACGATTAGCGCTGATGCCCCAGCGTTTCGTGACCGCGTTACAGATTCTTGCGGCAAACTCCAATTCTGTTCCCGTAAAACTCTCCGGTGAATACTCCAAATCGATGGTACCGCGGTGTGCCGCTTCATATTTTTTTACCAAATCGACCCCTTCCAGGGCCAAGGCAATAATCTCTTCGGGCTCTTTTTTAAAGACAATTTTACGTTGCGCCACCGAGGTAGAGTTATACAGATGCACAATAGCATGATTCACTCCCTTAAGGGCTTCAAACGTACGCTCAATGAGGTGTTCTCGTGCTTGTACCAAGACCTGAATGGTAACGTCGTCGGGAATCATATTGTTGTCGACCAACGTACGCAAAAAATCAAATTCTACTTTAGAGGCGGAGGGAAACCCCACCTCGATTACTTTAAATCCGAGTTGTAGCAAGAGGTTGAAAAGTTCAAGTTTCTGGTCAAGGTTCATGGGTGTGATTAATGCTTGGTTTCCGTCGCGCAAATCGACACTGCACCATACCGGTGCTTTGGTGATGGTATTGGAAGGCCAGGTTCGATCTGGCAAATCAATGGGTTGATACGGGCGGTATTTGCCCGATTGGATATGTTTCATAAGAAACCCCTTTCGGTAAACTTTACAACAGCACCTTGCTACAGGTTCATACTGTTGGCGCAATTATAGCAAAAAGGAGCGCAGGACGATACCGGGAATTTACATGTAAAAATAAAGTTTTAGAATTATTAAAGGATAAAAATTATTGTTTGAGAAGGGGAGAATTCAGGAGCACTGCTCCCAAATCTTTGTTAGCACTGATACGTTGTCTTGAACTCGTAAGCAGTCGGGCGACCTTCGTCCGGCCATACATCACGTTCAAAGCGGTAGTTTTGATAGGTGTCAATAAACTCTTGCGTAAAGACCGGTTTTAAAAATTCGTTGTCGGCAATCAATCCTTCAAGAGCTTCACGCAGTGTATGCGGCATTTGAGGAATATTTTTTTCACGAATCTCATTTAAAGAGAGCTCAAAAAGATCTTCATCCATCGGGCCGACCGGTACGGTTTTGTTTTTAATACCGTCGAGTCCCGCCATCATCATAACCGCAAAGGCAAGGTACGGACATGAGCTGGAATCGGGAAAACGCATTTCAATACGGGTTGCTTTTTCGCCCGCACCGTAAGGAATACGACATGCCGCCGAACGGTTTTGAGACGAATAGGTTAAAATACTCGGTGCCTCAAAGCCCGGAAGCAGACGTTTGTAGGAGTTGGTCGAAGGGTTAGTGAATGCCGCTACCGCTGCCGCATGCTTGAAGATACCGCCGGCATAGTTAATGGCCATTTGACTCAAGTTACCGTAGTTGCCCTTTTCGTAAAAAAGGTTGCTGCCGTCTTTCCAGAGTGACTGGTGTACGTGCATGCCGTTGCCGTTGTCGCCGTAGAGCGGTTTTGGCATAAATGTTGCCGTTTTACCGTTAAGGTGTGCAATCATCTTAACGACATATTTGTATTTTTGTACATTGTCTGCCGCCGTAATAATATCGGAGAAGACAATCCCGATCTCCCCTTGTCCTTGCGCCACTTCGTGGTGACCCAAAACGACTTCAAGGCCGACCTGCTCTAAAACAAGCATCATTTCGGCACGAAGATCGACCATGGAGTCGGTCGGCTGTACCGGGAAGTAACCGCCTTTGGTGCCGGGGCGGTGTGCCGTATTGTACATATCTTCATAGGTTGTGTTGGAATTCCACTCACCCTCTTCGGTATCGACTTTATAGCCGGCTTCGTTAATATTGTCAACAAATTGAACGTTGTCAAAAATGAAAAATTCATTTTCGGGTCCAAAATAGGCTGCATCGGCAATGCCGACCTCTTCAGCATGTTTGAGTGCTTTTTTGGCAATAGAGCGTGGGCATTTTTCATACAGTTCGCCTTTGTAAATGTCAAAAACATCACAGAAAACAATAATGGTCGGATCCGCGGTAAACGGGTCTAAAAAGGCAGTCGTCGGATCGGCCTTGAGCAGCATGTCGGACTGATTAATCGGTTGCCATGCTTCAATAGAAGAACCGTCAAACGGAAATCCGCCTTCAATATTGTCTTTATTGACCGCACTCATACGATAGGTAAGGTGGTGCCATGATCCTTTAATATCGGTAAAACGAAGATCAACGAATTGAACATCATTCTCTTCGCAATATTTGAAGAACTCATCGGTGCTGTTTACAAATTTTCCCATAGATATACCTTTTTTTGTGTATTGATGTAAGTATAACGAAAGATTAAATAAACAAAGAGGCAGAGTTGGTTAAAAAGTGACCAACTCACGGTTGCGGTTTCTAAAAGTAGCACAGCGGTTATAGCCGACATCTTTTGCCAAGCTTACCGCCTCATTTCGAAAGCGATTAATCTGATCGGGCCGGTGCGCATCGGATCCGAACGTAATGGGAATACCGGCATCAAATGCGAGTTCAAGAATGGCACGTGAGGGGTAGGCTTCGGCAATGGGTTTGCGATAGCCTGCCATGTTGATTTCAATGGTCATATCAGCCGCTTTAATTGCGCGGATGGCCTTGTGGGCAATATCGCAGACAGGACGTTTGGGCAAAAATTTAAAAATTTTAATAAGGTCAAGGTGTCCGACAATATCGAAGAGACGGCTCTGCGCCATCGCTTCAATCAGGTCGAAATAGCGTTGCCAGATATGGTCAATGTCTTCATGCTCGTAACGTCCGATAAATTCAGGATTGTCAAAGCCCCAGCCGTCAATAAAATGAACCGATCCGATCAGATAATCGACCTTGGCATGGAGTACGCGTTTGTCCATATGTCCTTGCAGAAAATCGACTTCGTAAGCGGTAAGAATGTCGATCTCACCGGCATATTTCTGTTTTACATGTAAAATCTCCTCTTCATACGTGCGCATGTCGTCAAAACGCATGCGATATTTGGGGTCAAAATCCATGGGAGCATGATCACTAAAACCAAAAACGTCGATGTTGTGTTTTATGGCATGTTGTACGTAAGTTTCAATAGATCCCGTGGCATGATTGCACAAAGGTGTATGGTTATGTAAATCAATTTTCATAATATTTTCTCACATTTTATAGTTTAAGGTCACTCTTAAAGTTATCTATGTATTATAGTACAAAATAAATTATAGAGAGGAATGTCTGATGACACAAGAAGAACTGGACGCTTTGATGAGCGGCGATATTGATCTTGACGATGTCGAAGAAGCGCCTGAACCTGAAGAAGAGATACGTGATGACGAGACGCATCATGAAACAGATGAGACAGAGCGTTACAAAGCGGAAGCGACTAACAGCTACCCGCCTCCGGCCAGCAGTGACAACCAGGTTGTCCATCAACTCGATGACGTCACCAAAGAGAGTGAAGAGAAAGCGAGTGAAATTTTTGATATTATTGAAGGCATCAGCAACGATCTGATGGAAGAAGAGGAGAATGCTCAACGCTGTATTGAGACATTTGAGGCCAATATTGCAACCTTTGGCGCGCTGCATGCAAAGTTTCCCGAAATTGAGACGTTCAAAGAGCAGATGCAGAAGAATGAAGCAGCGCTTGAGTGTGCCCAGGGGACGGTGGGCGTGCTTCAAAGCAGCGGTGACTCCATCATGCAGGTGATGGATATTATGCAGTATCAAGACATTCACCGCCAAAAAATTGAGCGGGTAATTAATGTCATGCGGGCACTCTCGAACTATATGAATCAGCTCTTTGAAGGGAAGGTCGATGACAAAGCACGGGTCAGTTCGGCAACGCATCTTCCCGGAGACAGTACGACCGAAGATGTTGTGAGTACGGATGATATCGAAGCGCTTATCGCCTCTTTAGGGAAAAATTAGATACCATTACGCTAAAAAAGAGATACGAAATGAGCCGAGTAGAACTCCTTGCTCCTGCGGGAAATCTGGAAAAACTAAAAATTGCCCTTGACTACGGTGCCGATGCCGTTTATGGCGGTGTGAGCCATTTTTCATTGCGTATCCGTTCGGGTAAAGAGTTCGATCTTGAGAGTTTTGCAGAAGGCATTGCCTATGCGCATAAACGCGGAAAAAAGGTTTATGTCACCATTAACGGATTTCCGTTTAACTCACAGCTCTCTTTGCTGAAAAAGCATATTGCCGCCATGGCGGCACTGCAACCGGATGCCTTTATTGTCGCTACGGCAGGCGTGCTGTCGTTGGCACACAGTATTGCACCGCACATACCGCTGCATCTCTCCACACAAGCCAATGTGATGAATCTGCTCGATGCGGAAATCTACTACAATATGGGAGCGCGACGTATTATTGCCGCCCGTGAAATTTCACTCAACGATCTGCAAATTATTAAACAGCATCTACCCGATCTGGAGCTGGAGGTGTTTGTACACGGCTCCATGTGTTTTGCCTACAGCGGACGGTGTCTGATTTCAACGTTGCAGAGCGGACGGGTTCCCAATCGCGGGAGCTGTGCCAATGACTGCCGTTTTCCGTATGAACTCTATGCTGCCAACCCCGAGACGGGAACCCTCTTTCGTTTAGAAGAAGATCCGGGAGTCGGAACATACATTATGAATGCCAAAGATCTCAATCTGGCATCACATATCGGTAACATTCTACAGAGCGGATGCGTGGACTCGCTTAAAATCGAAGGGCGCACCAAAACCTCTTACTATGCGGCCGTGACGACGAAAACCTACCGCCGTGCTATTGATGATTACTACCGGGGGGTCTCCCACCCCGATGCGTATGCGCGGGAGCTTCAAACCTTGCAAAATCGCGGTTATACCGATGCCTATTTGGTCAATCGTCCGTTCGAGAAGCACGATACGCAGAGCCTGGATTTTACCATTGGACTCGGAACGCATCAGGTTACGGGCATGGTCAGTGAAGACGGGAGCCATTTTTTGTGCAAATACAAGACCCTGCCGCATGAACCCATGGAGATTGTCGCTCCCGCTTCGGCATCACTCAGCGAGATCGATAACGAGATTGGATCCGTGACATGTAAAAACGGTGTCTATTATCTCTCTTTCAAACAGCTCAAAGCGCAAAACGGCAAGATTTGGGAAGAGGTGCACAGCGGGAATATCAATCCGATTGTACTTCCGTTAAAACTTCCTCAGTATACTTTTTTCAGAATTCCATCTACCGAAGATATGTGCACTGCACCAAAAAATCAAAAAGGAACCTTATGAAATTCGTCTCGATTGTTATTGGAAGTAAAAGTGACTATGATGTTATGAAGGCCTGTGCCGATACGCTTGATGCGTTTGGTGTTCACCATGAGCTGGTCATCTCTTCGGCGCATCGTTCGCCTGAGCGTACGAAAGAGTACATTCAAAGTGCTGAAAAAAAAGGGGCGCAGGTCTTTATTGCCGCAGCGGGTATGGCGGCACATTTGGCCGGTGTATTGGCATCGAAAACCGTCAAGCCCATTATCGGCGTACCGATGAGTGCTTCGGCACTCAGCGGTATTGACGCGTTGCTCTCTACGGTACAGATGCCTGCGGGTATGCCGGTGGCTACGGTGGCAATCGGTAAAGCCGGAGCAATCAACTCGGCCTATTTGGCCATGCAGATTTTGGCACTGGACAATGACGATTTGAGCATCAAGCTTAAAGAAGACCGTATTGCCAAAGCAAAAAAAGTAGAGACGGACTCTTTAGAGATCGAGACTATTTTATAATACAAATAACGAAAGGCTTATGATGAGTGAAACGTGGATGAGTGTAGAAGAGTATTCAAGTGTTACGGGACTTGACAGTCGTTCTATTGACGATCTCATATCTCATGGTAAGCTTAGTGTTAAAGTAGAAAACAATCAAACCTATATTGACCCGCTTAAAGGAGCCAACAGCGTGGTGAAAGCAGAGGTCAAAGAGCTGGTACAGACCGGCGGTAACATTACCGTCGGACCGCAATTTGTCGAAAAAACCATCGGTACGATTTTGAATCTGCATGAAAAAGTACTCGATGCCAAAGATGAGACCATAGAATCGGTCAAAAGCGAAAACCTCTTTTTGAAAGAGGCACTCTCCTCTTTGCAAGAGCTGTACGAAGAAGACCGTAATACCATTGAAACCTTGACCCAGCAGTTAAAGCTCTCGCAAAAAGAGGTAGAGTTTATGCGTCGTAAATACAAGCTGATGTGGAATAAAGTGGTCGACGAGTACGGCGACAAATGACTCTGGCAACGCCTTGTGTAGAGTGTATTGTTAACCAGTCGTTACGCGTTGCCGATGCCATAGGTGCCGATGACGCATTGAGAAGTCGGCTGTATGCATATGTTCGTGATGCCTCGCAGCATTTCGATTTTCATGCGTCACCGCCGGAGGTAGCCGCTGAAGTTTATGAAGCGATGGCACGTATTGCCCACAAAGAGGATCTGTACGATACGGTCAAAAAGCATTCGACACAACAGGCACGTCGCTCGGTTCCCGTATTGAAAAAGCGTCTTGCCGCTTCGCAAGATCCGTTAATGACGGCAGTAAAAATTGCTGTTGCCGGCAATGTCATTGACCTGGCGGCGGCAGTACGGTTTGATCTTGACGAGGAGCTTGAACGTATTTTTCACACGCCGTTTGCCGTCGATAATGTCGCGTTGCTTCACGAAAAGCTCGCAACAGCTTCTACCTTGTTGTATATTGCCGATAACGCCGGTGAGCATATTTTTGACTATCTGGCAATAGAAACCCTGCAGCAACGCTACCCGAATTTACATGTATATTATATGGTGCGCGGGGTGCCGATTATTAATGATGTGACGTTGCAAGAAGCAAAAGAGGCAGGGTTTGATGCTTTATGCAGCGTGGTTGACAGCGGGGTCAATACTCCCGGATTTGTCTATGAGCGTGCCACGAAAGAGGCACAGCGGCTTTTTGACAGTGCTGATGTCGTGCTTGCCAAAGGGATGGGAAATTACGAGTGCCTTTCACCTGCACCGCGTCACAACCTCTGTTATCTGCTTAAAGTAAAATGCGGCGTGGTGGCAGACTCTTTGAAACGAGAGATCGGCGATATTATCTGCAGCATGTGCTAAGGTGACTCTTGGCGGCGCTGACGTTCATGAGAGCGTGCCTGTCTCCAGAGCCGTTGTAATGTCTGGCGGCTTATGGGTTGGAGCGCGCGAGTTTTTGTATGGGCTTTTTTGGCAATACCGGAGGGGACGAGCTTGTCATCTTTAACGACGGCATATTCGTACCGTTGGCGTTCTTTGTTAAAAAGTAGAATCTCGCCTGCGCTGCTTTCAAACCAGTTGAGATATTCATCGCCCTTGAGGTGGGCATAAAACGGTTCGTTGTTCGTGTCACGTAATTCCAAATAACCGTGGAATGCCGGTGCAGCCGGTAACAGTGAACCTAAAAACAGTAGTAATAACAGCAATTTCATCATGTTTCCTTACAGTGAGATGGTCGCATGCATAACCTCGGATGGCGGGGAGATATCGGTGATATTAATGCCGCTCGGGCGGCCATTGTAGCCTGCTGTCGATGGCGTAGTATCGGGAGTCAGTGTATCGACGTTTCCTTGGTAGAAGAGATTCTCTTTGTTGCCGTATGCCGCGGCATCGTCGTCTAAAACTGCGCGTGACGCCTCCAGCAGATCGACCCCTTTATGCAGTACGTCAACATTGACGGTGTTATCGGCCCAACGGTCGGTAATGACTTTTTCATCGATGTGCCACACGGCCAAACCGCCTTCAAACGCGAATGCTATTGCTTTTAATCCGCGGTCATAACCGCTGTAGTGGCGGTTTTCCAACAAAAAATATTCACTCTTGCTTACAGGTAGTTTCAAAACATTAAATTCGGGTGAGGCGGTAGCATAAAAATTTACATGTAAATTGTTGGCATCATTGAGCGTGGTCGGTATGATCCATTGGAGGGCACTTTTACTCCATGCGCACAGATGCGTCGGGGTATTTCCGGGCAGGTCGCCCAGCCCGTCACGTCCCCACATGCCCGCTCCCATTAATGCAAAATAGCCCACGCCGGCCGAACGGTCGGTAGTATCGTAAAGATCGGGAAGATTAAAAGCGGCGTGGCCGAGCTCGTGAGCGATAATGCCGATGGTAGCGTCACGGTCACCGTGGCGTTCGCCAAAGAGTGCATAGTTGCCGCCATAGTGACACCCCATGATACTGACGCCGTCAACCGTAGGAGCATTGTGTCGTTGGGCGCATGCTTCATGTGCCCATACGCCTAAGCTGGCATTGTCTCCGGTGAAAGCATCTTCGTTGCCGGCGACAATAAACACGAGTTGCAGTTCATCGGGGGTGAGCGCTCCGTTACGATCGCTGTCATATTGTGCAAAGTCAATGTGGGCATCGGCGGTTACAATGGCTTGTGAAAGATCCACATCAATGGCGTTGCCCATACCCGAATCGGGATGGTTGCGAGGCAAGGTAACGGAAATAATACCGTCGTTGGGTACTTCATCGTCTTCTGCTGCGGGATAAAACGAGAAGTTGCCGTACGAAACCTCATGAAAATAGTGGTTCAGTTGATGGTTTTCAAATCCGAATATTTTGCGGTGCCAGGCTGCGGCATCGTTGTGAAAATCAATATTGTCGTAACTGAGACGAATGAGTAGCATCGGACGCTCCTGATTCGGCGGTGGAACGGAGAGGAGGGGTTGCGTCGAGGAGGTACCTGTGCCGCCGCATCCGTTGAGAGCAACAAGGACGACGATTGTAAGGAGTAGAAGGTTCATCATGTATCATAGTATAGGGAAGTTATATTAACCTCTTATAAATGCCTTAGCTTACAGGGGGTCATACGGTTTGGTATAATGTCATCAATATTTACAGTGAGGTAGTGATGATAACATTTAGTGATATGCTTTTAAAGCTTCAGGAGTTTTGGAAGAATGAAGGGTGCAGTATTGTACAGCCTTACGATATTCCTGCCGGGGCAGGTACGTTTCATCCGGCTACCTTTTTACGCTCTTTGGATGCCAAACCGTGGTCGGTAGCTTATGTGGCACCTTCGCGTCGTCCGACGGACGGGCGTTACGGTGAAAACCCGAACCGTCTGGGAAGCTATTATCAGTTTCAAGTACTGATTAAGCCGAGTCCGGAGCGTATTCAAGAACTGTATCTTAAAAGTCTGGAGTATCTCGGACTCAATCTGCACGAACATGATATCCGTTTCGTCGAGGACAACTGGGAATCTCCGACACTTGGAGCATGGGGTTTGGGCTGGGAAGTGTGGTTAAACGGTATGGAGATAACGCAGTTTACCTATTTTCAGCAGGTCGGCGGTATTGCTTGTGATCCCGTCGCCGTAGAGATTACCTACGGTACGGAACGTTTGGCGATGTACCTGCAGGGGGTTGATTCGATTTTTGATATTCTCTGGGGTGAGGGCGCTTTGGGCAAAACCTATTATCGCGATATTCACAAAGAGAGCGAAATTGAGTTTTCCAAGTACCATTTTGATAGTGCCGATACGGCGATGCTTTTTGCTGATTTTGAAGCGAAATCGCAGGAGTGTGCCAAAACACTGGAGGCAGGATTGCCGTTGCCGGCCTATGATCTGTGTATGGCAGCATCACATACATTTAATACTCTCGATGCCCGTAAAGCAATTTCACAAACCGAACGTGCCAATTATATTTTAAAAATTCGTGAGCTTTCCCGTGGATGCGCCGAGCTCTACAAAGCGCAAGAAGCAGAGCGTAACGAGCGCGTTAAAGCGTAGTATTGCAAGAAATCATCGGTCAGATAAAGAGTATTGTCTATGAGGGAGACGATGGTTTTTTTGTTGCGCTTTTAAGTGACGGCACCAAAATACGCGGTACTTACTTTGAGAGTGACGTTACCCACCTTAAAGGGGCGGCTGTCCGAATGAAAGGGTATTACGAAGCCCATAAAAAATATGGTAAGACTTTTATTGTTGAGTCCTTGCATGTCAACCAAAACCCGCTCTTTTTCTTTTTGAACCGTGTGATTAAGGGGTTTAGTAAAAAACTCTCTGCCGAATTGATTGAGACGTTTACGGAAGCGGGATTGATTGATATTTTAGATAATGACATTGAGCGGCTTTTAGCGGTTAAGGGCATGACATCCAAACGTCTTAAAACCATTCAAAACTCATGGAAGCAGTATCGGTCTATGCGAGAACTCGGAGAGTTGTTGACGCCGTTTGGGGTGACACCGACACTGCTTACCGCCATTGCGGCCGCCATGAAAGAGGTGAATGATCCTGTCGGGGCCATTAGGAACAATCCCTATATCTTAACGTCGGTCAGTGGGATCGGTTTTAAACGTGCAGATGCCATTGCGTTGAAAATGGGTGTCGATCCTTACAGCCCCAAGCGTCTGCGCAGCGCCATGGACTATCTGCTCTTTGAGTTGTGTGAGCAGCAAGGAAACAGTGTGGTTGCCAAAGAGCTGCTGTTTGTAAAACTCGATGAGATACTGCACTTTCATCAACAGCATCAACATTATGAGGCGGTACTGCTTGAACTGATTCATGATGAGCGGGTTATGATGATGCAACAGCAGCGTCTCTCTCCCCGTCGGCTCTATGAGGCGGAGAGACTGTTACTTAAAGAGTTTCAACGTCGTGCAGCCGTTCAAGACGAGCCTGTTGTTACCGACCTTGAGGAATTTTTAGCAGAAGACTCGGTGGTATTGGGTAGCGAACAAAAGGAGGCGGTCAAGCGCATAAACAGCGGCATACGGCTCCTCTTTTTAGTCGGTTATGCAGGAACTGGAAAAAGTACAACGGCAAAAACGATGCTTGATCTTCTAAGTCGGCGTTATCATGCTGCAGCAATGATGACAACGGCACTCAGCGGTATTGCCGCGCAGCGTATCGGAGAGCGTACCGGCTATGCCAGTGCGACACTGCAAAGCCTGTTGGTTAAGTATGATGAACACGATACGTTTCCCTTTGAGGTATTGCTCATTGATGAAGCCTCTATGATTAATGCCACGCTGTTTGCCCGTGTGGTAGCCAAGGTGGCCCGTGAGTGTGTACTCATTATTGTCGGAGATGATGCACAGCTGCCGCCGATTGGTGCGGGTAATGTCTTGAGCGATGTTTTAACGCTTCAACTGGCACCGACGGTAAAGCTCACCGAGATCTTTCGTCAAAGTGATGCCCACTCTATTGCTTTGATTGCCAATGACATTCGTCGGGGAAATATACCGCAATACCAAGCCTCTTATGATGATTTTGAATTTATAGATGTCAGTATTGCAAACTATTATGCCTCGAAACAGAACATGAATACGTCGGAGTTGGCTGAACTTCGACAGAGCAATGCCCACGCGATTTTAAGCAGACTTATCCGTCAAGCGATGACCTATATTCCCAATGCCCGAAAGGCTCTGAAAAACAAAGAACTGCATCGTTATTTGACGGCATTTCAGGTGATTTCACCCGTTAAAGGAGGTCTGTTGGGTGTTGATCATCTCAATAAAGTGCTGCAAGAGTACTCCAATCCGAATGCCGCTTCGGTTGTGAAACGCGGTGATCGGGAATTTCGAGTAATGGATAAAGTGGTACATACTAAAAATGACAACATGCTGTCGTTTACCCAAGAGGAGTACAAAGCGGGTGCAGCCGGCAGTGAGCGGCGTATTTTTAACGGTATGAGCGGGCTTCTATTTAAAATTGACAGTGATGAGGAGTTAGCATACGTGGTCTACCCCAACGAAGGCTTGGTTGTGCAGTATGATTTTTCACAGTTAGTGTCGCACCTGATGCTTTCGTATGCGCTTACCATTCATAAGGTACAGGGCATGGAGTATAACGCGGTACTGATGCCTATGAGTTTTTCACACTACATGATGCACAATACCAAGCTTCTCTATACGGCGATTACCCGTGCCAAGGAGACATGCGTTATTGTCGGTGAGAGCGATGCGTTTGAGAGTGCATGCCGCCGTGCGCACACAACGCATCGCGATACGGTGATGTTGGAGTTGGGAAGTGTACGCTCATAACGTTTTAAGATGATCAATCTGAAGATTTTTAAAAGTTCTTTAAATAATAAAAATATTTATGCTATAGTGTAAATAAAACTTAGTTTTCAAACAAAAGCATCATGTTTGTATAAATATTTATGTTATAGTATAAATAAAAAGGTCTAAAATATGGACTTAAAATCAAAGATAGGTCTCAAAATAAAACAAAGACGTAAAGAACTTAGACTGGAACAGGTAGATTTATGTGAGATGGCGGAGATCGGTTCTACGACACTTTCAAAGCTTGAACAAGGTAGAGGGAATATTACGTTAAATTCATTAGAAAAGCTTATAAATGTTCTAGGTCTTGAATGTAGCTTAGAGCTTAAAGGATAAGTAGATGCAAAAAGCCAGAGTATATAGAAATGGTGAGGAAATAGGCCTGCTTCAGAAAGATGATGCAGGAATATACCTTTTTCAATACATGTTGCATTACTTAGAAAATGAAGATGCAGTGAGTATCTCGGTACATTTTCCTTTGCAGGAGGAGGTGTTTCGTTCTAAAACCCTTTTTTCTTTTTTCTTTAACCTTTTAGCGGAAGGGGCTGTGAAAGAGATGCAGTGTAGAGAACTGAAGATTGATCCTGAAGATCACTTTACACGACTCATAAAAACAACAGAATTTAATACAATTGGTTCTATAACATTGAAAGAGATATTACATGAGGTGTCATAGCTGTTTAGCACAAAGTGCAAAGATTTATTGTCCTAAATGTATGAAGGAGCTTTTTGGTGGAAGGAAGGTCTCTGGTTTGTCTTTTAATAAGCAAGAGTTTTACCAAAAACGTAAAGAATATGCAAAACGTATTTCTATCTCTGGAATACAAGACAAGCTCTCTTTAGCATTTGATGAACATAATACATTAGTTACCACAGATATAGAAGGACGCTATATTCTCAAGCCTTCCCCCAGCGAAGAACAAGTCGATAACAGCCATGACATATGTGCCAATGAGCACTTAAGTATGCAGATATCAAAGCAGATATTTAAGATACCTACGGCAGATTCTGCATTGATTCCTTTTAGTTCAGGTGAATTGGCATATATCACCAAACGTTTTGACTATGACAAAAATGGACAAAAGCTTGATCAAGAAGACTTTGCAGCGGTACTAGCATATACTTCCGACAAGCAAGGTAAAAACTACAAGTATGAATCTTCTTATGAAGCTTGCGCCAAAGCAATACAAATGTATATTCCTGCATCGATGCCTGCATTGGAAGACTTCTATCAGCGAATAGTGGTGAATTATCTCATTGGCAATGCAGATGCACATTTAAAGAATTTTTCACTCTATCGTGCCCAAGAAAGAAAAGATAGAAGTTTAACCCCCAACTATGATTTACTCTATACGCGTTACCATATACTCAATGAAGAGGGCTATATGGGATTGGATTTGTTTGAGAATGAAATGGATAGTCCGACAAAGGCTTTTGAAGCTATGGGATATTATACTTTGGAAGATTTTGAACTTTTTGCAGAGAAAATTGGTATTAAAACGAAACGACTTGAAAAGATATTTGAACGGATCCTTGTTAGCACCCCCGAAGTGATAAAAATGATAAAGCACTCTTTTTTAAGCGAGAAAGGAAAAGAAGCGTATAGAAAAAACTATGAAGAACGCTTAAAGCTTCATCTTTGTTATAGTATAGAGCAGTATGGTTTTAGTGGCAAGATGCAAAAAGTGATTGATAGGTTTTTATAAAAATATTTAAAAGTCTAACTGTATGGGGCTTTGAAGCGATATGAAAATGTACCGGCTGAGGGAAAGGAAGTGTACGCTCATAACGTTTTAAGATGATCTAAGAGCTTCATAACTTCGGGAAAATAGTGCTTGGGTATCTGAATGAGCAGCGGTTTTTTACGAATGTCGAGCCACTGCACCACGGTATTGAGATCGGTGTACGACATTGAGGTGCATCCGGCAGTAGGTTGATGAGCCCCTTTTTCTACATGTAAAAAGACACACGAACCTTCATAGGGTATGCGTCTGCTGTTATGTGAGAGTGTTAACCCCAAAGCGTAGAGGGCATCACTGCGTCGCATACGTTCAAAGCTTTGTGCATCGGGAGCTTGAGAGTGTCGTACAATACGATTGTAGGCAGATGAATGTACGTCATCGACACAGATTAAATCCGGGCTGCTTTGAATATAGGGCATGTTCTTGTTTGGATGTTGCGTATAGCCGAAACTTCCCGTAATGAAAAAAATGCCTGCCGGAGCCCTGCCGTCACCCTCACGTTTAAGCGGTTCATCGGCACGGTGGGGAATGTTAAGTTCCGATTGGCTCCATCCCAGACCGGATCGTCCCAAATTAACATTGATTTTATCACCTACGGGCTGAAAGCGGCGATTGTTAAGCTCGTAACGCTGCAGTGTTGCCGTGGTCGCATTGAACTCTTCACTGATGACAATAAGAAGCTGCTCGGATGCAAGCAACGCATGATAAGTAAAGAGCATTACAAAAACTACATATTTCATCAAAAAATCACCTCCCTTAGTTTACTTTAAAGATATGTATTATACTCTAACACAATACATCTTAAATCTTTAGGTAATATGATGAACATAAAAATAAGAACTGCCAAAGAGGGTGACGCCGCAGTGATTGCAACATCCATGATTATGAGTTCACGTTCAGGTAAAAAAATCGGTATTTTTGATCTTATTTTTGAAACATCTGATGATGCGACGTTACAGCATTACCTAGAGAGACTGGTGAGCACCGATACAAAAAGCTACTGCCACTACAGCAACTTTATTATTGCCGAGATTCATGACAAGGTGGTCGGATTGCTGTGCGGATACGAGCCGCGTATTGCCACGCATGAGATTTTTACCAAAGCGTTAAGCGAGTTTGGACTTGATGCCTCGTACCAAGAGCGCATGAGCGCCTACAAATTGTGTGAGCCGACTTTCGACAAAAAAACATGGGTACTCGATTTTATCTACATTGATCCGGAATATAAAAGTTTAGAGGTTCTCAAGACACTGGTACAAAAAAACCTGCTGACTGCACGTCTCAAGGGGTATCGACAGGTACAGACACTTTTAGATATTGGTTCGGTTGAGACACGCATGGACTATGAAAAGCTGGGGTTTGAGTACCTTGATGAGAAGCGAAGCGACTACTTTGCCGAGGTCTTTTTACGCCCGGGAATTTTACGACTCTCCATGCATCTGTAGTTATCAATTTTTATGGAGTACGGCTATCTCAGCATTATACCGCCGCTGCTTGCTATTGTTATGGCGCTGTTGACACGCCGTGTTTTACTCTCTCTTTTTGTCGGTATTCTTAGCGCCCAATACATTATTGCCGACTTTCAGCTGCTTGCAACACTGCAACATACTGTTGCGCTTTTTGTGTCACTTTTGAGTGAGGCATGGATTGTTAAAACACTCCTTTTTGCTCTGTTGGTAGGCTCGGTGATGGCACTGTTGAAAGCATCGGGAGGTATTGAAGGACTTATTGATCTGTTGACACGTCGTTATGCGCTAGTGACGTCAAAACGTTCGGCACTTTTATTGACCTATGGGGTAGGCGTGCTCATCTTTATTGAATCCTCTATTACGTCGCTCATTGCCGGAGCAATAGGACGACCATTGAGTGAACGTTACGGATTCAGCCGTGCCAAGCTGGCGTATGTTTGCGACTCAACATCGGCACCGGTCTGTTCATTGATAATGATAAACGGCTGGGGCGCACTGGTGCTGGGCCTTCTTGCGACGCAGCTCAGCAGCGGTGTGATTACGGGCGATGGGGTTTCATGGCTGCTTGATGCACTGGTGTATAATTTTTATGCCATGGCAGCTTTGGCGGTGACATTTGCAGTAATCTGGTTCGATCTTAACATGGGTGAAGCGACACTGTCGCATCGAAAAAGCACCGCGCAACAAAACAGCACTAATTCTGCCGATGCACTGCTGATGCTGCTTCCTTTAGGGGTTATGATTGCAACGGTTTTTCTTGTACTGTTCGTAACGGGCGGGGGTAATATGCTTCATGGGAGCGGTTCGTCGGCCATTTTTTATGCGCAGGTAGTAACATTGGTGTTTATGGGGTTGTACTATCGTTACAAACAGGTGATGAGACCGAAAAAGTGGTTTCAAGAGGCGTTTAACGGGCTAAAGTCAATGCGGGAAATTGCCCTTATTTTACTGTTTGCCTTTGCTATTGGTGCATCAACTCAGGGCTTGGGAACGGGCACATATTTGGCAACATTTTCGCAGGATATTCTGTCGGTGACCTATGTGGCGGCCGTCATCTTTTTGCTTGCAGCCGTCATGGCCTTTGCGACGGGGACGAGCTGGGGAACGTTTAGTATTATGATTCCCGTTGCCGTACCTATGGCAGTGGGAATGGATGCGAATGTCGCGCTTTGTATCGGTGCGGTGATTTCCGGCGGTGTCTTCGGTGATCACTGCTCACCAATCTCCGATACGACAATCATTGCATCGCTCGCATCAGGATGTGACCATATTGAACATGTGGTGACCCAACTGCCGTATGCGCTCTTTTCCGGCGTGATGGCACTGACTCTTTTTATTGCCTTTTCTTAATTGAAAAGCCCAGATGGCGTTTTTCGTCAATAATATGCAGTGATCGAAACAGTGCCTCTTTTTTTGAGGCGTAGTACTCTTTAATACTTTTTTGCGAGCAGTTTTTGCCGCAATGGTGTACCAGCAAAAAGTCATCAAAAAGTGTCGGATACATTGAGACTGAGTAGTAGTGTGTCGTCTTTTTATTCTGTCTGTAGAGCGTCATGATTCTCTTTGTTATTTTGATAATTTATAGTATACACTATTTTTTTAAATAGAAAAAAGAATACATACTGTTTAAAATGTCGTAGTGTTCTTAGAAAACACAAGTTCATGAAAATGACCTGCCCAGGTGTATCGGTTGGCAGCTTGAGGTGTGCAGAAAGGAAGGGGTCAGTACATTTGATTATAACCAATTTTTATTGATATTGTAAGAGATAAAATCATCTTTAAGGGCTATTGTAGAGCTACAGAAAAAACCCATGTTTACTGGAATGTCAAATGATG
>Ga0256833_1000294_pt1 | contig 39959 bp, 37 predicted proteins | sample 356284metaG_FD_190535 | JGI IMG/M metagenome (GOLD analysis project Ga0256833, IMG submission 190535) | Hydrothermal vent microbial communities from Mid Atlantic Ridge, Atlantic Ocean - 356-284 | ecosystem: Environmental > Aquatic > Marine > Hydrothermal vents | place: Atlantic Ocean: Mid... | reverse complement strand
TACCATTCAACATTCATAATTAAATTAATCTTTTGTCATTCTCAATTCTCAATTATTTGTATTATGTTAAAGCTATTCTTTATTTTTTAATTCCTCAAATTTCTTCAATCCACATTCCAAAAACGCTTTATATGCTTCTACATCAGGAGTGTAAGGATGTGGTTTGTTCAATACTTTTTGATCAGGACTTAATAATACATAATAGGGCTGTGATATTTTATTAAAATGCATGCCTTGAAACTCAGCCCATTTATTACCGACAGTTCTTAATTTTTTTTCCATAAAATCAGAGTAATAAGGCTTATCCAATTTTTTTCTATCATCAACATAAAGAGAAATCAGAACATAATCTTCGTTTATCAATTTGAATATTTCATCTTGACTCCATACATTGTCCTCCATTCTTCTACAATTGACACAGCCAAAACCGGTAAAATCAAGTAATATGGGTTTGTTTTGTTCTTTGGCATAAGCCAGTCCTTCTTCAAAATCATGAAAACAATTTATATTTAACGGACAATGCTTTGGAAATATGTAGCTATGACCGGCAGGTGGTGCCAAACCCGAAAGCATATTTGGAGTAATAAATGTTCCTGATCTTTCGCTAACTCTGAATCCGGAAGCAAAATATATTGCAAAAGCCAACATTAAAACACCTAAAATCTTTCTGGTTAGAGACAGTTTTTGTTTTGGAGGATCAAGAGGAAAGCGTATAAGACCAAAAAAGTATGCTGCCATTGCCAAAGCTATCAACACCCATAATCCAACAAATAATTCATAAGGCATAATCTTCCACCCCATTGTTAAATCCGCTATGGATATGAATTTTAATGCCAAAGCAATTTCAATAAAACCGAGAGTAACTTTTATAACATTCATCCAACTACCTGATTTCGGCATTGAATTGAGCCAGGCAGGGAACATTGCAAATAAAGCAAAAGGTAAAGCCAATGCAGTGGAAAAACCAAGCATTCCAAATAACGGTCCGGCAGGAATACTACCAAATATAGTCGGTCCGCCTCCTGTTGCAGTTTGTACAAGCAGTGTACCGATGATAGGACCTGTGCAGGAAAAAGAAACCAATGCCAAAGTGAATGCCATAAAAAAGATGCCTATCATACCGCCTTTATTTGCCATGGAATCGGATTTATTTGCCCAGGAACTCGGTAAAGTAATTTCAAAATATCCGAAAAACGAAATAGCAAAAACAATAAATAAAATAGCAAAAGTTATATTAAACCAAGCATTGGTAGATAATTGGTTTAATGCATCAGCACCAAAAATACCCGTGACGGCAAGTCCCATAATTACATATATCACGATTATGGACAAACCGTAGTATAACGCATTTCTTATTCCCTTGGCTCTGGTACCGGATCTTTTGGTAAAAAAACTAACCGTCAAAGGAACCATCGGAAATACACAAGGTGTTAAAAATGCTAATAATCCACCGACAAACCCCGCAAAAAATATAATCCACCAGCTATTATTAACCTTATCTTCTTTCGGAGTATCTATAGTGCCACAATCGGTTTCAATATCTTCTAAATTAAATTTATATTTCAAATTGGGACTTGAATTACCGGCTGAACCGGAGACAGTTGCTTGTGAAGAATTTTTTTGATTCTCTTCCGGCTTATTATCTGCAATAGCCGTTCCTTTCTCTAAATCAAAAGCAAAGTTTTTTTCTAGAAAAATACAGCGTTCATTATCACAACTTTGATAGCCAATATATCCGTTTAAAGGTTTGGATTTGTCTATAACTTTGATTTTTTGTTCGATAATATAGGGTTTTTCCCAAAGAAATTTTTTAACCACTACTCCGAACAAATCATCTTTTCCTTCTTTATATTCACCTTTCTCAACGGGTTTTCCTATTAATTCTATACCATCTTTTGTTTCATAGTTTATAGAAGTAGGAACAGGACCATTATCTTCGGTATACATAGAATAGATATCCCAACCTTTATCTATAGTAGCTATGTATCGAAGAATCATTTCTTCATTATTGATTTTTTCTATTTCAAAATTCCATTTAACGGGAATTTTATTTTTATCGTTTTTCGATGTTGATTTTACGTTATCATCGTTTTTTGTACTTAAAATATTAGTAACTGAATTTTCTTTATCGCTAGTTTCTTTATTTTGAATACTTACCGTTTTTTTTTGATTATCGGTAGGCTCAATATTTTTTTTATCACCGGTGGTATTTATTTTACTTTCTTGTTCTTTTTTTTTATCACGTTCATGAGATTGGTATGCTCTATCCCATTTTTCAAAATCAAATTTAAAATCCACATCGGTTGGTGGTAAACATCTTGTATCATCACAAGTCATAAAAGTGATATAACCGGTTACCGGTTTTGATTTGTCCAGAATTTTTATTGTCTGTGTAAATGTAGCCTTGTGATGAAATTTTTTTATTTGCATATCAAAGACTTTATCATGTATTGACTCCACATTATCACTTTCTTTAACTTCTCCTATCAGTTGATAATGGTCTCCTTCATCAAATGTAAATGATGTCGGTACGGGGCCACCTTCCTTAATATGTTGAGAATACAATGACCAAGTATCTTGAATTCTGGCATTAAATATTAAGTTATATTCATTTTCATTTAATTTTTCAACTCTCCACCTCCACCTAACCGGTCTCAAAATTTGACTAAAAGAGTTGAATGAAATAATTAAAAACAAACTTAAAAAGAGAAATTTTCTGACCATAATATAATTTTTTTTATAACCGAAATTTTTATACCGGAACATTTATATTTTTAAATAGCTATTTAATAACGATTAAATAACACTGTTTATAATAAATTTATTGTGATTGTAATTAAACAGCTTGCAAAATTTAAAAAATGATTTTATCTGTAAAATTGAAAATGATAAACAAGTATTGTAAAAATTATAACAAAATTAACAATTTCGGCAATTAAATTGTTTTTTATTCTTTGATAAATCATGGAAACAAATACACTCAAAGGGAAAGCAATAACAACCATATAATTTAGTAAAAAACCGGGCTTAAAAAATATAGAAATTATAATGGTGAAAAGCAATAACCAAAATAATATATTAATTTTTTTCTGAGATTGAATACTTTTTTTAATAATAAATTTGCGATACGTAAATGTTGAATAAAAGAATAAAAAAATAAAAATCGAGTAAATAATAATTGAAGCAATATCATGAGTAAAATACCGGGAGATAGTATAAATTTTTATTTTAGGTAATATTATATTTTTATCATAAAAAAACATAGTAAACGCATAAAAATAAATTACGGTCAATACTCCGCTTAGCAATTGAAATAATTCTCTTATTTTTAAGGTGCGAATGGATAAAAATCCCAGAATTAAAATTATAAATAATATTACAAAATTAAAATAAAAAAGAACGGCAATACTCATATATAAGCCTACGTTGTAGAGCATACGTTCGCTATAATATTTTTTATATGTTTTAAACAATTCATTAAAAGATAAAATAATGAAAAACAACCCTGTGATAAAGGGTGAAAATTTAAGCATTTCCGGGCTTAAGGATGATAGAAGGATAAAAAACATACCGGGTAAGAGTGACATATCTCTGGTAAAACGGTTTTTAATAACCAGTCTATTTATTAATATAGCCTCAATAAACACAATAATAATGCTAAAAATAGAATAAATAAGAGGATTTTCAGGTAATATTTTTAATAGTAATTTATATAAAGTTCCACCTTCTTCAACCGGAGTTAATTTTAAAGGATGTATCAATGAATAAAGCCTTATTATTATTGCATACGGTAATAATAATAAGCTATTGAAAAAAAGATTTTCTTTAAATATACTAATTAGCATTGATAATTATTAATATTAAGCACAAATATACATTAAAATTTTCTCATTCAAAAATAGGCGCATTTCAAAATTTTACTTTTATTTGTAGATTTGATATTAAGCGTAGGCTTATAAAGTGTTAGAATTTCAAAAAATGTCAATTCATTAATGATAGATACATATAAAAAATATTATCCTTCTAAAATTTTATTATTTGGTGAATATACCATAATAGACGGTTCTAATGCATTAGCTATCCCTTTTGAAAAATTTGTAGGTCAATGGAATTTTAATAAACATAAAAAAAATAATGAATTTGAACCTTTTGTTAAGTATTTAAAAAATATTGATTGGAAGGAAAACAACACTGTATTTTTTGAAGATAAATTGAGAAAAGATTTGGAAAAAGGATTGTTTTTTGATTCCAATATACCGGTTGGATATGGAGCTGGAAGTTCAGGTTCACTAAGTGCAGCGATTTTTGATAAATATTTTGAAAAAAACAATTTTAACATAAAAAAAATAAAAACAATTTTATCTTTACTTGAAGGATTCTTTCATGGTGTTTCATCAGGTATTGACCCTATGGTTTCGTATTTTAATAAGGGAATAAAATTAATTAATAAAAATAAATTTGAATTAATTAGTAATTTCAATATTGAGTTTAAAGAATACAATTTCTATTTACTGGACACAAAAATAAAACGGGAGACGATAAAATATGTGAATATTTATAATAATATGATTAAAACAAAAAAATTTACAGATAAGATCTTGCCGAAAATGATTTTATTGAATAATAAAATTATCACTGCTTTTCTGTTGCAAGATGAAAAAACCACTAATTTGATATTAAATGAAATTTCCCGGTTACAATATAAATATTTTGGGGAAATGATAATAGAGCCGTTAGTTAAATTATGGGAGGAATCATTAAAAACAAAAGACATTTCCATGAAATTATGCGGAGCAGGAGGAGGAGGATTTTATTTGATAATGATAAAAAAAGGAATAAAAATAAAAGATTTTTTTGAAAAAATTGATTTGATAAAAATATGATAAATCAGATATTTGACAGAGCATTATTACAATTGAGAAACAATAATTTTGAATCGTTTAAAGAGTTGGCAACAATTCAGGATGTAATCAATTATAAAGACAAAGAACAAAGAACCTTATTATTTTATGCGATAATTGAAGAAAAATACTTGTTTTTTGATTATTTATTAAAAAACAAAGCTTTTATTAATGTAGTTGACCGGCACGGTTATTCTCCTCTTCATTATGCTATAAATGAATACAGAATAAGAATGGTACGGAAGTTGATTGATAACGGAGCAAATATCGAAATGTTTGATTCTTATGGAAATAATGTTATAGCAAGAGCTGTTTTGACGTCCAAAGGAAGAAAAGATATTATAAATTACTTATTGGAAAAGGGTGCGAATCCTAATATACCTAATTATAAAGGATATACGGCTATCGACATGGCAAAAGTGATTGGTAATAAAAGTATTATAGAGCTATTTAGTGTCTTTCTATAAAGTGCTTGGGTTTTTGAAAATAATGAATTTATATACTAATTATCTGAAAATATTATTAAATAACGCCTTTGCATATTGCCAATTTGACCAATTAATGCAATATTTTGTTTTTTGTGATTCCTGAAAAGAATTTATTAATCCAGAAGTTTTTAATTCTTTAATATGTTGAGATATTGTAGATTGTGCAAGGGGTATGAATTTTACAATATCACCGACATAACAACACGAATTTTTTTCCATATATTGTAAAATTTTTATTCTTGCCGGATGACTTAAAGCCTTGGAAAAAACAGCTAATTTCATTATCCGTTCATCATATATTATTTTTTCTTCACTTAATGTCATGTTGAATATTGTTTTAATCGCAAAATTACGATAAATGTATTAATGGTAATAATATATACCGTTAAACTTTGAAAATAATGATTTTACCACATTAGTTATAATCAACGAATAAAGTAATATTAGGAAAATACTTTTTTGATATATAATTTAATGAATTCTATATAAGAAAGAATCGTTAGTACCTGATAAATTTATACGGAAAGTTTAAAGATAGAAAATTTCTTTTTAATAGTGTTTATGTAATAATTCACCGGATAGTTTTCTTGTAATTAGTGTCTGTCTATAAAGTGCTTGATTTTTGAAAAATAAAGATTTTTGATGAGATTTTTATCTTTCTGAGAATTAGTGATGCCTTAGCATCAGTAATTTGAATGAAGTGAAAATATCGCAAAAAGATTATTTTTCAATTTTAATGACTTTGTGGACAGACACTAATTAATCAATGTCGGATTCACGACAATAATAAGTATATTTAATATTGATTTAAAACACAAAAAAGAAAGAAATGTTATTATCTTATATAATCTAAATAAAAATAATAAATTATGATATTAGAAACAAACAAAGTTATAAAATTAATTTATCAGGCTTATGATAATGAGACCGGAGTGCTTTTAGACAGTAATATAGAGGGAAAGCCTTTGGAACTGATAATGGGTAAAAATCAATTAGTTGCCGATCTTGAAAAAGAGATAAAAGGAATGGAGAAAGGAGAAGAAAAGACGGTAATTGTGAGTAATGCATACGGGAAAGTAAAAAGCGAAGCAATAAAGGAATATCCAATTGAGCAATTTGAGAATATCGATTTAAAATTGGGAATGACACTGGCCAGTTTTGATTCTGATGGGAATCAAGTTTATGTAAAAGTAGCGGGATTTGATGAAAATTCCGTTAAAATTGATTTTAATCATCCGCTTTCAGGAAAAACCATAAAGTTTTATGTAAAAGTTTTGGATGTCCGGGATGCTACTGATGATGAAATATATTCAGGAGAAGTATATTATGAGGGGGATAGTTGTGGATGTGGTTCCGGATGTGGTTGTAAATAATAATTCTTAATTTTTTGTTTAATGGGGGATAGTGTTTATTCATTATCCCTTTTTTATTTTAATAAATCTTTAGTAATAATTGCAAAAGTCAAAAGAGTGTTATACATTTATGGTTTGTATTTGATGTAAAAAGAAATTTTTCAATCGAAATGATAATGTCTGATTGGTTATACAATAAAATTCAGAACCAAATTGAGCAATTTTTTTAGAAAAATATTGGATTTTTATCTTTATTCAAGTATTCACATCGCATTGGCTGCTACTTGCCTGGTTATACAAACTTATGTTCTTCTTGATTTGAAAATAAATATTCATTATGTTTTATTTATTTTTTCAGGAACACTGTTTTTATACATATTGCACAATATAAAAGGCAGTAAAGAGACTGAGCCGGAAAAAATTAGAGATAAAATTATTGTTATATCAAAAATGAAAAACCTGTTATCGATATTTATAGGTTTTTCTGCAGGAATTTTAATGTATAATCTTTTCTATGTAAAATTATCAACAGTTATTTATTTATCCATTTTGGGATTTATCTCAATTTGGTATGTAGTTCCTATTTTTGGTAAGCAAAAAAGATTAAGGGATTATTCGTTGGTTAAAATTTTTTTAATAGCTCTTGTATGGGCAACTCTTTCTTTTATTCCTGTGTTGGAAAATGAAGTTTCTTTAAAAGTGAAGATATTATTATTTATTCAGAACTATTTTTATATTTTTGCTTTGACTATACCATTTGATATAAGAGACTGCGAATATGAAAAATTAAATGGTTTAAAAACTATTCCGTCCATGATAGGAATAAGAAATTCAATAATTTTATCGGTTTTATTACTAACGGGATCTATTTTAATTTCATTTTTATTGATAGAACAATACGGGAAAATAAATTTTATAGCTTTAACAACAGGCTATCTATTAACAATGATTTTGATCGCCAATTCTTATAATAAAAAGAACGATTATTATTTTACAGGAGTGCTTGATGGTATGACGATTGTTATTTTCATAATGATATTAGTATTTAGTTTTATTGGAGATAAATAAACTTTAAAAAAAATGCGATAGATTTTAAAATCGATTCTTTTTGCAATATTTTTATCTTTTTAATTAAATATTATTAAATTTGACCGATATAATAGTCCTGTTTTTAGCGGAAAACAATAAAATTTCTCATAAAAATCAGCGATACAAATAGTTTTAATTTAAAGATATTTATTATCTGTAATTTCTGAAGAAAAATCTTTTTGATTAAAACATATTATTTTATATTTCAAAAGTTTTTTAAAAGAGTAATTACTTCAGAGTTATTATTATTTAACCCCAAAATATAATATATGTTTGGTAGTAAAAAAGATGAAGAAAAAATGAAACAAGCAAAAACAACTCAAACTTCAAGTTCTTCCGGAATAAACAGTTTGGTAGGAGGAACTTCTGTAAAAGGAGAAATTTATACTGAAAATGATATTAGAATAGATGGTAAGGTTTCTGGGAAAATAGAGTGTAGGGGTAAATTAATATTAGGCCCTAAGGGAAATATAGATGGTGAGATCATCTGTGAAAATGCAGTAATTGATGGTACTTTTAAGGGAAAATTAAAAGTAAATGATTTATTAACGGTAAGGGAAACTGCAGTAATAGACGGTGATGTGATTACCGATCAATTAAATGTGGAGTCAGGAGCAGTGTTTAATGTCAGTTGTATAATGGGAGGGCAGAAAATAAAAACTATCCAGGATACCGTAGCCAAATAAATAATTAAATAACCGGATGAAAAATTATGCTCGATATTCGGGAATGGCTTTTGAGTTATTAGCTTTGGTATTGATAATGGTTTTTGTTGGAAAAAGATTGGATGCATATTTTCATAACAAAAAATCATTTATAACTGCTATTCTCGTAGTTTTTTCCGTGATAGGCTATATGATCAAATTGTATTATGAGATAGTTAAAAACAGTAATAATGAATAATAATCCTTTTTGGAAATATTTTGGCTTTATATCGATTTTAGTGGTGATATTTTTAGTAACCATATATCAATTTGAAAGTTTTAAGGCCGATATCATATTATCAATAATCGGATTTTTATATATGGCTCTTGCAACTTCGGGATTTTATTTATTAACATTGAAAGCATTGAAAAGCACAAACAAGATGGCATTTATCCAACTGGTGATGTTTAATGTGATATTTAAAATAGTTGGATTTATGATTATTGCAGCAGTATATTTTAAATTGGCTCATCCAAAGCAAAAATATTTTATTCTGCCGTTTTTGACTATATATTTTATATATACTATTTTTGAGACTGTTTTTATTTATAATCTTTCACTGAAAAAATCATAAATATATGGCCGATTTTATTGTTAAAACAAATGATGATATAGTATTTGAAGTAAATAAATCAGATATAGATGATCTTGATATTATAAAAAATAAAGATGGTAGCTATAATTTGATTTACGAAAATAAATCTTATAACCTTTCCATACTTAAATCGGATATTAATAATAAAAAATATATAGTTTCTGTTGATGGTAAGGAATTTGACCTTGACATTAAGGATTCTCTTGATCAAATGTTGGATCAAATGGGTTTTTCTAATAATAAAAAACAAAGTACCGGAGAAATAAAATCTCCAATGCCCGGAATGGTACTACATATAGATGTTGAAGAGGGACAGGAAATAAAAAAAGGAGATACTTTGTTGGTATTGGAAGCTATGAAAATGGAAAACCTTATTAAAGCTCATGTAAATGGTAAAATAATATCGATAAAAGTTAAACAAGGTGATGCGGTTTCCAAAAATCAAGTATTATTGATATTGGGATAATTCCCTATAAATTTTGATATTTAAAAAAAATTACTTTTGTTTGTAAAAAATTTATATGAAAAATAATTATTTTAATCATTATAACTTCTCTTTTTATTTCATTTACTGGAATAAAAGGGGGCTTTGTGTTATGTGATTCTAATAATAAACCGGTATAACAAAAGTCCTCAAATATTTTTTTGAGGACTTTTTTTTTCAACTGATTTGTAACAATGAGTAAAAATATAATAATACAAGGATTTTCCGGAGCTTTTCACGAAGAAGCTGCGAGGGAATATTTCAGGAATGAAAAAATAGATATTATCCCTGCGATGACTTTTGAAATTCAAGCAGACAAGCTGTGCGAGGATAAGAATATTGATTATGCAATTATGGCGATAGAAAATTCAATTGCCGGAAGTTTACTTCAAAATTACAGGCTTATTAGAGAAAATCAATTTAGAATAATCGGTGAACAATATCTGAGAATCAGGCATAACCTTATGGCGTTGCCCGGACAAAAAATTGAAGACATAAAAGAGGTGGTATCACATCCGATGGCTTTGAACCAAAGTATAAAGTTTCTCAAAAAAATGAAAAATGTTAGATTGGTAGAAGCTGATGATACGGCTTTAAGTGCTAAAAATATAGCGGATAACAAACTAAAAAATATTGCTGCCGTTGCTAGCAAGACTGCTGCAAAAATCTATGGATTACAGATATTGGCAGCAGATATAGAAACTTCGGACGTCAATTATACAAGATTTTTTATTATAAAGAAAAACGGTATAATCCCGGATATAAAAGGAGATGAAAACAAAGCATCCATCTATGTAAAAGTAAACCATGAAAAAGGTAGTTTATTAAAAGTGTTGGAACATATATACAGTTGCGATGTCAATATGAGTAAACTCCAGTCATATCCTGTTTTAGGGTCATTTAATGAATATTATTTTCATATAGACCTTGAATTTGAAACAGTAAGGCAGTATAAAAAACTTATATCCAAACTTAAAGAGATAACCAATCAAACGGAAGAATTGGGTGTTTATAAAAAACATAAATTTTTATTATGATAATAAAACCGTCAAACAGAATACAAAAAATAAAGCAATATTACTTTGCAGGCAAAATGGCACAAATTGCAGAAATGAACAAAAAAGGTTTTGATATTTTAAATATCGGAGTCGGAAGTCCTGATCTCGAACCTCATGTTGATGTTGTCAATTCTTTGATCAGATCGGCAAAAAAACCTGTAAATCACGGTTATCAATCCTATCGAGGAATTGAAGAATTAAGAAACTCTTTTTCAAAATGGTATAAAAAATATTTTGATGTTGATATAAATCCGGCAAAAGAAATCCAAATTCTAATGGGATCTAAGGAAGGCATTATGCATATTGCGATGGCTTTTTTAAATGAGGGAGACAAAGTTTTGGTTCCTGATCCCGGATATCCTGCATATACGGCTGCATCCAAGCTGGCCGGAGCAGAAGTGCTGAGGTATGATTTAAACGAAAGCAATAATTGGTTGCCAAATATTGAGTCTCTTGAAAAAAAGGATTTAAGTTCTGTTAAAATTATGTGGTTGAATTATCCACACATGCCGACAGGTGCGAATGCTTCATGGCAGGTATTTGAAAAACTTATAAATTTTGCAATAAAAAATAACATTTTACTTGTAAATGATAATCCGTACAATTTTATCCTTAATGATAATCCTATAAGCATATTGCAAATTTCCGATGCCAAGAAAGTAGCCTTGGAGCTTGTTTCTTTGAGCAAGTCTTATAATATGGCAGGTTGGCGGATAGGTGCGATAGCAGGAAATGATAATTACATTAATGAAATTCTTAAATTCAAAAGTAATATGGATTCCGGAATGTTTAAATCTATACAGGAAGCAGGGGTAACAGCCCTTAATCTAAATGAAGATTGGTTTGATAAACTCAATAAAATGTATGAAAAACGCAGAAGGAAAGTTTGGGAAATAATGGATGTTCTCGGGTGTGATTATTCACCGGATAGCACCGGCATGTTTGTATGGGGCAAAACAGGATTGAAAGATGAAGAAGAATTTGTTGAAGATATATTGCAAAAAGCTCATGTGTTTATAACTCCCGGAAGGGTTTTTGGTGAAAACGGAAAGGGATATATAAGAGTTTCATTAACAAATAGTTTGGAAAAACTGGATAAAGCATTGAGAAAAATAATACATAGTGTCAATTCTTAAAATCCCTGGTTTTAAAAAATTAAATACTTTATAGTGGAAAATTATATATGAAATTATTTTTGAAGAATAAAAAGTAAAAGAATGAATATTACTATTTTGGGTCCGGGACTTATTGGAGGTTCTATGGCGTTGGATCTTAAAGATGCAGGAAATTATATTATAGGAGTAGATAAAAATCCTAATCATATAGAACAATCTCTTCAGCTTGGTTTGATAGATGAACAATCGGATTTGTCTGAGGCTATTCTAAAGTCCGATGTGATAATTTTATCAATTCCCGTAGATGCTATAATCGGATTATTACCAATGGTATTGGACAGTATCAAAAGCAATACCACGGTGATTGACGTAGGTTCGATAAAGACAAATATATGCAAGGTGGTGGCAAATCATCCCAATCGAAATAGATTTGTAGCAGCACACCCTCTGGCTGGAACAGAATATTCCGGCCCCAATGCCGCTTTATCCGGATTGTTTAGAGGTAAATACAATATAATTTGTGAAGAGAATAAAAGTGATGAAGACGCTCTAATGACAGCTGTTGATATTTTTAATCAATTGGGTATGACTTCTATGTTTATGAATCCGGAAGATCATGATAAACACATGGCTTATGTTTCTCATTTGTCACATATCAGTTCTTTTATGCTTGGGCAGACGGTACTGGAAATAGAAAAAGATGAAAAGCAGATTTTTAATCTTGCCAGTACCGGATTTGAATCGACGGTAAGACTTGCCAAGAGTTCGGCAGACACATGGGTGCCGATATTTGAAAATAATAAAAATAACATTAGTGATTCTCTTGATCAATATATCGGTTTTCTGACTGAATTTAAAGATGCTCTTGATTCAGGTGATTCCGGAAAAATGTATAATATGATATGCAGATCTAATGAAATAAAAAGAATTTTAAGCGGTATGAAGCTTAATATTGTGAAGTTGAGTTAATGATTAATTAAAAATTAATTATACTTTAACAAGAAGTTTAATGAGATATAATATATGATATAAAATCACTTTATTTTAAGACATTTCAACAGGAAAATCTTTGTTTTGAAGAAAAGTGGTCCCACAAGGACTTGAACCTTGGGCCACCTGATTATGAGTCAGGTGCTCTAACCAACTGAGCTATGGGACCAATCTATACATTGTAAGCATATAAGTAGAATCATTTTGTTTTAATGTAATCTACCTGTTTCGTTACAAAGCATTTAATGTTCCGGAACTATATCCGGTAAAAATATCACTTATCTTTTTAAAAGCGGGTGCAAAGTTACATAAATAGTTAATTAGTTTCAAATTTTTTTGTAAAAATTTTTATAGTAAATTAGTATCTATGAGTTTGATTTATTAAAAAATATGGTATTTCAAGAAAAAACAGTTAAAATTTTTATCTCAAAAATAGTCTAATCCAATAGTTTTAAATATGCAATATAGAAAAAAAATAAAATAAATTTTAATTAAAATAGAATAATAGAATAATTTGTTTTTTCTTTGCATTACCCGTTTGGGTAAACATTAATATTGTGAGCGAAAATACTAAGGAAATAATATTATCAGGTGCTAAGGAAATATTTTTAGAAAAAGGTTTTCAAGGAGCCAGAATGAGGGATATTGCGGAGAGGGCAAATATCAACAAAGGTTTATTACATTATTATTTTAAATCAAAAAAAATACTATTTGTTGCTGCTTTCAAATCCATTGCCATGGAACTTTTTCCTAAATTGGAAAATGTGATTAAATCCCGAAGGTCGTTTTATGAAAAAATTGAATTAATTATCGATATTTATATTGAGTTATTAACAGGAAATCCTAAATTGCCTTCTTTTATTTTTAATGAAATAAATTATAATAAAGATATTTTTTTTGAATCTATCTTAAGTACTGGTTTTGTACCTAATTTTACTATGATAAAGGATTTTATTAATAATGGTATTGAAGAAAACAAATTAATTAAAATTGACCCTTTACAATTTGTATTGAATGGATTATCAATGATAATATTTCCATTTTTGATACAACCTATTGTGGTGTATTTTGAAAATATTTCCGGTGATGAATATTTGAAGTTGATGAAAATGAGAAAAAAATTAATAGTTGATACTTTGATAAACAGTTTAAAAAAATAAATTATGCTATTAACACATAAGATGTCTTTAGGAAAATATCACAAATTTAAAAATATTTGTTTTCGTGACATTATCATTTTTTTACAAGTAATTATTTACGTATTTATCATATTTGTTTTAGATTACAATTTTGCAAATGCACAATCCGGTATTCTGACATTGGATAAAGCAATTGAAGCTGCGCTTGAAAAACAACCGTTGAATAAACAAAAATCGTTAATTGCAAATAAAACGGCACTTCGGATTGATTATCTTAAAAAACAACAATTGCCACAGATTAACTGGACGGCTCAAGCTACTTTGCAAAGTGAAAATATTGATTTGGAATTTCCTATTCCCAATGTAGACCCTATCAGTTTGCCATTATATAAAGCAAATACGGATATAGATGCAAGTTATTTATTTTATGATGGAGGTTTAAATAAAACGCTACGTGAAAATGAAAGATTGAAAGCGGATATGTTCAAATTTAATATTGAAACCCGGTTATTTAAAATAAAGTCTAAGGTAGTTGATTTGTATTTTTCCATTTTGACACTTGAAAAACAAAAAGAAATTTTAGATAGTTCTCTTTCCATATTAAAACTTAAATCCGAAAAATTAAAGACGGCAATTGATAATGGTGTTGCTTTAAAAAGCGATATGGATAAAATAGAATTGGAAAAAATTAAATTGAAAAAAGATATTGCAACTGTTCAAAACAATATTAAAACATTAAAATTACTATTAACTGATATTACGGGAATTGACATAGAAAATAAAAAGCTTATTAACAAGGATATAATGCTTTATGATAAAAATTGGTCTTCAAGGCCTGAATATAAATTTTTTGCTTCAAACATAAAAGTTTTGGAACAGGGTAAACAAATAATAGTTGCAAAAAACAAACCGAAAGTTATTCTTTTTGCAAGAGCCGGAATAGGATATCCAAATCCCTTCAATTTCTTTAATGATAATATAGCTCCTTATGCAATTGGTGGAATAAGATTTGTTTGGAATTTTTTGGATTGGAAAAAGTCTTCAATTGAAAAACAAAAATTGGATATTGAAAAATCCATAATAGATAATAAAATAGAGGTATTTGATGAAAATATGAAAATAGAAACAAACAGAATTTTTTCACAAATAAAAGGTTTGGAAGACAATTTGCATTTTGATAAAGAAATAATATTAAAACAAAACCGGATAATACAAATAATAGAGAATCAATATAAAAACGGTACAGCCACTATAAATGATCTCTTGGTGGAATTAACAAAAAAGAGAATTTCGGAAATCAATGCAGTTATTAATAAAATGAGGATAGATAATTTAAAATATAAATTAAAGATTTTTTTAGGCAAATAAAAAATTTAAACAGATGAACTTCAAATATTTACTTTTTATATTATTGATAACCGGTTTTTCTTCTTGTATTGAAAAGGAAGAAAAACCTGATGCTTACGGCAATTTTGAGGCAGTTGAATATATGATTTCACCTGAAGTGCCGGGAAAAATCATATATTTCAATATTTCGGAAGGGCAAAATCTCAAAAAGAATAGCATTGTTGCCGTTATAGATACTACATTATTACATACGCAAAAACAATTGCTTAGAGCTACAATAAAGGCAACCAAATCAAAATTGCAAAATGTAAAGCCACAAATAGCTGTTTTAAACGAAGAAAAGACTTATTTGCTACATGAAAAAGTTAGATTGATAAAATTAAAGGAAGGAAATGCCGCTACTCAAAAGCAAGTGGATGATCTTGATTCGAAGATAAGGGTATTGGATAAAAAAATATTGGCAACACAATCAAAAGTCACCGATATAAATAAAAGCATTTTGGCACAAATAACTCCAATGAAGGTGAGATTGCGGCAAGTGCAGGAAAAAATTGAAAAAAGCAAAGTAATCAATCCTATTGATGGTCAGGTTTTGTCAATATTCAAAAGACAAGGAGAAGTTGCAGGACAGGGAATGCCGTTATACAAGATAGCCGATTTATCAACTTTGGAGTTAAAAGCATATATCACGGGATTACAATTGTCACATATTAAATTGAATCAGGAAGTTACCGTATTAATAGATGATACGGAAAGCACAAATAAATCATATAAAGGGGTTATTAGCTGGATATCCAATAAAGCGGAATTTACTCCAAAAACCATTCAAACCAAAGAAGAAAGGGTGAATCTGGTTTATCCTATCAAAATTAGAGTTAAAAATGACGGAAGTATGAAAATCGGTATGCCGGGAGAGGTAAATTTTTAATTTGCGGATTCTGCTTTGTACTACAGATAGAAAAACAATGAATAAAGTTATTATAAATATCGAAAATATATATAAATATTATGGAGAAATAAAAGCTCTGGAAAATATAAGTTTTTCTATTGGTAAAGGAGAATTGTTTGGATTGATAGGACCTGACGGAGGAGGAAAGACGACATTAATCAGGATTTTAACAACTTTATTGAAACCTACGCGGGGTAATGCACAAATAAACGGTCTTGATATAGTTAAGGATTTTAAGAAATTAAGAAAACAAATAGGTTATATGCCCGGGCGTTTTTCTTTGTATGAAGATTTGACAGTGGAAGAAAATCTTAAATTTTTTGCTACTATTTTTAATACTTCTATAAAAGAAAATTACTATCTTATTGAAGATATTTACACTCAAATAGAGCCGTTTAAAGATAGGAGAGCAGGAAAGCTTTCTGGGGGTATGAAACAAAAATTAGCACTTTCATGTGCTCTTATTCACAAACCGGATATTTTATTTCTCGACGAACCGACTACAGGCATTGATGCTGTGTCAAGAGTTGAATTGTGGGATATGCTCAAAAAATTAAAAAAACAAAACCTTACGATTCTGGTTTCAACACCATATATGGACGAAGCAAAATTATGTGACAGGGTTGCATTTATACAAAAGGGGAAAATAATGGAAATCAATTCACCATTAACGATAATTGAGGAATTTGAAGAACCATTGTATTCTGTAAAAGGAGATGATTTTTATCATTTATTATTGGAATTACGTAAAATGAAAATCACAAAAACAGCATTTCCTTTTGGTGATTCAATACATTTGACAACCAATAGAAATATTGATACACATGAATTGAATGATATGATAGAAAAAAGAATAGGAGCAAGAACAGAAACAAAAAAAATAAATGCAAATATTGAAGATTGTTTTATGGCGAAAATGATAAATAATATGTGATGAAAAAAGATAGTGGAAATTATATCGTGGAAGTAGAGAATCTCACAAAGAAATTCGGAAGTTTTATCGCTGTGGATAATATATCTTTTAAAGTAAAAAAAGGTGAAATTTTTGGTTTTCTAGGCGCTAACGGTGCCGGAAAAACAACAGCAATGAAAATGTTGACAGGATTGTTGAACCCGAGTTCGGGAAAAGCAATAGTTGCAGGTTGGAATGTAGAAACAAATCCCGATAAAGTTAAATTGAATATTGGATATATGAGTCAAAAATTTTCACTTTATGATGATCTTAGGGTTAATGAGAATATCCGGTTGTATGCCGGAATCTATGGTTTAAAAAGATCGGAAATTAAAATCAAAATTAATAAATTGATAGGAGAGTTAGGAATGGAAAACCTAAGGAAGAAATTGGTGGGAGATCTTCCGTTGGGTTGGAAACAAAAGCTGGCATTTGCCATATCTTTAGTGCATGAGCCACCTGTGGTTTTTCTGGATGAACCGACTAGTGGAGTTGACCCTATAACAAGAAGGCAATTTTGGGAGATGATTTACAAGGCTTCTTCAGAAGGAACTACTATTTTCGTTACGACTCATTATTTGGATGAAGCTGAATATTGTACAAGGGCGTCTATAATGGTTGACGGGCAGATAAAAGCATTGGATACACCTGAAAATTTAAAAAATAGATTTGAAGTGGATAATATGCAGGAAGTATTTGTGAAATTAGCAAGAGGATGATTAAAAGAATGTTTTTAAATTTTAATGATTTTATAGACAGACACTAAATAATTATTTTTTAGAATAAAACCGGTATGAAGGCATTTTTAGCATTTTTAAAAAAAGAATTTTACCACATTTGGAGAGATCCGAGGTCTCTTTTGATTTTAATAGGTATGCCTATGGTTCAAGTTATTTTATTTGGATTTGCAATCACAAATGAAATTGTAGATGCAAAGATTGCCATTTTAGACAATTCAAAAGATGAAGTAACACAGGAAATAAGCAATAAAATATTATCATCCAAATATTTTAAATTATTCGAATATCTGACAGATAAAAATCAAATAGAAAAGTCATTTAAAAAAGGTAAAATTAAAATAGCTATTATTTTTGAAAATGATTTTTCACAGAAACTTAATAGAAACGAAAATCCACAAGTTCAGATAATAGCCGATGCTACAGATCCTAATACTGCGACAACTCTTATAAATTATGTGAGTAGCATTGTTTTTGATTATCAAAGTAAATATTTAAAAAACAAGTCAGGAGGATTGAATGTAGTATCCAAAATGGAATACAATCCCGGATTGAAAGGTGTTTATTTGTTTGTTCCGGGAATTATTACGGTGATTCTTATGCTTATTTCAGCCATGATGACTTCTATTTCCATAGCGAGGGAAAAAGAAAAAGGAACTATGGAGATATTATTGGTTTCCCCTATCAAGCCCTTAATGGTAATAGTAGGTAAAGTGGTACCTTATATATCTCTTGCATTAGTAAATGCAGTGACAATCTTATTGCTCGGTGTATTTGTATTCGGACTTCCAATCAGGGGCTCTTTACCGGTATTAATGTTGGAAATTATTATCTTTATTATTACTGCATTAGGATTGGGAATTTTTATTTCGACAAAAGTTGAGACTCAACAAAATGCCTTATTGGTGTCTTTGATGGGATTATTATTACCAACGATTATTTTATCGGGTTTTATTTATCCTATTGAAAGTTTACCGGAAATACTACAATATATCAGTCATATTATTCCGGCAAAGTGGTTTTTGATTATCCTTCGGGATATTATGATAAAAGGTACTGAATTCCGGTTTATTATTAAAGAAACTTTGATTTTATTCGGAATGATGACATTCTTTTTGATAATAAGTATTAAAAATTATAAAATCAGATTGGAATAGAATAATTATGAGAACCATACTATATATATTGCAAAAAGAATTTATACAAATATCAAGAAACAGATTGATGATGGGAGTTCTTTTTATAATGCCGTTTTTCCAATTGATTTTATTGGGTTATGCTGCCAGTTTTGAAGTAAAAAATCTTAATATTCATATTGTAGATCCGGATAAAAGCAGTTTTTCATCAGATTTGATTTCAAAATTTTCCGCTTCATCATATTTCAATGTAAAAAATTTGACCAATAGCCATAAACTGGCTATGGAAGATTTGGAAAAAGGTAAGGTCGATTTGATTATGGAAATCCCAAAAGATTTTGAAAAAGACTTTATCAATGGAGAAAAAACCAATATTTATTTGAGTATAGATGCCGTAAACGGTGTTAAAGCCGGATTGGCAAATGCTTATGCCGGTATGATAATTAAAGACTTTAATACGGATATATTTGCGAAATATACAGGAAGAAAAATTTCTTTACCAATCGGTATAACCTGGTCAAATTGGTATAATAAACACATGGTTTATTCAACTTTTATGGTTCCTGGAATCCTGGTATTATTGGTGACTATGATTGCCGTTTTTCTTACTGCAATAAATATTGTTAGGGAAAAAGAAATAGGAACAATAGAGCAATTAAATGTGACTCCTATCAAAAAGAGTCAATTTATCATAGGTAAGTTATTTCCATTTTTATTGATTGCTTTTTTTGAATTAAGTATCGGGTTGATTATAGCCAAGCTGGTTTTTAATCTGCATTATGAGGGAAGTTTGATTTTAGTCTATTCGTTTACATTTGTGTATTTATTTGCAGTACTGGGCATTGGATTATTTATTTCTACTTTATCCAATACTCAACAACAAGCGATGTTTATAGCATATTTTATCTTTGTGATATTTATTTTAATGAGCGGATTGTTTACGCCCATAGAAAGTATGCCGGTTTGGGCACAAAAAATAACTTGGTTTAATCCCATAAAGTATTTTATTGAATTTATGCGCATGGTATTATTAAAAGGAAGTACTTTTGCAGATGTAAAAAATCATTTTATTATAATCGCTATTTATGGTGTGATATTGAATACTCTTGCAGTTTGGAATTATAGAAAAGTAAGTGGATAAATATATCGAATTTATTAACTTTAAAAGTAAAAAAACACAAATACAACGTACTCCTGTCAAAAACAGTTTTAATAACAAGTTCAGAACAACTGACTCGTAGGAAATTAAGATGACCCCAAAATTAATAAAATCGTTTTATTAAAAATATTTTCATTCAAAATGAGTTTCTTTATTAATTATTAATTGTAATTTTGCGCACATTCTTTATAAAAATTAAAATAATGGGAGTAAAAAATAAAATAGTATGTGATTGGCAGGGTAAAATGGCATTTGAAGCTGAATTGCCCGGAGGAAAAATCAGATTGGATGCAGAACCGAATGTTGGAGGTGAAGGTACCGGAGTACGTCCAAAAGCACTTTCATTGGTATCATTAGGTGGTTGTACCGCTATGGATGTAGCATCATTATTTACTAAAATGCGTGCGATTCCTGATGATTTCAAAGTGTATGTTAATGGAGAATTAACAGAAGAACACCCTAAATATTATTATAAAACCCATATAGAATATCATTTTTGGGGAAAAGATCTAAAAAAAGATAAATTGGAAAAATCCGTCAGTTTATCACTTAACAGATATTGTGGAGTTACCGAGATGTTCAGAAGATTTTCAGAAGTCACCTTTGAAATAATTTACCACGAAGATTAATAATCATCAAGGTATTATAATTATATACGAGTGATTACAATTAAGTTAAAGAAGGTAGTTTTTTTACATAATCTACCTTCTTTAACAGGATATTTTATTCTATTATAAGTTTGTGGATTGCATTTCCCTTATTGGTTTTTAATTTGATAAAATAAATACCGGTAGGAATGTTATCTACATTAATTAGACTTATTTTGTTAATTCCTTTATTAAATTCAGAATCAGTTATAGTCCTTATCTTTGTTCCGTTAATATTAAAGAGAGAAAGATTAACATTTGTCCTTTCGGTTAAGTTGAATGTAATTACAGTTTCATTAGTGAATGGATTTGGTGAATTCGTAAGACTTACCTGATTGGCAAAGGCCGGATCGTAAGTTGCATTTAGAAAGTCATAAACAGCTTGATTTGCTAAAACAGGGGGTAGTTTTTCAGCTTGTTCGGGAATAAAAGGAATGCCATCTCCATCTGAATCTCCACCTGTTTCACCGGTAGGACCTGCTTCTGACAATTGCATACCGTTGATAACTATTTTGGAAAAACCGGTGTATATTTCCGGAGAATTAGCAAAATTTCCAACTAGATTTGCTTCTCTTAAAGCGCCTGTTACTACTGCTACATTAAATGGAGTATAAATCGCTTTGCCGTTTTTAAGATTTGTTTTGAAAATATATTTTGAAGGTACATAATAATTTGCGATTAAAAATTTATAAGCGTTATTTGCTTCATCTAAAAATTTTGAATTTCCGGTTAATTCATAAGCGGCATATAATCCGCGAATAGCTGATGAAATAGCACTTAAAGATGTTCCTTCCGAATGGCCATCTCCTAATTTGAAGAAATTATAATAATCTCCTGTTTCGGATTTAAGATTATTTATTAAAAAATTAGCTTGTGCCATAGCTAATTGAGCAGGTTTTCCTTCAATTGGGGTGCCGTGAAATTCCTCTTCCATTTTTTTCAAAATAACAAGAATATATCCTGCACTTACTGCAGAAATAATATTACCTTTTTTAATACTCCCATTGTCTAATTCCGAAATATCAACGAATGTTTTATTTGCCGGATCGAAATGCATTGCAGCGATATTCATAAACAAGACTTTGCTGGTTCCCATCATAAGGTCAAAAGGTCCCGGTACACCTGTTTGAGCCATTGGTGCGGGAAAAGGATCTCCGTCAAAAACGGATTTATATGCGACATGTGCTTCATCACTACTATCGGCAGGATTCATCATATTTCGGAAATTAAGAGTTCCCCAAAGTAATGATAATTGATCAAAAAGATGACTGGATTTATCCGTTACTTCCATACCATTCAATCTAGGAGGCATACCTGTCATAACCATACCTTCGCTAATAGCAATTTTATGAGGAAAATATTTAATTCCATCTGCCGGATTATATGTTGCCGGATTAACAGCACCGAGAGAAGAACCGTCAAAAGCAAGTTTGTTTATTGTGAATAAAACTTTATTAATAGCTTCTGCTGTCAAAACCTGGCCTATAAATCCATCAGCATTATCACCACCGATAAAAATATTGTTGGAAGGATCAAATTTCCCATTTATAGAATCCGGAGTGGATATACCATCGGGTACAACTTCATTTTCATTTTCATCATGGAAACTACCGAGCATATCCTGTGCCCAGAGGTATTGTTTCATTAATGCCTGACCCATAGCACCAGGATTTAAAGTTTTTACCATTTTACTTCTATCCCATCTAAGAGTTTTAAAATCGGTAGCAAAGTCACTTGCGATATCTTGCGGAAGATGAGGATCTCCCTGTATAAATTCTGCAAATTGTGGCCATGGATTTTTAAAAGGAATAAAATGTGCATTACGCCCCAGTTGCATTATCATACCAATCAGTACATCATCTTCTTTAAAACCGTTAGCTGTCGGTGTAAACTTACCATCCATTCCATCGGGAGCCATAGATGCCATTTGTCTGATCATAGGACTCCACATCATGTGCAAACCAATACCAGATCTGGATATAACGGTACCTAATTGATATCTTGAATATTCATAAGCCTCTATTCCCAAAGTATAACTAATTGAATCCGGTTGATTCGGTATCATAGGATCCAAATCGTCAAGATTGTATCCCAAAGCTTCAGCCCATGGTTCGCCGCTTTCGTTAATTTCATTAGCGAGAAGCATTTGTTCCATAGTTTTGTAATCGGTAGTATTTGTAATCGTAAGTTGAGAAAAACCGGATGATATACTTATTAATAATATCATTAATGCCGGAATTAAACCAAAGTAATTTTTCTTTTTCATTTTTATTAAATTTTGTTTAGATAATTTGTATATGACTAAAAAGTCAACATAATAAAGTTGAATTTTTTATCAACTTTGGTTTAATAGTCTTACATTGAATCTATTACTGACGAAAAATCATTATTAAAACAATAAATGTAGTGAAAATGACAAAAGGTTTATAAATTATAAAAATTTTGTAAGGGGATATTTTATAATAACTGAGTTTATAAAAAAGTTACATGATGCATATTCCAAAATTTCAAAAAATGCACTAATATGCGAACATAGTGAAGCGGTCTTAACGCCAAACCGTTATCAAGATGGTGAAAACTAAACTTTTTATAATTAGTATCAATTAAATTTTTTTCGAGCTAATAAAATTATAATCAAAAAAACAATAAAATAAATTGGTATTGTAATAAAATAATTAATTTTAAAATATTTTCCTATTTGTTGGAATACAATTGATAAAACAAAACCCAATAAAATTACAAATATAAAATATTTTTTATTAATTCTTTTCACTTTAAGTTATTTACAGTTATTTATATATTTCCATTTTCACTAATAAAAAAGTAAATATCTAAAAAAAGTCACAGAAAACAAAAAATAGGAGATAGAAAATTAAAATTGTACAAGGAAAAATTAGATTTCCAGTCGTTAGTAACAGATAAATAAGACGCTATATAACTATTTATCTGCTTTCCCGGAGTATATATAATACATAAAAAGACTTAGGAAGGCAGGGCATTTTCAAATATATTCAGGACAACCGATCTATTGTGAAGGACAAAAGATTAGAGAAATTAATGGTAATTGCGGACTGAAGACCGGGAATTAATGACTACCGAATAACCACAAATAACCATTCATTTGTTTTTATGTCCGGCAGTTTACAAACATAAAAGCAAATAAAATAATATTAATTTCAATCCGGGTATTAACCGAAATCGTCAAAGAAAATTTGTTCTTTCGGTACTCCGAGTTCATCCAGTGTTTTCATAATGGATGCTGCCATAGCTGGAGGTCCGCAGTAATAATATTCACATTCTTCCGGTTCAGGATGATCTTTAAGATATTGTTCATAAAGAACATTCATTATATATCCTTTAAAGCCATCGCCAGGAGCATTGATATTTTCTTTTACTTTCCAATTATCTTCAGGTAGCGGGTTATCAAGAGCAACATAAAATTTAAAATTATCAAAATCTTTTTCTATTTCCCTGAAATCTTCGATATAGAACAATTCCCTTCTTGTACGGCCTCCATACCAATATGATACTTTACGATGTTTCCATTTCAATGTACGGAATATATGGAATATATGAGACCGCAATGGTGCCATTCCTGCTCCTCCACCGATATAAATCATTTCCCGGTCGGAATCTTCTTTAATAAAGAATTCTCCATAAGGGCCTGAGATAACAACTTTATCTCCCGGTTTTTGATTGAATATATAAGAAGAACAAACTCCTGGATTAACATCCATCCATGTATTTTTTTCTCTATCCCAAGGTGGAGCTGCAATTCTGATATTAAGCATAATAATATCTCCTTCGGCAGGATAGCTGGCCATTGAATAAGCTCTGAATTGAGGTTCTTCGTTTACCATTTTCAAATCCCACATTTTATATTGATCCCATTCGGATTTAAATTCATCAGGACGTTTATGATATTTGGGATGAGCTGTAATATCAAAATCTTTAAAATATACTGTAATAGGTGCAGGTACATCAATTTGCACATAACCACCTGCTTTAAAATCCAGATGTTCTCCTTCGGGAAGTTTTACTTTAAACTCTTTGATAAAAGAAGCGACATTATAATTTGATACTACTTCGCATTCCATTTTTTTGATACCGAAAATTTCTTCCGGAATTTTGATTTTCATATCATTTCTGACTTTTACCTGACATGCAAGTCTTACACCTTTTTCAACTTCTTTTCTGTTAAGGTGATTAAGTTCCGTAGGTAAAACATCTCCGCCACCATCACTTACAACGCATTTACACATTGCGCAAGTACCACCACCGCCACAGGCACTAGGCAAGAAGATATTATTTTCTGCCAGCGTTGTGAGTAATGAAGAACCCGGATCTACTTCGATAGCTTCATTTTCTTTTCCGTTAATAACCAGTTTAACTTTTCCTTGCGGTAAAAGTTTTTTTCTGGCATATATTAGCATTAATGCAAGAAGTAAAATAATAATGACAAAAACCAATACGGATGCCAGTATAAAATTATAATCAATTGTCAAGTTCATTATAAGTTAAATTTTATTTTCCACTAAAAAATATTGCAGGATCAATTCCCATCATTCCCATAAAAGCCATTCCCATCAAGCCGGTAATAATAAATGCAATTCCAAGACCTCTAAGAGGAGCGGGAATATCCGAATATCTCAATTTTTCCCTGATTGCAGCCATTGCCACTATAGCAAGAAACCAGCCAAAGCCTCCACCGAGGCCAAATGCTACACTTTCGGAAAAGTCATATTCTCGGGATATCATAAACAATGATGCTCCTAAAATTGCGCAGTTGACAGTGATAAGGGGCAAGAAAATTCCCAAGGAATTGTACAATGCAGGAGAGACTTTTTCCACTACCATTTCTACCAATTGAACCATTGATGCAATGACGGCAATAAATAATATAAACCTTAAAAAGGTCAGATCCATACCGAGTATACCGTTTTCAGAAAGCAAATATCTGTTTATAAGCCAGTTGATAGGAACGGTAATTCCCAATACAAAAATAACCGCCAATCCTAAACCTGAAGCGGTTTTAACAGTCTTCGAAACGGCAAGATATGAACACATTCCCAAAAAATAAGAAAGAACAAGATTCTCTACAAATGCCGATTTAATAAATATATTTAAAAATTCTTCCATTTTTATTTATTTTTTCTTTTATGAAATATCAACTAATTTAGTGTTTTTACTTCTTTGATACCAGATAATCATTCCAAGTATAAATAATGCGGCTGCCGGTAAGACCATTAAGTTGTTATTGGTGTACCAACCAAACCATGAATTTGTTGTTGTATTAATCCAAAAGTCGGAACTAGCTCCGATTATTTTCATTTCGAGAGGGGTGCCTGATAAAAGTGTACCTCTTCCGAAGAGTTCTCTGAAAAAAGATATAATAATAAGGATAATTCCATATCCCAAGCCATTGCCAATACCATCTAAAAATGATTGCCAGGGTGGATTGGCCATAGCAAAAGCTTCAAGTCTTCCCATTACGATACAGTTGGTAATAATCAATCCGATAAATACCGATAGTTGTTTATAAACCGGATAGCTATATGCTTTTAGTGTTAGTTCTACAATTGTAACCAAAAAAGCAATTACCACCAATTGTACAATCATTCTCACTTGTTTAGGAATATATTTTCTCATCAAGGAAATAGCGAGATTTGAAAAAGCAATTACAAATGTCACGGCAATTGCCATTACGATGGAAGGTAAAAGCATAGATGTTACAGCCAATGCAGAACATATCCCCAACACCTGAACAGTTACCGGATTATTATCATTTAAAGGGTCTAAAAGCAACTTTTTTTCCTTTTTTGTCATAGGGAAAAGAGCTTTTTTACTTTCTTTCATTTCAGACATTTTATTTTTGTTTTAATTTTTTCAAATAATTGTTATAATTTTCAAGACTGTGTTTCAACATATCCGTGATGCCATTTGATGTTAAAGTTGCACCGGATATCGCATCAACATCATGTTCGGGATCTACAGCGCCACCCTTTCTTACGTTTATCGAAACAAGTTTACCCGATTGATCGTATATTTTTTTTCCTTTGAATTGAGCCCGGAACTTAGGGTTATCTTTCATTTCAGCTCCCATGCCGGGAGTTTCGCCTTTATGGTCAAAACTGGCTCCAACGACGGTATTTAAATCGGAAGATAAAGCTATGTAGCCGCTGATTTCATCCCAAAGTCCTTTTCCGAATAATTTAAGAATATAGATTTTATCTCCTTTTTCCCCATTATAGATATATACCGGCAAAATCCTTTTTTCAAAAGGTTTTTTCATTTCGGTTTTTAAATCTACATTTTCTGCTTTTCCTCCTTTATAACCTGCTTTTTCAACATCTTCAGACTTTAAGATATTGCCTTTTGTATCAACTACAAGTTGTTCGATATTTTTTGAGAAAAAATCAATAACACCGGCATCTTTCATTTTTGAAACATCAATACTTGCTTTATCTTGTATCGCTCCCAACATTGCTCTTTTTTCAAACAATAATTCATTTTGTTTGTGTTTTTCCTTAAGCCCTGTGTACATCAGTGATAATACTAAAGCTACAACAGCAGTTAGAAGAGCGGTAAATCCTATAATATATTTTGAACTATTCACTTTTTAAACGTTTTTTAATATGATTTGAAATAATGTAATGATCGATTAATGGTGCAAATGAATTCATAAATAAAATTGCCAGCATCCATCCTTCCGGATAAGCAGGGTTTATTACTCTAATCAACATACCGATGACACCGATTAAAAAACCGTATATCCATTTTCCTTTAAAAGTACTTGCAGCGGTAACCGGATCGGTTGCCATAAAAATAATTGCCAATAATGCTCCTCCGAGATAAAATTGATAATACCATGGAATAGTCATTAAAGGCGTCGCACCCCAGAGATTGAAAAGAAATCCGCTAAAAATAATACCGAGTACAGCACCTATGGTAATTCTCCAATCCGCTATGCCTGTAAGTAATATAAATAATCCTCCTAAAATTAATAAGGGTTTTGAAGTTTCACCGATTGAACCGGGAATAGTGCCCCATAATAAATCATGGGTAGAAAAAGCTTGTGTCACGGCATCCCAGCCACCATCTTTGGCTATTGCTAAAGGCGTAGCTCCGCTAAATCCATCAACAATGGCCATGTGCGAATCAAATTTATCCAAATTGAACCAATCAAAAATAGTATTAAAAAATCCGGTATGCCACCATCCGTAATCAGGATGTATTCCTGCTACTATATTATCAAATCCACTGACCCATACATTGTCGCCGGATATGGACAGAGGATATGCAAAGAAAATAAAAACCCTGGCCAAAAGAGCAACATTCCATATATTCATACCTGTACCACCAAAAACCTCTTTTCCCAAAACAACAGCAAAAGAAACAGCAATAACCAAAATCCATAATGGAATATCGGGAGGCATTAGCAATGGAATTAATGCACCTGAAACCAAAAAACCTTCTTCTATACCTTTTCCTTTTTTTGAAGAAAAATAAAACTCCCAACCAAGACCTACTACCATAGTTACAACTAAAATAGGAACCAATTTAATAAGTCCGTGTGCAAATTTCAAATTCCATCCTTCCCAAAATCCCGTATATTGTCCCAATGCAAGAAAATGCTGATGGCCGATATTGTAAATACCGAAAATATATGCAGGGATAAGGCCTAAAACTACAAAAGACATTAATCTTTTGAGATCCATTTTGTCTTTAATGTGTGTTCCTGTACCTGGAGTTTCGTCGTCAGGAACAAAAAGAAAAGTAAAAAAACTTTCCCACATTGAAAACAAAAAAGGATTTTTTGTTTTATCAGGTTCTATTTTTTTGAAATACTTTAATAATCGTTTCATGTATATTTGTTAATTTTTATTTGTTTTTTATAAATCCACCTTTTGATTATAAAATTTTTTTTAAAAGCATTAATTAAAGTTTATAATACCAGGGTTATTCTTGTTCTATCATCATACGGTGTCCGTCTCTTAATATAGCTTGAAATTCTTGTTTAGATGGACAGATAAATTCACATAATGCTACATCTTCTTCCGCCACTTCATTTATTCCAAGACCTTCCATTTTTTCAATATCTCCTGCTAAAATAGCTTTCATCAGATGAACGGGATAAATATCCATCGGTAAAACTTCTTTGTAAATACCTGTAGCGACAAAAGCCCGTTCTTGTCCGTGCATATTTGTATCGACACTATAGGTTTTCCCGGGATTAATCCATTTACTTAAAAATGTTTTTGAAAAAGTAGGCCGGGATTTTTTAGGTATAAACCAACCGAAAGGCTCGAAGTAATTACCTGTTGGAATAACGGAAATCATATAATCGAAAGCATTTAAAAATTCACCGTATTCTTTGGTTTCACCGGTTAGTACATTTCCTGATATAACCCTGCATTTGCTATCTTTTAAACAGACCCTAACAGATTCGGTAATATCCGCACCAAGATAAGTATTTATATACCCGGGTGTTTCGATATCCTCTCCTACAATAGCTATTATCCTTGAAGCATCATAAATGTTATTTAGAAATAAATTCCCTATTGTTATGACTTCTTGAATACCCACCGTCCAAACTTTATTTGCTCCCCTTATCGGTGCAAGATGATGAATTTGAATACCGGTGTTACCGGAAGGATGAGGACCTTTGAAATATACTTTTTCAACATTTTGAGCTTTTGTAAAAGCATCGGCGGGAGGATATTTATTATTTGCATCTAAACCTAAAAAAACTTTTCCGGAAGTTAATTTAGTTAAAACTTCAAGTCCTTTTTGAAAAACATTCTCTTTGCCGTTAATAATAAAATTATAATCGGGAGCTAACGGGGAGCTGTCAAATGTTGAAATAAATATATTTTGCGGTACAATTTCTTTGTCCGGCACCAAATCAAAAGGTCTTTGTTTTATTAAAGGCCAAACACCTGATTCCAACATAAAATCCACTAGGTCTTCGCGGGAAATATTATCCGGATTAGGAGAATTAAATTTTTTATATTTTATTTTCTCATCTTTAGTAATTACAATTTCTTTGATTGACCTTCTTGCACCTCTGTTTATTGCTTTAACGGTACCGCTAACAGGTGAAACAAATTTTAAATCGGGTCTCTTTTTGTCATAAAACAATAAATCACCGGCTAAAATTTTATCACCGGGGTTTACAACAACTTTAGGAATTGGAACTACACCGCGAAAATTTCCTGGCTGAATCGCAAAATTTTCAATTATAGCTTCTTCTATAAATGTATTTTCAGCCTTACCTTTAATATTGATGTTTAGACCTTTTTTTAATAATATAATTTTGTTTGACCCTACATAAGCAGGTTTTTTATTGGCTCCTAACATAATAAAATTTAGATTATTTTTTAATAGTTTTTATAAAATCTAAAATAAAGAACAAATATACAGCCAGACAATTACAAAATTTAGTTTTTATAGAATTATTTTTAATAATTTTTTGCCAAATGTTTTAAGATTGATAAAGTTCATGTTTGATTAATGTTTTGTATTTTTTATTTTTAAGTCGTTAAGACATTAAAAAGAATTAGTTTCTTGGACATAGGACAGCTGTCATCTTTTTTAATCAGTAAAATTGTTTGACAATCCGGAAAAATCAACGGATTCCAGAATATGCATAATTCATGCCTAAAAAAAGAAAAAAAAGTAAAATTGTTTTTTCTATAATTTTAAATTTATTTAGTTATAAAAAAGATGAAATGACAACATATTACAGAAGTCATTTCATCAAAAATTTTCGTAATTACTCTATTAGAATACTTGTGGTATAAAAATTATTTTTACTAAATGAAGCAGATATTTTAAAAGAATAGTTTGAATATTTTAAGTCAAATTATTATTTACGATTACATTTTGGAGTAACAGAATTAGAATTGCTACAACATTTTTCCGATTTACAAAAACAGCCAGCGTCTTTAAGGCTCGCTCCACAACAAGCAAAATATCCTGTATTACATGAAACAGAACATGATAATTCAAAAATAGAAGAAGAACACGAATTTGAACCACAACCTCCTGCAACGCAACCTGAATCACAATTTGAATTGTTTGAACCATTAGTACCTATAGCTGCAATGTCAACGTTAAATGCATCATCTCTACTAACACCTTCCGGATTAGTACAGATGCCATGTGCTATTCCACATACAGCATTATCAGAATCATCAATTGAATACACAACAAATTTGTTATTGGATAATATAAATTTTACGTATTTGTCAATTTCAGAATATTGAATATTTATAATATCATCATCGAAATCTTCAGCTATACCTTGAACAAAAATATATTCTTTAATATTACCATTTGGTAATAAACTAAAAACAATTAAATTTTTTCCATGAACTTCTTTAAGGTAAGTATATTCGGGATCTGATTTTACGTAGCTTTTTGAATTATACTTTTTATTAATAGTAGTAAATTTATGAATAGATGAACAGCCATATACATTTAAACTTAATGCAATTATACTAAAAACAATTAAAATAATATTTTTTTTCATAATAAAACAATTTAAAAATTTACGCCCTACTTCTTTTTCCGGTGTGTTCGGGTCATTTTTTCACCTGTTATTGAAAACTGTAAACTTTTGCGCATTTACTCCGGAGCGTTGATTGACAGTGTTCACATATAGTATGAGAAAAAGTGACTTTTGTGACAGGTTTTTTGAAGGTATTTTTTAGATATTTATTATTATAATATGTAAAAAACGTATAACTAACTACATGTGAGATTTTTTGAGATTGGATTATTTTTAAAAATTAATTTTTCCCATTGTTTCAAATAAATTTGAAGTACCATTTAAAGACAAAGCACGCGATAGCGTGACTTCAAAGCCAGCTTTTTAATTCATAATTTACCATTCACCATTCATAATTAAATTTCTCTTTTGTCATTCTCAATTTTCAATTTTCAATTCTCAATTCTCAATTTTCAATTCTCAATTATTTGTACTATGTTCAAGCTGTTATTAAAATATTATTTTTAGGAGTCAGTTGTTCTGAGTTAATATATAAAAAAAGTATGCTCTCCGAATTAATATATATTTAAACTAAGCGAAAAAACTTTTTAAAGATTTACAAAAAAATGAAAATAAAAAAGGCCTTCTAAAAAAGAAAACCTTGAGGCAGTGCGGGTGTTTGCCCTCACTTTAAAATACAAATATACAACTTATTTTATTTATAAAAAAATACTTAGATAGAATCATTGCTGAAAATGTCCTTAAAAACAATAGTTTATTCCAAAAAATAATCTCGATGAGTATTTTTTATTTACCAGTTTTTGACTATGCACCTCATTATTTCTCATATTATTATAATTATAAGTTCCGGAATAATAATATTTATATCCAAATCCTGCATTTATCTTTTTGGTAAGAAAATAATACAATCCCATATCGATAAATAATATGGGTTTAAAATCACCGGGATTATATTCTGTTTTTAAATCATTTTTTGATGTATAATCATAGTTTATTTTTATTCGTTTCATTCCTCCCAATACAATTCCACCTCCAAAATCAATAAATATTCTTTTGTTGATATTATATTTTTCTTTTATCATAAGTTCAAAGATCCATTTTGAATAATCTTTCTGTTCTATTTCATATTCATTTTTAAAATTTAATACCTCTGTATAATAAGAATCATTAAGAATATACCTTTCTTTTTGAATTGCTTGGTATACCAAATTTCTTTGTGTCAATGCCATTACAATTCCGAAAGAAAACCTGTCACTGATATTAAAATAATTTCCAAAATCAAATTCTAATTTCGGTGAAAATTTTTTATAATTATAAGCATGTAATTTAATACTCATTACCGGAGTGAAAAGTCCAATATCTTTTTTTCCTGTAAGGTTCAAATCATGAAAATCAAATTGTGGTCGATATTTTCTTTGTTGTGTTATCAATGTTTTTATATTTAAGAATGTTAGTTTATTTAACAAAGCGATATTGTTTTCAACGTATGTCATTTTATGATAAACTAAATTTTTTATATTATTCTTTTGTTCGGTATCAGCTATTAATTTATATTCTTTTTTGTGTAATTTCTTGAGTATGTGGGTGTTTGTTTTGTCGTTTTTATTTGTTTTTATTTTGATTTTAGTATTTTTCTTGTTGTTTAATAAGTTTTTAAAATTATTGGAAGTAGTATTGATATTTAAAGATTGCTTTATGTTTTTTACTGAAGAAAACCTGTTTTTTTGTTGTTTTATAAATATTTGATTTTGTTCTTTTTTTGTTGTTTTACTATAAATAAAAATAATGCCGAGTGCTGCAGGTATCAAAAGAAGCAATAAAAACGGCAAAAAGCGCCTTTTCTTTACCGGCATTTCTTTATCAAGTATGATTTTCATTTTATTCCACCCTTCCTTTTTAACCTCTTTATTAAAATTATTTTTGTTCATATTCTTATTTATATTTTTCAACTTTTAAGATTATTTCACTTTTCAGTATCATTTCTTTTAATTTTTTTTTAGCTTGTGAAAGATGCCATTTTGATGTACCGACAGGTATATTCAATATCCTGGAAATATCATTGTGTTTATAACCTTCTATCGCAAACAAAACAAATACTTTTTTGTTTTTCTGTGGTAAAGAATCCACCATTTTTAAGATATCTTCATATTCCAGATTATTAAGATAGTTGTCATTAGTTTGATTGTCAAATATTTCTAAAAACTTTTGATTATTTGATTTTTTCCGGTAATAATCCCTAAGAGTATTGTAAATAACTTTTCTTAACCAATTTTCAAAAGAACCATCATACCGGTATTTATCAATATTTTTAAATACTTTCAGAAAACCGTCATTAAGAACAGACATTGCGATTTCATTATCAGTAGTATGTCTTAAACACATTCCATACATTTTATCAAAATAATTCAGATATAAAATTTCCTGAAATTTTCTGGAATTTTTCTTACATCCTTTTATTATTTCTTCCTCTGAATATGTTTTCATTATGTTCGGATATCAGAATAAAAAATTTTGTTAAAACATAATACTGAATCTAAATGCAATTCTTCTGAAAATAACATCCCTGTATGCGATTTGAGAACTCCTTTCATTAAACTTATAAACAAAATATGCTTTCTGATATTTAAAATTTATATCAAACATATAATTTAATTTATCGCTTGCAGGATATTTAATACCAAATGCCGGATTTATCATAATTCCTCCATCATTATCAATATTAATATTTTTTTTAGTAGTTACAAAACCGTATCCTATTTGAAATCTGAAAAACGGACTTATTTTTGATTTGCTGTAAAAACTCATAAAATCAAAATAAACAGGATAAAATAATTCTTCCAAACCATAATTATAATTTTCTATAGCTGCTCCCAAACCAACAGATAAATAATGATTGTACCTGTATCCAAGATTGTATTCAAGACCAAATCCATTGCGATAAATATTTCGATAACCGGTAGAACTTGCTCCTCCTATCATTTTAAATCCAAAATTGTTATAAAATACTTTATCCTTAAATTCATAATTCAAAAATCTTTCTTTTTTTTCCTTTATTTCAGGAGAATAAATTACTATTTTCTGCACAACATTGTCAGGAAATGTTAATATCTGTCCGTTTGAAAGTTTTATTTCAACTTTTTCTCCTATTTTATAATCCAAAAGCTGACCGTAAATTTTACTTTCATTTTTTAGATATACAATATCTTTATAGTATTCTTTTTTTTGAGCATTAAGCTGAACGATACTAATAATCATCAATAAAAAAATAATTACTTGTTTCATCTGTTTAAAATTTTTTGTTTGAAAAAAAAATACAAAAAATTTATAATACATTCAGGAACTCACATAAATTTTTTTAATCATAATTTTGAGGTATTTTAAGATTAATAAAATTCATGTTCGTTTCATCTGTTTAAAATTTTTTAATTATCCTTAAAGATACTATGTTTTGGTCTATGTACTATTATAAAACAATCAATTTTTGTAATTTCAATGCTTTTTCTAATTATTAAGTAATTATTCTTCTATTTCAATAACGCTGATTTCATTAAGATTATATCCTTCCAATTCATACTGATACAATCCGTTATTTCCGACCATAATCACATCTTTATTACTTATTCCTATAACATCATAAAAATGTTTGTCCGTAAGTTTTGATTTTATTTTTATTTTTTCCGGATTTGAAACATCTAAAACTTTTGCTCCATAATCTCCTTCACATAAGACCATTTTTTTTTCGATTACAGTAAGTCCGTGCGGATTATCCATAGAATATGTTTTTATCAATTCAGGATTTAATATATCTTTTATGCTTACTACATCCAATTGGTTGGTATATCCCTGACATCTGTTACCTGATCTTAGTGTAATATATGCAATATCACCGGTTACAAACACCGGATCACAAGATGATGCATGTTCAAAAGTAGAAAGCAATGACGGTTTGTCGGGATTGGAAGCATCAAAAACAAACATTCCCGAATTTGAACCGATAAATAATTTGTCTTTAACCGGAAATATGGTTTCTATTCCCCAACTTATATTAATATCATTGGTTAATTTAGCTTGTTTGGGAATTTCTATATCAACAATGTGAAGTTCATTATAGTCTATAGCATAAAGTCTGTTATTTAAAATAGTGAATCTGGCCATTGAACCTCCGATGCCGATATTATTTTTTCCTGATTGTAAATCTACTTCGCCGAAAGAACTATCTAAAATCAATACTTTTTCTCCCCTATACAATACATCCGAAATAGCTTCGTCACATTGTATTTCTTCGACTATATTCGATGAATTATAATAAACCAAAAAACCTCTGGTTTCATCTTCATATTTCCTATTTGAAAAAATATCTTCAACAGAACCCAAATATTGTGGATTTACGGGATTTGAAATATCAAAACTTAGAAGATCTATAAAATTGTCAGCATAGAGAATATTGTCCTTTACCGCAATATCCACATTACCCGGTATTGAGATAAAAGCAAGATTGACCGGATTTTTTATATCGCTATTATCAAAAATATGAATACCTTTATGAAGTTCATTTATTAACAAATATTGGTTATAAACATATATTTTTCCCGGATTTTTTAATGGTTTGGCATCCGAAACAGAAATGTTTCTTAATTGTGCCCGGGTTTTATATACCGGTGTGTAAACTTTGTATTGTCTTGTCTCTTGACATTTATCATAACTACATGATTGATTGAAAATTATTATTCCCGACAATATAAAAAACATAAATAAAAAAAATAATCGTTTCATCTGTTTAAAATTTATTAATAAGATAACATACTATATTTAATGACGTTTTAAAATAAAAAAAGGTTGGATAATTACTTAAATAGTGTCTGTCCATAAAGTCATAAAATTTAAAAATTATCTTTTTTCTTTTAAATTTATTTCAATATGTCTAAACGGATTTTAATAACGGGAGCAACAGACGGAATAGGTAAAGCCTTTGCCAAATATATGGCTAGCAAAGGCCATCATGTGATTATTCACGGCAGAAACCGGGAAAAAGTAAAAGATAGTGCTTTAGAAATTATAAAGAAAACAAAAAATAAAAAAATTGATACTATTGTTGCAGATTTTGCTTCTTTGACGGAAGTTCAAAGCATGAGTAAATCCCTATTGGGAAAATATAATTTTCTTGATATATTAATAAATAATGCTGCTGTTATTGCGCCAGAGTATATAGAAAGTGTTGATAAAATAGAATTAACATTCCAAGTAAATTATCTATCGCCTTTTTTATTGACTTTAAATGTATTGCCATTATTAAAATCAAAACAGAGATCGCAAATAATTAATATCGCATCTATTGCACATGCCGAAACCATTAATTTTAACACTATTTTAGATCCGGAATTTTTTGATTCATATTCAGCATACGAAATATCCAAATTATGCAATATTCTTTTTACGTATAAACTTGCAAAAAAATTGCAAAACAAAAAAATTACCGTAAATTGTCTTCATCCCGGGGTGATAAGTACAAAATTATTGCATGTATTATGGTCGGGAGGAGCACCTGTTAAGAATGCCGTAGAAGCAATTAAAAATGTAATGATACAAGCGGAAAAAAATTTTGAAACAGGGAAGTTTTTTGCCGGGAAATCTCTTGTGTTATCATCAGCAATATCTTACGATGAAAATACACAACAAAAAATATGGGATTTTTCTATGAATTTATTAAAATTAAAAGGAATAATACCGGGTAATTTCTAATAAAAACATATAATAAACCGTTTGAATATTATGAAGAAAATCGGAGTTTATATTTTATTCATTTTTATGCTTTTTTCAAATTATATCTATTCACAGAGTACTTTTAAAAAGCCTGTGGTGGCTTTGGTTTTAAGTGGGGGTACTGCCAAAGGTCTTTCTCACATAGGAGTTATTAAAACTCTTGAAGAAATTGGTATTAAACCCGATATCATTGTAGGTACAAGCATGGGAAGTATCATAGGGGGATTATATGCGATGGGATATTCAACCGATGATTTGGAAAAAATAGCACTTACCTCCGACTGGTACAAGTATTTGTCTAATGATACCGATCTTAGAAAAATTAATATTGAGCAAAAAGATGAATTTTCAAATTATTTATTTGATTTTATCATAAAAAAGAAAAAACCGGATCCGGGAAAAGGTTTAGTATATGGACATGAACTTGAATTGTATCTTAATAAATTGACATATCCGGCATATAAATATGATAATTTCGATCAGTTTCCCATCAAATACAGAGCTATAGCCGTTGATGTATTAAATGCGGAAAAATATGTTTTTAAAGATGGTCCTCTATCTATTGCACTGCGCTCCAGTATGTCTTTACCTACTATTTTTATTCCTAAAAAATATAAAGGAAAACTTTTGGTGGACGGGGGTGTTATTGACAATTTTGGTGTTGACGTTGCATTGGAAAACGGTGCGGATATCATTATCGGTTCCAATGTAGGAAGAATGAATCTTGATGAAGAACAATTGGGGTCATTTCCCCGGTTGTTTTGGTTGATAACCATGATAGGATCCAAACAAAATTATAATAAATATAAAGATTCAGTTGATGTTTTAATCGAACCGCCTGTTTTGGATATGGGTACACGGTTTGATAAAGCTGCAGAAATAATGAAAATCGGATATGAAACAGCACAAAAACACAGAAAAGAACTTTTGGCGATAAAAAGAAAACTTGATAAATTCGAAAGCAAACCTGTCAAAAACATACGATTCAATAAAAATCAAGTTTATCCTATAACGGATATAAAAATCAATGGACTTAAAAATAAAACTTTTGAAACACAACTAATTGTTTTACTTAAAAAGAAATTAGGTAAAAGGGTTTCGCAACAAATGATAAAAACCGAAATAGATGAATTATACGGTTCCGGTGAATTTGCTTATATCAACTATTATCTTGATAAAACACCGGGAAAAAACAAATATAAACTTATTTTTCACTGCCAGCAACTTCCCCTAAATACTTTTGGTCTTGGAATACATTACTCGGACCAGGTGGATTTTGGTATTATAACAAGTTTGACTTCCAGAAATTATCTGTTGCCAAATTCAAAATTCAATATTAAAGGAAGAATATCAAAATATCCTTATGTCACTCAATATTTTACAAAATATTTTTTAGACAGGACTCGATTTGGAATCAGACAATCATTTCAATATTTCAATGACCGCATCCCGATTTATGATAGGAATAACAAATTAACCGCTTATAATAGAAATTTTATAATACCCGGATTTAATGTATTTGTATCTCAAACCAAAAACAGTTTGATGAATTTGGGATATAAATATACATTTACTACTTATAAAGACGCTTTTAGATATGCTTTTGAAGATATTAGCCAAAGCGAATACCAAAAACACACTTTATTCCTTTTATTTTATTTTAACTCGGTAAATGATAAATACTTTGCTACAACAGGAAGTATTTTTAAAACAAAATTAAGTTTTAATTTTCAGCCCCAAATTGAAACTACATATCATAACAACGAAAGCGAATCAAAAATATACCCGGATTATTTTAATATTCAGTTTTTATGGAATAGTTATTATACTTTGAAAAATAACTGGATTCTGGAAAATGGTTTTTGTGCGGAATATTCGGGATTATCTGATGTGCCGTTTATTTTAAAAACCAAAACAATGGGGGGAATGTTTCCCGATAATGATTACCAAAGTTCCTTTTGGGGTCTTCCTGATAATTATCTTATTACAACAAATAAATTTGTTTTTAGAACCGGATTGAGATATCAATTTGAAAAGAATATTTATTTTAGAACACTATTCAATTTCGGAATAACAGATGGTTGGAAATATCATTACGGAGGAGGTATTGCAGCAATTATAAAAACTCCTTTTGGACCGGTTATCGCAGGAATAACAAAATCTACAGAGTATAAATATCCGGTTATTCATATAAATATCGGGGTTATCCAATAATATTTAAATTGCCGGATTAATATTTAATTTTATCTTCTTTTTTTATCCAATTTACAAATATTTCCCGGGCTTTTGCTCTATATATTTGCTTCATCGGTATATTTCTTTTATCAAGAGGTTTTGCTATTTCTTCATAAATAAACTCATCATCAAATCCGGCCTCTGCAGCATCATCTTTGGTTGCTGCATAATATACCGCTGCCGGTCTGGACCAATAAATTGCCCCTAAACACATAGGACAAGGCTCACAACTGGTATAAATCTCACATCCGTCCAACTGAAAGGAGTCAAGATTCTTACAAGCATTTCTAATGGCTGTTATTTCAGCATGTGCAGTAGGATCATTATTCTGTGTTACATTATTGCTTCCCTTTCCTATTATTTTACCATCTTTTACTACAACAGCTCCAAATGGACCTCCCTTTCCCGTTTCCATACTTTCTTTTGCAAGGTTAATAGCTTCTTGCATAAAAAATTCAATGTCTTTTTGCTTTTCCTTTTTATTCATTTTATTTATTTAATGCAAAAATACTTATTTTGAAACTATATTCCTTTAAAAATTCTTAAATTATTTATATGATAATTACATAAGCGGAATCATTTGAGTTGAAAACACATTTTCAAAAAAC
>Ga0256833_1000293_pt1 | contig 40017 bp, 42 predicted proteins | sample 356284metaG_FD_190535 | JGI IMG/M metagenome (GOLD analysis project Ga0256833, IMG submission 190535) | Hydrothermal vent microbial communities from Mid Atlantic Ridge, Atlantic Ocean - 356-284 | ecosystem: Environmental > Aquatic > Marine > Hydrothermal vents | place: Atlantic Ocean: Mid... | reverse complement strand
ACAAGATTGGCACGTACTTTGCTATTTAAAAAGGTGAAACAAAACTTTAAGGAGGTATAAAGATGAGAAAAGCCTTTACGCTGGTAGAACTTCTCATCGTAATCGCAATCATCGCGATTTTAGCAGCAATCGCAATACCCCAGTACACAAATTACGTTCGTAAAGCTGCTGCCTCAAATGCTCAAGCCACTCTCTCTTCCTGCCTCTCTGCAGCAATGGCACAATTTGCTGACAACGGTAATAAAACTACTTACGACTGTAAAGTAGACCAAGGAAACGGAACTCCAACAGACGTCTACATCATACTAAATGACACTGGAAATCTTCAATACATTGGAGATTCAAAAGATGCAAAAACTACAACAGTTAATTTAACAATCAAAGGCCACAAAGTAAAATGTACAGCCCACACAGCTACAAACACTATTACTTGCGAACCAACCACTTAATTAACCTTGGGGGCTTCGTGCCCCTTCTATAACCGGAAATAATGAATGAGAGAAGGGTTCAGCTTAATTGAATTGTTAATATTAGCAATTATACTTTCAATTCTCACGGCCGTAGCCATCTCAAACTACTTAAAATACAAGAACAAAGCAATAGTAAGTAGAATCCAAAGTGACCTAATAAGTTGTGCCGGAGAGTTAATGGCAGAGTACGCAGATAGAGGAATTAAAGAGAAAACCTGTATAACAAACCTTTCAAACGACACCTGCACTTTAATCGTAAGCGAAAGAGGAGACTACATAAAGATAGCAAACTCAAACTGCACATTTAAAATTAAAAGTTCAAACCTTAAAGTAATATGCACTATAAAAACAGACTACGGAGACGTAAACGGAGTTATAAGCTGCTCTCCTCAATAGCTAATCCCTCTTTCCAACGAACTTATATCCGTAGCTTCCTAGCTTAAGCAGGTTAACTGTAATCATGTACTGGTAAGTAATCGTATTGTCGTAGTTCTTAACCCACCTGTAGGAGAACCTACCGCTCCAGCAGCCCCTATTTACCGTAAAGGAATAGCTCCGCTCCCTATCTTGAGAAAACTTTAGGTCGTACCTTTGAGAGTAGTTAAAGGAGAGGAACCTGTTAAGAGGCAAGGAAAAGCCCCACTTTAAGTAGGTTATTTTATTTACAGGGCTTTGGTAGTGGTTCAGCCAAAGGGAATAGCCCTCTTTAGTCAGCTTTAAGTAAGAGTTTAGAAAAGAGAGGCTTCCGCTTTTTAATGAAAAGAGAGCAGTCTCCTTCAAAAGGAGCCAGTTAAAGGGAGAAAGTTCAAGGTCAGAAATAAACTTATTCCAGCTTTTACTCTTAACTAAGTAATCTGACGAAAGAGTTAATCTTCCTAACCTTCCCCTTGAACTGTAAAGGTAAAACTCTAAAAGAGAGGTTAAACTCTTTTCTTCTCTGTAAGAATCTGTAATGTCGTAATTGGGGTGGGAAGAGAAACTGCTTCCTTGAAGGTAAGAAAAGTCTAGTTCTGGATTTAGGGAAACTGAATAGTTGCCAAGGGAAACAAACTTTGTAAGTTTTAGGTAGTTTTTAAAGCCCACCTGTTTAACGGGAGCTCCCAACTGATAGTAGGTGTACCTGTAAAGGAGCTCCGAGGTATTTTTAAAAACACCAAGTTTTTTAACGCACTTTAAAGAAGGGGAGAGCCTTATCCTATAACTGCTTCCCCCCGCTTTCCTGTAAAAGTAAGAGGCCTGAGAGTAGAAGTTAAAAAAGAGAGGTAGGTTAAATAAAGGAGTGTCAAGAAGGTAAAAGTTTACTTCCGGAAGCCTTTGGTAGATAGTATCAGTTGAGCCGTCTAAGTATCTAAGGTAAACAGAGTTAACGTTTAAGATTGCGTGCTTCCACAACTTACTTAATGTAATGTCTGACTTAGTATATACCTTGCTACTCTCTATTAAACCGGTGGAGTCTTTATAGTAAGCTCTACTACTAACGAGTTGTCCTTTAACTTTACCGTAAAGGAAGTCAGAAGGGAAATAGGAATGGTTAAACTCTAAACTCCAGTCTCGCCTTTCTTTTTTATTAAGCTGATAGTAGTCTATGCTTCCTCTACTATAGGGGCTCAAAACGTACCTAAAGTTTGCCCTTTTACCTTGACCGTTTAAGCTCCTTTTCTCGTAGGTCAGCGTTAGGTCAGCGCTCCTTCCTAAAACAAGGTAGAAAGGTTGCTTATAGACGAAACCGTCTTTACTCACGTAGCCGAACTTGGGGAAGAGGAAACCGCTTCTCCTTTTACTGACAATCGGCCCAGAGAGGTAGGGAGAAACAAATATCGGAATCTCTTTTACCCTGAAGGAGACCCACTTTCCTTCAAAGGACTCTCCCAAAAGTATTTTAAACTTCTTTGCCTTAACAGACCAATCTGGACAGGCGTGGCTACAGGGAGTGTACTCTCCGTCGTAGGCTATCCACTCCTTTTCAGAAAGCCTCTCAATCAAGGAGGCTTTAATTCTGTCTGTCGGAGTAATAAAACCGCTAACGCCTTCAAGAACCGCCCTTTTAGTCTTTAAGTTGTAAACTAGGTTCTTACAGTGAAGTAGAGCTCCCCCCTCCTTAATTAAAACCTTCCCCCAAACCCTTAAAAGCCCTTTACTCCTATCGTATAATCCGTAGTCTCCTTTTATTACTACGTCCTTAAATTTAACTTCTACATTCCCTTTTGCTTCCAGTTTGCTGTTTACGCTGCCCTTAATTAAGTCGGCAGAGATTAAAACAGGAGGCTTAGAAGCAAAGGCACTAACGGAAAAAAGAAGGAAAAGTAAGCACAGAATTAACATCAAACTCCTTCCCCTTTTTAGACTTTGTAGCTTAATTTTAAACTTAAAAGGTTTAAAGGAGGCAAGATGAAAGGTCCTGCTCAACTAATAAGGAAGTTAGCACTCCTACAAATAGGTTTTATAGCCCTTGCTTCTGAAAAGGTTGAAGAGTTCGTAAAAGAGCTTGAGGAGAAGGGGAAGCTCTCCCAAGAAGAGGGAAAGAAGTTCCTTAAAGAGCTTAAGGAAAGCCTAGAAAAGAAGAAGGGAGAGCTCTCAAGAGAGGTTGAAAAGGTCTTAAAGGAGATGAACTTAATAACCAGAGAAGAGTTTGAGGAGCTGAGAAAAGAGGTTGAGAGTTTAAAAGCTGAAGTTGATACCCTTAAGGCCCTCTTAAAAGGCAAAGATGAGTCGCCTTAAAAGACTTTGGGAGCTCTTAGCTTACCTATACCTATGTTTCTACGAAGAGGTTTCCCAAAAGCTTGGAAGTTCACTTGCCTACCTTCTCTCCCTTCCTTTCTGGAGAAAAAGGGAACTATTAAAGTACCCTCCCCCAAAAAGGCTAAGGATAGCCTTTGAAGAGCTTGGAGGAGCTTTCTTAAAGATAGGACAGCTCCTATCTACGAGAGTTGACCTTTTGCCTACAGAGTTCATAAAAGAGCTTGAGTCTCTTCAAGATAAGGTTCCTCCCCAAGACTTAAAAGAGCTCTTAAAGCACTATCCGGAACTTAAAGGGATTTTCTTAAAAATAGAGAGAGAACCCATAGGCTCAGGCTCCGTTGCACAGGTTCACAAAGCAGTTTTAAAAAGCGGTAAAGAGGTAGCAGTAAAGATAATAAGGCCAAACGCGGCAAAGTTAATCTCTCAAGACACGGCAGTCTTAAAGGCACTGGCAAGTCTAGCCACCCTCTTATACCCTCCCCTTAAGGACTTTAGGGTAAGAGAAGTAGCCCAAGAGATAGAAAGGATGCTTCGCGAGGAGCTTGACCTTTCAAGGGAAGGTGCCTACATGGAGCTCTTTAAAAAGTTCTCAAAAAAGGAACCTAACCTCTTTATACCCCGAGTTTTCTGGGAGTTTAGCTCAAGGAACTACTTAATAACGGAGTTTGTTAAAGGAGAGAAGCTAACTTGCGCAAAGATAAGAGAAGAAGAAAGAAAAGAGCTTGCAAGGAAGTTTGTTCACATAGTCCACAGGACAATATTTGAGCTCGGAGTCTTCCACGGAGACCTCCATCCTGGAAACATCTTCTTAGTTGAGGGAGGGAAGTTTGCATTCGTTGACTTTGGAATAGTAGGAAGGCTCTCTCCAGACACGCTACAGGAATTTTTCCTCTTCTCGCTGGGAGTTATGAACAAGGACCCAGACCTAATAGTTAACTCTTTAAGGAGGATAGGAGCTCTCCCGGAAGGGATAAACGAGAAGCTACTTAAAAGGGAAATCTTAATCTTCCTTGACAAGTACTACAACAAGCCCCTATCCCAAATAGACGCCGAAAAGCTCTTTTACGAAGAACTCTCAACTGCAAGGAGGTTTAAGATAGTTCTCCCAGAAGAACTCGTAATACTTATGAAGACTATAGCCCATACAGAGTCAATAGCAAGGCTAATATACCCCGACTTTAGGCTCCCTCCGCTTTTAAAGCCCTACCTTAAAAGTCTTGCCCCAAAGTTTGCCTACCAGTTTGTAAAGAGGAAAAGTCTAAACTTGGCCATGAAGTACGGAGAGCTCTTAGAAGAGGGGCCAAAGCTCGTTAAGGACGCCGTAAACTATCAGAAACAGAGTTATAGGGAGCTCTTTTGGGGAATGGCTCTAATAGGTTTTTCAATTACCCTTATCTTCTCTCCAAAACTCCTACTTGCCTACATTCCTGCACTGGTGTTTGCAGATAAAATGTCCAGGAAAAGCTATAATTCCTGAAAACCTAGAGGAAGAGAAATGGCAGTTTACACGGCAATTCTCCACTACCCAGTTTACAACAAAAGCGGTAAGGTAGTGTCAACTTCCTTAACTACCCTTGACATCCACGACATAGCAAGAGCCTCAAGGACTTACGGGGTAAAAAGGTATTACGTAGTTCAACCTATTGAAAACCACCTGTGGCTTGCCAACAAGCTCTTAAACTTCTGGCAGGGAGGCCACGGAAGGGAATATAACCCGAAAAGGTGGGAAGCCCTCAAAATCGTCAAGGCAGTTCCCTACTTTGAAGACGCCCTAAAAGACATAAAAGAAAAGGACGGCACAGTCCCTAAAGTGGTCTCAACCACAGCAAGAGAAGTTCCAAACTCAATAAGCTTTAAAGAACTCAGGAAGAAAATAGAAAAAGGGGAGGACTTTATAATCTGCTTTGGAACTGGATGGGGGCTAACGAAAGAGTTTTTAGACTCTTCAGACTACATTTTAGAGCCAATTTTAGGACCAACAGAGTACAACCACCTATCAGTTCGCTCTGCTGCGTCAATAATATTAGACAGACTACTTGGTAAGTAGGGGGAAAGCCCCCCCTAAAAACTACTTTCCTTTGTATTCCCACTTACCGCTAACAAGGTACTTGTGAATTGAGGCGGCGGCAACCTGAGCGTGCTTTATGGCAGTAACGACCAAGTCCCCGCCGTTTACAACATCTCCTCCAGCCCACACTCCTTCAACGTTTGTCCTAAACTCGTCGTCAACTGTTGAAAGGTTGTTCCACTTGTCAACTTCCAAGCCTTCCAGGTCTTTATAGGCAGTATCGTTGTAGGCTTGACCTATGGCGAAAATAACGTAATCGCAAGGTATTTCAAACTCGCTTCCCGGGATTGGCTCAACTTTCGGCCTTTTCCCTTCCTCTTTAATTAGGTTCATCTTAACACACTTAAGGGCTTTTACCTTACCGCTGTCGTCTCCAAGAACCTCTACAGGCTGAGTAAGCCAGTTTATCTTAACCCCTTCTTCTTCAAGCATTTCCCACTCGTCTTCTCTGGCAGAGGAGGAGTCTTTAGTTCTCCTGTAAACCACTTCTACCTCATTTCCAAGTCTAACTGCAACTAAAGCACAGTCAACGGCAGTAAAACCGCCCCCAACAATTACTACTTTGCTGTCTTTAGGGAGCTCTATCTCCTTGTCGGGAGAAAGGAGGGGATGAATCTCACCTGTGTTTACCTTCATTAAAAAGCCAATAGCAGAGTAAGCTCCCTTAAGGTCAGCTCCGGGAATCTCCATCTTCTTACCCTTACCAGAACCAACAGCTATGAAAACGGCGTCGTAGCTTTTTCTTATCTCGTCTAAGGTAATGTCCTCTCCAACTACCACTCCCGTTTTTACTTCAACTCCCAAATTGAGTATAAGGTTAATGTCCCAGTCTAAAGCCTCTCTTGGAAGTCTAGGCTCCGGGATACCGTACCTCATAACCCCTCCTAAGTAAGGAAGGGCTTCAAATATGGTTATCTTGTGGCCCTTCTTAGCTAAGAAGTAAGCTGCGGCAAGCCCTGCAGGTCCTCCCCCTATAATTGCCACTCTTTTACCGCTGTCTGGGAGCTCTTTCTCATCAACCCAGTTAACGCCGGACATCCTAACGTTATCGGCTATAAACCTTTCAAGTCCTCCTATCGCAACAGCTTCTCCGTCTTTTCTCCTAAGTAGTATGCAGGTGCTCTCACAAAGCCTCTCTTGCGGACAGACCCTTCCGCACACTGAACTAAAGGGATTCCTCTCCCTTAAGATTTTGTAGCCTTCAAGAACGCCTTCCTTCTGAATAGTTTCAATCCAGTTAGGTATCTTACTGCTTACAGGACAGGAGTCCATACAGGTAGGAGTCTTACAGAGAAGACACCTTAAAGACTCGTCTTTTGCAGCGGTGTGGCCGTATCCAAGGACATACTCGTTAAAAACCCTCTTCCTAACTTCAGGAGGGAGAACAGGCATGGGCATCCTATCCATCCACCTATCTAATCTCTTCTTCATTTTCAACCTCCCCTGTTTATCATTGAGGTTAATTTTAACAAGACAAGGCTTATAATTTCCCTCTCAAAAACCAAAGGGAGAGTGAAAAATGCCAAAAATAGTCTTAGTAAGACACGGAAAAACAGTCTGGAACGCAGAAGGAAGGTATCAAGGGAAGATGGACATTCCCTTAAACGAGGAAGGGAAGGAGCAAGCAAGGAGGGTAGGAGAAGCTTTAAAGGAGTTCCCGGTTAAAGCCGTTTACTCAAGTCCCCTATCTAGGTGCAAAAGCACCGCACAGGAGATAGCAAAACACCACAAGTTGGAAGTTAAAGTAAAAGAAGGCTTTAAAGAGATAGACCACGGAGAGTGGGAAGGAATGTTGGCCTCTGAGGTTGAAAAGAAGTACCCGGAGCTCCTTAAACTCTGGAGGGAAAAACCAAGTCAAGTAAAAATGCCAAAGGGAGAGAGCTTAAGAGATGTTTACCAAAGAGCGGTCAAAGCCTTTGAAGAGGTAGTAAAGGAGCACAAGGATGAGGACTTAATAGTTATAGTAGGCCACGACGCCACAAATAAAGTCTTAATGTGCCACCTTTTAGGAACGGACCTTGACAAGTTCTGGGCGTTTAAACAGGCAAACTGTGGGATAACAGTTTTAGAGTACTCACCGGCAAGTAGAAAAGTTGTAGTTCACGTAGCAAACGCTACAGGCCACTTAGGGAAGGAAATAGACTTTGAGGTTCAAAAGTCTCTTTAACTTAAAGGAGCACTTTGGGGAGCTCTTAAAAGGAGAGTTCCTAGAGAGGGAAAACAGGTTTACCGCTAAAGTTTTAGTAGACGGCAGGAAGGCAAGGGCTCACGTTGCAGATACTGGTAGGTTAAGGGAGCTCTTAAAAAAGGGAGCTCCCCTCATACTTGCCCACAACCCAAAAGGCAAGCTTGACTACAAGCTCGTATCCGTTAAAAAGGGTAGAGAGTGGGTCTTACTAAATACTCAAGTGCACAGTAAAATCGCAGAAAGGGCTATAAGGGAAGGGCTTTTAGGCTTTAAACCTAAGGAAGTAAAAAGGGAAGTAAAGGTAGGAAATAGCAGGATAGACTTCCTAGTTGACGGGGAGCTCTTTATAGAAGTAAAGGGGTGCAACCTGGTAGAGTTTAGAAAGTGCCTCTTTCCAGACGCCCCAACCAAAAGGGGGAGAAAACACCTTCAAGAACTAATAACGCTAAAAAAGAAAGGCTATTCCTGTGGAATCCTCTTCCTGGCCTTTAGAAACTGTAGCTGTTTTACGCCAAACGAGAAAAGGGACAGCCTATTTGCTAAGACATTTAAAGATGCTCTAAGAGAAGGAGTAAAGTTCTTTGGCATCAAGCTCTCCTTTAACCCAGAAACAGGAGAAATCCTACTTAACTCAAAGTTAAAACTCTGTTGAAAATTTTGTAAAATCTCACTACATCTTGAAATTTTCAAAAGTTTAACTATAATTTCCTTCTCAAATATGCTCCATCTCTCCCTCCTCTAAACAGGCTGCCCCCATAAGGTGGTGGGGGCTTCTTTTTAGTGTTTCCCTTCTTCTTCGTTAGGTTCCAAGAGCTCTTGAAGCTTTCCCTCCTTAAAGAGAGTTAAAGCCTCGTCTAAAAACTTAACCTTAGAGGGAATTAAGTAAACCTTCATTCCAAACCTGTTTCTCACCTTATCAAAAGCACCGGGCCCCATTTCCTTAACCAAAACCGCTTCAACTCCCCTATCGTAAAAAGACTGAGCAATGTAAACTCCCCTTCCCCTTTCTAAGTGAAGGGCAGGGTTCTCAAAAAATTCAACCTCCCCCGAATCAAGGTCAGCTACGGCAAACAGATTTGACTTACCAAAGTGGGCGTTTACAAGCCTCCTACCGTTAACTTCAGTCTCTAAAACTGGAACTGCTACTTTCAATTTTACCTCCTAATTTAATTCTTAAATTACAATTAATCCTCTATTCAAATATTAAACCTACATTGACCTAAGTCAAGGATAAGTTAAGAAGGGCTTTTTAAAATAGAAGGAAAAGAAACTTCAAGGAGGCAAGAATGTTTGGGTTTTTTAAGAAAAACAACGGAAAGCAACAAGAAAGCTTCTGCGTTGAGTCTGACCTTTCCCAAGGAGTTGGTTTAAAAATGCCCTCCTTCCACGAGAGCGTCAACTTTATGTATAAAAAGGTCAAAGAGGCCGGCCTGTCAAACGTTGCAGACAGGTTTGAGGCAATGGAAAAGGTAAGGTGTAAGTTCTGTAAAGAGGGAGTTTCCTGTCAACTGTGCTCAATGGGACCGTGCAGGATTACATCAAAGACGCCAAGGGGCGTGTGCGGAATAGATGCCCACGGAATAGTAATGAGGAACTTACTAATTAAAGCCAACATGGGGCTTGCAGCCTACACCTATCACTGTAGGGAAGCGGCGTTAACTTTACTTGAAACTGCAAAGGGAAATACGGTTTACGAAATTAAGGACCCTTCAAAAATTGACGCCCTTGCACAGGTTTTAGGCGTTGACGAAAACCTACCCTTAGACAGGAAAGCTCAAGCAGTAGCAGAGGGAGTACTAAAGAGCCTATCTGAAAACAACTACTCCGTTTTCGTGGAAAAGCTGGCTCCAGAAAGCAGGAAAGAGGTATTTAGGAAACTTGGAATAATGCCTAAAGGACCTATGAACGAGCTTGTTGACTCTGTTGCAAGGTCAATGACGAACATTGACGGTGATTACATTACCTTAGCCCTTGCTGCCCTTAGAAACGGAGTTGCTTCTGCCTTTGGAGCTCTCGTTCCCCTTGAGATGATACAGGATGCCCTTTACGGAACTCCTTCTCCCCACGAGTGCACCGTTGACTTTGGAGTCTTAGACCCAGACTACGTAAACATACTGCCTAACGGCCACGAGCCTTTCGTAGGAATGGCTTTAGTTAAGCTGGCAAAAGACGAAAAGTTCCAGCAAATGGCAAGGGAAGCGGGAGCTAAAGGTATAAGGATAGTCGGCTCAATTGAGACTGGACAAGAGATGATGGCAAGACTTGAGTGTTCTGATGTCTTCCCCGGCCTAACTTCAAACTGGATATCTATTGAGTACTTCCTCTCAACAGGTGCCGTTGACGCCTTTGTAATGGACATGAACTGTTCACTTGCAAACCTTAAGGAGTATGCAGACAAGTATAACTTTAAGTTAATAGCAGTATCAAACATAATAGGAGTTCCCGGCTCCATAAGGCTTGAATACAAACCAGGCAAGGAAGAAGAGATTGCAAAAGAGATAATAAAGCTGGCAGTAGAGAACTTTAAAGAGAGGAAGAGAGCTCCGAAAACCGACGTAAGCAAGTTTAAACAGAAAGCAATGGTAGGTTTTTCTGCTGAAGCCATAGTAAACGCCTTGGGAGGAAGCCTACAGCCCCTACTTGACGTTATTAAGTCTGGAGACATTAAGGGAGTAGTAGCCCTAGTAAACTGCACCTCCCTAGGCAACGGCCCACAAGACAGTATGACCGTTCAAATAGCGAAAGAGCTAATAAAGAGGGACATTTTAGTAATAGGTGCAGGGTGCGGAAACGGAGGACTTCAAAAGGCAGGCCTTGAAACGGTGGAGGCCGCAGATAAATACGCAGGTGCAAAACTAAAAGGGGTGTGCAAGGCATTGGGTATTCCTCCCGTCCTTTCCTTTGGAACCTGCACAGATACAGGTAGAATTATCATGACGGTAGTTGCAATAGCAAACGCCCTTGGAGTGGACCCTTCACAGCTACCAGTAGCAGTTACGGCTCCAGAATACATGGAACAGAAAGCCGTAATTGACGGGTTCTCTGCAGTTGCTATGGGACTTTACACCCACGTTTCACCGGTTCCTCCGGTTACAGGTTCAGACAAAGTGGTTAAACTCCTAACAGAGGAAGTTGAAGGGCTAACCGGAGGTAAAATAGCCGTAGGAGACGACCCGCTCCAAGCTGCAGACGGAATTGAGGAGCACATAGAGAAGAAGAGGGAACTTCTCGGGATATAGACTATCCATCTCCTCCCTTTTAGAGGATTTCCCCTCCCTTAAAGGGAGGGGCTTTTATTAAAGGAGGCATAGGTTGAGAGAAATTGAAAGGGAAAAAGAGACAATAAGGAAGATGATTGAGATATACTGCTGGAGAAAACACAAAAGGAAAAGGGGAGAGCTCTGCAAGGAGTGTTCAGAGCTTTTAAAGTACGCCTACGAAAGGCTTGAAAAGTGCCCTTTTGGCGAAGAAAAACCGACTTGCAAGAAGTGTAAAGTTCACTGCTACTCTCCAAAGATGAGGGAAAAAATAAAGGAGGTTATGAGGTTTAGCGGTCCAAGGCTTTTAATCTTCTCCCCTTTAAGTTGGATTGTCCACGAGCTAAAAGAGAAAATCTCCTAGCAAGACAGCTCTTGTAAAGCTTTCCTATTTTTAACTCTTATTTTGCTTTTCTTCTTTTCAATAACTCCCAAAGCTTTAAGCTTAGAAAGCGTCCTTGACACGGTCTCTTTTGTAAGTCCAAGCTCCATTGCAGCAAGGCTGGTGCTAAAGTTTATCTCTTCTTCGCCTTCAAGTTTAGAAAGGATGTAAGAGGAGAGTTTAGATAGGGCACTTTTTAAAGAAAGGTTTTCTACTAAGGTTGTAAGGTAAAAGAGTCTTTGAGCCATTACTGCCATAAGGTTCATACCTAGCTCTGGCTCTTCCTTTAAGAGGTTAAGGAAACTTTTCCGAGAAACGAGAAGAACTTCTGAGTCCTCAATAGCTTCAGCCCAAGCAGGGAAGCAACTCCCAGTAAAGCTTGCCGCTTCTCCAAAAAGCGCAGGCTTTTCAAAGACCTTTATTATCTGCTCCTTCCCGTTCAGGGTTTTAAAGACCTTTACCTTTCCCCGCTTAAGGATAAAGAAAAATTCTGCCTTTTCGTTGGGAGAGAAGATAACTTCACCTTTTAGGTATTTCTTTGAAAATAAAAGTCGCCCTATCCTTTCTAACTGGTCTTCAGAGAGGTTTGAAAACAAAGGGACCTCTTTAAGGAGCTCCAACTTAACCTCCTTAAATACCGTAAAGGAAGCCCAATTCCTTTAAAAAGAGCTCTGCAACTTTCAAGTCTTCAGGAGTCGTAATCTTTATGTACTTGTAGTCTCCGGGAACAGAGACAACGCTGTAGCCGTACCTTTCAAGAAGCGCCGAGTCGTCAGTTGCGAAGAAGCTCTCCTTTAAAGCCCTTTCATGACAACTTAGGATAACTTCAAACTTAAAAAGCTGAGGAGTTTGGACAAGGATAAGCTTATCCCTTTCAAGGGTTCCCTTAATCAAGAAGTCTCCAGGCTCTAAAGGAGCTCCAAGCTCTTTAACCGTATCCTTAGGCCTTACCCCTAAAATTACTCCGTCCACTTGATAGTCTGACAGAGCAACTACCATGTCCTTTAAAGTTGAAAGCTCCAACACCGGCCTAACGCCGTCGTGAATGAAGACCTCTTTGGGGTTTAAAGGAGAAACAGCCATCAGTCCTTTATAAACAGAGCTCTGCCTCTCTTCACCTCCGGGAACAACTTTCAAGAGTTTAGGGTACTTTTCTTTTAGCCTTTCTCCCCTTTTTAAATCCTCCTCTGGGAGAACAAGAACAATTCCGTCAACGAACTCGCTTTTTGAGAACACAGTTAAGGGAAACTCAACTATTTCCCTACCAAGGAGTTTAAAGAACTGCTTTTTACCTCCAAAACGCCTGCCAACGCCTGCGGCAGGTATTACTGCAACCCTCACTTTACTACCTCTTTAAGCCTTCCAAATATTATCTTCCCGGCAGAAGTCTGGAGGATGTTGTTAACCAGAACCTTAACTTTATGGCCTATTAGGTGTTTTGCGTTATCAACCACAACCATAGTCCCGTCGTCTAAATAGCCAACTCCCTGATTTTTCTCCTTCCCTTCCTTTACGAGGAAGATTACAAGCTCCTCTCCAACTGCAACGACGGGTTTTAGGGCATTTGCCAAGTCGTTAATGTTTAGTATCTCAACTCCTTTAATTGTCGCAACTTTGTTTAGGTTGTAATCTGTAGTAATAAGCTTTGCCTTAAGGCGCCTACAGAGCTCAACCAGCTTAGCGTCAACTTCCCTTATCCAGGGTATGTCCCTCTCGTATATCTCCACAGGGGGTTTTTCAAGGTTCCTTAAGTTTGCAACTATTTCAAGACCTTTCTTGCCCTTGGTTCTAACTAGGTGGTCTGTAGAGTCTGCCAAGGTCTGGAGCTCTTCAAGAACGAACCTAGGAATTATTATCTTTCCCTCAATAAAGCCCAACCTTGCAATCTCGTATATTCTGCCGTCAATTAAAACACTCGTATCTACTACTTTTAAGGTGCAGTAAAGGGAGCTCTCGTCTTTTAAGAGCTCGCTTAAAGGTTTCTTTCTGCCGACTTCAACTGCAAGGAAACCAAAAAGGTAGGGAAGAGTTATAAAGAGTATCTCCTGAAGGTAAGGGAAGTTGGTAAAGAGGGAATAAAGGGATAGGGTTATACCCTTGGCAAGCCACAAACCTAAAAAGAAACCTGCAGAGAAGAGGAGAACTATTTTTACGGTAATCTTTTTCCTTAAAATAAACTGGTAGAAGAGGAAAGAGGCTGCAGAGAGAAAAATGCCTAAAATTAAGGACTGGGTTAAGGTAAATCCGTAGCTCTTGAAAATTACTACTGAGATGAAAATAAGAAGTAGGAGGAAGCCTCCTATAAGTTTACTCACTTCTTCTTAACCTCTTTTAGTATTTTCCTTATCCTCTGCTTTACGCTCCTAACAGGCTCGTTTAAAGAAAGGGCTATCTCTTCAGAGAGCTTGTTAAAGGCCTCTTCAAACATCCTCTTTTCAGAGTAAGAGAGCTCCTTGTCCTTTGAGCGGTAAGAGAGGTTCCTAACTACCGTGGCAAGTTCCTTAACGTTTCCAGTTTTGAGCCTGTCAACGTTTAACCTGTGCCTAACGGTCCACTTCTGGCTAATGTTAGTTGGAACCTCAGAAAGGTAGGAAAAGAGCTCCTCTATCTCCTCTTCAGACAAGACAGGCCTTACGCCGGAAGTTTCAAGGTGGGATTCTGGAACCAAAATTGACATGTTTTTGCCTATTAGGTTTATCTTAAGATAGACTACAACTTTCCCGCCTACCTCCCTTTCCTCTTTACCCTCAATAATCCCAACTCCGTGGGGAGGGTAGGCAACCTTGTCTCCAACTTTAAACACTTTAAACTCCTAATGGGGTTTCCTAACGGGCACTTCTCCTTTTTTAGGCTCCCCGTAAGGAACGGGAATGTATTGAACAGAGGCTTGTCCTGAAGGCTGATAATAGAGCTCCATAAGGTCGTAAACCTCTTTTGGAACGCTAGTTGAGACCTTAAGACCTAAAGAGCTTATAACCTCAACGGTTAAGGGGTAGTCGTGGGTCCAGTATCCGGAAGTTAAAAGGTGGGCAATCTCCCTGGCCTTTTCCTCCCCGTAGCCTTTAAGCTTTAATATTTTTACTATCGTTGACTTCATTTGAAACAGCGCCTTTTCGGCAACGTCAGCAAGTATAAGGGTTTCGTCCTTAATTCCCCCTTTGTCCTCTCTGTACTTTTCTTTAACTGCCCTTAAAATTGAAGGAGCCGGAAACTGGCCAAGCTGAGGGTCTAAAGGACCTAAAACTGCGTTCTCATCCATAATTATTTCATCAGCAGCCAAGGCTATTAAAGTCCCACCTGACATTGCGTAGTGGGGAACTATTACCCTAACGGGAGCTCTCCTTTTAGCAAGGGCAGAGGCTATCTGGGTAGCAGCTAAAGCTAAACCTCCCGGAGTGTGGATTATAAAGTCTATGGGCATGTCGGGAGGAGTCATCCTGATAGCCCTTAAAACCCTCTCTGAATCCTCAATGGTTATAAACCTTACAAGGGGAAAGCCCATAAAGGCAAGTCTCTCTTGTCGGTGAATCATAGTTATTACTCTGGAGCTCCTCTTCTTCTCAATCTCCCGAATTAACCTGAGCCTGGCCCACTCAAGGCTTTTCTGCTGAAACAGAGGCCACAGAGAAAAGAGGATAATTAAGAGCCAAAAGATGTCAAAGAAGTTCACGCCGGCAGAAGGCTGAGCCATTCTCTCTCCGAACTTAAGATTTATAGACTATTCTACCATCATATACCGTAAATTTCACTTTCCCCTTTAATCTCCACCCTAAAAAAGGCGTATTGAAACTCTTTGACCTAATCTCTTCCCTTGTAAGGGTAAACTCCTCGTTAGGGTCAAAGAGGGTTAAGTTGGCCCTGGCTCCCCTCCTTAAAGTGCCAATGTCCCTTTTCCTTATTATCTTGGCAGGGTTCAAAGTAAGTTTTTCAACCATTTGACTTAAAGTTAAATATCCCTTCCTAACCAGCTCCAGAGAGAGGGGAAGGAGAGTCTGAAAACCGATAATCCCAAAGGGAGCTTGGCAAAACTCTACTGCTTTCTCGTCCTCTGAGTGGGGAGCGTGGTCTGTAGCTATAACTTCAGCAACTCCCCTCTTTAGAGCTTCTCTACAGGCCTTAACGTCGTTTTCGTCCCTTAAAGGAGGACACATTTTAGCGTTGGTATTAAAGCCTTCAACCGCCCTTTCAGTTAAGGTAAAGTGGTGAGGAGTTATCTCACAGCTAACCCTTACCCCCTCTTTCTTTGCGGCTTCAATTGCTTTTAGGGCTCCCTCTGTTGAAACGTGGCAAACGTGAATGTGAGCTCCGGTTAACTTAGCTATAACCAAGTCCCTTAATGTTCCTATCTCTTCAGCTTCTTTAGGAATTCCCGGAATCCCAAGAAGGCTTGAGAGATAACCTTCATTCATGTGGCCCCCTTCAGAGAGGCTCTTATCTTCAGAGTGGGTAAAGACGGGAATCCCTAAACTCCTGGCGTAGTCCATTGCACTTCTTAAAACTTTAGAGTCCTTTGGGGTTTCCCCGTCGTCAGATATGGCAACTATCCCGGCCTTCACCATTAAGCCTATCTCTGCAAGCTCTTCTCCTTTAAGGCCTTTAGTCATAGCACCTACGGGGAAGACGTCGCACAGGCCAACCTCTTTGGCCCTGTCAATTATGTATCTGGTTATGGCTGGGTTGTCGTTTACAGGGTCTGTATTTGCCATACAGCATACAGAAGTTATCCCTCCTGCAACCGCCCCTTGAGAACCGCTCTCTATGTCCTCTTTCCACTCCTGCCCAGGCTCCCTTAAATGGGAGTGAAGGTCTATAAAGCCGGGAGTTAAAACTAACCCGTCGGCATCAATAGTTTCAGTAGAAAGGGACTTGGGAAGCCCCTTCCCCAAGTCGGCAATTACGCCGTTTTCAATAAAGAGGTCTAAAACCTCTTCTATCCCCTGAGAAGGGTCAACTACAAGGGCTCCCCTTATTAAAAGCCTCATTAGGACTCTCCGCCTCCTTGTCTGTGGCACCTTGAGCAGTTGTTCCTGTTTCTAGCGTCAAAGGCAATCCTACCGTTATGGCAAGCTCCACAGTACTTACCCTGCCAGATGTCCCTCATAGTGAACTTGTCAGCTCCAAACCTCTTTTTAAAGAGCCTTGGATGGCAGTAAGAGCAGTGCATCTTTTTTACCTTTACGTGATAGACGTGGCTAAAGTGAACATCCCCCATTTTCGTTTTAAACACAAGGTCCCTATTTAAAACCCCTCCCTTAAAACACCCAACTAAAGTTGCAGTCAGAGCGAGAACTGAAACTGTAATAACCCCTTTCCTCACAGTAGTACCTCCTTAAGTTTATTTAAACGATTACACAGAAGGGAGAGAATTACCATTCTAACTGCTAAGCCCATCTCTACCTGGGGAAATATTAAAGACCTCGTTGAATAGGCCACTTCTCCCGTTATCTCAACGCCCCTATTAAAGGGCCCCGGATGAAGGATAACGGTATCAGGCTTAAACATTTTAAGTTTCTTTAAGTTTAAGCCAAAGAGCTCCGAGTACTCCCTGATTGAAGGAAAAACCTTCTTTGCAGCCTGTCTTTCAAGCTGGATTCTTAAGAGTATAACAGCGTCAGAGACTTCAACAACCTCTTCAAAAGAGCTAAGCCTTTTTATTCCCAAAGCTTCAACTACCCTTGGCATCATAGTTGAAGGGCCGTAGCAGAAAACGCTAGCCCCGAGCTCCCTTAAGAGGATAGAGTCTGAACGGGCCACTCTGCTGTTTGCAATGTCTCCTACTATGGTTATCCTCTTCCCTTTTAAAGAACCAAAGTGCTCCGTTAGAGTTGAGCAGTCTAGAAGGGCTTGGGTAGGGTGCTCTCGGCGGCCGTCTCCGGCGTTTACCACGCTAGCACTTATAAATTTCTGGGCAAGGTCTGGAGCTCCCTCGCAAGGGTGCCTAAGGACTATAACGTCCGGGTGCATCATGTCCAAGTTCTTAACGGTATCAATTAAACTCTCCCCTTTTCTAACGGAGCTCTGGGAGGTTGATATGTTTATAACGTCTGCAGAGAGGAATTTCCCCGCCTTCTCAAAGGAAGAACGGGTTCTAGTTGAAGGCTCAAAGAACAAGTTAACTACGCACTTTCCCCTTAAAACTGGGAATTTCTTCTCTCCTTTCCGAAGGAGCTCCCTAACAAGAAGAGCCGTTTGGTAAATTTCGTAAAAGAGCTCCTTAGAAACCTGAGAAACAGAAAGGAGGTTTCTCATTAAACCCTCTCTGCCTCCTTAGCTAACAGCTTAAACGCCTCCCGAACCTCAACTGCCAACCTGTGGGCTTCAAGACCTTCACACTGGGCAAGCTCCCTTGCAGCAAAAGAGACCCTTTTAAAACCTTCTTGGCTAACGTATATAACGGAAGACCTCTTAACAAAGTCGTAAACCCCTAAAGGAGAGAAGAACCTTGCACTACCGCCTGTAGGAAGAACGTGGTTGGGGCCTAAAACGTAGTCTCCCAAACTCTCACAAGTGTAATGGCCAAGGAAAATAGCTCCAGCGTGTTTTATGTAGTCTAAAAGGGAGAAAGGCTCTCTAACTACAACCTCTAAGTGCTCAGGAGCTATAAGGTTTGAAACTTGGCAAGAGTGGTAAACATCCCTAGTTATAAAGGCGGTCCCAAACCTCTCTATTGACTTTTGGGCTATCTCCCTCCTTTTAAGGCTTTTTAACTTCTCCTTTAACTTCTCTACTACCTCTAAAACCAACTCTTCACTGTGGCTTACAAGGAAAGAGCCTGCAAGCTCGTCGTGCTCTGCTTGAGAGAGTAAATCTGTAGCCACCCAATCGGGATTTGCGCTTTCATCGGCAATGACCAATATCTCGCTGGGGCCGGCAACCATGTCTATGTCAACAGTTCCAAAGAGGAACTTCTTTGCCAGTGCAACGTAGATGTTCCCCGGGCCAACTATCTTGTCAACTTTGGGTAGCGTCTCTGTTCCCAAAGCTACGGCAGCAATTCCGTGAGCTCCTCCGACCCTGTAAATTTCGTCAACTCCAGAGAGCTTAGCGGCAACCAGAGTATAAGGGTTAACCTCTAAAGTGCCGACGGCAGGAGTTATCATGATAACTTTCTCAACGCCGGCAACCTTTGCAGGAACCACGTTCATAACGACAGAGGAAGGATAAGAAGCCTTCCCTCCGGGGACATAAACTCCTACTCTTTCAAGGGGTAAAACCTTTTGACCTAAGAGAATTCCAGGTTCAGTAATAAAGTAAGAGTTCTCCTTCTGGTGCTCGTGGAACTTCTTTACCCTCTCAACGGCGAACTTAAGGGCCTCTATAACCTCGGCAGGAACTCTTTTAAAGGCCTCCTCTATTTCCTCTTCGGAGACCTTAACGTTGTCAGGGGAGAGCTCTACCCTATCAAACTTTTTGGCGTAGTAAAAGAGGGCTTCGTCCCCCTTTTCCCTAACGTTATCTATTATCTCTAAGACTGCAGGTGCGTATTCTCTCTCTAGTCCCTGTCCCCTGTTCCTTATCCTTAAAAGCTCTTTGTTCTTCTCCCAACCCTGGGTGCGTAGGTCAACTAAACGCATTTTTGCTCCTTAAGCTGCAAAATTATAGCAATTAAAATCTTTTATGAATAAAACTCCTTTAGCTCAGGGTAAAGGGGATGCTTACCGCAGATTTCAAGAACTTCAGCTTTTACCTTCTCAATAACATCCTCTCTTGAGATGTTGTTTAAAACTTCAGCTATTAACTGAGCTATCCTTTTAGCCTCATCTTCCTTAATGCCCCTTGTCGTTATTGCGGGGGTTCCTATCCTTATACCGCTTGTGATAAAAGGACTCTTCGTGTCAAAGGGAATCGTGTTCTTGTTAACGGTTATGTTTGCCCTTCCAAGGGCAGCTTCAGCCTCTTTACCGGTAATTCCCTTGTCGCTCAAGTCAACAAGCATAAGGTGGTTATCGGTTCCCCCTGAAACGAGCCTAAATCCCTGTCTTTGTAGCTCTTCAGCCATCGCCTTAGCGTTTTTTACAACCTGCTCCTGATATTTTTTAAACTCCTCACTTTGGGCTTCTTTAAAGGCAACAGCCTTGGCAGCGATAACGTGCATTAAGGGCCCTCCCTGAAGGCCAGGGAAGACTGCCTTGTCTATGTCCTTTGCAAACTCTTCCTTACACATTACAACTCCACCCCTTGGCCCCCTTAAGGTCTTATGGGTGGTGGTAGTTACAAAGTGGCAAGCCTCAATTGGTGAAGGGTGGAGACCAGCAACGACGAGACCTGCAATGTGGGCTATGTCAGCAAGGAGGAGAGCTCCAACCTCATCGGCAATTTCCCTAAACTTATCAAAGTCAATAACCCTGGGGTAAGCTGAAGCACCGCAGATTATAAGCTTGGGCTTGTGCTCCTTTGCAAGGGAGTAAACTTGGTCAAAGTCTATGGTCTCTGTGTCTTTCCTTACTCCATACTGAACAACGTTAAAGTACTTACCTGTCATGTTAACAGGCGAGCCGTGGGAGAGGTGGCCTCCGTGGGACAGGTTCATAGAGAGTATAGTATCGCCAGGCTTTAAAACTGCAAGGTAAACTGCCTGGTTCGCCTGAGAGCCAGAATGGGGTTGAACGTTAACGTGCTCTGCGTTAAACAGCTCTTTACACCTTTTAATTGCAAGTCTTTCTGCCACGTCAACGCACTCACAGCCTCCGTAATACCTCTTTCCCGGGTAGCCCTCAGCGTACTTATTTGTTAAAACGCTTCCCTGGGCTTCCATAACAGCAGGAGAGGTAAAGTTCTCAGAGGCAATAAGCTCTAAGTGTTCGTTCTGCCTCTTATACTCACACTTGAGAGCCTCAAAAACTTCAGGGTCAACCTTCTTTAAGTTCTCCATTACCTTCCTCCACACTCATCATTTTCTATCTTAGAAATCTTGTCTATTCTCCTTTTGTGTCTTCCTCCCTCAAAGGGAGTCTCAAGCCACGCTTTAACTATCCTCTTTGCAAGCTCACTGCCGAGAACCCTTCCCCCTAAACACAAAACGTTGGCGTCGTTGTGGCGCCTGCTCATCTCTGCGGCATAGACATTGTAGCAAAGGGCTGCCCTTATGCCTTTAACTTTGTTTGCCGCAATTGAAATCCCTATACCAGTTCCACAGATAAATATTCCCCTGTCTGCCTCCCCTTCCACTATGGCCTTAGCCGCTCTGTAAGCAAAGTCTGGGTAGTCAACGGATTCTTCCGAGTAAGTTCCGTAGTCCACGTATTCAATAGAGAGTTCCTCAAGGAAAGACTTAATAACTTCCTTTAAGTGAAAACCTCCGTGGTCGCAGGCAAGGGCTATTTTCATAACCTACCTCCCGGTATCTTGGCAAGGAAATTATATTACCTACAGTTGGAGGGGTAAAATGGAAGAGTTCTTAATGTCAATTGCCGGTTTTGACCCAACGGGAGGAGCAGGGATTTTAAGAGACATTAGGACTTTCTGGAACTTTGGCTTTTTAGGGTGTGGAGCTCTCACTGCAAACACGGTCCAAAATACTAAAGGGGTTAAAGAGGTAGAGTTTGTTAAAGGGGAATTCCTAATCTCCCAAATTGAGAAAGTCCTTGAAGAGGTGCCAGTTTTAGGCGTAAAAGTTGGACTTCCTCATAGAGAGCTAAAAGTTAACCTTTACATAAAGGAAAAGTTAGAGAAATTACAAGTTCCGATAGTTTTTGACCCGGTAGTTGCTCCAACCTTCGGCAAAGAGTTCGTAAATAACTTAAAAGCTATTGAACCTTTAATAGACGCTTCAGATTTCTTAACTCCAAACGAAAGAGAATATACCCTTTTAAAGGACTTCTTTAAAGAGAAAGTCAGCGGGAAGAGATTAATAGTAAAGGGGATAAAAGAAGGAAATAGGGTTTACGACCTACTTATAGAAAGGGGGAAAGTTTTAGCTAAAGTAGAGCATCAAAAGGATAGTTTAGAAGTAAGGGGAACAGGTTGTGCTTTCTCCTCTGCCTTTCTCTGTCTTCTTGTAAAAGGGAGTAAACTTAGAGAAGCCTTCAAGGAAGCCGTTAATTTCGTAAGGGAATACAGGAAGAAGAGCTTTAAACTTAAAGGCTGGAAGCAAGGATATTCTTTACTTTAGTGGTGCCCGGGGCGGGACTTGAACCCGCACGGGCAAAGCCCAGGGGATTTTGAGTCCCCCGCGTCTGCCAGTTCCGCCACCCGGGCCTATGTAGGAAATATAATATAGGCATCATTTGAAAAATGGGGGAGAGATGAACGGGAAAGTAGGTTTTATTGGCGGCGGGAACATGGCAGAAGCCTTTATATCCGCCTTCGTTGAAGGAGAATTCCTCCTTCCTTCTCAGATATCGGTTTCTGACACCAATTTAAATAGGCTCTCTTACTTAAGAGAAAAATACGGAATAAAGACCTTTCTAAAGAACGAAGAGGTGGTTTTAAACAGCGACATAGTCTTCTTGGCAGTAAAGCCTCAGGTTTTAAAGTCCGTTCTTGAGGAGATAAGAGGGGTAATAACTCCTGCACAACTGATTGTATCTATGGCAGCAGGCTTTCCAATAAGGAAAATTGAGGAGGTAATCGGAGACGACAAAAAGGTAGTAAGGATAATGCCAAACATTTTAGTGAAAGTTAGGAAGGGAGTTATAGCCCTTTGGGACAACAAAAGGCTCTTAGACGAGGAGAGAAAGTTAGTTAAAGAGCTCCTTAGCTACACGGGAAAGGTCTTTGAGGTGGAAGAGAAACTCTTTGACGGGATAACTGCAGTTGCCGGGAGCTCCCCCGCCTTTATCTTCCTCATAATAGAGGCATTAACAGACGGGGGAGTCAAAGTAGGCTTAAACAGGGAAACAGCAAAGGAGATTATCCTTCAAGTTATGGAAGGGAGCTCCCTCCTTGCAAGGAACGAGCACCCGGAAGTCCTAAAAGACAAGGTCTCTTCTCCAGCAGGAACCACCATAGAAGGACTTACCTCCCTTGAAGAGGGAAGGGTAAGGTATTCCCTTATAAAAGCTGTAGAGAGCGCAAAGAAACGCTCTGAAGAGATTTCAAAGCTCATAGAGGAACTCTAATTGAAACCTGAAAAGAGGAGCTACAGGAAACTCCAGAAACCAGAAGGATTTAAAAGCTTTGAAGTCATAGTAGGGGAAAGCGACCTCTGGATTGGCGTCCCCGAGAAGTTTGACTGTAAAGCCTTAAAGAGAGAGGTTGAGAACTTAGTTAGAGACCTTAGAGCGCAACTTAACTTCTACATAGAGAAGCACCCAGAGTTCCTGCGCTCTTTAAAGCCAGTTAAAGTTGAAGAGCTGTCTCCCTTAATAGCCAAAGTAATGGCCCAAAGGTGCAAAGACTGTAGCGTAGGCCCCATGGCCGGAGTTGCAGGAGCCTTTAACTTCTTCGTGGGAAGGAAGCTTGAAGAGGTTGGGGTTAAAGAGTTTTTAATAGAAAACGGAGGAGACATTTACATAAAAAGGAAGTTAGAAACCCTTGTACTGCTACTTCCCCCGTCAAGGGAGAAAAGATATGCACTTAGAATACCCCCGGGAGAGTGGGGAATTTCCTCCTCCTCAAGTAAGATAGGCCACTCATTGAGCCTAGGGAACACTGAGATTGCAACAGTAATAGCTAAAGACCCAATCCTCAGCGATTGTTGTGCAACACATTTAGGTAATTCAAAAAGTGTAGAAGAGGCTTTAGAAAAGGTAAAAGAGCTCCCGGGGGAAGTAAAGGGAGCTCTCATCGTAATTGACGGGAAGTTTGTAATTAAGGGAGAAATAGCAAAACCTTACCTTATAAAGGGAGCTTGACTTAAAAAAAGTCCATTAAGTATAACTTAATTGCAATATTTGAATTAAAGGGGAGAAGTTATGAAACTTAAACTGATAGCCCTTAGTTTCCTTCTCGTAGGGAACGCTTACGGGATAACACTTGAAGACGCAGTTAGAAGCGCCCTTGAGAAAAACAACCTTTTAAAGGCCAAAAAAGAAGAAATACAGGAAAGGCTCTACCAGCTAAAAAGCGCAAAGGCGAGGCTGCTTCCGAAAGTAGAGCTTTACACCCAATACAACAAAACCACAGACCCGCCATATGCAATAATGAACAGGATGGAAGTTAAAAAGCTTGACATGTTCAACACAAACTTTAACGACCCGGGGAAATCACAGCTCTTTAAAACGGGACTGAGAGTTCAAGCTCCCATATGGATGGGAGGGAAACTGAGAATAGCTGTTGACCTAAGCAAGAAAGAGGTAAAGGCTGCAAAAGAACAGTTAAGAAAGAGTGAAAACGACGTTATCTACAGCGTTGTTAAGGCTTACTACAACGTCTTAACGGCGAGAGCCTTTGTAGAAACAGCCCAACTTGCAGTCAGAGACGCAGAGAAACACCTAAAAGACGCAGAAACGGTATATAAAGCAGGAATGGGGATAAAGTCTGACGTTTTAAGGGCCAAGGTCTATCTTGAACAAATGGAGGAGAACTTAGTAAAGGCCCAGAGCAACTACCAAGTAGCTTTAAAAGCCTTAAAGGTTGCAATGGGGGAATTCCCTAAAGGAGAGCTCCAAGTTGACGGAGAGCTAACTTACAGGGAATTTAACTTTAACCTAGACCAGTTAATAAAAGAGGCCCTCAAAAACAGAGCGGAACTTAAAGAGCTTAAAGTAAGGCTCTCCCAGGCTAAGGACATGGAGAAAATGGCCAAAGCCGACTTCTTACCTCAAATAGGAGCCTTCGGAGACCTCTTCATGGCAGACGATACGGCTCCCTGGAACAAAGAAAACTCAAGCTGGATGGTTGGAGTGTCAGCCTCTTTAAACCTCTTTAACGGTGGAGAGAAGTTTTACAGGCTAAGGGAAACCAAAATAGCTCAGCTGAAAGTTAAAGAGTATAAAGAAAGAGCCGAAAAGGGAATAGCCTTTGAGGTGTCAAGAGCTTACTACAACTTCCTCTCTGCCAAAAAGAGGGTTGACTTAGCAAGGGCGGCCCTTAAAGCTGCAGAGGAGTCTTTAAGAATAGTAGAGAAAAGGTATAGAAACGGCGTTGCCAACATTACAGAGCTCCTAGACACCCAAACGGCACTAAACAGGGCAAGGAGCTCTTTCGTTGCAGCCCTTTCTGCCTACAGGTTGGCAGTTGCCGAGATATACTACGCAGCAGGACTGCTACCTAAAAATTACTCACAACTGGTAAAGTGAAAGAGCTAATAGGTAAACTCCTAAAGTCTAAGAAGGTCTGCGTTTTAACAGGAGCGGGAATTAGCGCTGAGAGTGGAATACCCACTTTTAGGGGAAAGGACGGCCTGTGGAACAAGTTTAACCCCCAAGAGCTGGCTACTTACGAGGCTTTCTTAAAGGACCCTAAGCTGGTGTGGAAGTGGTATCTGTGGAGAATGTTAAAAGTAGCCAAGGCACGGCCAAACAGTGGCCACCTGGCACTAAAAGAGATGGAAGAGGTTTTTCCCCAATTCCTCTTAATAACCCAAAACGTTGACGGGCTTCACCAGAAAGCAGGCTCAAGAAAGGTAGTGGAACTACACGGAAACATCTTTAAGGGAAAGTGTAGGTTCTGCGGGAAAGAGTACGAAGAAGAGGAGTTTTCAAAGATTTACCCCTTTGCTTCACGGGAGTTCCTAAAGGAACTTCCTGAAAAGGAGCTAACGGAAAAGGTGTTTAAAGAGGTTGAAAGAGGGGAGCTCCCAAAGTGCAGGGTATGCGGAGAAATAGTGGGCCCGGGAGTGGTTTGGTTCGGAGAAAGCCTCCCACAGGAAGCTTTAGAAAAGGCACTTCAATTTGCCTCAAACTGTGATGTCTTTTTCTCAATAGGGACTTCGGGGGTAGTTTACCCTGCAGCCTCCCTTCCGATAACTGCAAAGAGAAAAGGAGCTCTAATAGTTGAAGTAAACCCGGAAGAGACGCCTATCTCTCCTTACTGTGATTACTCGTTCCGCCAGAGGGCTTCTCAACTGCTCCCTCTTCTTTTAAAGGAGCTCCGTAAGAGCAGAGGAAGAAGCGGTGCTTCCCCAAACGATAAGACTTAACGACCCTTCCTTCAGGTTTTTGAGAAAGGAAAAGGGAGTTTAAAGGAGGTTTAGCGGTAAACTTGAGAATTTCTCCCCTTCCTCTTTCAACGTAAAAACAGAGCTGTAGATACTTGGTTTTAGTAAAGAGGGGATAACCCAGAGAGTCTTTAACTATGGAAGAGGCAACCTTCCTTACAGGGGGATAGTTAAACTGGGCAATTGGCAAGAAGTAGGAGCTGTAAAAGGCGCGAAAGGCCAACATCAAAGTTGAAATCAAAACGACCAAGTAGGTATGGTTAAACTTTGGAACGAAGAAAAAGTAAACGCCGTAGAGGAACAGAACAAAGGGAAGGGTGATTTTTAAAGTAAACGAGGGACTTTTCGTTGCTACGAGGGCTGCAACTATTCCCAAGGGAACGATTAACTGAAAGGTAAACTTAATTATCTCAACGGTCCTCTTGTGAAGGAGCTTCCTACTTTTAAGGAGCTCCCCTAAAATAAGGGAAAGGATGGGAAAAGCCGGCATCAAATACCTTAACCTGCTTCCAGGGAATAGCCAGTATATTAGAAAGTCAAGGGAAAAAGCCAAAAGGAAAACCTTAATTAAAGGGTTTTCAGGCAGTTTAAACTCCCTTTTGTAAAGTAAGTAAATGATGACAAGGGACCAAGGGAAAAAGGCAGCAGCAAACCTAAAAGGGTAAGAGGCAAACCTAAGGAAGCTTTTAAGGAGAGGGAGCTCTCCGGGAGCCCTTGAAACGACCTCTAAAGAGAGAGTTTTAAGAGCAACCAAGAAGTTGACTTCAAAAAGCCAGAAAAAGAGCGGGAAGAGGCCTAAGAGAGCTCCCAAGAGGTGGCGGAAGGTAAAAAAACTCCTTAAGCTCTTAGTGTAAAACAGGTAAGAAAGAACGAAGACCAAAAAGAACTGTAAAGAGGGAAACCCTTTGGTTAAAAAAGCCAGAGAGAGGAAGAAGTAGCCTAAAAGCCAGCCAAGGAATTGGCGACCTGAAACCCAAAAGTAGAGCCAAGCAAAGGTAGAAAGGGAAACAAGCAAAGTAAAGAGGACATCAGGCTCACACTTTGTTCCGTAGCCTATTAAAACGAGGTAAGAGGTAGGGTAAATCAGAGCTCCAAAAAGGGCACCCTCTCTAGAGAGGAAAGACTTTCCAAAAAAGTAGATAACGAGGGAAGTTAAAACGACCGCCAGCGCAGAAGGAAACCTTAAGGAGGCTTCGCTGACAGAGCCAAAAAAGAGAGAGGAAACGGCCAAAACCCAATTGTGAAAAGGGGGCTTTTTGTAGTAAGGCTCTCCTAAAACCGTAGGCTGGAAGAAGTTGTGGCTCTTTAAAAGCTCAAAAGTGATTATTCCCCGCCTTGGTTCTTCGTGAATCAAAACCAAAGTTCCAATGTTTATAATAAAAGCAAGAAGCAGGAAAAAGAGAAACCACCTTAAAAGCTTACTTCCCATCTCCTTTAACCTCTTTAAAAAACTCTTTAGGGATGTCCGGCTCTTCTCCCAAGGGATGAAATTCAACATCAATAGAACCACAGTTAGGGCACCTAAAGTAGCTTATCCACATTGAGGTCTCCCCAACAATTTCTGAAACTTCTCCTTTCTCGTTAACGTTCCTTGAACCTAAATAGACAAACTCTCCAACGTTCCCGCAACTTGAACACTTTAAAATCCTCTTATACTTTAAGCCCAAGCTAACCTCCCAAAAGAGACCTAAAATATTAACATTCTGCTAAACTTCTAAAACTAAAATTTAGGGTTTAAAAGATGCTTAAGGATAGACGCTTTTGGATATTACTTATTTTATCGCTCCTTTTACTGGTGCTCCCAAACGGCCTTTACTACGCCTTTGACAAGGACGAGCCCAAATACCTTGAAGCAGCCTGGGAGATGGTAAAAAGTGGAGACTACATAACTCCCTATTACAACTACCAGTTGAGGTTTGACAAACCTATCCTGATTTACTGGCTAATAGCCTTAGGCTACAAGCTCTTTGGAGTTAACGAGTTTGGAGGAAGGTTCTTCTCTTCTCTCTGTGGAGTTTTAGCGGTTCTACTCCTTTACTGGTGGATAAAGAGGTTTAAAGGAGAAGAGCTTGCCTTCACATCCTCATTGGTCCTCTTAACGAGCCTGGACTTTATAGTTATGTCTTCAGTAGCGATGCCAGATGTAGCCTTAACTTCCTTTATAAGCGGTGCTTTAATTTTCTTCTTCTTAGGATATAAGGAGAAGAAAAAGAGCTACTACAACTTAGCCTTTCTCTTTTCCGGACTTGCAACCTTAACAAAGGGACCTGTAGGACTAGTTCTTCCAGGACTAGTAGCAGTAATGTTCCTCATCCTCCACAGGTCTTTAATGAGAACTCTTAAAGAGATTCCGTGGACTAGCGGGCTGGGCCTTTACTTACTTGTAGTCCTTCCTTGGTATGGAGCGATTTTCTTAAAGCACGGAAGAGAGTTCTTTATGGACTTTATCGTCTTCCACAACATCCACAGGTTTACGGGGAAAATACCCGGACACCCTACCCAGTGGTGGTATTACTTGGCAAACTACTTCTGGCTCTACTTTCCTTGGTCGTTGGTCTTTCCCTTTGCACTAAGAAAGCTCCTTAAGGAGAAGGAAGTAATAACTGATGAACTACTAAACTTTGCCGTAGTATGGTTTTTCACGGTATTTGCCTTCTTTCAAGTGGCACACACGAAGTTGGCCCACTACCTCCTTCCTTCTTTCCCTGCATTCTCGGTTATTACTGCCTGGTACATTCAAAGGTATAGGGAAAGAGCTCCCTACGCCTTAACCGCAGTTTTAGCCTTCCTCGTAGGAGCTCTAGGAGTTGCCTTTTGGCATTACAAAGGGTGGCCCTTGGTGGGAGCTCTCTTTTTAATTCCCCCTCTTTTAGGAGCTCTCTTTTCCCTTTACAGGGCAGAGTACAAAGGCCTTGCCTACGGCTTTTTAGTCGGAATGCTCCTTTTCAAGTGGCTAACCCTACCCTCTCTTCAACCTTTAAGAGCCAAAGAGGCAATAGCAAAAGAAGTCAAAGAGCTCAAAAGTAGGTGTAAAAACATTAAGGTCGTATTCTTTGACTACACGAGCCCCGAGATAGTATATGCTTACAGGCTAGGACAGATTAAAGACTTAGGAAAGAAAGAGGTATTAAAGCTGTTAAAGGGAAAAGAGCCCGTAGTAGTGATAACTAGAGAAAACAGGCTCAAAAAGCTTAAAGGCATAGGATTTAAGGTAATTGACAGGAAAAAGGAGCTCCTTACCAACCACTCTCTAGTACTAATTTCCAATAAGGAGATAGAAAATGGCTGTTAAGAAGGTTTCCGTAGTAATTCCCCTTTACAACGAAGAGGAGAACATCCCCATTCTCTACGAAAAGCTAAAGGAAGTTCTAAACAAAGAGCCCTACGACTACGAGATAATCTTCGTTAACGACGGAAGCACCGACGGAACGGCAAAGAAACTTGAAGAGATAGCAAGAAAAGATAAGAAGGTAAAAGTTATAGACTTTGCAAGGAACTTTGGCCAAACGGCAGCAATGGCCGCAGGGCTGGACCTTGCAACAGGGGATGTAATAATAACTATGGATGGAGACCTTCAAAACGACCCAGAAGACATCCCAAGGCTCATTGAAAAGATAGAGGAAGGGTACGACGTAGTAAGCGGCTGGAGGAAAGACAGAAAAGACGCAGCGGTAAGCAGGAAGCTACCGTCAAAGATTGCAAACTGGCTCATTGGAAAGCTTACGGGAGTTAAAATTCACGACTACGGATGCACCTTAAAGGCGTATAGAAGCGAGGTAATTAAAAGGATAAGGCTTTACGGGGAGCTCCACCGTTTCATTCCCGCCCTAATCTCAACGGTTACGTCAGTTGACAAGATAGTTGAAATACCCGTAAAGCACCATCCAAGAATTTACGGGAAGTCAAAGTACGGAATCTCAAGGACCTTTAAAGTAATATCAGACCTCCTCTTTATTTGGTTTTTAAAGAAGTTTATGCAAAAGCCGATTCACTTTTTCGGCCTTTTAGGATTGGTTCTTTTAATTTCAGGGATAGTTCCTTTTACTTACTTAATAGCCCTTAAGCTGACCGGACACTCAATAGGCCAAAGACCTCTTCTCATAATATCTGTTCTTTTTATACTTGCAGGGCTTCAGATGTTTACAGTAGGAATACTCAGCGAGATTTTAATGAGAATATACTACGAATCCCAAAACAAAAAACCGTACGTTATAAGGAGAGTTTTAAACCTTGAAGAAGAAAGGTAGTCTCTTAGTCTCCCTCTTAATCATCGCAACATTTGCTTACTTCCTATACGAGTATAAGGTCTTTAGAAACCTAAAGGAATTAATTTCCTCACTCCATCCCTTCTACCTTCTCCTGTCCCTAATTACCTACTTAACAACCTACCTATTTAGGGCCAAAAGGTTTAAAGTTATGTTCCCCCAAATTAAAACGGGGGAATTGGTTGCAGTAATGATGGTTCATACTTTTTTTAACAACGCCCTACCTTTCCGCTCAGGAGAGGCATCTTTCCCTATAATACTTAAAAAACTGTTTAAAGTTGACGCTACCGTCTCCTCAGGAGCTCTAGTCTTTGCAAGGATACTGGACCTCCTCTCCCTTTCCGCCTTCTTTCTCTTCTCAGCAGTTGCAGTTGCCACTCACAGGAAGGAGCTCCTGGTAATTCCCCTTTTAGCCCTCTTTACTTTGAGCCTATTTGTATTCATTGCAATGAAACTATTGGGGAAGATAAAGGAAAAATTCCTCTTTGCTCAAGCCCTTTTCCTCTTTTTCAACAGTTTTATATCCTTTAGAAAACTTTTCCTAATAGGCACTTATTCAGTCTTAACTTGGCTCTTTAAGTTTACTTCCTTCTACTTTATCCTAAAGGGAGGAGGCATAAACATTAACTTCTTCCAAACGGTGTTCGTCTCAACCTTTGGAGAGTTAACGACGGTCTTGCCTATCCACAGTATAGGGGGATTTGGAACCTACGAGGCAGGACTGGTCGGAGGGTTTAAACTACTTGGGATAAAAACAAGCTATGCTTTAACTGTAGCTTTCTACTTCCACTTGGTTTTATTTGCAATGTCTGCCCTGCTTGCTCTTTTGGGATGGGGCTATCTTTCACTTAAAGTGAAGAGAGTATAAGGGCAATCTCCCTTGCAACCTCCTGTGGAGTTTTACCTTCACAGTCAAGAGTAAACTTTGCCTTTTCGTAAAACTTTTCCCTTTCTTTAAAGAGCTCCCTAACCCTCTCCTTTCCTAAAGAAACCAGGGGTCTGTTTTTATCCTCCTTTATCCTCTCCCAAAGAAGCGAAAAGGGAGTTTTAAGGTAAAAAGAGCTTGAATATCGGTTAATAAGCTCCATTGAATCCTTATAAGTTGGAGTTCCCCCGCCGGTGGAAAGTATAAAGTCCTTCTTTAACTTTAAAAGCTCTAAAAGGAGCTCCCTCTCTATCTCCCTAAACCCCTTTTCTCCAACCTCCTTAAAAAGGGAGGGGATACTCTTACCTGTCCTAATTACTATCTCCTCGTCCAGGTCAACGAAAGGAAGGTCAAGGAGGTTAGAGAGCTCCTTTCCAACGCTACTCTTTCCGCTTCCCATAAAGCCAACTAAAGAGACTTTCATCTTTCAGGAACCGTAAAGACCGGAGAGTACCCTCTTTTAGGTAAATTTATAACTATGTCGTCCTCCGTTCCAATTTTACCGTCAAGACCGGGACTCACCACTTTATCTCCAAAGTAGTAAAACTTAAAGAACCCCCACTTAAAGGGGAGCTCCTTTCCCTCTTGCTTATCCAACAGCCTATAGGTTAAACCCCAGTTTAAAGCGGAAGCCTTAGTAAAAAGGGGAACGTTAAATAGGTAAAAGGGAAAAAAGAGGTAAACTAAGGAAACGGCGAAGAGAGAGAAAAGGAAAAGCCTAAAAGTTTGAGGAAAAACCTCTACCTGGTAGAAAGGCTCTATCTCCAAAGCTTTACTCTCTATAAGCTTAATAAGGTCCGTGTAAGTCATACCGTAGCGGTAAAGGTCTTCCCTGCTTAAAGGCTTAGCAGCTCTCCAGTGAGCAACGAGAAAGCTGGGAAGAACTGTGACTTTCAAGTCAGTAATAAGAAAGGAAGGTGGCAGTTCCTTTACCTTTAACAGGTCTTTATCTCTCAAAAGTAGAGTAAGCTCCTCTTCCGTAAGGGGAACTCCTCCTTTGCAGCTTTCTCCTTCAAAAAACACAAAATTGGGCTTAACTCCCGAAATTAGCCACTCCTCAATGAACTTAATCAATTCAAACTTTGGATTTTTAGAACCTTTATCGCTAGACAAGCGAAAAAAATTTCCGTCGTAGCATAACGAAATAGAAAAACCGTCCAGAGGAAGGTAGAAATCAATTCTTCCTCTCTTCTCTTTTAGAAAATCAAGGAAGATAAAGATATCGTTATGATTGTTAAGCTTTCCCTTTATGTACCCCATATTAGTTTCCCAATGAGCAGGTTTAAAAGAAGAGAAACGAAAAAGAGAACAAGAAAAGGATGGTACCTCTGGTTAATAAAGCTCAGCATCCCGGGGAACTTTAAGAATGATTCCTCTAAAGGTAAAGCAAAAGTTACCTTACTGCTTACAAAAAAGCCTAAGGCAATTCCACACACCAGAGAAAAGAGAGATAAATAGGGCAAAAATAGCTTAAAGCTCTTTCCTTTAACATGGAGGAGGAGAGGAACTGGTAAGGCCTTAAGTATGTTTGGGTTGTCTTTTAGGAGTTTTCTTCTTATAGCGTTTGCCTTGTTAAATTTTAAGAGTGAGGAATAAGTAAGGTAAAGGTTAAACTGAATAACCGGAGATTTATAGTAGTTAAGAGCCTCCTTAAAGACATTAAGAGCTTTCTTAAAATCGCCTTTATAAAAGTAGAAGTAGCCTAAGTCGTTGTAAACAACGGCTTTCAGGTAAGGAGACTTTGGTTTGATACTCTTTAACTTCTTAACAGGAGAGAAATCACCGAGAGCAAAAGAGTTAGTAATAAACTCAATTTCTTTGGGAATTTCAGAAGAGACAGCCTCCGATATTAAATACTCAGGGCAATAGCCGTCTCTCTCTACCTTTAAGGAGTAAAGGTAAGAGGGAGAAGTTAAAAGGGAAGAGACGTTTTCCTTTAGAGAGATGAGAAAGGAAAGGGATAAGAGAGCTCCCAACAGAAAGAAGGAAAGATAACGCCTGCCGACAGAGAAAGAGAAGCTGACGGCTAAACCTCCAAGGAGAAAAAGTAGAGGACTTAAGTTAACTACGGTTGCAAGTAAAAGGAAAACAACTAACAAAAAGGAAAAAAGCCTCTTTAAGCTCAGACTCAAGCCAATTCCTTGAATGTAAAACAAGAACAGGTAAAAAGCGAGGGACAATAAAACAACCTTTAAAGCGTTTTCAAGGGAAGCCCCAAAAAAGTAAAGTTTCCTCAAAAAGGTTATGTATGAAGAAGGAACCTTTTCAATCTCCTTTCCAGTTAAATAGTTAAGTTCAGGTAGATAGTAAACGGGATATACCCTTTTTAAACTTCTTATCTCCTTTAAGTCATTCGCTAAAACTTCTTTAGGAGCTCCACTTTTTAAGTCCCTTTCAAACTTTAACAGGGCTCCTTTAAGGGAAACCTCCTGAGCCTTTAAAGGGAGAGTCCAAAAGACGAGAAAGAGAACCAATAAAAGCTTCAAGCTCTTCATAATTCTCAATTCCCTCTACTTTCCAAGTCTTAAAGCCTACAACCTTTCTCTTTAGCTTAAGGGCGATTCCCAATTCGCTTAAAGTCCCGTAGCTGCCGCCAACTGCTACAACCAAAGGTGAGGCTGCAGCAACCAAAACATTCCTGGCATGTCCTAAACCGGTAGGCAGTTTTATGTCAACATAACTATTAGAAAAGAATTCATAATTGGGAAGTATTCCTAATGTAATTCCCCCCTCTTCTTTAGCCCCTTTACAGGCAGCCTCCATTATACCAAAAAGACCCCCACAGACAAGGAGACATCCCTTCCTCGCTATCAACCTGCCAACTTCAAAGGCAACTTGATAAAGGAAGTCTGAAGGAGGAACGTCTCCACTACCTATAACAGAAACGCTCCTCAACTCCCTCTCCAAGCTCACTTTCTCTTAGACCTTAAATACTCCACGAGGGGCTCCTTTATCTCTACAAGACCCAACTCATTTATCTCCATAAGGTGAAGCCTCGTGTCATGGCCGCAGAGCCTACAACCGTCTATTCTAAAGAGCCTCAGTATGTCTCCAACTTCCTTTTTAAAAAGCCTTGCCCTACTTGCAGAAAGGAGGATTTCCTTAGAGAGAACCATTGTGCAGTCAACTATGTGGCCAACTGCATACCCTCCTGCAGCCTCTGCCGAGAGCTCGTCGTGGCCGCTCCTTTTCTGGGAAACGAAAATTGCGGTCTGATACCACTTTTTCATAAAGTTGAAAAACGCCCTAACTACAGAGCGGGCAAGCATCTCCTTTGATTCGTAAAGACCGGTTATTGAGTCTATAACCGTTCTGTGGCAGTGGTAGGTTCTGTAAACGTAGGCTAAAGTATCAAGCATAGTGGGTATGTCGTCCCTGAGCCTTGCGTTGCTTGCAGCGTCTATGAGTATTATGTTGTCTTCTACTTCTTCAAAATCTACTCCCATTGCTGCCGCTCTTTGCCTTAAACCAGCCGCAACAAAGCTTGCAGGACTTTCAACGGTAACGAAGCAGACCTTCTGTCCCAAAGAGGCTTGCTTTATGGTAAACTGTTCAACCATTAAGCTCTTTCCCGTGTCGGGCATTCCAGTAAGGTTAACAACCGCGTACTCTGGAATCCCCCCTAAAGGCTTCCTAACGGGCTTTCCTTCCTCAATCTCAACTTTAAAGAAGAGGTCGTCTAAACCGCTTATTCCAGTCGGAACTCCTTTGAGCTCGGGAGCCTTTTTTACGGCCTCCCCTAAAACGTAAACGTACTCTTTCATAACTTGAGGTTTCCTCTCTGAGAACTGTCCCTCTGCCATCTCTCCCTCCTATTCCTTAATAAGCTTAACTCCCCACTCTAAAAGCTCTAAAGTTTCTTCCTCCCTTGGAGTTTCAGCGTACACTCTGAAAACAGGTTCCGTTCCGGAAGGTCTAAAGAGTATCCAAGAGTCGTTTTCAAATATTAGCTTGAGGCCGTCTATCGTTAGAACCTTTTTAACTTTTAGCTCTTTCCATTTTTCAGGAGGGTTTTCTTTTAGGGTTTCAAGTTTTTCTTTCTCTTCCTGACTAACCGGAAGGTCTATTCTTTTGTAGTAAGCAGTTCCAAACTCTTTAAAGAGCTCGTTGACCATCTGGGAAACGCTCTTGCCTTCTGCAAGCATTTTCTCAACTATTAAAAGACCCATTAACAGGCCGTCCCTTTCTGGAAGGTAGTCCATAAGGGCGTATCCACCGCTTTCCTCTCCTCCAAAAAGGACTTTCCTCTTTAGGTAAACCTCTGAGATGTTCTTAAAGCCCACGGGAACTTCTAGGAGCTCTATGCCAAACTCCCTGCAAACCCTGTCAACCAAGTAGCCAGTGCTGACAGTTTTTACAACGACTCCCTCTCTCTTGCCCTTATTCCTTAGAATGTGAAGTAGCAGTAGAGCATAGACTATCTGGGAGTTTACAAATTCTCCCTTCTCATCAACTATTCCTACCCTGTCTCCGTCTCCGTCGTTTGCTATTCCTATGTCTGCCTTAACGGCCCTTACCTTTTCTTTAAGGGCTCCTATGTTCTCTTCAACTATGGGCTCTGGGTGTTTACCACCAAAAAGTGGGTCTCTATAAGCGTGTATTTCTGTTAGCTGAGCTTTAGTTCCAAGGAGGGCCTTATACATTAAGCCTTGCTGAGCCCCGTACATAGGGTCATGGACAATCTTTACCTCCCTTTCTTTAAAGAGGGAGAGCTCCAGCTGAGACCTCACCCCGTTAACGTAAGGCTCGTTTAAGTCCTCCTCTTTATAGCTTCCCTTTTCAACGGGGAAGTTTTCAGCCTCTTTAAGTTTAGCCTCTATTTCTTTAGTTATCTCGGTCCTTGCAGCACCTCCAAAGTCCTCTTTTACCTTGTAGCCGTTATACTTCCCTACATTATGGGATGCAGTAATAACGACCCCGTTATCAAAATTGCCGTATTTTGTGTTAAAGGAGACTGCGGGAGTAGGGCAAAATCCCTTTGATAAGACCACTTCAAGGCCCATACCGCTTAAAATTCCTGCAACGAACTTTCCGTACTCCTCAGAGAGGAAGCGAAGGTCGTATCCTACAACTACCCTCTTTGCTCCCTTTTCTTTAAGGAAAAGACCGTGGGCTACTGCAACTTTCCTTAAGTTCTCAAAGGTGAAGTCTTTTGATATAACGCCTCTCCAGCCGTCAGTTCCAAACTTAATCATACCCCCTCCTTAAAAGCTAAAATAGAAAAATTAACTGGAACAGTCCTATTATAAACCCCAACAATCCTCCCAATAAGGTAATGTGGTTAAGCTCTTCATTTATTAATTTTAAAACTATGGCCTCTACCTCCTCTATTGGAAGAGAGTTTATCTTCTCTTTAACCATAGATTCTAGGTCTAGGGACTCCATAATTACCGGGAGCTCCCTCTCTATTACCAGGTAAAGCTTATCAGTTAAAAGAGCTCTTATCTCCTCCCTGTAAGAATCAATAAGGTAGGAAAGGAGAGGGGGGAGCTCTTTCTTTAAAAAGGAGTTAAGAGAGGGAACCTGAGAGAGTTTCTTTAATGAAAGCCCTTTCAAGTAGGAGGATAGAGCGTCTTTTAAAAGGGACTTAAGTCTTTGGGGGATTTCTCCGGATGTCTTAAGCTCACTTTTTAACAAGTCTTGAAATTTAAACCAAAGGAGCTTTACTACCTTCGTCTTAAAGTTTGGGTCTTGAGAGAGCTTTTCCACTCCCTCCCTTATAAGCTGAGTAGCTTTCTGTGCAAAGTAAGAAAGGAGTCCTTCGTTTACAAAGGGTATAAAGAGCCTCAGCCTCTCTAAGTTGGAATAGGCAGCAGAGTAGATAAGCTCTTCAAGTTCCCTGCTTTTAAGGTATTCAACGAGGATGTCAACTAGCTCTTCAACTTTTTCGTTAAATAGGTCCTCTAGTTTCCTTTTTAGGTTCTCCGGGAGAAGCTCCTCAATTCTCTTGCCGTCAAGTCCCGAAAAGAGCTTATCTACCGCTTCTGTTATTTTTACCTCTAAAAGGTCAAGGGGGAAAACCTCAGAGAGCTCTTTCTCCTCAAACTTTTCAACAAAGTGAGAGATGTAAGAGGTGCTTTTAGTTGAGAGCTCCCTTAAGAAAGAGTCAACAAAGTTGGCCAAGGTCTCCTTCACCTCTTCTGAATTTAGACGATTTCTTAACACCTCTTCAGTCAATAGATTTTCCTTAACGACTTTAGCTATCGCCTCTGCCAACTTCTCCCTCTTTGAGGGAATTAGGCCGGGAGTAAAGGGAAGTTTTTTACCGAGTAAGTAGTAAGGCTTGGTAGGCTTAAAGAGCATTTTTATAGCTACATAGTTAGTAAAGTAGCCTATTAGAGCTCCAACTAAAGGAGGGACAACATAATTAATAACCAACGCCAAACTCCTCCAAAACGGTATAGGTAGGTCCACTTTGGGAAAGCTTACTCTCTATTAAAAAGATTTTGTTAATAAACTTCTCTCCGAAAAAGTGTTCCCTCAGTTTAAAGAGGAGTTGGGCGAACTTTCCCCTCCTCTTCAGTCTTTTTATCCTTAAAAGAGTAATGTGGGGTTTAAAGTCCTTTTCAAGCTGAAAGCCAAAAGGTAAAAGAGCTTCATCTACCTTCTGCTTAACTAAACTTAACCCTTCCCCTTTAACTCCAACCCAAAGGACCTTATCTAAACCGTTCTTCTTAAAAGTTCCCAAGCCAACATACTTTAAGTTTAACGGCCTTGCAAGTTTAAGCTTAAGGGAAAGGGAGCGACAGATAAGGGAAATCCTCTCCTCTTCAACCTCTCCCAAAAACCTAAAAGTCAGGTGAAGGTTTTCCTCTTCTACCCACTTTCCCTCTATTCCTAAATGGTTAAGTTCCCTTTTTAAAAAGGAAAAGTCAAAAGGAGTAAAAACCCCTACGAAAAGCCTCCTCTTCAACTTGACCTCCTTTTAAATGATAAAATTTAGTATAAGTGAGGGGAAAATGAAAAAGAGAACAAAGATAGTTGCAACTTTAGGGCCTGCTTCTTCCAAAGAAGAGGTGTTAACGAGAATGGTTAAAGCAGGTCTCAACGTAGTTCGCCTCAACATGAGCCACGGCACCCACCAAGAACATAGGAAAAGGCTTTCACTGGTTAGGAAAGTTGAAGAGAAGTTAAAAGTCCCTATACCAGTTTTAATAGACCTTTGCGGGCCTAAAATAAGGATAGGAAAGCTAAAAAGAGAGCCCCTCTTCCTTCACAGAGGGGACACGGTAGTTTTAACCACGGAAAAGGAAGCGGAAGGAGATAAAATAACCGTTAACTATCCTAACCTTCACAACGAGGTAAGGAAGGGAGAAGTTATACTCCTTGCAGACGGAGCTCTCAGGTTAAAAGTAAAAAAGGTATCGGGAAAGGACATCGTTTGCGAAGTTTTAGTAGGAGGGCCCCTTACTTCCCACAAGGGAGTAAACCTTCCCCACACGAAACTTTCCGTCCCCGCTCTTACCGAAAAAGATAAGGAGGACGTTAAGTTTGCAGTAGAGGTAGGAGCAGACTTTTTGGCCCTCTCCTTTGTGAGGAAGGCCCAAGACATACTGGAGTTAAAGAGTTTCTTAAGGGAGCTCTCGGCAGAAATACCCGTAATAGCGAAAATAGAAAAGCCGGAAGCGGTAAAGAACATAGACGAAATCCTTAAAGTAGCAGACGGGATAATGGTTGCAAGGGGAGACTTGGGAGTGGAGCTCCCAATAGAAAAAGTTCCGGTAATTCAGAAAGAGCTAATAAGGAAAGCCAACAGAGCAGGAAAACCTGTAATAACCGCAACTCAAATGCTTAAAACTATGGTTGACCTTCCAACGCCAACGAGAGCAGAAGTTACAGACATAGCAAACGCAGTGCTTGACGGAACAGACGCTTTAATGCTCTCAGAGGAAACGGCAGTTGGGAAGTACCCCGTAAAGGTTATAAAAACGATGGCAAGGGTAGCTTACGAAGCGGAAAAGATATACCCTTACGAAAGGTACTCCCAATTTCCAGCAGAGAACCTTCAAGACTCCTTAGCAAAGTCTGCCTGCAACCTAACGAGGGAAATAAAGGTAAAGGCAATAGTTCCTTTCACAAGGAGCGGAGCTACTGCAATAGCGGTTTCAAAGTATAGACCTCCCGTTCCAATCTACGCCGTCACCCACGACTTACAGACCTTCAGGAGACTAAACCTTAACTGGGGAGTCTATCCCTTCTTGACTCTCCCTGCAACGACAACCGACAAAGTAATTGAAGAGTCAATGAAAGTTGCCAAGGAAAAGGGAATAGCAAAGAAAGGAGATAGGATAATAGTCCTTGCGGGAGCTCCAACGGGAGTTCCGGGAACTACAAACCTACTTAAGGTTTTAACAGTAAGATGAAAAGTAAGCTACTAACTACGGTTATCGTTTTTGCAGTCTTAGCCGGACTAACCCTTACCTTAAATACAACTGAAAGCGTGAAAAAGGGGCTGATAATTTTAGAGTTTGGAGCTCTCTTTTGGATAACAGAAGCCCTACCCCTTGCAATTACCTCCTTACTTATACCGGTAATAGGATGCTTCCTAGGACTTGCAGGGGTAAAAGAAGCCTTCTCCTCCTTTGCCCACCCTATAATTTTCCTGTTCTTCGGAGGCTTTGCACTGGCAACTGCACTGTCAAAATACTCCCTAGACAAGTTCATTGCCTACAAAATAGTATCCCTCTCAAAAGGCTCCTTTATAATAACCTCGTTTCTCCTTTTTATAGCTACCGCTTTAGTCTCAATGTGGATAAGCAACACCTCTACAACGGCAATGATGCTTCCACTGGCACTTGGTCTTTTAGGAACGCTTCCCAACCCTGAAGACAGGATAAAAAACTTCCTACTCCTTGGAATAGCTTATTCCTCAAGCGTAGGAGGCATAGGAACCTTAGTTGGAAGCCCTCCCAACGGAATAACGGCAGCGGAACTAGGATGGGGCTTTTCAGACTGGCTGAAAGTAGGGCTTCCAACGGTAGCAGTTTTACTGCCCCTCCTCTTCCTCGTCCTCTATCTCTACTTTAAGCCGAGAGGAAACAGAAAAATACAGATTGAAGAGTTTAAACTTAAATTCACAAAAGAAAGAAAACTTCTACTACTTACATTCACACTAACTGTGCTGGGATGGCTTTTTAGCAAAAAACTCTCTACGCTCCTTGCAATAGGAAAGTACTTTGACGCCCTAGTAGCCGTTATGGCAGTTGTAGCACTCTTTGCACTTAAACTAGTTAACTGGAAGGAGATAGAAGAAGGAACAGACTGGGGAACCCTCTACCTCTTTGGAGGAGGCATTACTCTATCTCACTTCCTTAAAACTTCAGGAGCAAGCAAATTCTTGGCAAACTGGTTTATAAACCTAACTTCCGGCTTACCAGTGATTTTACTAGTGTTCTCAGTAGTCCTCTTTATGATTTTCTTAACTGAACTAATGAGCAACACAGCAACAGCTGCAATATTTGTCCCCATACTAATTACAGCAGCCAACAACCTCAACCTCCCTCCCCAAACCTTAGCCATACCTGCAGGAATAGCTGCCTCCTGTGCCTTTATGCTACCTGTAGCGACACCGCCAAACGCAATAGTTTACGGAACGGGAATGGTAAAAAGGAGCTCTATGCTAAAAGTAGGCCTTATACTTAACTTAATCTTCTCAATAGCAATATCATTAGTTATCTACCTA
>Ga0256833_1000292_pt1 | contig 40165 bp, 37 predicted proteins | sample 356284metaG_FD_190535 | JGI IMG/M metagenome (GOLD analysis project Ga0256833, IMG submission 190535) | Hydrothermal vent microbial communities from Mid Atlantic Ridge, Atlantic Ocean - 356-284 | ecosystem: Environmental > Aquatic > Marine > Hydrothermal vents | place: Atlantic Ocean: Mid... | reverse complement strand
AACCATTTCAATTCTGGTTATATGTCTTGTAACCATAAACCTATTTGCCTCCATAAAAAAAGAATATTCAAAAAAGATAAGGAAGTTAAACAAAAAAAGGAATCTAGTATCAACATACAAAGACCTAAAAGCATTCAACAAAGAAGAAAAAAAAGAAATCCTATCGTTTTTAAAAAAGGTAAACCAAAAAGACGATGAAGAAAAAATAATTGCTGCAAGGCTTCTAAACATGATCAACATGCCTGAAAAAGCGATAAAATACCTTCAAAAGGTTAAAGACACAGAAAAATACAAAAACTTTTACCACTCAACCCTTGGAGAAACCTACTTCCTCCTTGGAAAGTACAAAAAGTCAATTCAGGAATTTAAAAAAGCAAACATTGAACAACCACGGGTGGCTTTAGACTGTCTGTACATTGGCTTTGGGTTAATCAAAGAAAAAAAATACAAAATGGCAGAAAATATATTCAAAAAATTCCTTGAAAATCCGAAATCATTTCCAAGAATAAAATACCTTTCCGCAATAGGGCTCTTTGAGTGCTCGGAATTAAGTGGTAAAATAAAAGAAGGGGAAACTTATTTGAACAAAATAGCAAAAACCACCTCGAAAAAAGAGCTGAGAAAACCAATTGAAAAGGTGGCATTACAGTACAAACTGCTGGGCAAAAGGGCACCTGAAATAAAAAACATTGAACTGCAATTTAATGGGAAGCACATAACGATAAATAAAAAAAATGGTAAATACACATTACTCTTTTTCTTTTCTGGAAGATCCATCCAGAGCATTAAAGCAATGGCGTACATTGACAGTTACAAAAACCACATGAATATAATAGGCATAAACCTATTCCCTCAAAAAACAGACAAAAAAAGGCAGGAAAAATTTTTCAAATGGTATGTGCTTCAAAATAAAAAAATAACATACCCTGTTGTGTTTCTTTCAAATGACCGGACCTATAGAGATTATGGAGTACAGGAACTTCCCCATTTTGTCCTGATAAACCCTGACGGATACATTGAAAAAGTATTTATTGAATTTCAGGAAAAAAATTTAAATCCAATGCTGGGTTACCTTAACTCTATTTTGAAACATACAAAGTAAACTTTTTTTGATAAAATTATTGAGAATAAGGTCAGGGAGTTAACCATGTCAATAATTGCTGTTGGTTCTGTGGCTTACGATTCACTAAAAACGCCATTTGGTGAAAGGGAAAGGGTACTTGGGGGTTCTGCAACGCACTTTTCCATGGGGGCTTCTTTATTTACAAAGGTAAATCTGGTTGGGGTAATAGGTGAAGATTTCAGAGAAGAGGATATTGAACTTCTAAAATCAAAGGGCATAAACATTGAGGGGCTTGTCAAAAAAGAGGGAAAAACATTTTTCTGGAAAGGGGAGTACGGGGAAAACCTCAATGAAGCAATAACACATGAAACCAGATTAAATGTGTTTGCTGAATTTGACCCTATAATACCTGAATCATACCTTGATTCAAACATACTATTTTTAGGGAACATACACCCTGAACTTCAACTAAAAGTTATCGCACAGGTTGAAGACAGGGTCAATTTCATTGCAGCAGACACAATGAACCTGTGGATCACAACCACAAAAGAAAGCCTATTAAAGGTAATCTCAAAGGTAAACCTGATATTTGTAAACGATGGAGAGGCCAAACTTCTAACAGGTGAAAAGATAGTGGTAAAAGCTGCCAAGAAACTGCTTGAAATGGGACCTGATTTTGTCTGCATAAAAAGGGGAGAATACGGGGCTTCTCTATTTTCAAAAGAGGAACTTGCATTGCTTCCTGCCTTCCCTGTTGAAAAGGTTATTGACCCAACAGGGGCAGGGGACACATTTGCCGCTGGATTCCTGGGCTATGTTGATAAATTCGGGAACTTTTCATTTGACACATTCAGAGAAGGATTAAAGGTAGGAACAGTTCTCTCTTCCTTTCAGATTGAGGATTTTAGTGTTGAAAGAATGAAAACATTAACCATTGAAGAGGTTGAAAACAGACTGAACCTGTTCAGAAGGTACATAAGATAATTGAAGCCATGAGCATATTAAACCTTGACACCAGAAAGATGACAACCGGGCAAAAAAAGGTATTCTTCCAGAACACCTTTTTTCCTGGGCTTGGTTTTTTTTATTCTTTTCAAATAACTTACGGTTTTTTGTTCGGGGTATTATCTGTTTTATCGGTATGTTACGGAATAATAAAGGTTTTGAGCAATCCGGTCCAGGGTGTACTTCTCTGGACTGTGGCAATCCTGCTACACCTTGTGGGTATAGTTATCTCCCCTTCAATAAAAGTAAAAAAAACATCTATATCACTTGCCACCCTTTACCTTTTACTCTCCCTTGGAGCAATAATATTCTCCTTTTATCGATTTATATTAAACCTGCTTAACCATGTTTAAGAAAAAAGCAAGTTTACTTTTAATACTTCTAATTTCATTTTATTCTTTCTCCTCCGAAAACCTGTTACTGACATTGAAACAAAACATAAAAGAACTTGAACAGAGATACAATTCGCTGAAAAAACAGGAAAAATCCGTAAACGATACCATTGAACTTATATCAAGAAAAATTGAAATCCTTAAAGAAAAGAAAAAAATGCTAAATCTAAAAAAAAGAGAGGTTGAGAAAGCTATCAGCAAATTAAATTCTGAAATAAAAAAAATTGATAAAAAAATAGAGAACACAAAAAGATACCTGAAAAAAAGGATTAAAGAATTATACAAAAGAGGAGATTACACAATCCTTGAATCGATACTTTCCCCTGAAAAGGAAGAGACATATATCTATCAACTAAACACCCTGGCCTATTTGAGCCAAAAAGACAAAAATGCTCTAAAACAACTACATAGGTTGAGAAAAGAAAAAGGTGTTAGGGTTAAAAAATTAGAACAAGAAAAGGAAAAACTTGACCACACCATTAAACAGATCAAAAAAAACAGAAAAGATTTGAGGATAACATTGATCTATCAGAAAAAACTCTTCAGAAGCCTTAAACGAAAAAAGGGAAAGTATATCTCGCTTTTAAAAGAAAGGAATAGATTAATGAAACTTCTAATCGAATCCCTTTCAAAAAAACAGACACCACAAAACCCATCTGCAATTCCAATGGTTAAATTCAAAGGGCTTCTATCCCTCCCCACAAAAGGAAGAATTATTGAAAGATTTGGAACTTACAGAATAGGCAGGTACAAAGCAAGGGTAAAAAACAATGGCATAACATTAAAAGTAAAAAAAGGAAGAAGGGTAAAAGCATTCTATGACGGTGTGGTGGTTTACGCTGACTGGTATAAAAGTTACGGAAAACTTGTAATAATTGACCATGGATTCGGATACTACACATTTTATGCACACCTTGATAAAATTTTTGTTAAAATCAATCAGATAGTTGCAAAGGGGGATATTATCGGCATAGCAGGAAACACTGCATCATTAAAGGGAAACATACTTCATTTTGAAATATGGCACAATAAAAAGCCATTGAATCCGTTAAAATGGATTAAGAGATAGGAGGGGAACCAATGGACAAAAAAACCAGGATAATCATTGCAATCTTTCTTTTGGCTTTTTTAAGCGTATTTGCTTACATAAAACTGAAAAATAGGAAAGACTCTGATCCATATAAAATGTTTCGCATATTTGCAAAGGTGTACGATATAGTCATTTCAAAGTATGTGGAGCCTGTTGACCAATCAAAATTGATACTTGGAGCATACAGAGGGGGGGTACAAAGCCTCAACCAAAACAACAGTTATATCCCATCAAAACTTATGGACAAGATAAAAGACAGATTTAACATGAAGGGAAGCATAGGGATAAAAGTGACCAAAAAGGGGAACTATGCCCAGGTGGTGTATTCAAATCCGGAAAGTGAAGCCTACAAAGAGGGGATAAAACCGGGCACAATCATAAGAAAGATAAACAGTATGCAGGCTTTCAATATGTCCCTGTACGAATTAGAGGCCATGCTACATGGAAAAATAGGAGAAAAAGTTGCCATAGACTTTTACTCATCAGACTTTTCAAAGGATATTGAAAAACAATTCATCTACAAACAGTACCCTGAGGTGAGTTACAGGATTGAGACAATAGACAGGCAAAAAGTGTTCAAACTTTACGGATTCACAGAGGAATCCTTTAAAGCGCTTAAAGAGTACTTAAAGAACAGCAACATCCCTGTAATTGATATCAGGTACTCTTCCGATGACAATTACAGAGAAATGGTCCAATTTGCCTCTTACCTGAAAAAAAGGCCTGTAACAATTTTAAGAAAGACTAAAGACGGAGAAAAAGAGATCACTTCAAACATCAAATCAAAGTACGAGGATAACAAAATTATCTTTATTGCAACCTCTTCACTCACCATGGATGCTGCAGAGGTTTTTGCAAACACACTGAAGGGAAACAAAAACATCATATTAGTGGGTGGAAAGACTGCAGGACAGGCTTACAAATTCACCACTTTTAAACTTGAAAACGGAGACTACATAAACATTGCAACAGAGGTTTATACCCCCTTAAACAAAAAGGGATTGCTACCCGATTTAAGAAGTTTTGTTGACGACGATGAGATAATAAACACCATTCGCAAATACCTTAAGGAATTGAAATCAAATGGCAAACAGAAAAAAGCGGCTTAAAAGAAAAAAAAAGAAAACCAACATAGCGACAAAACTGATCTTATCTATTCTTTTACTTGCTGTAATTGGTTTATTTTTGCTGTACCTTTTCAACAGGACAAATGGCATAGACATTGAAAAAACCATAATAACCACCTGCAAACAAACCACCAACGGGAAAAAAGTAAAAATACAAAAAGATTTTGACGAAAAGGGAAACCTCCTTTTCAGAGTAAGCATCCCTGTAAACAAAAAGGCACGGTTCAAACAGATCATAGAAACAAAATTAAAAAAGAGATTTCATGTAAAAGAAATAAATGCAGGAAGCAAAACCCTTATTAAAATTGACACAGGCAATGAAATTGTAAAACTCTTAATAATCCCTGAAAAAGCACAGAAAAGAAAAAAGACAAAAACAGTGAAAAAAGAGCCACAATACCAGTACGAAGAGCCAATAAAAGAAGGAAAAACAACTTTAACAGGGAAACCGGAGATAAAGGTAAAAGGCCAACCTCTGCTTGCAATAATAATTGATGATTGCGGAATAGGCCACATGGAAGCATTTAAAAAGGCAATTCAGATACCATATCCAATAACATTTGCAATATTGCCATTTAGAAGATACTCAAAAAAGTGTTCATTTTTGGCCCATGGAAAAGGTTATCAGGTAATTCTTCACATGCCAATGCAACCTGTAAGTTACCCGAAAGCTGACCCCGGCCCCGGAGCAATAATGATCACCGATGGAAAAAAAGAGATAGTTGAAAAACTCTTAAAAGCATTTTCAAACATTGCGTTTGCAAAGGGGTTTAATAATCACATGGGCTCTGCCGTAACACAATCAAGATTTGCAGTAAGGGTAATACTATCTTATGCACACAATCACAATAAATTCTTTATAGACTCAAGAACAACCCCAAAAACAGTGGTGCCTGAAGAGGCTAAAAGACTTAATATAAAGGTATTATCAAGGGATGTATTCCTTGACAATATAATTGAACCTTCACAAATAAAAAAGCAACTTGAAGAAGCGGTAAAAAAAGCGTACAGGCATGGATATGCAATAGCAATCGGGCACAATTACCCCACAACAATAAAAACACTGTCAATTGAAATGCCTCTTCTTGACAAAAAGGTAAACTTTGTCTTTGTGAGGGACATCTACAATGCACTCAAATAAATTTAAAAAGATACTTGAAAACACAAACATAGGCATAATAGAAACAGACGAAAACGGAAAGATTAGATACTTAAATAAAAAGGCAAAAGAGATAACGGGAATAAAAGACAACAACTCCATACCCACCTTTGTCTGGGAAATACTGAAAAAAGGTAAAAAAGAATTTAAAGAAATAATAAAAATGCTTGAGAAAAAACCTGAAGGAATAGAAAGTTATGAAACCAGAATAATCAGTGAAGAAATCAAAAACATCTGGGTTGATATAAGCATAACGCCATACTTTGACAACAATGGATTTCTAATATTCTTCAAAGATGTAACAACAAAGAAAATGCTGGAAGAAAAGGCAAAAGAGACAACCCTTTACCTTAAAAACATATTGAATGACTCTGCTGACGCCATTTTAGGCATAACTCTTGAAAACAGGATATTCCTCTGGAACAGGGGGGCAGAAGAGATATACGGATACAAAGCAGAAGAGGTTTTGGGAAAACACATAAACATTCTCATTCCAGAACACTTAAAAGAGCAAAAAGAGGCAGACAGAATAATAAAAGAGGCATTAAAAAAGGGCTATCTCAAAAATTACATAACCGAAAGAAAAAGAAAAGACGGGACAATAATAAAAGTAAACATAACAAGAACAGCAATAAAAGACGGTGAAGGAAGGATATTTGGTTTCTCTGCCATAGTGAGGGACATAACAGAGCAGGAAAAATTACAGCAAAAATTAATACAATCCGAAAGGCTATCCATAGTTGGCAAAATGGCATCTCAGGTTGCACACGAAATAAGAAATCCACTTGCCTCAATATCTTTAAACCTTGAACTTCTGGAAGAAGAGATTGAAGAAATAGAAATGCCCTCTATTAAAAAAAGAGAGATACTATCACTTCTTAAAACAATAAACTCTGAAGTGAACCATATAAATAACATTACAGACGATTATCTATCCTTTGTAAGAATGCCTGCATTAAATAAAAAGAAGATAAACATACACTCAATTGTTGAAGACATCCACAAATTCCTGAAAAACTCTCTCATTACTGCAAGAATAAAATTTATTCATCATAAAAACAACATACCAGCAATTCTTCTGGATTACAATCAGGCAAGAAGGGCAATATTGAATATAATCAAAAATGCAATGGAGGCCATTGGAAGTAACGGTAAAATAGAGATCTTTTCAAGGTACTACAAAGAGAAAAAAATGGTGTGCCTATACATAAAAGACAACGGTTGCGGTATACCTTCAGACAAAATTGACAAAATATTCGAGCCATTTTATACCACAAAGATGTCTGGAAGCGGACTTGGTATGCACATAACTTACCAGATAATGAAAGAACACGGTGGACAGATAAAGGTAACCTCTGAAGAGGGTAAAGGAACAACAATTGCCCTTTGCTTTCCGGTGGGGGAATAGTATGCTTGCTTATTTAAGAATTAAAAACCTTGCCATTGCAGATGATGTATCAATTGAACTGAAAAATGGATTTACCGTTTTAACAGGGGAAACAGGAGCAGGGAAATCCATAATTGTGGATGCGATAGGGCTTCTATCCGGCACAAGAGCATACAGAGAGCTGATACGTACGGGAGAAGAAAGGGCGGTGGTTGAGGGAATATTTGAAGAACTACCTGACGAAACCAGGCAAATTCTAAAAGAAAACCACATTGACTTTAATACCTCTTTAAATGTCAAAAGGGTTATATTGAAAAACGGTAAAAACCGGGTTTTCTTAAACGATCAGCCATCAACCCTTGCCCTGCTTGAAACCATAGGTAAAAGCCTCGTTGAGATTCACTCCCAAAATGACCAAATCCTGCTTCTAAATGCTGAAAATCATCTCACATACCTTGACATTTACGGAAATCACCATGATTTACTTGGAGAGGTAAAAAGCAAAGCAGAAAAACTGAAAAAAGAACAGGCGGAATTAAAAAAACTCTCCATTGACGAGAGAGAAAAAAATCAAAGAATTGATATGCTAAAATTTCAGATTAAAGAGATAAAAGACATTGGTTTAAAAGAGAATGAAGAGAAAGAACTTGAAGAAAAAAAAATATTTCTTAAAAACATTGAAAAAATAAAAGAGGCAATAGAAAATGCAAATACTGTACTCAATAGCCAGCCTGGTCTTTACCATTACCTTAAAACCCTGTTTCAATCCATTGAAACTCTCAGCAAGTACAATAATAACCTGAAAAATTACATTCCTTTGTTTGAAGACTTTATACAAAACCTGAAAGAACTTGACCTTGAAATCGGGTCAATAGCATTTAACCTTGAGACAGAAGGATCTTCACTTGACGAAATAGAACACAGATTATACCAGATTGAAAAACTCAAAAAAAAGTATGGAGAAACCTACAGAGAGATAATTCAATTTCTTAAAAATGCCGAAAAAGAACTTGCAATGCTTGAAGAAATTGACCTTCAAATCAAAGAACAAAAACATAAGGTTATAACTGCAGCAAGGGATTACATTGAAAGCGCTAAAAAATTGAGTAAAAAAAGGGAAAGAACGGCAAAAAACTTTGAAAAGCAACTTGAAAAGGAACTTAAACAACTTGCAATGAAAAATGTAAAAATTGAATTTAGAATAAACAATCATCTCTTTTCTAAAAAAGAAGAAGAACTCTTAACCCTCACCCCCTCTCCATCGGGAATGGACTACGGAGAGCTTTACTTCTCGCCCAACATTGGAGAAGAACCCAGACCACTTTCAAAGATAGCATCGGGAGGTGAACTTTCAAGAGTAATGCTTGCTATAAAGGTGTTGACAAACGATAACCTGAGCAAGTTAACCGTATTTGACGAAATAGACACAGGAATAGGTGGGGAGACAGCCTTTTACATAGGGGAAAAACTTAAAAGCATAGCAGAACACAGGCAGGTACTGTGCGTAACCCACCTCCCCCAAATAGCGTCAAAAGCAGACAACCACTTTGTGGTAAAAAAGATTGTGTTTGAAGATAGGACAAAAACAATGGTAGAATTACTAAATAGAGAGCAGAGAATAAAAGAAATAGCAAGAATGCTTGGTGGAGAAAGGTTGACAAAAGCATCTTTAAAACATGCAGAAGAATTATTAGGGGGGTAAGATGAAAAAAGCCTTTTGCGTTCTTTCAATCATTGTACTCGTGATGTTAATAATACTTTCTGTTTTCTCCCTGAAAACAGTACAAGTTGGGGAGGTTGGGGTAAAAACAAGGCTTCTTCCTTTAACAGGGAAAACAGGAATAAGCAAAAAGACTTTGAAAACTGGACTCTATTTTATTATCCCCTTTGCAGAAAAACTTGATACCTTCAACACAAGGGTACAAAAACTTGACTTCGTTGCCCCGGAAAATCTCAAAAGAAAAAAGAATGACCACAACATATATGTTCAAACAAGTGATGGAACCTTTGTCTATGTTGATGCGACCCTGATCTTCAGAATAGACCCTGACAATGCCTATAAAACCCTCTCCACCCTCGGGCACGCTTATGTGGATAAAAAAGTCAAACCAGAATTTATAAGCGTGCTAAAGGCAAAATTGGGGGAACTGAAAGCAGAGGATTTTTTTCACCCCTCAATAAGGGAAGGAAAAGTAAAAGAAGCATTAGAGGAATTAAACACAAGGCTTAAGGCAAACGGTATCAAGGCAGTTAACATACTCATCAGAGATTACTTTTACTCAAACGACTATGAAAATGCCATAAAAGAAAAAAAGATAGCAGATCAAATGAAACTTCTAAACAGGGTAAAAACAGATGTTGCCAAAAAATATGCAGAGATGAAAAAAACTGAGAGTTTTGGAGATGCTCTTGCGAAAGTTGAAATAGAAAGGGGAAACGCAGAGGCAAAAAAGATTATTGCAGACGGAGAAAACTACCTTAAAATCAAACAGGCTGAAGCAAAAAAACTTATAGAAACCGCAAAAGCAAAGGGAGATGCCCTGATAGAAAAGGCATTTACAGGTCAGGGGGGTAAAAACATAGTCGGGCTGCAAATGGCTGATGTACTTAAAGGACTTGACAGGATAATAATTCAATCAGGTGGGAAAAATGGAGTAAACCCCCTTGATGTTAATTCTCTGTTAAAACTCAGTGGAGTGAAAAAATGAAAAAGTTACTTTACTTCTTTATAGTTCTTGCAATCGTTGCATTATACCTTTACACCTGCTCAATTCATGTTGACACAGACGAGGTGGGAGTCAAGGTTATTTACTTCAACCCATTTGGAAAAACGGGCGTGGTGAGCAAAACATACAACACTGGATATCATTTTTTTCTTCCCCCATTTACGGGATTTACGAAAGTAAAAAAAACAGAGCAAAAACTTGAGATGATAGCAACGCACAAAAAGGGCGACAAATGGATCGGGAACGATCTTAAACTAAAAACCTCCGGGGGCAACGATGTTTGGGTTGACCTTATTGTCACTTGGAAAATTAACCCAGCAAAAGCCTATCTATGTGTGGCAAATGTCGGGGAAAACATATCAAAAATCCAAAACACAATTATAAAACCTATCACAAGGTCTGTGCTTAGATTTTATCTCGGACAGCTCACGAGTGAAGAATTTTATGAAGCCAAAAAAAGGGAAAATGCCGTAAAAAAAGCAAAAGAATCATTGAATAAAAAACTTGAAAACTCAGGGCTTGAAATAACAGACATACTTTTAAAGGATTACAGGTTTAACTCAAGGTATCAAAAGGCAATTGAAGAAAGAAAGATATATGAGCAAAAAGCACTTGAATATGTGGCATTAACAAAAGCAGCACAGGAAGATGCAAACAGAAAGAAGTTTGAGGCACAGGCAAAAGCAAACAAAGAGATTGAAAAGGCAAAGGGTATTTACCAGCAATCAAAATTAAAAGGAGATGCAATACTATACGCTGCAAAAAAGAATGCTGAAGCACTATTTGCCCTCAAAAAGGCAGAAGCAGAGGCTTTAATGGAACTCAACCGTGCTTTAAGCGGACCTGGTGGTATCAACCTTGTTGCAGACAGACTCATAAAAAGCCTCAAAGGCAAAAAGATTATTATTGTTCCAGTTTCTGATAATGGTACCGTTTCATTCGTTGATGTAAACTCGTTACTTAAAAACTTGGTTGCATCAAAAGTTGTTAACCACATTGAGAAAAAAGAAGAAAACAAAACCAAAAAGGGAGAAAGAAAAAAGTAATGTGTGTTAAGGCTGTTTATCCCGGTTCATTTGACCCCATTACCTTCGGTCACATTGATATAATTGAAAGGGGGCTCAAACTTTTTGACAAAATAGTTGTTGCAATCCTGATAAACCCTGCAAAAACTCCTCTTTTCACAGTGCAAGAGAGGATTGAAATGATAAGAGAATCCATAAAACATCTTCCTGAAGAAAAAATTGAGGTTTCAAGTTTCACAGGGCTTTTAGTTGACTATGTAAAAACAATAAAAGCAAAAGCAATATTAAGAGGGATCCGGGCTATCTCCGACTTTGAATACGAATTTCAAATGGCTTTAACAAACAGAAAACTCTTAAAAGATGTAGACACTGTGTTTATGATGCCTGACGAAAGATTCTCATACCTTTCTGCAAACCTGGTAAGAGAAGTTGCCACCTTCGGAGGGGACATTTCCCACTTTGTTCCATCACATGTTGAAAAAAAATTGAAAGAAAAATTTTTAAAAGGGGACTGAGATGCTTGACATAATAGAAATAGCAAAACATTCGGGGCTCGTTTCAAGGTTTGTAATACTTGTACTGTTAATCCTGTCAATAGGCTCATGGAAAATAATCATCCAGAAGCTCCTCCAATTCAAAAAGGCAAGAAAACAATCCATCGCTTTTTTAAGGATATTCAGAACCTCAAACAAATTCAACGAGATAAGAGAGGCCTGTAAGCCATTCATATACAGTCCACAGGCGGGACTCTTTATAGCAGGTTTTTCCGAACTATCATTCCAGTTAAAAACCCAGACAAACATAAGTGGAAAACCAAAAATAAAAAGCCTTGACTCCATAGCAAGGGTTTTGGACAGAGCAAAGATAGTTGAAATAGGGAGGTTTGAAAAATCCCTTAATTTCCTTGCAACAACGGCTGCAGCAGCACCATTTGTTGGACTATTCGGCACAGTCTGGGGGATAATAGATGCTTTTGAGTCAATAAGCGTGCACCAGAGTGCTTCACTGGTTGCCGTTGCTCCCGGCATTGCGGAAGCACTTATCACAACTGCAGCAGGGTTGATAGTTGCAATTCCTGCATTATGGGGATACAACCACTTTGTTAATCAAATAAAAGACATATCCGCTGAAATTGAAGACTTTACCCTTGAATTTTTAGGGATAGTGGAAAGGAATTTTTCATAAATGAAGGCAACTCCAGACAGCAACAGAGGAAGACAACTTGCAGAGATAAATGTAACACCCCTGGTTGATGTTGTTCTTGTACTCCTCATAATCTTTATGGTTGCAGCACCAATGATGAAAAGCGGAATAGACATAAACCTACCAAAAACCACGACAGGAAAACCCCTTGAAGAAAACAAGGTTGTCATTACCCTAACAAAAAATGGGGAGATCTTCATAAACAACAAACAGATCCATCGGGGGATATTTGAAGAAAAAATAAAAAAGATGGCGAAAATGGTAAACGGAGTTTACCTTCAGGCGGACAGCGAGGTTTCTTACGGGAAAGTTATAAGGATAATCTCAGCGCTTAAAAAAAACGGAATAGAAAATGTCTCTCTGGTGGTAAACCCTGTAGAAGAAAAAAATGGCAAAGTTAGCAATTAATATTCTAATTGACAACAGAAAGAAAATTGACAGGGACAAAAAGGCATATTCAATAATTTCCCTTTTAATACACATTCTTTTAATTGTATCTCTTTTCTTTTATGCCTCGTACTCAAGGTACAAAAGAACAAAAAAACCTTATGTTTACAGGGTTGCCCTTGTTACCCTTCCATCCACATCCTCAGGTATAGGGAAGGAGCAAAAGGTAACTTTAAACTCCAGCAAGCATAAAAACATCACCCCCTCAAAACAAAAAAAGGCAACCAGCACAAAGAAAAAAGAAATAAAGGGAATAAACACAGGTACAAAAAAAGAAAAAAAGGAAAAAAACAAAAAAACCAACCCTGTCAGGGGAAAGAGAAAGGGTAAGAACACCAGTAACAATTCAAACACACAAAAGATCGGTTTTTCTTCACCTGCATCTTCAATAATGGATCTTGACACAACTGGTTTTGAATATTCATACTACCTTGCAATAATCAGGGACAGGATAGGGAACAACTGGGTTAGAACATACACAGGAACAGGAAAGGTCAAGGTGTACTTCAAGGTAATGAAAAACGGGGAGATAAGGGACGCCAGAGTTGAAATCTCAAGCGGAAACCCCGGGCTTGATAGACTCGCTATCGAGGCTGTCCTCAAATCAAATCCTCTTCCTCCCCTTCCTGAAAACTTTAAAGAAAACTATATTGGCATTCATATCTGGTTTAACTACGAGGAGTAAAATATGAAAAAGATAACCTTTGCATCAATCTTTTTGATTCTCTACTTTCTACCTGCACTCTGTCAACAGGAATTTGAAATAAACCTCTCTGCAAAAGGGTACTCTCTAATCAATATTGCAGTTGACAGATTTAAAGGCAACTACCCTCAAAAAGAAAAATTAAGAAAACTTCTGATAAAGGACCTGAAATTATCGGGGGTATTCTCACCTGTAAGCGACAAGGCAATTGACCTTGTAAGTGAAGAAAAACAAGACAGGTGCAAAAAGTTTCTCCTTATTGAAGCAAAAATCCTCGTTGAAGTAACAATAAAAATAAACAACGAAAAACTTGAACTCAGCGGTAAAGTCACAGACCTTGAAGCGTGCAAAGAGATATTTAAAAGAAAGTACAAAGGAGAGCAGGAATCTTACAGGGAAATCGTCCACAGTTTTGCTGACGACATAGTTTATGCTTTTACAGGCACAAGAGGTATATCAACAACAAAGATAGCCTTTGTTTCCAATAGAACAGGCAACAGAGAAATATTTATAATGGATTACAACGGAGAAAACATAAAACAATTAACGAGGTTGAAGTCAACAACCCTTTTCCCGGCAATATCTCCTGACAGAAGCATAATCGCATTTACATCTTACAGAGACAAAAACCCGGATCTGTTTCTTTACTTTTTAAACGGGAAAATAAAAAGGATCTACCATGCAGATGGAATAGGCTCAGCCCCAGACTTCTCACCTGACGGCAAACTGCTTGTTTTTTCTGCATCCAAAAACGGAAACACAGATATATTCCTGTACCACATTGATACCGGAGAAATGGACAGACTTACATCAAGTACTGCGATAGATACCTCCCCAAGGTTTTCTCCGGGAGGCAAAGCAATTGTGTTCACCTCTGACAGGTACGGGTACCCCCAGATATACACAATGACGGTTGAAGGACTTAACATAACGAGGCTGGGCACAATAGGAACCTACAATGACCAACCATGCTGGTCTCCCGACGGGAAATACATTGCTTACTCGTCAATGCAAAACAACAGATTTGAAATCTTTTTATACGAAATAACAACAGGGAGAAACATTCAATTAACATACAATATGGGCTCTTGTGAAAATCCTGTCTTTTCCCCGGATTCAAGAAGGATAGCGTTTCAATCAAACAGAAACGGCAAATACCAGATTTACTCAATAAATATAAATGGGACAAACCTTGTACAATTGACATTTAAAGGCAACAATACCTGTCCATATTGGGTTAAATAAATTCTACAATAGGACTGTTTTGACTATTTAAATGTGATATTTTTCTTTTTTACCCTTTTGTTTTAAATAAAAATTTGATATTTTTAAAAAGGATCAAGTTAAAAAATCAGAGAGGTGAACCATGTATCTGATTAAAGACATTGAAGAGATAGCACCAAAAATAAAAAAAATGGTACTTAAAGCCCCTTTGCTTGCAAAGAAGCACAGGGCAGGGCAATTCGTGATGGTAATTAACACAGAAAAAGGTGAAAGGATCCCCCTTACAATTGCCGATAAAAACCCGGAAAAAGGAGAAATAACCCTTATCTTTCAGGAAATTGGAAAATCGACAATGGAAATGGGATTAAGAACAAAAGGGGAACATGTATACGATGTTGTGGGACCACTCGGGAAGCCCACCCACATTGAGAAATACGGAACTGTTGTCTGCATCGGGGGAGGAGTTGGCACCGCCCCCCTTTACCCAATTGCCAAAAAGATGAAAGAGGTGGGAAACCACATCATTACAATCCTTGGAGCAAGAAACAAAGACCTGTTTATACTTGAAAAAGAGATGAAGGCTTTAAGCGATGAATTCTACCAGACAACAGACGATGGAACAAAGGGAAGACACGGTCTTGTCACCGATGAACTAAAAAGGCTTATAGAGGAAGGAAGAGAAATTGATCTCGTTCTTGCTATCGGACCGGCAATAATGATGAAATTCGTATCCCTTCTTACAAAAGAACACAACATACCCACAATGGTAAGTTTAAACTCAATAATGGTTGATGGAACAGGAATGTGCGGAGCATGCAGAGTGTCTGTCGGGGGAATCACAAAATTTGTTTGCGTTGATGGCCCTGAATTTGATGGTCACAAGGTAAACTTTGACGAACTATTGAAGAGACAGGCAATGTACAAAGACATGGAAGAAATGGCATTAAAAAAGTTTTTAGAAGAGTTAAGAGAAAAAGAGCCATGCGGAGGACACCATGCCTGACAGGAAGTGGATACCACAACCCAAAAAACCAAGAACCCCAATCCCTGAACAAAAACCCGAAGAGAGAAGAAAAAACTTTAAAGAGGTTGCGCTGGGTTACACAGAAGAACTTGCAATTGAAGAAGCATACAGGTGTCTTCAATGCAAAAACCCTCTTTGCATTGAAGGATGTCCCGTTGGGATAGACATACCAGGATTTATAAGACATATTGGAGAGGGAAGATTTGAAGAGGCTTACTATACCCTTAAAAAATACAACTCACTTCCCGCTATATGCGGAAGGGTCTGCCCTCAGGAAGATCAGTGTGAAGAGAAGTGCATTATGGGTAAAAGATTTAAACCTGTTGCAATAGGAAGGCTTGAAAGATTTGCAGCCGACTGGTTTATTCAAAGCGGGAAAAAAGAAAGATATGAAATTGAGCCTCCCACAGGAAAAAAGGTTGCAATAATAGGGTCTGGCCCGGCAGGTTTAACCTGTGCAGGGGAACTCGCCAAAAAAGGTCATAAAATAGTGATATTTGAGGCCCTGCATAAACCGGGAGGTGTTCTGGTTTACGGTATCCCAGAATTCAGGCTTCCAAAGAAAATAGTGGAAGTTGAAGTTGAGAAACTTAAAGAGATGGGTGTTGAAATAAAAACCTCTGCAATTATCGGGAAGCTATACACAATTGACGAACTTCTAAAAGAAGAGAGTTTTGACGCAGTATTTATAGGGACAGGGGCAGGGCTTCCATACTTTATGGGTATAAAAGGCGAAAACCTCAATGGAGTGTACTCTGCCAATGAATTTCTAACAAGGGTAAACCTCATGAAAGCCTATATGTTCCCCGAGGCGGACACTCCGGTAAAGATAGGAGAAAGGGTTGCAGTTATAGGTGGGGGAAACACTGCCATGGATGCCATAAGAACAGCAATAAGGCTTGGAGCAAAAGAAGCGTACATTATTTACAGAAGAAGTGAAAAGGAATTGCCTGCAAGGGAAGAGGAAATTCACCACGCAAAAGAAGAAGGGGTTATCTTAAAACTTCTTACAAACCCTGTTGAAATAATTGGAGATAAAAACGGATGGGTAAAAGCATTAAAGTGTATAAAAATGAAGTTAGGAGAGCCAGATGACAGCGGGAGAAGAAGACCAATACCAATTGAAGGAAGCGAGTTTGAATTCCCGGTTGACACCGTTATTATGGCAATAGGTCAGGGTCCAAACCCACTTATTCAGGAAACCCAGCCTGACATTGAAGTGAAAAAATGGGGGATTATAAAGATCGACGAAGAGGGCAGAACAAGCAAAAAGGGTGTATTTGCTGGGGGGGACATCGTTACAGGTGGAGCAACGGTAATACTTGCAATGGGCCAGGGGAAAAGAGCTGCAGCATCAATCGACAGATACCTTAAAACCGGTGAATGGAAATAAAAAAAGGGGCAAAAGCCCCCTTCTTCTCCTACCTTCTCCTGTTCACCCTATGGGAGGAATGGGAGGAGTAGGTGCGAGGAGAAATCCTTATATAGCGATGACTGTTTCCTCGAAAATGTTGAGATGAGCCCACTTTTTTAAACCCTCTATTTGAATAGGTATTATGGGTATTAGATGAAGAGGAGTAAATGGGTCTTCTGTCCTTTACAACTGGAATTGTATGGTACCTCTCTCCACTTTCGCTCTGCCTGTAACTTATAGAAGGGGAGTGAACTTTATTTCCTGTGGCTCTACCTTCAGAATACCCTGCACCACCTCTACTTCTCCCACTTCTTATAACACGAGAAGACGAAGTATTGTGTGCAACATTTCCCCCAAACCTGTTACCTCTATTTCCCTCACTTCTAATAACATGGGAATAACCATTACCATTCCCTCTCTCCCTTCTATCAATAGTTCTCCTTCTTACTATAGTTCTGTTCCTTTCAATACCTTGTCTCTCACGGGGTACTATAACTTCCAAGTTACCCCTTCCTTCTCTTGAAACGCCTGTTCTTCCATTATTTCCTCGTACCCCCGAGTACAACTCTCTTCTATCTCTTACCCTACCAATATCCGTTCTTCTATCCCTTTCTCCTGCCCTGTTTCTCAATTCCACCAGCCTTCTTAAAACAATCTCCCTCGTCACAGGTTTTCTTACCGCCCTGACTATTGCTTCTCTCGGATTTTTTCTTAAAACAATAGGATCAGGTAAAATCGGCCTTTTTACGGTCACTATCCTTCTATTTGAAGGAATAGGTGAAACACTGTACCTTCCACCCCTGTAAAATCTTCTAATAGGAGCATAAACGATCCTTCTTCTTCCCCTTACATGGTATGCAACAACCCTTCCCCTGTAATAGTAACAGGGATACCAGCCTATATAATCATCCCAGTATGCCCAGGTCACCCATGCAGGAGAGTACCAAATATCAGGAACCCAGACCCAGCCAAAAGAAACCGAAAACCTCCAGTATCCATAATGGAAAGGAGCATAACCCCATGGGTAATAAGAAACCCAGGTCATCCCGAACGGAGACCATACCCATCTTCCATAAGAATAAGGTACCCAATCAACATCAACTATGTAAGGTCGCCAAACATAAACATCAAAATCATCGTCATAAACCCATGTCCCATAAGAATCCAGCTCATATACATAACTCCTTATCTCAACCGGCACATACCTTTCACTTACCACAACCTTTCTCCTGTAAGAATTTGCAGCCCACAGGTCGAAATCGTCTCTGTCAAAGGTGTTAAACACAAACTTTTGAATAGCACCGCTGGAGTTAACAATAGCCTCTTCACCTGACCTTACAATGGTTGCGCCATTACTTACATCCACTTCAATCTTACCACTAACAACCTTTACATCTGTCTCATAGGAATTCCTGTCAATTCTGTACTGACCATGTGAAAGAAGAAACATGGTCCCTTCTTCTGTGTCAATCCTGTATGTTCTGTCCCCAAACTGGTCGGTATCCTCAACATCAAAGTAAATTCTCCCACTCCATAATCTCACTATCATAGCAAAACTTTCCTTACTTCCATCTATTTCAAGAAACTCAATCTTGGTGTCCTCCCCAATCTTCAACAATGTTCCGTCTATAAATTGAACAACTGCTCTGCTATCTGGAGAGGTTTTCAAAACATCAAGGGGGTTTAAAGGAAGATTTGTTTCAGCCTTTTCCAGTTTATAGGAATCTCTGTAAACATTAACTGTACCCTCAACATGAGCAAGTCTTGCAAAAGATGCACCTATTCCGTACATCCTCGGGTCGTTTGAGGTATTATTTGCATATGTAATTGATGTGGTTATTAAAACCAATATTATGAAAATAACCCTTTTCATCTTAAACCCCCAGAAATAATTTCTCATAAAATTTAAATGCAAAAACAATGCCATTTTTTTGTTTTTTTTATTGACTTTATAGGCAAAACTATATATTATAGGTATGACTATAAAGGAGGTCCCATGGAAGACAAACTATCAAAAAGTCTGGAGGATTACATTGAGGCAATCCTGATAATAAAAAGACAGAAAGGAGAGGTCAGAGTAAAAGACCTCATGGATTTTTTCAATTACAAAGTTTCCTCTGTAAATCAGGCAATTAAACAATTAAAAGCAAAAAGTTTGGTACAACATGAAAGCTACGGGACTGTGAAATTGACCGAAGAGGGGAAATCAATTGCAAAAAGAATCTATAAAAAACACATTGCACTTGTGAACTTTCTGAAAAATATACTCGGGATTGAAGAAAACATTGCAGAACACGATGCCTGCTCGTTTGAACATTATATCCATGAAGAAACCTACAAAAAGTTTAAAAAATTAACAAAATTTTTTGAGAAAAACCCTGATTGCCTTAATTCACTGAAAGATTTTATAGGAGAAATAGGAGAAGGAGAATGAATGAGTTAATTCTTGTTGGACAGCCAAACAGCGGTAAAAGTACATTCTTCAATGCACTTTCAGGGTACAAGGCTTTAACCGGTAACTTTCCTGGAGCAACAGTCTCATACCAGGAAGGGGAATTAAACCTATTTGGGAGGATATACAAAATTGTTGACCTTCCCGGGACATACTCACTAATCCCCCAGGATAGGGCGGAATTAGAGGCCAAAAAATTTCTGGTGAAACATAAAGAAGCCAGAATTATTGATATTGTTGACTCCTCAGTGCTTGCAAGAAGCCTTGAATTGACAATAGAGTTAATTGAATTACAAAGACCCATGGTTGTGGCTCTTAACATGATTGATGTTGCAAAGAGAAAAGGATTGCAAATCGATCATCAAAAACTTTCCACGCTCCTTGATATTCCCTGTATCCCCACCTCTGCAAAAAGAGGGAAAGGGGCAATCGAAGTAATTAGAGCAAGCAACAAAAACAAAGTGCCTGAGAAATCTGTAACCTTAAAGTTTCAAAAGGATGTTGAAGAAGTAATTAAAAGTCTCGCAAAAAAAGTACCTGAAAATCTTGAGAAAAAACTATCCATCCCCGCAAGAACAATTGCAATAAGACTTATAGAAGAGGACAAATATTATCTTGATGCCATTCAGAGAGAATTTGATTTTCTATTAAATGAGGCAGAAAAAGCAAGAAAAATTCTCGAAAAAAAGCACGACAAAGATGCAAAGTTCGTAATAGCTGCAGAAAGGCATAACCTTGCTATGGAGATCTTTGAACAGGTTACAACTTTCACCGGAGTAAAACAAACGGAATCGTTAGGAGAAAAAATAGACGACATTGTTCTCCATCCCCTCTGGGGCTATATCATTCTCATTGCCGTTTTCTATGGGTTATTTTCAATAATATTTAACCTTGGAAGTCACTTTGAAAACATTATTGTTTCTCAATTTGATTCTTTAAGCAAACTCATAGAAAGCAGAGTCTCTGATAAAATTTTTTCTCTAATCCTGATTGGTCTCTCCCAGGGAGTGGGGGGGGCACTCGGGATAGCCCTGCCTTACATTATACCCTTCCTCATTGGCTTGGCAATACTTGAAGACACCGGGTACATGGCAAGAATCGCATTCCTTGCAGACTCAATTATGCACAAAATAGGTCTGCATGGAAAGGCTGTTGTTTCCTTTGTGTTAGGTTACGGCTGTTCAATCCCGGCTGTTATGGCTGCAAGGAACCTTGAAAACACAAGGGACAGAATAATTACAGCTGCTCTATCGGTTCTCATTCCATGTTCTGCAAGAACTGTTATAATATTTGGACTTGTTGGATTTTACATAGGGAAGTGGTACGCCATTTCGCTCTATATAGTTAATGTTTTAGTTATTGGTTTGATAGGAAGAATCTTAACCAGAATTGATAAAAAGGTCGTACCGGGTCTTGTGCTTGAGATCCCAGAATACCACCTGCCTGTTGTAAAAAATGTCCTTATCAAAACATGGATAAGAATAAAAGACTTCATAACAGTAGTTCTTCCACTTCTAATTGCGGGAAGCATAGTTATGGTTTTTTTAGAGCATTACTCAATAGACAGCATAATTAACTCAGGACTGAAACCATTAACAGTCTTTATTTTAGGACTTCCTGAAAAAGTTGGAACAACCCTGATATTCGGCATATTCAAAAAAGAGCTGAGCCTCATGATGCTTTTTCAGGCTTTTGGAACTGATAATCTATCAAAAGTAATGACCCATAGTCAAATGTTTGTGTATGCAGTTTTCACCCTCTTTTACATCCCCTGCATCTCAACAATACCCGTTTTATACAGGGAAACTGGCAAAAAGGTGACCTTTTATGTAATAACAGGGACCCTGCTCCTTGCAACCACTCTCTCAATTCTGGCAAGATTTGTTGGAATCATCTTATTTTAAATTTTAAAGGAGGAGTTATGAAGCTTATTGAAACATCAATGGATCAACAAGTAACAGTTAAAGGTTTTACAGGTGGTTCAAATCTCGTCTCCAAATTGTACAAACTCGGAATAAAGGAAGGGGTAAGTGTTAAAATAAAAAAGAAAAGCAATATATGCCCTATACTTCTTGAAATAAACGGAAGTACGGTGGCGATAGGAAGGGGTATGGCTGCCAAAATAATTGTTGAGGAAGAAAAAGAATGAAACACATCTTTGGTCCCGTTCCTTCAAGAAGATTCGGAAGGTCTCTTGGGATAGACCTTTTTCCTGAAAAAAAACAATGTACATTCAATTGCATTTACTGTGAGGTTGGAAACGGAAAACCTGTAAAGGATCTGGTAAACTTTGATTATCAATTGGTAATTGAAGAATTAAAAAGATGGTTGACGGAAAACCAGACCAATCCCCCTGACTTCATCACTTTTGCAGGAAGCGGAGAACCCACCCTTTACATTCAACTGGGGCAACTAATTGAAAAGATAAAAGAGATAACCGACATCCCGGTTGTTGTTCTGACAAATGGTTCGCTATTCTTTTTAAAAGAGGTAAGGAGAAATTGCAAAAGATGCGATTACCTTGTTCCATCCCTTGATGCAGGATGCAAAGAAACATTTTTAAAGATAAACAGGCCTCACAGAGAGTTTGCTGATTATGAGAGATATGTTCAGGGTTTAATTGAAATGAGAAATGAATTTAAGGGACATTATCTTCTTGAGGTTCTTCTTGTTGAAGGAATAAACACAGATGAAAAAGAGTTCTACCTTTTAAAAGAAAAGATAGATATGATTAAACCTGACAGAGTACAGATAAACACTGTATTCAGGCCACCAGCAGAAGGCTTCGCTCACAGCGTTGACGAAAAAACAATCCTGAAATTCAAAGAGATTATTGGAGAGAAAGCCGAACCTGTAAAATATTATTCAAAAAAAGGCAAGAGGATTGCCACTTTGAAAGGAACACTTCTTGAAGATGTTGTATTAAAGATAGTCGGCATAAGGCCATGCACTCTGAAAGAGCTCTCTTTAAGCCTTTCTATTGAAGAAAAAACCCTTGAAAAGGCAATAGAAAAACTGAAAGAAAAGGACAAAATTGAATTATTGAACTTTAAAGAGGAAACCCATATTAAAAAGAAATCCTAATCATTATCCCTGTACACCTTACAGGTATTGTCAACTCATGTTGGTTTACCGGAGAGAATTGAAACCACTTTCCAGAAAACAAACCAACCAACGGCTATAGTAAGGATACTTTCGATAAAATCCATTTAACCTCCTTAAAACAATTATACTTTAAAACAAAAAAATTTTTTTCTTTAATTCAATTGAGGTAAACTTTAAGTATGAAGAGATGTACGGCAATTGTCTTTTTCTGCATCCTGTCTTTTATTATGTATGGCGAAAACCTGTCTTTTACAGTTTTACACTCCCCTGAATTAACCTCAAAGTACTCAGGAATAATAATTATCCCCTCACAGTCCACACCCTATGAATTCACGGGATACATAGAAGAAAAAATAAGAGAGAAAGGGATCACAATAATAAACAGGGAAGGGTTTTCAGATTTTTTAAAAAGGAAGGGTATAGGAGTAAAAAGCATAAGTGAAATGGATTTAATAAAAATTTACAAAGCATACGGCAACATTTTCATACTATTTCTTAACCTGAAAAAACTTACTGTAAAGAAAAAAGAAGTACAGGCTCCATGCAAAGAGGGACAAATCGCATTTGACATACAGGTGTTTCATTCAAGAGATGGTATGGTTTTGAAAAACAAAAGCGTTGAATACAGGGTATCAATTTGTTCAAAAACCCCTCTTTTTCCTGAAACCAAAAAAGTTGTCAGGGTCCTGTTTGAAAACTCAGTTAAAGAAATATTAAAAGAGTTTCTGCCCTGGAAAGAAAAATGGATATTGAAAATAAACAAATGCACCTGCAACTGTCCAGATATCATTTCAAAAATTAAAAAAGGAAAACTGCGGCTTGTAAAGAGAGAGGTGGAAAAAAGCAAATGTATATCAAAAAACCCATACTTCAAAAACACCCTGCTTGGAATTATTGCATTGGTTAACGGAGAAAGAAACAAAGCAATTCAACGCCTTCAACTTGCATCAAAAGAAAAAAACAGTGATCAATTGAAAGGGATAATACAGAGAGTATCGTCCTCAGATTTTAGTACGGTAATAGCAATTTCTCTTGCAATAGAGAAAAACAGAATAGGCCCTCTCAAAAAACAGACGACTTCTTTAGGACAGTACAAAAACAGTGCAGACATACTTCTTGAAAAACTTGCAAACCTCGAAAATCTATACAAACAGGGAAAGATAACAAAAGAAAAATACATGGAAATGAAGTACAAACTAATAGAGCAATTTTAGGAGGTAAAATGGAGGTATATGGTATTTTTGGAAGAGATAGAATAGAACTGTTTGAAACAATGGGATCTGAACTCGCCTTTGTACACAGAATAGAAAAGGTGCACTTCCACCAAAAAAGCAATTATCAGGATATCCTTGTTGGAGAAAATAAACTGCACGGCAAAATGTTAATCCTTGACAATGTTTTCAATGTTTCAGAGTTAATGGAGGCATACTACCATGAGCCAATGGCACATATTCCAGTTGCTCTCACAAACAAAGAAAACATCAATGCCCTGATAATCGGTGGGGGAGATTTCGGTGTTGCATACCACATGTTAAAGCACAAAAACATTAAGAAATTGACCATGTGTGAAATAGACAGAATGGTAACCGATGTTTGCCTTAAACACTTTCCATGGGGACACAAATGTTTAAATGACCCAAGATTTAACCTTATTATAGAAAACGGGTTTAAATACCTTGACTCATTAGAACCTGAATCAATTGATATTATAAGCATTGACTCAACAGACCCCTTTGACAAAGCAGGAATTCTAATATCGGAAGAGTTTTACTCAAAATTAAAAAGGGTGCTTAAACAAAATGGGATAGTAATTCAACTTATATCTGACTTTCACATCTATGGAGAATGCTATTCCTATGTACTTCCAAGGATTCAAAAACACTTTAGAGGTGTCAAAGTTATTGCAGTCCCAGTGGCATTTTACATAACAGGCTACACGGGAATGGTACTCTTCTCAAAAGAGATTGAATCCTTAACCCCTCAAAATATCCCGGAGGGATTCGTTTCAAGGATTGAAGGGGTTAAAACATTAACCGAAGAAAATATAAAAGCGTTTATGGCGCTCCCCCCTGTTCTTAAAACCTATGTTAAAAAAATATTGAAAGAATAAAGAAGATGTACAGCACCCTCATTATCGGCACAGGGATAAGCGGATTAAGCCTTGCATATCTCCTCGCAAAAAAAGGACAAAGGGTTTGTTTAATAACAAAGGAAGAATCCGCAAAAAAATCAAACACCTTTTACGCACAGGGCGGAATAGTTTTCAAAGGGGAAAAAGATTCTCCATCACTTCTTCTTAAAGATATCCTGAAAGCAGGAGGAGAACTGGTAAACAAAAGCATTGCAAAGAAGATTTCAAAGATAGGGCCACATCTTGTTGAAGAATTTTTAATAAAAGAAATTGGTGTAAGGTTTAACAAAGAAAATGGGAAATTCTGCTTCACAAAAGAGGGAGCACACTCAGTTCAACGGATACTCTTCAGAAAAGACTACACAGGAAGAGAAATAGAAGAAAGGCTTTTAAACAGGGTAAAAGAAAACAAAAACATTGACATAAGAACAAACCTTATGACAATAGAATTTATAGTAAACACATATCACTCAAAAGACCCTCAAGAAAGGTACAAAGCAAAAGAGGTATTCGGCGTTTACGCTTTCAACATTAAAGAAAAAAAAGTGGAAAAAATCTTTGCTCACAATACAGTTATTGCTACAGGAGGGATAGGATACCTGTACAAACACACCACAAACCCTGACTGTGCCACTGGAGACGGAATTGCAATGGCCTTAAGGGCTGGGGCAGGCGTTTTAAATGCAGAGTTTATACAATTTCACCCAACAACACTTTACCTTCCACACTCAAATGAAAGATTTTTGATCTCTGAATCAGTAAGGGGTGAAGGAGGAATAATTGTTAACAAAAAGGGAGAGGACATAATAAAAAAACAGCACCCTCTTGGCTCACTTGCTCCAAGGGACATTGTATCCAGATCAATATTTGATTACCTCACAAAAACAAAAGAACCCTGTGTCTATCTTGACCTTTCAGAGGTAAAAAAAAGGTACTCTATAAAAGACAGATTCCCCCAGATATACGAAAAATGCCTGGAAAGGGGGATAGACATTGAGCATCAACCAGTTCCGATAATCCCTGCTGCCCACTATTTCTGCGGAGGCATAAAAACAAATCTTAATGGAGAAACAGAAATTAAAAGATTATACGCAATAGGGGAATGTGCCTGTACAGGATTACACGGTGCAAATAGACTTGCATCAACCTCACTGCTCGAAGGGTGCACAATGGCCTATCTTTGCTCCTTAAAACTGAACAATAGCGTCCAGAAAATCTCTCCAAAAAGATTAAAAAGCATCTCTGACTGGTATCAACCGGATGGTTCAAGCGCCGACCCGCTTCTAATTGAAGGGGACATTGAAAACCTGAGAAACCTGATGTGGAACTATGCAGGGATAATTCGTTCACGAAAAAGACTGAAAAGGTTAACCAAAGACCTTTCTTATCTATTTAACACTACAGAGGAGTTTTACAGGGAGAACAGACTCTCAAAAAGGCTGATTGAACTCAGAAACATGATAACTGTTTCGAGAGAAATTGCCATACAATCATTTAGAAATAAAAAAAGTATTGGTTGCCATTACATAACCGAATAAAGGGGGAAACCATGAAAGCACTGAGTTTAATCTCATTTTGTCTTCTTTCTTTAAGTTTAATTGCGGGCCAGAGTGTAAGAAAACCATTTGATGATGTTTCCTATGCCTGGAAAGAGATTCAGATTGAAAAACTCATTGAAACTGTAAACAAAATGGGGATAAAATACAATAGAGTTGATGGGAACATTACCGCAGCAATCTTTCCCCATGATGATCACCTTTACTCTGGATTTACTGTTAATGCACTCGTATCCCAGATTAAAAAGAAAAAACTTGCCATAATTTTCGGGGTAACCCATAAAACCCCTATAAAGATTGGAGGTAAGATAAGTGATGTTATCATTCTCGATAATTACGCCTATTGGTACTCTCCCTACCAAAACATCAAGGTATCATCATTAAGAGAATTTGTAAAAGAAAACCTCAAAGAAAAATACTATATTGTTAGTAATACATATCACTCCTACGAGCATTCAATAGAAGCCATCCTTCCTTTTCTTTCGTACTATAACAGAGGTATTGAAATAATGCCAGTAATGGTCACTCCAATGGACCTGAAAACCATGGATAAAATATCAAACGCACTTTCAAAAGTGATAACAAACTACCTCGAAAAAAACAGTATCTCTTTAAAAGATGTTGTGTTCCTGATATCTGCCGATGCAAACCACTATGGAGAGGATTTTAACAACACAACATTCGGAAAAGGTGAAGAGGGGCATAAAAGGGCAAGACAAAATGACCTTGAAATATTTAAAAACTATTTAAAAGGGGAAATAACCGTTAAAAAAGTCAGAAAGATTGTAAAAGACAGGGTATATGAAAAAGCATTGTGGTGTGGAAGGTACTCCATCCCATTTGGGCTTTTAACCACAGAAAAAATTATTGAAAAAACAACCAAAAAACATCTTTTTGGAGAATTCATTCACTACGATGATACCTATATAGACCCCATGGTCCCGTTAAAAGGGTATGGATTTGGAGTCTCTGCACCATTTTCATTAAAGCACTGGGTTGGACACATGGCTGTTGGATTCGTGGTAAAATAAAAAACCCCCGGAATTCCCGGGGGAAATCTTACTGTAACTCCCTTATTACAAAGTTTCCAGTACCATCGTCCTCCATCTTTAAAACCCTGGTAAATGTTTTGGTAACAAATACAAAATATTGTCTCTCTTCAGTTGCCTCATCAATATCCTGAATATTTCTGAAAAGAACAACACCCCCAACTGGAGAAACAGAACCTCCAACTCTTACAACATACACTCCCTCAGGTCTTACAACAATAATAGAATTATCGTCCAGAACAGGGACAGAGTTAAAGTCGCTACCGTACAGATTGCTTAAATCAACGCTTGTTCCCCCAGATTGTGTTGAGCTTTTAATCAAAACATCGGGTGTAAAATAATAGTCACCACTATACTCGGGAGGTCTGCCAGGATCCACCTTATTGCCTGTAACAACAAAGTATGCAAGCATTCTGTCATTGCCATTAAAAACCATGTCTTCGTTCCTGTCCATAAACATCATCAATCTGATACCATTTGAAAAAGAAGTGTCTTTACGAACAACCACTGGCTTGTAATTGGCCATAGCCTCCTTTGTGGCATCAGTAAGCATGGCTTTAAAATCAAATGCTGCCTTTTTAGTTCTCGAATCCCTCATTGAAGTTCCCATGGTAAGGGCAGCGGTGCCCATAATAATTACGAGCACCGCAATAACAACCAGCAATTCAATAAGGGAAAACCCTTTAGTTCTCTTTAATAAACTATCCATGATCCTGCTCCTACCTTTTTAGCGTCGGTACAATTCTGGGCAAAAGGTGAATATACAGGAATTGAAGATGAACCGGCAGAATCATCAAGAGGTAAAATTCTTAGTGGACCATCCGGCGTATTTATCCATACTGTACCACTAACACCTGTTTTAACAGGACTGCCGCTTCTTCCTTTCGAGACTCTTGACCCATAAGTATCCTGATTGTTCTCCCTTGTTCCAACAAAAAGATCTGTGACACCAAAAATATACAGATAAGAATTACCGAGACCACAGTAATCACCTGAGGAAGGATACTTATATGTTACGAAGACACTTACCGTTTCATAATTCGTTCCACCTGAGTTTTGGTCTTCATAGAAATAAGTGGTTATAAGCGGGTCAGCAAACATCGTTTCATTGCGTTGCAACTTAAAATAATAACCATCCTTACCACCCAGAGGTATGGTTGTATTAAAGTTTGAACTATCAATCTGAGAGGTAATGTCAATCAGATTTTTATGCCCATTGCAATCATTCTCAGGGTAAGCCTTGATGGTGTAAAGTACAGCATTTTTTGCAAATGTACCATTAAAAGCATCTTCACAACCGAACTCAGCAAGCGATACCCACTCATGATTACTTGAATCAACATAAACGGCAGGTAATGTCACAATAGAGTAATTGTGCCTGGTGTCAAACACCTCGCAAACATCATCGTTAAGAAGATCATATCTGAACAATTCACCATAGGTTGACCCAACATAAACACCTTTTATAAATCTTGCATCAACATCCAGAATACCTGCAGGAGAAGCAAACAGAAAATCTTTATTACTTCCTGTTAAAAGGTCCTTTTTATCCATCAACTCACCTGTGTCTATGTTAACAATGTAAAGGCTCTTACCCTTATCAGTATCCACACTGTAACCTGAAGTAAAAAATCCAACAGTTTTATAATCATCATCAAGTTTGGTAAGCCACATTGCAGGATAAGCCCAAGTTTCTCCCATATCGGAAAAATCGGCACTTGTTGAAGTATCCCACTTTACCTGAGGGTGCAATGGGTCTGTAACATCAAGGCAGAAGTAAGAATTGCCCCCACCACCAAGACCACAGACAAGAACAGTATTCCAGCTGTCATTATCAGGATTATCATCGTTCAAATGACCTATATCAACAATTTTGGGAGAAGAAGCAACCCCGTAAATGTGCATATTCCTTCCCAGGGCATCCTGAACGGTGACATCAACCTGACCGGATGGATTATTTTGTGGATCATAATTTGCCACCATATCCTTCAAACTATCAATAACACCCCATGGAATAATAGCCCATTCTTCTCTACCAGTGTAAGCATTGAAAGCATGAAGCATACCATCGTTGGCACCTATCACCACAACAGGTGTTCTCGTATTTCTTTCCACAATCTTAAATTTCATATAGCTATCTCTCCAATCCTCAAAACCCATGTTCGGTTCATAGATAGTTGCAGGAGAAGAGTAAGTTATATCAGCAAGCATTCTTGCCTGTACGAATTCAATGAATTTTTTAGCCTTTTCCTCAGCATTTGAATCACCGGCATAAACAATCGATGCAACCTGGTTGATTAAGGTTTGAGATGGAACCCATTTTCCTTCATTTGAATCATACACAAAGGATGTTAAATTTAACATGGTAAAATTCGGATATTGACCAGCAGGATAAATCAATTTTATATTTCTCCATGGGATGGTATCAGAATCAGATGTTTGAACTGTCGTCAAACCAAGAGCATCTCTGATCCCGGGGACATGACCATGGTTCCCCTCATATCCATTAAGCCTTTTGGAAAGTTCCTCTCTTGCACTCCAGATCTTTGGATAATCAGGCTTGTATGTTCCAGTATTGGGGTCGTAATCCTGGGGGAAATAATAGATCTTATGATCCGTTGCACTTCTGTACATTGGCATGTAAGCAACAAGATCCCCTTCCCAGGAGGGATAGAATATCTTTGTGGTAAACATGATATTCGCTTCAATTGCAGGATAGGTTCCATCAAAAACATGACCCGATGGTGTGGTAAATTGATTTGCCTTGAAAATTGAGCCAGAAGGTGCCTTTTCAGGTGAGATCGTTCCAAAGATAACATCCGAATTGATAACAACCTCCTGAGCCGATGCTGAATGAATTGCATCAGCAAAAGCCTGTTCAAGCTCATCAGCATTCTGGGGCATATATGCTTGAGCAGAGTGGTTTGTATAATCGCCATCATCTCCTGCATCAGCCCACGAATCAAGCCATTGTCTGTCCCGAGGCCTCAAAGAAAGACCAATAACATAGGTTTTTGTCCCCCTGTTGGTGGTTCCCACAGATATAACATGATCCTGATAGATCTCTTGAATAATATCCCTTATAGCATTGTTATCACAACCAAGAGGATCAGCCCAACACTGTCCATCAGTCAAAAAGATAACAGCATAATTTCTGCAGGATTGAAAGCTATCCTCACCGTACATAGAGTTAAGGTATTGTCTTATGTTAACAAAACAAGAACGAATAGGAGTGAAACCACTTGCAAAGATCTCTTTTCTTAATCCACCATTAAAATATTCGTCTTCATCTGTGATCTTCATATCAACCCACGCCAGCACATCATCTCTGTTTGACTGAGTGTCTATTTCATCAGATGGCCATGACTCCCATATAGAAAGACCGGCAGGGTTTATTACACCCCATCTATTTGAATAACGCCTTAACCCGTCACCATCCCATACCGTAGAATATCTGCTTCCAGCTCTATAAGTTCCCAGTGCAAATCTGACATTGGGATTATTGGTAAAAATCCTCTGCAAAACGGTTTTCAGAGCGGTTACTTTATTCACTATAGGATTAAAGGTAAGCCCGAATCTATCATAATAAATTCTGTTTCCCGTATAATTTGTTTTTAAGTAAAGTTTCCATGTTCCAGATTTATCCATTTTGTGAAAATCAGGGAAAGCATATTGTACCCTTAATCTATAGTACCATCTTCTGTGTATTCTTCTCACTTCAACATCATTGTCATCACCACTACTATACCTGTAAGCAAACCACTGATCAGTTGGAGTTATCTCTGCGGTAACACCATTGTGCTCTAATCTAATTGTAATCTGGGCAAGTGTTCTATCATTATAAACATTATACCTTACCCATATATCAACAGCAATTCCCACATAGTTAATTTCCCCATTTTCAGGGACATCTATTTGCCCCATTAAAGTCATATTTGTTCTAACTCTTCTTCTGTGCACGGGGGTTCTATAATCAAACCTTGAATAATGTGGTACATAATAAGCCTTATCATTAGTATTCTGATATGGCAGATTATAGTGGTAATAATCTCCTGTTGTTGGAGACCCCAAAAACCTTGCGTATCTGTGATCACGAATATAAACATTCCTTGTATCCCATGCCATTGAACCTGAATTATCCACAACCACCAGAATATTTGGCGGAACAGTCTTATTTATCGGCTCTAACGGGTCAAACACCTTTCTTGTACAGGCAGCATAACCTGAATAAGAATAGGTGACGAAAATCAATAAAAATACCAGAAAATTAAACACCCTTTTCATACCTTCCCCCTTTATTGTTGAATATAATTTGGTTGCAAACAAAACCTTCTCGTCAGGTTAACATTAGCAGCAGAACCACCCTTTTGAGTTCCGGTTGCCTCCTGAATTGCACAAATCCTCACAGTTATCAACCTCGTTCCAAGTATTCTATTACCCTGCCTGATAATTCCCCTTGCCTGAACAAAGAAATTTCTGTCCCTGTCCATTCTCATATTCGCAAGAACAGTGCCATTGTCAGGGTCTCCATCCTCATCCTCCAATTGATTTCTGAACATATCGCCATCTTCATTTATAAAAATGTCATTATCAAGAACCCTTATGTAATACTCTCCTATAAGATCATCATTGGGATTAGAAGGATCTCCCTGATCAACAACAAAAGAACCTGTTAATTCAGGAAAGTGTGAATAATATGTGGAATAAAGATTTCCAAAAGTACCCTGACCGTTTAAAATTGCATCAAAATCTGCAAACCTGGGATCAGGCAATGTATTCAAATTGGAAGGATTGTAAAAAAGGTAAGTAATTAAGTCATTGTAAGTGGTTAACCTGGTCCTCACAATATTCTCAAGGCCTGATTCAGCCACATTAAATGCCTGCTCGTTTTTTTCAAAACTGGTTGAGATCCTGACGCTTGATTTTGACAGAGTGAGAAGGGTTAAACCAAGAACGGTTAAAAGCATCAAGATAATTATTGTTGCGGTTAGTGTTGCCGCCCCCTTTTTATCTTTAATCATAAAAGCCCCCTTTAATTGCATGTGAAAACATTTCTAAGTTCACAGGCAAAAGAATAAACTCTTGGTACGCCAGGCTCTCCACCGTGAACCTGAGCATAATCATTTATAACGTTATCCCAGTTCACTTCCTGGCTCCAGAGACCACCTGAATTCTGGTCTAATTCAGAAATCTTATCCCAGATGGTCATTGAAACACCCTTTTCCACTTTACCTGTTGCAGTAACTATAAACACCTTGACTGCCTTTATATCATAAAAACTCGGAACATCATTAACATTGTAAGTCCATGCATCAACCACATTATCCCCGTCGCTATCGTATCCAACGGAGACCTGGAGAGACAGAACATTTGTCATCAAAGGAATATTTGTGGTAGGGTTTTTCACCCTTAAAACATTGTTTCTGTCCACATAGATCATATTATAATCTCCAAGGTAAACAGCACTGGTAGGGTTAAATGGCAAACCCTGATTTGAATTACCACCCCAGCCCGGATTAAAAACCACCTTTGTCTGGGTTCCTCCATGTGTTCCTGCCACCACATTGGTTATTTTAACGACTTCATAAGTCTGGTTGGCACTATCAAAAAACAGCAGTAATTTACCTATGTAAACATCAGAATGCCCTTGATTAACCCCTTCACTTAAAATATTGGGCTCTTTCAAAAAAGCAACCTGAGAATTATGATGATAGGCAACAACTTTTATCTCTGTGGGGACATTAGAAGAGTAAAACGCAAGAACATCTGAAGAGGTAAGCCTGTCGGTTGGCCACATCGTGAGTGAACCAACCCCATTTCCGGAAGAGCCCTGATCTCCATCGTACCACATAACAGATGGAACAGGTATCTTTGTTGTAACCCCGTAACCGAGATTTCTTAACTTTTTGGACAAAAATCTTAAAGCCATCTGGGTATTTAACTGTACATCGTTAATACTCATCTCAGTTTTGGTAAGCCTCAACTGCGAGCTAAAAATGGCATAAGACATTCCAAGAACAATCATACTGACAATAATGCCAACCATCAATTCAACAAGAGTAAAACCTTTTTTATTAGAAAATAAGCGCGCTTTGTATAACATTTTTCATCTCCCCCCTTTCCTTCCAGGTAACTTTTACCCTTACGAGAACACCATTGCCCGAAGAGTTCGCTGATATCTTTCTGGTAAAAACAATCCCCGTTGAAGAAGTATCGCTCTGCAATTGATTCCCCATTTCGTCAAAGTATGTCTCTTCTCCATTTTTGCTCAGTATCCATGATTGATCATGGTTTCTTGCCTGTTCAATAACCTCTTCTGCAATGGTTGTTGCAGCAAACCTTCCGTTGGATGAACTAACAAGGTACACTGAGGTATAAGACATACCTGCGATTGCAAGCATACCAAAAGCAAAAATGGCTGCTGCAATCATTAACTCAATCATTGAAAAACCTCTGTTACCCTTCATTAACCCTCCTTAAAATTTACTATTTCACACATATTTTTAATTGCAATTTTTGTGCCTGAAAAAAAATGGTTTTTAAAAGGATTTTGGGTAAAAATTACATAAAAATCTTCAAAAAATTAGAATGTGTCAATATCTTTTTATCTCAAAACTTTCGTAATAAACCGGCTCTTTTTCAACCACTTCAAGGCCATCCACCCTGGCATAAGGAGGACCCTTCTTAAGATAATCAAGGAACAGACTCAAAATCTTTTCATCGCCCTCACAATCAACGAGAACACTCCCGTCAGGGAGATTGACAACATAGCCTTTAACACCTAAAAGCATGGCTTTTTTATATGCAAAATACCTGAATCCAACCCCCTGAACCAGTCCCCTGATTTTGACTAAAAGCCTTTTCATATTTATTACCTGAAGAAATGAGTGTAAAGAAAAAACAGAACAACAACAAATAAGGCAATTAAAATACTCACAACGACAAAGTGTCTCTCTATAAATTTTATTGCACTTTCCCCGAACCTTGCAACAAGAAATGCCTCAAGATAAAACCTGATGCCCCTTCCAAAAACAGAGGCCACAACAAATCCCAGCACATTCACTTTAAACAACCCTGCTGCAATTGTAAAAACCTTGTAAGGGAGAGGGGTAAGCCCTGCAACAAAAACCACAAGGAAATCATAGTTTGAGTAAAGGGTTTTAACATACTCAAATTTATCCCAGAGGTGATAAAACCCTATTATCGGTTTTGCCACCTGCTCAAACAAAAACATACCTATCCCATAGCCAAAAACCCCTCCAAGCACTGAAAAAACAGTTGTATAAAAAGCAAACTTTTTCCATTTATCAGGGTCAAACAGGCTCATAGGGGTTAACAAACTATCGGGGGGAATTATAAAAAAAGAACTCTCTGCAAATGAAGTAAGGCATAAAAATATTAGAGCATACTCTGAATCAGCCGCCTTCCTAATTCTTTCCTTCCACTTTTTAATCATTTTATCTCCTCAATAGCAAGTATTTTATCCAAATAAAACTAAAAACAAAAGGGCAAATATTGAATGGCTGCTCATTCAATGGTATATTTAAAAGGAATGATTAACTTAAAAAAAAGATCAGAGATTATAAAAAAATTCAAAGCAGAAGGGGGACAAATTGCTGCAATTGCCCCTTACCATTACCCAAAGGCACTTTTCAGGGCATTCAACATACTCCCTGTTGAACTGTGGGGGCCCCCAAAACTGAACACACTTGAAAGCAAATCCCATATTCAAACCTATATATGCTCGGTTGTTCACTCTATTTTAACCTTTCACCTTAAAGGCAATTTAAGTGTCTGCGACTACATCCTCATCCCACACACATGCGACTCTCTGCAGGGGCTTGGAAGCATATTCCTTGATTTCATAAAACCAGAACAGAAAGCATTTACCCTTTACATCCCCCGTGGAAGAAGGCAGGTTGACATAGATTTTCTCTCAAAAGAGATTGAAAAAATTTACAATGAATTACAAAAAGCAACAGGGACTACCCCTGATAAAAATGAACTTAACCATCACATTGAAACTGAAGAACAAGCAGTATCCATGGTAAAAAAACTCATAAAAAACAGGGCTTACCTTAATACTGACGATTACACTTTTTATAAAACAATAAGGTCAAAGGAGTACCTTCCGGCAGAGGATTTCATCGAAATAGCAGAAGAGTTTTACAAAACTTACAAAATTGACACTCCATTAAACAAAAAGCCTGTAATACTCTCGGGGCTTTTACCTGAGCCAATGGAGATCTTAAATGTAATTAACGAAAAAGACGGGCTTGTTGCTGGAGACGATTTTGCAACAACAGGGAGAAGGCTTTATCCGAAATCCGAAGGCCAGAATCCCTTTGTAAGAATGGCAAAATCAATTGTGCACTCTCCCCCTGATTCATCAAGGGGAGACAGCGTTGAGGCAAGACTGAATCACCTTATTCACATTACAGAAAAAACAGGTGCAAAGGGGGTTATCTTCTTTATAGTAAAATTCTGCGAAATGGAGTACTTCTACCTTCCCCACCTTAGAAAGGGATTGAGTGAAAAGGGAATTAAATCAATAGTCATTGACACGGATATAAACGATGAACTATCCCAGCAGACAATAACAAGGATTGAAGTGTTTATGGAGACATTGAAATGAATGTTCTAAAAAAGCTGAAGTATGCTTTAATGACAAACCTTATAGGAAAACCGTATTTAAGGATTGAAAGAAAAAAAAGCGAAAAAAAGATTGCAAAACTATTCAATCCAGACTCCCCTTTAAATCCCCCTTTAAAGATAACAGCATACACAAAGGAATTTGTCTCCTCACACTATTTCAAAGGAAGGTACATTGAAGGGGTAAAGCCTGTTGCATGGGTAACATCGGGAGCACCAATTGAGATCTTAAAGGCTCTTGGATTCTTCCTCATATACCCTGAAAACCACGCTGCACTTTGCGGGGCAAGAAAGGTTCAGATGGATTTAATAAAAACCGCAGAAAAAGAGGGATTATCAAACAATGTTTGCTCCTATGTTAGAACAGACATAGGCTCTCTCCTTTCAGGGAGAACACCAGCCGGGAAATTGCCAAAACCGGATCTTTTGCTTGCATGCTCAAATATATGCCAGACAGTCCTTCACTGGTACAGAATGCTTGAAAAACACCTCAACATTCCCCTTGTAATTATAGACACCCCCTTTGTTTACAATGAAATAGAGCCCCATCAGGTTGAATATGTAAAAAAACAATTGCTTCATTCACTTCTTCCCGTTGCCGAAAAAATTGCAAAAAAATCATTAAAAGAAAAAGAACTCAAAAAAGTTATAAAATTCTCAAAAGATGCAACAGAGTTGTGGCTTGAAATCCTTAACCTATGCAAAGAAAAACCATCCCCCTTGACTGTTTTCGATCAGTTTGTATTTATGGCTCCAATTGTTGAAATGAGGGGGGACAGGGAAACAGTTGATTACTACAATGAAATGTACAAAGAGGTAAAATCAAAGGTTAATACGAGAAAGGGGGCTTTAAAAAGGGAAAGAAGAAGGTTGCTCTGGGACAACCTACCGATATGGTTCAAAATGAGGGAACTGGCTGTCAAAATGGCTGAAAGAGGCATCTCAATACCTATATCCACCTACACCTACGCATGGGGGGAGCTTGCCCCTTTAATGGACTTAAAAAAAGACGAGTTTGAGGTGATTGCAAAGGTTTACTTATCCCCGATTTTAAACAGGGGAACAGGGCACAAACTGAACACTATGGTAAAAATGGTAAAGGAGTTTAAACTTGACGGGGTAATTCTCCACTCAGACCGCTCCTGCAAGCCTTACTCAATGGGACAGATGGATCAAAGAAACAGGCTTATCGAAGAATTTAAAATACCGGCAATGCTTTTGGAGGCAGACCAGAATGATGAAAATGCGTATTCTGAAGAGCAAATAGCAATAAGGATAGAATCCTTTTTTGAAATGTTGGGAGTAAGTTATGGTTAAAGCAATGGGAATTGATGTTGGCTCAACAACAGTCAAGGTTGTTGTTATTGACAAAAACAAGAAAATTCTTTTCAAACACATTGAAAACACAAAGCCGAGGATAAAAGAGCAGGTGAAAGAGGTTATCGGAAAAGTAAAAGAGCGCTTCAAAGGAGAAGATATCCCCATAATATCCACAGGCTATGGGAGAAAACTTGTTGAAGAGGCAAAAAAGAGTATGACCGAAATAACCTGCCATGCAAAGGGGATATACTATGCACTGAACACAACAGGCACCCTGATTGACATAGGGGGACAGGACAGCAAGGTAATTGTGGTTGAAAAGTACGGAAGGGTGCTTGACTTTACAATGAACGACAAATGCTCTGCAGGAACAGGAAGGTTTCTTGAAAACACTGCTGCAAGAATGGACATTCCTGTTGAAAAGATAGGGGAAATTGCTTTAAAATCAGAAAAAGAGGTTAAAATATCCTCAACCTGCACTGTATTTGCGGAATCTGAGATAATATCCCTGCTTGCTTACGGGGAAGAGATTGGCTCAATACTGAAAGGACTTCACAGGGGACTAATTACAAGGATTGTTGGAATGATCAACTCTGTTGCCTTTACCCCCCCCTTAATGCTATCGGGGGGTGTTGCAAAAAACAGGGCAATAAAAGAAATGCTTGAAGAAGAAACAGGGTATTCAATAAAAATGCCAGAGCACCCTCAACTTATAGGGGCTTATGGTGCAGCAATTATATCCTTAGAGCAAAACATATAAAAGGATGCAAAATGAATATTGAGTTTCACTATTACTCAATATACATAATTGCAAAAAACGCAGGCTTTGACGAAAAATCAGCTTTTAAACTATCCTATTCCTCACAATTCACAGACGACAACACCTTTGTTTGCAGGGTAAAAACGGGAAAAGACAAATACTTTCAAAACTATATAAGCCAGACTATGGACATACTAAAACCCAAAAAAGAGTTAATGAGGATATACCCCTGCTTTCACTTCTTTCCCGGCGACTTTCAATCAGAATCAACAATGAGAAAAGACGGGAAACTCCACCTGCTTAACACCACCCCTGACAGCAAAAATGTGAGAATGCTTTTAAAAAAGGCCATTGACACAAAAAATCTATACAGAATCGGGATAGCCCTTCACACCTACGCAGACTCATTTGCACATCAAAACTTTGTAGGCTACTACGATTGCTTTAACGGAATGAAGGGAGTGGTTGAAAGGTTATTGCCAAACATAGGGCATGCAGATGCAAAAACAGACCCTGACATACCTGGCAAGATATGGAAAGACAAAAGGCTTGTATCAAAAAACGCCATTGTGCACAACACAGAGAGATTTCTCCTTGCTGCAAAAAAAATATTCGAATACCTCTGGGAAGTTCAAAACAAAAATATAAGTAACAAACTGAAAGCAAAAGCTCTTAAAAAAACAATTGAAACACTTAAAAAGTGCTATTACAAAGAGTTTAAACACGGAGACTACTACAAAAGAACAAGGTTAAAACTCTACAAACAGGAAGGGGAAATGCCAGCGTACAGAAAAGAGCAATGGTTAAACGAGGCTGTAAAAACAACGGGAATTGAAAACATTGAAATATCAACAACAATACCTGTTAAAAACTTCATCTGCCTTAATTTAAAAAACTTTTACTCTTCAAACTGGTACAACTTCCAGATTGCAGTTAAAGAGCATCAGGAAACGGCACTTGAAATACTTGAACCTGTACTTTCAAAAATGGAACTTCAACTATTTTAGGCTTCAAAAAAAAGCAAAAAACACTATAATCTTTTAAGGTGGAATTATGGAAGGAATCAAAGAGATTGTAAGCCTGGCATTAAAAGAAGACATAGGGCATGGAGACATAACAGGCGAAAGCATTTTCCCTTTAAACCACAGGTCAAATGCAGTGGTAAAAACAAAGGAAAACTGCATTGTATGCGGCAAACCTGTAATTGAAGAATTAAAAAAGATATTCAAAAATGTTGAATTCACAGTATTCAAAAAAGACGGGGAATACGCAAAAAAGGGAGAGATAATTTACTCTTTAAGCGGAAGCACAGTTGAAATACTAAAACTTGAAAGAACATTGCTCAACTTTGTTCAAAGGCTATCTGCAATTTCAACTGTAACACACAACTTTGTAAAACAACTTAAAGGAAGCAGAATAAAACTACTTGACACAAGGAAAACAACCCCGGGAATGAGAACACTTGAAAAGTATGCTGTAAAAAAAGGGGGCGGGCACAATCACAGATTCGGGCTATACGACGGAATTTTAATAAAGGAAAACCACATAAAGGCAGCAGGCTCAATAGAAAAGGCAGTTAAATTATGCAGGGAGAACACACATCACTTAATAAAAATTGAGGTTGAAGTTGAAAACCTTGAACAGCTGCAAGAGGCTATCAAAGCAGGTGCAGACGGGGTGCTCCTTGACAATATGAGCAATGATGAGATAGCAAAGGCATGTCAAATGAAAAAACAGCATTCATTCTTCATTGAGGTTTCAGGTGGAATAACCATTGAAAGGCTGAAAAGTTTAAAAATCCTTGATATAGACTTTATCTCAACAGGCTTCATCACCCACTCGGCAGGCATAATTGACATGACAATGCTTATTTAGATTATGAATTATGAATTTTGAATTAAAGATTTTGGATTGAGGAAGGCTTTTTATTTAATTTATAATTCAAAATTCAAAATTTAGAATTCAAAATTAATTTTGAACACCAATCACATAATACCCAAATCATTTTTTATTATTTTTTTAAATTTTTCTCTTGACATAAGAGAGAGAGAGAGAGAGATAATAGGTGGCGTAATTTCCGGTTGGCGTCAACCTCTTTTTGAAGTAAAATTTGAAGGAGGAAAGATATGAAAAAGATTATTATTATTTTGA
>Ga0256833_1000291_pt1 | contig 40169 bp, 33 predicted proteins | sample 356284metaG_FD_190535 | JGI IMG/M metagenome (GOLD analysis project Ga0256833, IMG submission 190535) | Hydrothermal vent microbial communities from Mid Atlantic Ridge, Atlantic Ocean - 356-284 | ecosystem: Environmental > Aquatic > Marine > Hydrothermal vents | place: Atlantic Ocean: Mid... | reverse complement strand
AACAAAAAAGGAAAGATTTGTTATCATTTCTTGCTGATAAGGATATCCTCATGATTGAAGATGATGCTTATGGTGATTTGTATTTTGACAATGAGATAAAAGGTATTGTAAGACCGATGAAATGCGATGATCCGGATGATGTTACAATTTGCTATACTGGTAGTTTCTCTAAAATTTTAGGACCGGGATTCAGATTAGGTTGGCTATTAGTAAATCAGGAAGTCTATGAGAAATGCGAATTGATAAAACAAGCTATGGATGCATGCTCTCCTAACTTCACTCAGGTTCTTGCCAATGAATTTTTGAACAATGGTACAATTTATCCTTATTTGGACAAACTACGAGATAATTATGGAAGAAGACGTGATATGATGAATGAAGCACTATTAAAGTATATGCCAAGTTATATCAAATGGAATATACCTCGTGGGGGATTTTATTTCTGGTTTGAAATGCCCCCCAAATTCAATGCTTCGGAAATAATGCCAATCGCAATAGAGAAAGGTGCTGTTTTTGTCTCCGGTAAGACTTTTGATCCTGCCGGAGTAAAGAACAATAACTTCAGATTGTCTTTTTCAAATATGGATATTGACCAAATAGAAGAAGGAGTGAAAATAATCGCTGAATCAATAATTGAATATCAAAGTACGTTAAATTAAAAAAATATTTATATTCGCACAAAAATATTAAAAATGCCAAATATATCAACAAAAGGGAAATTAATGCCCGAATCACCCATAAGAAAATTAGTCCCATTTGCTGAAGCAGCAAAATCCAGAGGAGTGCATGTCTATCATCTGAACATTGGACAACCGGATATATCAACTCCTCAAATAGCTTTGGATGCAATAAAAAATTATGATAAAAATGTTATCGCTTACTCGCATTCTGCAGGAAATTTGACCTATAGAAATAAGCTGGTGAAGTACTACAAAGATAATGACATCATCATCGAAGCTGATGATATAATAGTAACAACAGGTGCTTCTGAGGCTTTGCTGTTTACTATTCAATCAATCATGAATCCGGGAGAAGAGATTATCATTCCTGAACCATTCTATGCAAATTATCTGGGATTTGCTGTAAATGCTGGTGTTACCATCACTCCTATTCCATCATCAATAGAAAGTGGCTTCGCTTTACCTCATATTGAAGATTTTGAAAAAAAGATTACAAACAACACAAAAGCCATTATGGTCTGTAATCCAAATAACCCCACAGGGTATTTATATTCTAAAGAAGAATTGGAAATATTAAAAGAGTTAGCTTTGAAATATGATTTGTATCTAATTGCTGATGAAGTATACAGAGAGTTTGTATATGACGGCAAAAAACACTTTTCTATTATGAATCTTGAAGGTTTGGAGCAGAATACTATACTAATTGATTCCGTCTCCAAAAGATATAGCGCATGTGGTTTTAGAATAGGGATGATGATTTCAAAAAACAAAGAATTAATGTCTACTGCTCTAAAATTTGCTCAAGCAAGATTAAGCCCTCCATCTTATGGACAAATAGGCGGTGAAGCGGCTTTGGACACCCCTCAATCGTATTTTGATGAGGTGCTTTCAGAGTATTTAAGCAGACGGGATATTGTAGTCGAAAGCATAAATAACATAAGGGGCTCATATTGTCCTAACCCAGCAGGGGCTTTTTATGTTGTAGCAAAACTTCCAATAGATAATAGCGATAGATTTTGCAAATGGCTGTTAGAAGATTTTAATTTCAACAATAAAACCGTTATGATGGCTCCGGCAACAGGTTTTTATTCAACAAAAGGAAAAGGAGAGGATGAAGTCAGAATCAGCTACGTACTTAATGTTAATGACTTAAAAGAATCAATGAATGTATTAAAAGAAGCTCTGGAGGTTTATCCAGGAAGAAAATAATTAGTATCTAACTTTATCGACAGATACAATTTAATCGCAGGTTTTGAAACTAAAAGAATCTAGAAATTTATCCATATTCTTATTCAAGGAGTATTTCTTGGTGGAAAAAACTTGAAGAGAATAAAAATAAGAGTTTGATAAGATAAGTTTACCTTTCATTACTTTATCGCCTTTTTGCAGTTCTAGACGATATATAACAGTAGGGCAACCTTTGTCTGTCGTTGGATTTGAATATAATAGCTCAGCATTAAGATTGTCTTTTATATTATTCAGGGTATTTAATAGATAATCCTGTTTTGTCATTGCACTATCTCCAAAGAAAATAATCTCATCCAATTTGTAATAGTTCAGTAAATATAGTGAATTTTGAGTAGAATCGGGGGCTGAAGCTAAAAACACGGTATTGATCATTGTTTCACCTATATCAGTTCTAATTATTTTCTCCTTTGTAACAGGTTTTGCAGGGAAATAAGCGGTAAAAGCTGATTCTTTGTCAGCGTAACTAATCCAATTCAATGCTTGAGTAAACAACAAGGTATATATCAATAATAGTGATTTCATATAATTATTTTTCCTTTAGTAAGTCTTGTATAACTAATGGGAAGTATTTATATTCAAGTTCATGAACCTTAGTAGCGATTTGTTCAGGAGTATCGCTTTTAATTATTTTTACATTTGCTTGAAAAATGATATTTCCTTCATCATAATGCTCATTGACATAATGAATAGTAATCCCCGTTGATTTATCTCCTGATTCTTTAACACTCCGATGAACTTTCATGCCATACATTCCTTTACCTCCATAACGAGGTAATAGTGCAGGATGTATATTGATTATTTGATTTTTATACTTATTAATAAGAAAAGCAGGAATTAACCATAAAAATCCGGCCAAAACTATTAAATCAAGATTAAAATCAGCAAGTAATTCGAGAAATTTGATTCTATTATTAAATATATTTTTATCAATAATTAATAAGGGTATATCATAATTTTTTGCAATATCAATTACTCCTGCTAATGGATTGTTCGTAACAATAACTTTAACGCAAATTGAAGAATCTTTAAAATGATTTAGAATATTTTCTGCGTTAGTACCTTGCCCTGATGCAAATATAGCGATATTCATGGGTAATGCTATCTGATTATATCCTTGTACCTATCAATACCGGACGGATCAATTTTAGACAGAAGATTATAAACAGAATTACGTTGAGCATAACCTGCTCCTTTAAATATCTCAACCAATTCATCCCTTTTATCATTGACAAACAATTTCACAACTGCATTTTGAGGATACAAATCAGAAAGTCGTCCAACTTCTTTCAAAGCACTAATAATTACAGCTCTTCCTTTAGCCGGATCTTCGCTCATAATATCTAATCCCATTCGATGATATTCATAAAAAGATTGTCTGTAGTTACGAAATTTGGGATTTCTCATATAATCAACCATCCAATATCTATTATCTTTTTTGCCATTAATATGCCACGATTTAATATTTTGATTGGTCAAAGGAACATTATCAACGACTTCCCTTGCTTTATCAAAATATCTGTCACCTCCCATTGTTGCAAAAGAATCATAATCCAGACCAAGCATAAAATAACCATAAAATGAAAGTATTGCGGACAGATCATCAATAAAAACAGTAGTACTGATATCAATAGGTTGAAGTTCTTCATAAACAAATGAATATCCTTTATCAATCCAATTTAAAGTAACTGTTTTGTAATTACTATTGTAAACAGGTCGTAGGCATTGAATCGAAAAATCAGCTACAAATGATGTAGAGGAAGTTTCATTTGTAATATTTATCAATATATTTGCTTCAATCTTTTCGTAATCTTCATAGTCATCTACTGTCCATTTTGAATTGTTGAAAAACTCATTAATTGACTTTTCCATTAGCTTAAAAACCTTAGGATCAACTAATTTTAGCTTTGGAGTCTGAACTGTAACCTTTACTTTAAATTCTTGAGAAAAAATACGAGTTGAAAAAAATGATATTAATACAAAAATAAAAATTAATTTACGCATAGCTATTAATTTGTTTATAAACTTTGATAACTTAACATGAACTATTAAATTATAGAATAAGTTGTTGAAAATCCTTTCATAATATTAGCTCTAATTCATTCAAGATATCACTAGCAACTTTTTTCTTAGATTTTAACTCATAGTTAGAAATCTTATTGTCTTTTGAGCTTATTATTGTTACTTTATTGGTATCATACCCAAACCCAGCTCCTTTATCTTTTAGTGAATTTAAAACTATCATATCAAATTTCTTCTTAGCAAGCTTTTTTTTAGCATTTACCAATTCTGAATCAGTCTCAAGTGCGAAACCAATCATCACTTGACTATTTGTTTTTCTATCACCTACCTCTTTTGCAATATCAGTTGTTTTTTTTAACGTCAACTCCAAATTGCCATCTTTTTTCTTAATCTTTACATTTGATACTTCAGCAGGCGTATAATCCGCGACAGCTGCCGCCATTATAAATATATCTTGCTCTTGCATATTTGTAAAAACAGCCTGAGCCATATCTTCTGCACTTTGTACATTAATAATATTTAAACCTTCAGGAATATCAATTGTCACAGGACCTAAAACTAGAGTCACCTCAGCCCCCCTATTCTTACATTCTTCCGCCAAGGCAATACCCATTTTCCCTGTACTTCTATTTCCTATATACCTTACAGGATCTATCTTTTCATAAGTTGGTCCAGCAGTAATAAGAATTTTTTTTCCATCCAGTGATTGTTTCTTGTTAAATATATCAGTAATATAGTTAAAAATAAATTCAGGTTCGGCCATTCTCCCCTCTCCTACCAGCCCGGAAGCCAACTCTCCGTCTCCTACCGATATTACCTCTACATTTCTATTGATCAATTCTTTAATATTGTCCTGCGTAGAAGTATGATGCCACATATCCAAATCCATTGCCGGTGCTATAACAACATGACATCTTGCAGAAAGATACGTTGTTAACAAAAGATTATCAGCTATGCCACATTTCATTTTTGCAATGGTATTAGCTGTAGCAGGAGCAATTAAAAACAAATCAGCCCATAAGCCCAATTCAACATGACTGTACCAAGTTCCGTTTTCAAAAAACTCAAGCAGGACATCATTCTTTGATAATGTACTTAGAGTCAGAGGGGATATAAATTCTTTCGCACTCTGTGTCATTATAACCTTTATATTATAACCGTTTTTAACAAAGAATCTTACCAAATAAGCCGCTTTATATGCAGCTATACTACCAGTTATTCCCAAAAGAATATTCTTTTTCACTTCTGATTTTTATTTGAGATAACTAGTCGATTGTATTTCCCTCTTCATCCCTATATTCATATTCCAACTTATCCTCAAGATATTCATTCATAACAATCATAGCAGGACTTGGTAATTTTTCATAAAATTTGGTGATTTCTATTTGCTCTCTATTCTCTATTACCTCTTCTATAGATTCATGTGTCAAAGTAAAATCTTCTAATTTAGATTTTAGTTCTTCCTTCAAATCATAAGTTATGAACTTTGTCCTTTTAATAATTATTGCCAAAGCTTCATAAATACTATTTACACCCTCTTTTTCTATAAATTTATTAATATCCTTGGGTGTAATATTAGGGTCTTGTCCCTGAACTCTAGCTTTTATATCTTTTGTCATCTTTAAATTTTTTTAGTTCTAACAACGAATTTTTATATATTTTTCTAACTTTTTCAATTCTTTTGCTTTTGGGGAATTTTTTCACAAACGCTTTATATTTTTCAATAGTTGAAGTATATCTTTCTTCCTTTCGCTCGTAAATACTATTTTTTGCATAATTATATGCTGATTTTAGTATCAAGTATCTGACATCCTCTTCCCTATCTGTTTCAGGATAATCTTTCAACATATTCTCCAGAGACACGATTGCGGAAACATAACTTTTAATATTGAAATATAATTCACCAGCTTTGTAAGCTTTTTCCTCAAGCTTTTTTCTTAATTCATCAATATTTTTATTACACTCTTCGACCTTATCACTTTTAGGAAATGTATTAACAAAAAGTTGAAAGTCATCTATTGCTTTCAAAGTTTCTCCTTGATCTAATTGAGCGTCTGGTGACATTAAATACTCGGAATAAGCTGCCATATAAAGAGCCTCTTCTCTTTTGGGGCTGTTTATAAACGAGTTGGCATAACTCTTAAAATAATGTGCTGCTAAAATATAATCCTCCAATTGATAATAAGTATTTGCAAAATTAAAGAATAATTCTTCTGCTTGTTTCTTTCCTTTGTAATATGGGAGCACAATTTCATACAGGGTCTGTGCTTTTAGATAATCTCCGTCTTGGTAATATTTATTAGCACTAACAAATATTTTTTCAGGTTCATTACTAGTTCTTAATTTTTCAAAAGAAGATTTACATGAAGCAAATAAAATAATTATCAAGATTATTAAAGGTGAAATTACATTTTTAATTTTTAACATATTTTATATTTTATAGGCTTTTATATCTTTAACTTTCATTCAATGTGTTTTTATAACAATCTATAACGAAACAAAAGAATATTTGTTTAAACAATTATCTTAATAAATTAATAATACCTTGCCCCAAATACTCTTTATCCTTACAAATATACTTCACTTTATAGACATACTTACCTGGATTTATCTTTTCATTTTTATAATTCCCATCCCAACCTTCATTCTTGTCAATTGTTCTAAATACCCTTGTCCCCCATCTATTATAAACTTCAAAAGATTTAAGTTTATCGACAATAAAATTATTACTTATTTTTATAATATCATTAAGACCGTCTCCATTAGGTGTAAAACTATTCGGTAAAAGTAGTTTTTCACAATCCAATTTATCTTTATCCAAAATATGTATAAATATGGAATCTTTGCAAGTTTTTCCTTTCATCAAAAAATATATATAATATTTGGTCGATTTCTCTGGTGTAATCGTAGGATTAAGAATATTTGGATCAGACAAATCCTGTTTATCGCTCCAATTAAAGTTATCAGCACAAGTAGGCCCCATCTCAATATCTATTCCATCTCCCAAGAAAATAGTAGTGTCTTGATTCAATATCTTATCAGAAAGTATTCTTCTCTTTCTAAGCTCAAGTTCATTGAGAGCATAATTAAAAACTTTAAATTGATCAATCCTACCTTTAAACCTCTGAAAGCTACTATTTATATCATAAACACAGGAATTATTGGAAATAGATAAAATATTTCTATTAGAAAAAACATATTTGTCTCCTGAATTTTTGTTTTCGCTTACTTTACCATCTAAGTAAATAAAATATTTAAAACCATTTCTTACTACTGCAAAATGATGCCAGCATTGGCTGTCATCTAATGGTAGTCTGAGTTCAATATTTACAAATTCTGATCCTCTAGCCAAAAATCTAACCTCATTGATGCTTGGAAAATACTGTATCGAAAAACTAGAATCTCCTGAACATTCATTTTTAAATGAAACCAGATCAACTATATCAAATTTATTAAAGACCGAAAAATAAAATTCAAGTGTGAAGTCACTATTAAATAAAAAATTGACCTTATCGTCAAAGTTGATACCATCTTTGACACCATCAAACTCAAATGATTCCCCTTCTAATCCACATTCGCATTTCGCATCATCTATTAAAATCAATTTTGCTGCTAATGATCCATTATCAACAATATTGCAATCATCAAAATCTACATCAACTATTGGAGTCTGAGCATTCAAACTAATGTAGAGAAAACTTAAAAGAAGTAAATTTATTATTCTAAAAAACATAATGACTAATTCGTGAAAAATTTTATTCAACTTCTTTTACTGTCCAAAAAGTCCTGATAAACCTCCGGGCATTAAAGAGTTAAGTATATCCTGTGTTGATGCTTCTGCTATCTTATCAGCCTCCTTCATAGCTTTATTAATGGTCAAAACCAAAATATCTTCCAGCTCCGCATTGTCTTCAAATTGTTTATTGATCGTAATGTCCAAAATATCTTTTTTACCGTTTACTACAACCTCCAATTCACCGTGATCGCTTTTTTTTAATATTTCAGTTTCCTTAAGCTTGGCCTCAATCTTTTCCTGCTGTTCATTCACATTTCCTAATAGATCGTCAAACATATAATCAAGATTTATTATTTATACAAAATATAACTTATATAATACACAAAATATTATACCTCTTTCCAAACTTTTAGAAAAAGATTTGCAAAGATAGCATTCTTTTTATAAAAGATAGCTAAAAACTAGGTATTTTTAAATTATTTAAGGAGTCCTTTTACAATTACAAGTTTTAGACAAATACTATTTTAAAAAAGTTCGTAGTTATATAGTGTCTGTCTATAAAATCATTAAAATTTAAAAATAATCTTTTTGCGATATTTTCACCTTCCTCAACTCGCACCATACTCAATATTTTTTATCACATTATTTCAACTTACGAAACATATTAAAACTTATAATTAAACCTCAACTCAAATTTTACATCGTTGTATGAAATAGTTATATCCTTAATTTCGGCTTCATTAAAAAAACTTTTGTCCCATTTGTCATTAAAAGCCCAGTTAAATAGGACACCGGGAGCGATAGAAATCTTTTCTGTAACCGGAATGAGAAAACCTACACCAACACCTACTTTAAAGTAAATATTATTAAATGTTTGTACTAAATTATCTTTATCAATAGTTTTTTTCTCATAATTAAGTGAAGGAGCTATTATAAAAAATAAATGTTTTTCAAAAAATTTGTTTCTTATCGAAAAATCGGGACATCCACAATCACCTTCCATATTCAGCGGATAAATAATTATTGGCATTTCAAACATATACCTTTGGTAGCTTAATCCGAAGTTATCTTTTGGAGAAAATTGTAAATTTATACCGGGCAATAATTCAAATCCGGTACTCTCAATTTGATATCTATAAAAAAGTCCAAAGCCAAAATTATTTCGAAAAATATTTTCATCATACTCAAATTGCCTATTTAATCTTTCTTCTACGCTAGAATATGAAGCCAGAGAATAACTCGTTTTAAGTCCGATTTGAGAAAAACCAGTTTGAATCAAAAAAAAGATTATAATAAAAACTTGGCATACCAATAAAATACTATTTAACGATTTTTTCACTTTCATAACAATTCATTTTTGAAAATAAACGTAAATAAACAAAAAAAAGGATAAAACAACAGCCTTATCCTTTTATAAAGTTTAAATTCGGTATTCAGAAGACTAAATACTCTCTGTTTCCACCAATTTTGCTAATAAATCAGCATACTGAACAAATAATAAATCTTTTCCTTGATATTCAATTTCTGTTCCTGAGAACTTTTTGAAATAGACATAATCTCCAACTGAAATGCCTGGATTCTCTATATTCCCAATTGCAACGACTTTGCCGTATTGAGGTTTTTCTTTAGCTGTATCGGGGATTATAATCCCTCCTTGAGTTTTTTCTTCAACTTCAGCCATTTCCAATAATACATATTCTTGTAAAGGTTGTAATTCTTTCATTTTCTTAAAATTTTATAACTTTAATTAATTTAATCCTAATAATCTATTTATTTTCGGCTTATCAAAGCCTACTATCATTTGTCCTTCTATTTCTGTCTGTGGCACACCCATTTGTCCACTTTTTCTCTTCATTTCTTCAGCAATTGCAGGATTTGCAGCAACATCAATGTACCTATATTTAACGTTTTTTTCATTGAAATAATCTCTAATTCTCTTACACCATGAACAACTAGGGGTTCCATAGACCACTACCCTCTTTTGCTTTTTCCCTTCTTCCCCTCCTGAAACTTTTGAATAAATTCCATTAATTACAGATTTATAATAATCTTCTGTCATGCATCCTTTGATTACATTTTTCAATTCCTGTCCTTCAAATTGAAGAAGAGATGGAACAGAGGAAATATTAAATTGAGAATGTACATCTCTAGTTTCTGCAACATTCACCTTTAATAATGTAAATTCATTATTTAAAATTTGTCCCTCCAACCGACCTAAAGCACATTCACTAGACTCCGAGCCCTTTTTGTACAACAGCACAAATCCCTTATCACTTTTCTCCAATTCAGTTTGCAATTCAGCAAATGATTTAACACTCTTCAAACTCATTTTACATAAACTATTTTGTTCACCTATTATTATCAATTAATATACCAATTTAAATAATCAGACAATTTAATGTAAAAAATGTTCAATTGAAACACATTTTGTCACACCAATTCAAATTTCTTGAATCTCACAAGTTTTTAATGCCATTTTGGCGCAAACTGAAAAAAAATAAAATTTTTAACAATTAATGCAGCATTAAGCTATTAGAATGCATCAACTTATAAAAGATATTATATTTTCATATATTTGAAACAAAAATACTATACTATGAAGACACTTTTACGAATTTTACTGCTCTATTTCATTGCTTTTTCTATTAATTTGAGTTTTGCTAATTCTTTTAATCACTCCATACTTCCCGATGAAAAGAGCTCCAAAGCTAAAATTCCCTGGATTAAAAACACAGGGCAATTCCCTGCTGAAATTGAGTTTTCATCAAAAAGTTTTTTGGCTGATATATATATTGATAAGTATAGAGGCATCAATTATCTATTACCTGTTGATGGTAATGCTCCCCTTTTAGTCAAAGAATCGTTTATCTCCTCTGTTTTGCCTACTGAAAAAATAATTGGTGAAGGTAAAGCAAATACGAGTATAAATTATTTTAAAAACGGTGTTAATTTCACAAATATCCCTACATTCAATTCCCTACAGCTAGGAGAAATTTGGGATGGAATAGAAGTCAGGTTGGTTTCAACTAATAATAATTTCGAGAAGATATTTATATTAAAACCTGATGCTAATGTTGAAGATATAACCATAAAGATAACCGGCACAAAGGATTTATGCATAACTTCCACCGAGGAATTACAAATGGATTTGGATAATAGAGCGATAGCTTTCACTAGACCAATTGCTTGGCAGGATATCAATGGAAAAAGAAAAGATGTGGATGTTTTTTATCGTATTTATCAAGGCACTAAAGATTTGTTTTACGGATTTGAACTAGGCTCATACAATACTAATTACCCAGTAATTATAGATCCCTTGCTTTCTGCTACCTACCTTGGAGGAAATTTGCTTGATTATGCTAAAAAAATCAAAGTCGGGAATTCCGGTGGAGTATATGTAGCGGGTTCAACTGGGTCACTAGACTTTCCTGCTGTTCAACAGTCTTATGACCCCATTCACAATGGTGAAACAGATGTCTTTATTGCGCTTTTCAGCAATGATCTCAACGATCTCAAATCATGTACATTCATCGGGGGAAATTACGATGATTATCTATTCGACATGACAATTGACGACAATGACAATATATACATTACTGGCAAAACAGAATCTCCCGATTACCCTACCACAGTCAATGCATTTGATACGAGTTACAATAGTTCGGGAATTAAAAGCTATAGTGATATAATTATTTCTATGTTTAATTCACATCTTGACTCACTAATATATTCTACTTTTGTTGGAAACGATTTTGACGATTTTGCAACAGCAATAGATATCGATAACCAAGGCGATATATTAATTACAGGTTTTTCTGAAAATGGGATTTTACCGGTAGGAATACCCCAGTTTAATCCAATAACAAAAGATTTAATCTTTTTCAAAATGGACAATACTTTAAGCAATCTTCTCGCTTCAAATAGTATAAGCTCAGACAGTACAATAATTGCTTCTGATATTGCTCACGACAGTTATGATAATATTTTTATTACGGGAAACACAAACGGAAAAGACTTTCCGGCAACGACCGGTGCATTTGCAGATACTTTAACAGGAGAGGTTGATATTTTTGTTTTAAAACTAAATAATGATTTAAATAATATAATAGCAGCAACATACCTTGGTGGCAAATCAATTGACCTTTCTTCTGCTATTTTAATAGATAACTCTGACAATATTGTGCTCACCGGAGGGACATTATCAAAAAGATTCCCTACTTCTCAAAGTGCTTATGATACGATATACGCCAATAATAACATAAATCCATTACCGGATGCATTTGTTTGTATATTAGACAATAGTTTACATTCATTAAAATATTCTACTTTTATTGGCGGACATGGTGATGATGCCGGTAGCGATATATCCTTTGATACCCTAGGAAATATTTTCATTACAGGGACTACTAATTCTGTTGATTTTCCTGTTTTTTGCAATTCTTTTGACAATTCATATAATGGCGGGGAAGATTGTTTTGTAATAGGTTTAAATTCGGATTTGACCCGTTTAAAAGCTTCTACACTGTACGGAGGCAAACACAATGACCATGCCTATTCTCTATTTATTGATAAAAAAAACGATGTCTTTGTAACCGGATATACTGAATCATCCGATTTAATTTCCTTTACATCTTATGACAATAGTTTCAATGGCGGAGTTGGAGACGGTTTAGTTTTTAAAATATCTGCCAATTTGGATAAACCTTACCCGTGTTGTTCGCAGTTGATAGCACCTCAAAATAATTCAACCGGAATAAATAGAGATGTGAAATTAAACTGGACAAGTGCTAGAGGCGCTACAGGTTATTACCTATCTATTGGTACCAACATCGACTCTTTAGAAATATTAAATCATTTTGACAATGGAAATAGTTTGGAATATATTGTGACGGGTTTACCATGTGGAGAAACGATTTTGATCCATATTTATCCCTATAATAGTAATGGAATAAATAACAATTGTGAATTATTCAAATTTGATACCAGAGAACCTTTTACTGAAGAATCAGTCTTTGATATATGTGTGGGAGACAGTATAAATTGGAGAGATAGTATCTATTTTCAATCTGGAGTATTTAATGATGTCTATACTGACATATATGGATGTGATAGTACTTACTCAATGCAGTTAAACGTACATCAGCCATACTTCAAAGTAGATACCGCATCTATTTGTAGTAATGAGTCTTATACTTGGAATGGGAATATATACTATAAGCAAGGTCAATATACTATTGCTGATACGACAATATATGGATGCGATAGTACTAATCAATTAAATTTAATTGTAAATGAAATTTTTATTCAAAAAGACACTATCCGTATCTGTCAAGGAGAATATATTTTTTGGCAAGGACAAAATTATTCTTATCCTGGCAATTATATTAAAACTTACACCGATTCTAATGGCTGTGATAGTACTTATTATTTGAAATTAATAGTCAACCCATCATATTTAATTGAAGAGAACACTTCGATTTGCTTAGGAGATTCTTATTTTTGGCAAGGGAATATTTATTATACCTCAGGAATTTTTTACAGGTCTTATACAAGTATTTTCGGTTGTGATAGCACTTACAAACTTGATTTAAGCGTAAATCCCATCTACAATATTTCTATTACACCATCAATTTGTCAGGGTGATACGTTTTTCTTTCAAGGTACTGCATATACAGAAACAGGTGAATACATGGTAAATTTACAGACAATTGAAGGCTGTGATAGTACTATAAACATTTTTCTAAACGTCAATCTAAATTATTTTACTGAAGATACCATAACGATTTGTGAAGGAGATACAATTTACTTCGGAGATACCGCCTATTCCAAAGCAGGAGAATACACTATAAATAAGCAAACTATTAACGGATGCGATAGTATTACCCAACTTGTGCTTTTTGTGAATCCATCTATTTTATCCTACGACACATTGTCCATTTGCAATGGCGACACGATTTATTGGCAAGGTATTCAAATAACGGAAGCAGGAGATTATTCAAACACAGGATCGTCTGATTGTGACAGCATTGTCAATTTGAATGTATCTGTTCACCCCTATTATCAGTTTTATGATACAATCTCGATATGCAATGGAGACACGATACAATGGCAAGGTAAATTTTTACTAGTACCGGGCAATTATACTAGTGAATATCAGACTACAGAAGGCTGTGATAGTAGTTATTTTTTAACTCTCAAATTAGAACCTAGTTATTATATTGTCGAAGAAACTGAAATCTGTCAAAATGATTCAATAATTTGGCAGGATACTCTCATAAATACTCCGGGAATATACTTTGCAAATTACGAAACTATCAACGGTTGCGATAGCAATTATCAGTTAACTGTAATACAAACCTTAATAGATACTTCAGTAATTATTTCAGGAGATACTCTCTTTGCAGTATTTGATAGCAATGCTACGTATCAATGGCTTAATTGTCCTGATTTTGATATAATCAATAATGAGGATGATTATATATATGCACCATCTGTAAGTGGATCGTATGCGGTCAGAATAGTAAATGGAGGATGCATCGACACTTCAAATTGCCATACAGTTATGAGTTCGGGAACGTTTAATCTTGGTAAATCACAAATAGTATCAGTTTACCCGAACCCTATTTGTAAAGACCATTTATTTATTAATATTTCAAATTATACCGGATTGTTTTCAATTAAAATAAATAACTTACAAGGCAAAGAAGTAATATCTCATAGTAAATTCAAAGTCAATGAACCTATTTCTATCGATAAATTAAAAGCCGGAGTATATATCGTAACAATTGACTTTAATAAAATAATAAAACATATAAAAATCATAATACTAAGGTAGAATGTATCAATACAAATAGGAATAAAACAAAAAAGGGCTGTCTCCATTAGAAACAGCCCTTTTTCTAAATACTTAAATTATTTCACTTTAATAGAATTAACTTTTTTAGCACTTACTTTTCCTGTACTTTTTGCTTTTTTAGCATTTGGATCTTCTTTTCTATCAACAAGACCTTTTAATTTTAATACAACTTTTCCGCCATCTAAGTTACCTGTCACAGTAATTGACTTATTTTGAGGAGCTCCACCCGGGCGACCTCTTCTTTTTGTATCAAATTTAGCATGAATAACTCCACTTTCACCGGGAGCAATTGCATTCCTTGGCCAAGTCGGAACAGTACACCCGCAACTAGCTTTCACTTTCTTAAGTACTAATGGCTCTGATCCGGTATTAGTGAATTTATAATCATGCTCAACTATAGTTCCTTCCATCACTTTACCAAAATCATAAGTCATTTTCTTAAATTCTACTTTTGTTGTAGGACCAACAGGTTCTTCTTCCTGTTTTTTCAAAACATCTTTAGGATTTCTAGTAGCATTATTTACTTTATCCTTTGCACTTGTCAATTGGTCTCTAGCAGCATCTTTAACTTTCGAATCTTCTTTACATGATTGCATTACAAACATCGTTGCAAATAAAACCACTAATAATAAACTAACTCTTTTCATAACATTCATTTATTTAAATTATAAAATTATTTCTTAGGAATGTGCAAAAGTATTATAATTTTTAATTTAATAAAAAAAATATCAAAAAAAATAAACAATTAACATCATATTAACAACAATAAGCAATAATTTTACATATCTTTAGGTATAATTTAATTATATATTGTTTTTTTACCTTATATCAATACTATATTTATGGAATCATACAAGCTAAAAGAAGTTCAAGATTATATCAAGCAAGTAATAACTTTAAACTTTGAAGATAGCATTTGGATTGATGCTGAAATATCTCAAGTAAAAGAAGTAAGGGGACAGGTCTATCTTGAATTTATAGAGAAAAATGAAAACTCTCTTCAAATTACAGCAAAAGCTCAAGGTGTCATTTGGTATAAGACCCAATTGTTTGTCAAAAAAAAACTGGGAGATCTATACGATTCAATTCTACAGGACGGAAGGCAAATACGGTTCAAAGCAAAAATCGAATTTCATGAAATCTATGGGCTAAAACTTAATATTCAAGACATCGAACCTTCTTACACCATGGGCATGGTTGAAATTAATAGGCAGAAGACAATTGCCAAACTTAAAAAAGAAGGACTTCTATTCAAAAATAGAGAGCAAGAATTACCGCTTGTAATAAAAAATGTAGCAGTTATAAGCTCAGAAAGAGCAGCCGGATTACAAGATTTCTATGAACATTTGAATAACAATTCTTACGGATATAAATTTACTACAAAATTATTTGATTCAAGCATGCAAGGAAGCAATGTAGAAAGAGATATAGTAAAAAATCTTAATGCCATTAAAGAAAAAACATCATTATATGACTGTGTAGTTATAATTAGAGGAGGGGGCTCCAAAATGGATCTATCGTATTTTGACAATTATAATATATGTGCTAATGTAGCAAAATTCCCAATTCCAGTGTTGACGGGAATTGGGCATGATATTGACCAAAATGTAATTGAAATGGTAGCTCACTCACCCTTGAAAACCCCTACTGCAGTTGCTGATTTTTTAGTTGAAAACAACTTGGACTTTGAAATGAAGTTAAACATTGTTCATCTAAGTATTATTGAACAAATCAAAAATAGTATTGTATCTCAAAATAATACTTTAGAGTATCTTCATAATAATATTAAAACAAAAATAATATTGTCGATATCAAATGAATATAACAATGTCAAAAATAAACATACAACAATTCGAAATCAAATAAAGAATATTTTCATTAAAGAAAATAATAAACTGTCAGAGATAAAGAACTTAGTAAATTATTCGAATCCTAAGAGAATACTATCAAAAGGGTATTCATTGACTACTAAAAATGGAAAAATAATTACGAGTATTACAAATATAGATAAAGGAGATGTTATAAACACTGTACTTCACGATGGAGAATTTAAGAGTATAGTTAATTAGTGTCTGTCCACAAAGTCATTAAAATTTAAAAATTATCTTTTTGCGAGATTTCTACTTTATTCAAATTACTGATGCTAAGGCATCACTAATCCTCAGAAAGACAAAAATCTCATCAAAAATCTTTATTTTTCAAAAATTAAGCACTTTATAGACAGACACTCATTAGTGTCTGTCCACAAAGTCATTAAAATTTAAAAATTATCTTTTTGCGATTTTTTTACTTTTCTAAAATTTACCCGTTAGCAAAAAACTAATAACCTTTTGTTTTAAGTTGTTTGCCGGAAGATATCTTATGCTAATATCTGGTCGGTTGTATCTGGTAATTACAGGTTTTTCTCTACTAAAAACATCAAAAGAATATCGTCCATGATACATTCCGATACCACTCTCTCCTACTCCACCAAAAGGCAGACGATTATTGATAAATTGAACAACCGTATCATTTATAACAGCTCCACCAAATGAATATTTATCAATAAAATGGTTTCTGAATTTTTTATTATTTGAAAATATATAAAATGACAATGGATTGGGAAATTTTTCGATAATATTATCTATCTCTTCTCTGCTTTCAAAGGTCAATACCGGAAGTAGCGGGCCAAATATCTCTCCTAGCATCAATTCACTTTCGAGCCTAGGTTCATCAATAATAGTTGGTGAAATATATTTGTCATTTATGTCATTTTCACCACCATATAATATTTCTACATCATCTAACATTCCTTTCAACCTTATGAAATTAGCTTTATTGATAATCCTAGGATAATCTTTTGAAAGTTTCGGATCATCACCGTAAGCAAGAATAATCTCACTTTTAATTAGCTCTATTAATTCATATTTTATTTCCCTTTCGACAATCAAATAATCCGGAGCAATACAAGTTTGCCCACCATTTAAAAATTTGCCCCATACAATTCTCTTTGCAGCAACTCTCAAATTTGCAGTTTTGTCAACTATACACGGGCTTTTACCTCCTAGCTCCAACGTGACAGGAGTAAGATATTTAGCAGCTGACTGATAAACAATCCTACCTATCCTTACACTTCCGGTAAAAAAGATGTAATCCCATTTTTGTTTCAACAACTCTTGCGAGACATTGACACCTCCTTCAACAACAGCCACATAGTCATCTTCAAAAATCTTATTTATTATCTCATAAATCACATGAGAAGTGTTTGATGTCAATTCTGAAGGTTTCAATATAACTGTATTACCTGCTGCTACTGCTCCAATTAATGGTACGATTGCAAGGTTGAAAGGATAATTCCAAGGAGCTAGAATCAAAACAGTACCAAATGGTTCCTTGTGGATTTTTGCAGTGGAGGGGAAGTTGAGAATTGAGGGCAATACTCTTTTCGACCTTGACCATCTTTTTAAGTTTTTAATAGTTTTATTTAGTTCCGAAATAACAATACCAATTTCAGAAGATTTTGTTTCAAACTCCGACTTCCCAAAATCCAAATACAATGCGTTTATAATACTCTTCTCCCTCCTGAGTATTTCTTTCTTTAATAACTTTAAGACTGACAGTCTATATGCAACATTTTTAGTCACTTGAGAATTAAAAAAAACCTTTTGCTTTAGGACTAATTTTTTCATCCTGTTAATACTTTTTATTTTCTATTAAACTCATTGCTCTTTCACTCATAGCAGTAATTGTCAAAGCCGGATTTACACCGGGATTTGATGAAATGGCAGATCCATCACAAATATACATATTATCATATCCAAAAACTTTATGATTCTTATCAATCACACCACTTTTTTTATCAATTCCAATTACACAACCGCCCAAAATATGGGCTGTAGATGGCGTACCGGCAAGCGTTTCCAACACAAAAGTTAAAGGTTTACCTTTAACCAATTTTGCATATTCTGATGCCAACCTATGTGCTTCAGTTAAAAATGCACTAGGGGCTTTTCCTTTTTGAATAGATGTTTTGAGAGCAATCTTCCCTCTACTCATAGATAATTTGCCTTCAAGATTTTGCATATATAATAGCACAGTAGTTTGTTTTGCAAAATCCCTAACTGTATATATTTTCATCCAATTAATCGGTTCAGCCGCTAGTTTTAATATTAATTTTATAAGCCTTTTGATTAATTTAGGCTCAGATACCATTGGCAACACTCCGATTCTCCAAGCACCTGATCCTGATCCATATCTTACAGGCTCTATATGACTATTTGCACTAGGGTGTAATATAGAACCAATAGCTACTCCTTTACTCATATCTATTGACTTGTCGGGAGTAGTAACAAAAATCAAAGATTCATTATTGCTTCTCACATCTTTTCCCACCATTTCACTAAGATTGGGTAAACTCTTCCTTTTTAATTTTAATAACAGTGGAACTGTACCGAGCACTCCACCCGAAAAAATAACGCCTTTAGAAAAAACATATTTCTTTTTTGACAAATACCTACCAGTTCTTCTATATTCAATTCTGTATCCCCCTTTTTCATCTGTAACAACATCTGTGACAAAATTATCCGATAATATTTTTAATCCTTTCTTTTGTGCCAAATAAAGATAGTTCTTATCTAAAGTATTCTTTGCATTATTGGGGCATCCGGTCATACATCTACCACAATAATTGCAGCCTTGCCTATCAGGACCTTCGCCTTCAAAAAATGGATCTTTTACTTCTTTTTCCGAATCTCCAAAGAAAACTGCTACTTCCGTAGAAGAAAAATTGTTCTCAATTCCATTTTGTTTTGCCAAATCTCTTAAATAATTATCAGCATCAAACAACTTTGGATTCTTAGCAACACCAAGCATTTTTTTTGCTATATTATAGAAAGGAAATAATTCTTTCTTCCAATCCATAATACCTTGCCATGAACCGGAAATAAAAAAATCATCTTTAGGAACTGGCAAAGTATTGGCATATACAAGAGAGCCCCCTCCTACCCCAACACCGCTAATTACCGATAAATGCCGCAAAAATGTGAGTTTAAAAATTCCACGAAAGCCCAATAAAGGAAACCAAAGCCATTTTTTCAAATTCCAATTGGTTTTGGGAAAATCCGCGGGCTTTTTCCAGCTTCCCTTTTCTATTATCAAAACAGAATATCCTTTTTCGACTAGTCTTAATGCCGAAACAGAACCACCAAATCCTGAACCAATAATTACAAAATCATATTCTTCATTCATATCATCTGTAAAGATAAGCACAAAAACACAGAATCCAAAGAAACGACCCGAAACTAGTGACTATCCATCAAGTTATCAAAATTTAATCTGATATTTTTCTAACCTATAATGTATCAGATTTAATAAAAAAATGACTAAATGTCGTGGCAAATACAATTTAAGCTTTTGCTTCAAATATCTTCCATCTGTAAAATTATTAAATATCACATAAAACAAGATACATTACTCATATACAATTGATTATCTACACTATATAATAACAATTAAATAAACGTAGTACGAAATCACAAGGAATATTAAATTACTTAAGTAAAAATCAAGAATAAATACCTAAATAAATCATCGTAATTTGAAAAATCTCTTGTTTGCATTAAAACACGATATATAAAAGCCAACATATAGATAAATTTTAAAGCCATTATATTATTTCGTTTTTCATTTATTTTCGTAATTATATATGGTTTGTGCTGCACTTAAGCATAAAGAACAAAATAAAATTTAGAACTAATCCAAATACATTTCAGCTGTTGATTTATAAACTGTGATGACATACCTTTGATTTATTAAATAATTAACCAATGAAAATATGGATAATCAAATAAAAAACATCACAAATAAATATTTGAATTCAAAGCATAGGCTCATGGATATTTTTCATGATATTCAAAAAAAATCAGGTTACATTTCAGAAAATGACATTAAAAGTATATCTGAGTTATTAAATATATCTTCTGTTGATGTAATACAAACACTTTCTTTCTATCATTTTTTCAAAAAGAAAGAAAATGCAAAATACAACATATATATAAATGAAAGTATTGTCGCACAAATGTATGGGCACAAAAGAATATTACAAGCATTTGAAAATGCTACAAAGACAAAACTAAACTCCATTTCAGCTGATGGTAATTTTGGCCTGTACTCTACCTCGGACATTGGGATGGGAGATCAGGAACCGGCAGCGATAATAAACGGAGTCATATTTCCAAAAATAACAACTTACAGGGTCAAAGAGATAATCAAAGAATTCAGGAAAGGAAAATCAGCACAAGACTTAGTGAATAGCTTTGGTGATGGTCACAACCAAGATAATTTAATTAGAAGCATGGTATCCAATAATCTTAACAGGAGAGGGAGAGTGATTTTTTCAGGTTACAATAGTGAAGATGCATTGGATATAATTGTGGACAAAACCCCGGAGGAAATACTTCATGTGATTAAGGAATCAAACATCAGAGGTAGAGGAGGTGCAGGATTTCCTATTGGTTTGAAATGGCAGTATTGCAGGCAGGCAACAGGCAAAACAAAATATATTGTTTGCAATGCGGATGAAGGAGAACCGGGTACATTCAAAGACAGAGTGCTATTAACAGAACTTCCAAAAAGAGTGATTGTTGGTATGATTATCGCAGCCTATGCTGTAGGTGCATCAAAAGGGATTATCTATTTAAGAAAAGAGTACGATTACTTAATACCATATCTTAAAAACTCGCTAACAGAAGCAGAAAAAAATAATTTGCTTGGCGAAAGCATTAAAGGAAGAAAGGGATTTAATTTTGACATAAGGATACAACTTGGAGGTGGAGCCTATGTTTGTGGTGAGGAAACTGCTCTTTTAGAATCTTGTGAAGGAAAAAGGGGAGAGCCTAGAAACAGACCTCCTTTTCCTATAGAAAAAGGATTTCTTGACAATCCTACTGTAATCAATAATGTTGAATCACTATGCGCTATTCCTAAAATAATTTGCAAAGGAGCGGAATGGTATAGGTCGTTGGGAACAAAACAATCTTCCGGCACAAAATTATTAAGTATATCCGGTGATGTATTATATCCTGGAGTTTTTGAAGTTGAATGGGGAATGACAATAAAAGATATAATAGATATGGCAGGAGGACTAGACACAAAAGCCGTGCAAGTAGGAGGTCCATCCGGCAAACTTATAAGTAAAAAAGAATTCTCAAGACGAATAGCTTATGAAGACTTGAGCACAGGAGGAGCTATCATCGTTTTCAATAAAACTAGAAATATTCTTGATATTGTAATGAATTTCACAAAATTCTTTATAGATGAATCTTGTGGTTCTTGCGCGCCTTGTAGATACCTAACCGTTATTTTAAAAAATAAACTCCAAAAAATAATAGATGGTAAAGGCGTAGAAAATGACTTATTAGAATTAAAAGAATGGGGTAAAAAAATGAAAATAGCAAATAGATGCGGGCTTGGTCAATCAGCAGCAAATCCCATATTGACAAGTCTTGAAAATTTTAGATCAGATTACGAAGACGCTGTTCAAAGCGATAAAAAATACATATCATCATTTGATTTAGAAAAGTCGATACTTGCCGGGGCAAAGGCTGCTTCTCGCTTTCCTGCAGTTTGACTTTATACAACTCGTTTAATTTGTTTGAATAAAAATTATATAAAATGAATAAAAATATAACCTTTACAATAGATGGAAAAAAATGCATAGCAAAACAAGATCAAAATATCGTTGAAGCAGCAGAAGATAATGGCATTTACATTCCTACTTTGTGCCATCTTAAAGGGATTATCCCCTCAGGATCATGTAGAATTTGCAACATAAAATCCAATGGCAGATTTATGACAGCCTGTACCACCAAAGTGCAAGAAGGCATGGTGATAGAAAATAATACCGAAGAAATTGATGAATTAAGGAAGATTATAATAGAAACATTATTTGTATCAGGAAATCATTATTGTCCATCTTGTGAAAAAAGCGGAAATTGCATTTTGCAGGCTTTGGCATATAAACATCGAATAATGATACCACGCTTTGCTTATACTTTCGAAGTGAAACAAGTTGATGCAACCAGTCCAAAGATATATCTTGAACGGAATAGATGTGTATTGTGTAAAAGATGTGTCAGATCGATAAAGACAAAAGACAATAAAAATTATTTCGCAATTGAAGGTCGCGGCTATACTTCTCAGATTATACTTGATAAAAAATTAGCTTTGAATATGTCCGATGAAGAAGCACAGATTGCAATGAAAAATTGTCCTGTTGGTTGTATTTTGAAAAAAGAAAAGGGATATATAGAAGCTATTGGCACAAGAAAATACGACAAAATCGAAATAGGAACTGAAATTGAAATTGAAGCATAGTATTTTCAGTTTAAAAAATTTGAGAATTATAAAAACATAAAAAGAATAAACTATGAACAAACCAATAATAGCAACAACTTCACTCGCCGGGTGCTTTGGATGCCACATGTCCATTTTAGATATTGATGATAAAATACTGGAACTAATTGAATTAGTTGATTTTAATAAATCACCAATTACGGATATTAAAAAATTCACAAGGACTGTTGATATTGGTATTATAGAAGGAGGTTGCTGTAACAGTGAAAATATACATATCCTTAAATATTTTAGGGATAATTGCAAAACACTCGTTTCATTAGGAGAATGTGCAATTATGGGAGGATTGCCGGCTATGAGGAATAATATTCCAATAGAAGAATGCCTTAAAGAAGCATATTTGGATGGTCCTTCTACACACAATCCCGAAGGAATTATGCCAAATGATGAGGAACTGCCAATTCTACTTAATAAAGTTTATCCTTGTCACGAAATTGTAAAAATAGATTATTTCCTTCCGGGTTGTCCCCCAAGAGCTGATCTTATTTGGGATGCTTTAACAGCTTTAGTAACAGGTGAAGAAATGAAACTCGAATATGGAGTATTCAAATATGATTAAAAATATTTTTAATAAAAATAAAAAAAAATGTCAAAAAAAATAACAATAGATCCGGTAACACGAGTGGAAGGTCATGGTAAAGTAACAATATATTTGGATGAGGATAACAATGTCAAGGAAAGCAGATTGCACATCGTAGAATTCAGGGGCTTTGAGCGTTTTATCCAAGGACGCCCCTATTGGGAAGCCCCGGTATTAGTTCAGCGTCTTTGTGGTATTTGCCCCGTTAGTCATCACTTAGCAGCAGCAAAAGCTATTGATGTTATTGTTGGAGCGGGTACAGGAGATGGGCTTACTCCTACTGCTGACAAAATGAGAAGATTGATGCATTATGGTCAAATTTTTCAATCTCACGTTTTACATTTTTTCCACTTAGCATCACCGGATTTATTATTCGGATTAGACGCTGTTCCAGAAATAAGAAATATTATTGGGATTGCAAAAGAAAACAAGCATCTTGCAGTGATGGGCATCATGATGCGTAAATATGGACAAGAGATTATTAAGGCTACTTCAGGAAAGAAAATACATGGTACAGGAGCGATCCCGGGTGGAATAAATAAGCACCTAACTATTACAGAAAGAGATTCTTTTTTGAATGGTAAAGAAGGTCAAAATATAGATCAAATGATAGCTTGGTCCATTGAGGCATTGGACTTCTTGAAAGAATATCATAAAAACAACAAAAGTTTTATTGATACATTTGCCTCATTTCCTTCAAATCACTTGAGTATAGTAAGAGATGACGGTGCTATGGATTTGTATCACGGTAAAATAAGAGCTGTTGATACTAATGGGAAAGTAGTTATTAATGGTATAGATTACCAAAACTATACCGATATTATCGTAGAAGGTGTTAAGAAATGGACATACATGAAGTTTCCATATCTAAAAGACTTAGGTAAAGAAAAAGGATGGTATCGTGTAGGTCCTTTGGCAAGGATGAACACATGTGACTTTATTCCTTCAGAATTGGCACAAAAAGAATTTGAAGTATTTAAACATTACACAAAAGGCAAACCGAATAATTCTACAATGCATTATCATTGGGCAAGATTGATTGAAGTACTTCATGCTGCTGAGATGATGAAAGAATTGCTAAACGATCCCGATATTTTAACCGGTGAATTGGTTATTAAAGGTAAGAAACAATATGAGGGTGTAGGTGTGATTGAAGCACCGAGAGGCACATTATTCCATCATTACAAGATTGACAATAATGATCAAATCACAATGGCTAATCTGATCGTATCTACGACTAATAACAATGACCCAATGAATATGGCCGTAAATGCTGCTGCCAAAGAAATGATGAATGGACAAGCACAAATAACCGAACCTATGATGAATGCTGTAGAGGTAGCTATCAGAGCTTATGATCCATGTTTGAGTTGTGCTACTCATGCATTAGGACAGATGCCATTGGAATTGACATTAAAAGACATTAACAATAATATAATCGATAAAAAAAGAACATAAATTGTGAAAACAATAAAGATATTGATATATGCTTTTGGAAATCCCGGTCGAATGGATGATGGGTTAGGTTGTGCATTTGTAAACGCACTTAAGAAATGGGTTGTCCAACAAAATCTTGCAGGATATGAATTTGACTGCAATTACCAGCTAAACATTGAAGATGCATACAGCATATCTCAAAAAGATTTGGTGATTTTTGTTGATGCTTCTATGGAAGATATTGAAAGTTTTGTTTTGACAAAGGTCGATGAGTCTTCTGATATTTCTTTCACTTCGCATGAAGCTTCACCGGGATATATTTATTATCTCTGCATGGAATTATTTAATAAAACTCCTGTGACATATTTGCTTCACCTGAAAGGTTACAAGTGGCTTTTCCAAGAAAGGCTATCTCAAAAAGCGAAAACAAATTTGGAAAACGCTTTGGATTTTATGAAAAAAGAATTAATGACTAAAGAAAATCTAATTAGTGATTTTCAAAACACTATACTTAATTAAAAAATATTTATCATGGATCTTACTACAACTTACCTCGGACTTAAACTAAAAACCCCTCTAATCATTAGTAGTTCTAAAATCACAAAAGAATTTGACTCCATAAAATTTTGTGCAGAAATGGGTGCCGGTGCTATTGTTACCAAATCAATTTTTGAAGAGCAACTTTTAGTAGATACCGATTTACTCAAAGACCAAAATGCGCTATTTCATCATTATCCTGAAGCAATTGATCTTATTCAGAAACATTCAACTGAATTTGGCATGAAAAAACTTTTGGACTTAATCGCTGATATAAAAGCTAAATTGAATATCCCTGTAATTGCCAGTATCAATTGCGTGACAGATAGTGAATGGACAAATTATGCTTCAAAATTTGAAGAAGCAGGTGCGGATGCAATCGAATTAAATATTGCGATAATTCCTTTTAGCAGGTATACGACATGTACTGAAATAAATAATGGATACTACCATATACTGGAAAGTGTAAAAAAGAATGTGAGTATTCCGGTAAGTATCAAACTGGAAAGCTATTTTACTAATATAATCGGGATGGCACATCAACTCGACGATAAAGGAACTGACGGTTTGGTTCTTTTTAATCGTTTTTACAGACCTGATATTAATATAGAGTCCGAAAAGATAATAAAAACAAATATTTTAAGTAGTCCGAGTGAATCGACAAAATCTCTTAGATGGGTTGCTCTTCTCTCTAATAAATTAAACTGCGACATCTCATCCGGAACAGGAATTCATACACATACTGACGTGATTAAACATTTATTGGCAGGGGCAAAAACAACACAATTATGTTCAACCTTATTTCAAAATGGCATTAGTTATATTGAAACGATTCTTTTTGAAATAGAAAGATGGATGAAACGTAAAGGATATGACAATATATCAGATTTCAGAGGAAATATACAGAAGAAATACGGTGATGATATTTCTAAATTTGAAAGGATACAGTTTTTAAGTAAAGACATTTAGATTGTCAAAAAGTGCTTTATTTTCAATCTGCAATTACCATATTAATATAAATAACAACATGTATTCTTTCATGTATGTAAAGCTATAAACTTTTCCAAAAGGGGCGCAATTTCAAGATTAAATCTGTACTTCTATTTTCGTATTCACGGTGGACAAAATAATCTGAGTCGCTTAATCTTTCAGAGTGTTTTTTTGGCAATCCATTAATACCATTTAGGAAGTTTTCGATTCCTTTCGATAGTATATCCGGATTGTAACCTCCTTCAAGTACAGCAAATATATTTGAAAAATTGTTGCTGAGCAATTTGCCTATTTCAAAAAAAGAATCTAAAGAATAATTCAGATCCAGTAACATATCGCTTTTGTGCCCGTCAAAACCTGCTGAAACTGCCACTACATCTGGCGAAAACTCTTTTGCAACCGGCAAGAACGTATTAAATGCATTTATAAAGATATCATCCCCACTCTTTGGTGGCATCTCAACATTAATATTGAAACCCTTACCATTTTCTTCCCCAATATCACAAGACGAGCCGGTTTTCGGAAATGCAGGACACTGGTGTATTGACCAAAATAAAACTTGATCCGAGTCATAAAATATAGAAGAAGTTCCATCTCCAAAATGACCATCAAAATCAAAAACCATCACTTTTTTACCTTCCTCTACAAGTTTTGTCACAGCTATTGCGATATTATTAAATATACAAAATCCACTCGCTTTACCTCTAAAAGCATGATGACCCGGTGGTCGAACCAAGGCAAAATCATTTAATTCAGAAGCCATAACCGTAGCACCTACAGCTCTAACAGCAGCTCCAAATGATTTCTCACTACAAATAGTATCAGAACCAAGTGGGATATTTTGGGCACATTTTTCCTTAACATCTTCGATATATTGTCCGTTGTGAACCAAACCTAAAAAAGGTGTTCCATCAATAATATCGGATGATTTCAAGTCTGTGAATGAAGCAAGTCTTTTTTGATTTTCAGGATGATTTCCCGTATGATGATCTAAAAATATATCGTTATAAATAAGTTTCATTTTTAATATATGGGTTTCACTTTATAACCTTTTTCTTTTAACAGTTTAATAATTCCTTTTTTGCCAAGCAAATGCCCTGCACCTACTGCCAAAAACACACTTGAGTTTACAGAATGCTCAGCAAATGTTTCAACTATATCAATATTCCTTTTATGCACTAAAACATCTTTCATTTTGCCTAATGATTTCAAAGTTTTTCTATGAAGTTCCTTGATATTTTGATCGCAATAAAGGCTAATAAGCTTCTTTATTTTCTTCCTATATCTCTTTGTATTTCGTCCAATTTCCATCAAAGATTTTAATTGCTTTTTTATAGAAAACCTTTTCATAATTCTAACTTGGCTTTCTGTTGTCTCTGCTCCCAATGTTTCTTTACCTAGGTTTTTAGCATAATTCCAAAGCACGATATCCATAGGAAACTCATAATCATTTTTAAAAATTGATTCAGTAATCATATTTTCGATAACCATAGGTCTAAAAAAGCCTATTCTATCCAAATCTATATTAAAAGATTTGTATAAATATTTTCTGAGTTTTACATATTTTTTTTCCGGCAAATAACTATTAATATGTTTGCCTTCCGGTAGCTGCAAGGCACTCATCACATCTCCACTACCAGCGTCATCAAGCGGATATTCTGCAATAAACACATCACATTTATTAATCAAGGCCTTCACTTCATCAATTCGAAAATACACCCTCTCATCTCTTAAATGAATAGATCCAAAAACATACGAGACAGTTCCTGTATCCGAATGAGTCATTTTCCATAAAAGAGTATCTTTTTTTCTTTTTTTCATAGATCATCACATTTAAGCGCAATTGTTTTTATAAACATATCGCATTCATCCACTCTAGTATTGCTCCTTCTCATTAGGAAAATCTCCTGCCCTCACATCATTGATGTATTGTTGTACTGCTCCATTTATCTCTTCGGATAGATCCAGGTATCTTCTTAAAAATCTCGGATGAAAATCCTTTGTAATACCTAGCATATCATGAACTACCAATACCTGTCCATCCGTATCAGGACCTGCTCCAATGCCAATAGTCGGAATAGACAAAGATAGTGAAACTTCTTTACCCAATTGCGCAGGTATTTTCTCCAAGACTAAAGCAAAACAGCCTAATTCTTCCAATAACAAAGCATCTTCCTTCAATCTTTTTGCCTCTTCTTCCCCTTTTGCCCTAACAGAATACGTACCAAATTTGTAGATAGCCTGTGGTGTTAATCCAAGATGTGCCATTACAGGAATACCGGCAGATAATATACGTTCTACTGACTCTTTAATCTCTTTTCCTCCTTCCATTTTAATAGAATGTGCACCGGATTCTTTCATTATTCGCACAGCAGACTCAAGTGCTGTCTTAGAGTCTCCCTGATAAGAGCCAAATGGCAAATCTACCACTACCAACGCCCTGTCAACTGCTCTAACTACAGATTGTGCATGATATATCATTTGATCCAAAGTAATTGGTAGAGTTGTCTCATGCCCTGCCATTACATTGGAAGCAGAATCACCTACCAACAGAATATCAATGCCTGCTCCATCCAAAATTTTTGCAATAGAAAAGTCATATGCGGTTAGCATAGCAATCTTCTCTTTATTATTTTTCATGTCTTGTAAAACATGAGTCGTTATTTTTCTAACCTTTCCGTGAACAGACATTTTTCTATTTTTTAATATAAACCAACACAATCATTATTATAACTATAAATACTTAAAACTATCCTTTGGATTAATATGTTGCAAAGTTTGGTAAATAAGCTCAATAACATTCTCAATATCATTTTTATGAGCCATTTCTACCGTTGTATGCATATACCTGAGTGGCAATGAAATCAATGCAGAAGGTACGCCTCCATTGGAATATGCAAATGCATCGGTATCCGTACCTGTTGACCGCGAAGCAGCTGATCTTTGATAAGGAATTTTATTTTTATCAGCTGTATCAAGTATCATTCTCAATAATTTGTTGTGTACCGAAGGTGCAAAAGTCAACTCCGGTCCTTTCCCACATTCTATCTCACCATATATTTTATTTTCAATCATCGGGGTGCTTGTATCGTGACTTACATCAGTCACAATTGCAATATTCGGAGCAATTGTATCAGTAATCATTTGTGCTCCTCTCAGACCTACTTCCTCTTGTACCGAATTCACAAGATACAAACCAAAGGGAAGTTTTATTTTATTCTCCTTCAATTTTCTCGCTACTTCTGCTATACAAAATCCCCCCATCCTATTATCCAAAGCCCTACCGTAATAGTACTTGCCATTCAATTTATCAAATTCATCAATAAAGGTAATGGGATTTCCAATATCAATCCCCATTTCCAAAACTTCTTCCTTCGAAGTAGCACCAACATCAATAAAAATATTATCTAATGCAGGTTTTTTTTCCGTTTTTGAAGTTCTGGTATGTATTGCAGGCCATCCAAACAATCCCTTTAATACACCAGCTTTGTCTGTATGTATATTCACTCTCTTTGAAGGAGCAATTAAATGGTCGGAACCACCATTTCTAATCACATAAATCAAGCCTTTTTCGGATATATAATTCACTCTCCACCCTATTTCATCTGCATGAGCTTCTATCACTACTTTAAAGTCTGCTTCCGGGTTAATGATTCCATAGGCTGTACCATAATTATCACTCCTCCATTCATCTATGTAGGGTTTGACATAGTCCAACCATATTTTTTGCCCACTATACTCATATCCGGTTGGAGCAGCATTATTCAAGTATTCAAACAAAAATTTTTCTGATTTCTTATTCATATATATTATTATTTATTCCAATTTCCAGGGTCTAACTTCCAGTTTTTTATTAGATCAAACTCATCTTGAGTGATATAGTTTTCTTTTGTTGCTTCTTCAATCAATATATCATAATTACTAATTGTACTAAAATCACATTTCGCTTTATTAAAATTATCAATCGCTTTTTTCAAATTGTAACTAAATATAGCCAATACACCAATCACTTTGTTCCCATTGCTTCGGATAGCCTCAACCGCATCGATACTACTTCCTCCGGTCGAAATTAAATCTTCAATAACCAACACGCTTTTTCCTTGTTCTAAATTACCTTCAATTCTATTTTGCCTTCCATGAGATTTGGGTGCTGAACGGATATATACAAATGGCTTATCCAATTCATCTGCAACCATTGCTCCCCAAGGGATACCTGCTGTAGCAACACCTGCAATATAATCATATTCTCCATACTGTTCACTCAATTCAATCAAGGATGATTTTATCTTATTCCTAATATCAGGGTATGACAATGCTAATCTATTATCACAATAAATTGGGGACTCAATACCGGATGCCCATGTAAAAAGATTTTGTACATTGATTTTTATTGCTTTAATTTGCAATAAATTTCGAGCTAACTCTCTTGCAGAACTCATAATTAAAAAATTTAAACGGCAAATGTACAAAATTTATATAAACGAGAAACCATTAATTCTCATTTCTAATAAAGAAATAAATGAATTTAATAGAAAAAACAATGTTTTACTGGCAAGATATACAGGAAAACCCAAATTTTTATTGAATTATATCGACATGATGGAAAAAGGGATGAAATTTGATGAAGTCATATTATTTGGAGATGACTCAAAAAAAATATACAAAGATTTAAAATCTTTAGTTCCACCAATCAAAGCTGCAGGTGGAATAGTCTTCAATGACAAAAATGAATTGTTGGTAATATTTAGAAAAGGCTTTTGGGATTTGGCAAAAGGTCATTTACATAAAAACGAGACAAAAAAAGATGCAGCCGCAAGAGAAGTAATGGAAGAAACGGGAATAAAGAAAATAGAAGTTTTAAAAAAAGCAGGAAAGACTCGCCATATATTTAAAAACAAATCACGTCATATAAAAATTTCTCATTGGTATTACATGAAAGCCAATCAAGATTTGCTTACACCACAAGAAGATGAAGATATCCTTGAGGCTAAATGGGTAATGCCGGATGACTTCTTAGCAAATTACAGTATGTACGCCAGCATAAAGGATCTATTGGAAAATATTGAGCTTGATTAATGCCATACAAAGTATCAAATGAAAGCAATTATACTGCACCATCATAGGATTTTGTAATACCATCCTCCCTATTGAATCAAATATTTTCAGTATTTCTTTCAACAAAGAACTATTTCAAACTATTATCTAATCAATTACAAATATATCCAATATTATATTTTGCTAGATATACAATAAAAAATAAATCAATTGACAATTCAAAATTTATATCTGTATATTTTACATTTTTCATTTATTTTATTCATACCTTTGCATTCCGTAACAGAGGTGTATTTCAGATTTCATTTTTCAAAGTTCAAAATTTAACAATAGTTGTAACCTACTATTTATATTGATCAAACGAAAATAAATGAAAAATGTAGTGCATTTACTAAAATCAGGAAATCTTCCTATATAAAATAAAAAACATGGCTAAACATATTTTTGTTACGGGCGGGGTGACATCATCATTGGGAAAAGGTATAATCGGAGCATCACTAGGCAAACTTCTGCTCGCTAGAGGGTATAAAGTAACGATTCAAAAATTTGACCCATATATCAATGTGGATCCGGGAACTCTCAATCCATATGAACACGGTGAGTGCTTTGTTACTGACGACGGTGCAGAAACTGATTTGGATCTCGGACATTATGAAAGATTTTTGGACATTTCTACTTCACAAGCCAATAATGTAACAACAGGTAGAATTTACCAAACAGTAATATCAAAAGAAAGAAGGGGTGATTACCTAGGTAAAACAGTACAGATTATTCCACATATAACCAATGAAATCAAACGCCGGTTCAGGCTATTAGAGCAGAAAGACAACTTTGATGTAATCATTACCGAATTAGGAGGTACTGTGGGAGACATTGAATCACTACCCTATCTCGAAGCCGTAAGACAGCTTAAAAGAGAACTACCTAAGAACGATGTCCTGACTATACACCTTACTCTAATACCATATCTTAAAACTTCACACGAACTAAAGACAAAACCTACACAGCACTCCGTAAAAGAATTGCTCCATGTGGGTATACAGCCGGATATTTTGGCTTGTCGCACAGAAAAACCATTAACTGATGAAGTAAAAGAAAAATTAGCACTGTTTTGTAATGTTAGAAAACAAGATGTAATAGAAGCTATTGATGCTGATACCATTTATGATGTTCCTCTATTGTTGCAAAAAGAAGATCTAGACGATATCGTGATTGAAAAATTAAATCTTCCTGCTAAAGAAGCCCCTAACTTAGTTCAATGGAAAAACTTTGTTGAAAAATTAAAATCCCCTAAACACACGATAAAAATAGCATTAGTAGGAAAATACATTGAATTGATGGATTCCTACAAATCAATCATTGAATCCTTTATTCACGCCGGTGCTCACAATCAATGCAAGGTAGACATAGTACCGGTAAAAGCTGAGGAATTAACAAATACTACAGAAAAACTATTGAAAGATGTTCAAGGCATATTAGTTGCTCCCGGTTTTGGAGAAAGAGGAATAGAGGGTAAGTTAAACGCTGTAAAATATGCAAGAGAAAACAAAGTACCATTCCTCGGAATTTGTCTTGGGCTTCAAATAGCTATGATAGAATATGCTAGAAATGTATTGGGTCTAAAAAATGCAAACTCCACCGAATTTGATGCAAAAACACCATATCCTGTCATAGACCTAATGGAAAATCAAGTAAATATGGTCAATAAAGGAGGTACTATGAGACTTGGTAGCTACCATTGTACGCTTAAGAACGACTCTATGATAGCAAAAATATACAAAAATCTAGAAATAGAAGAAAGACATAGACATCGCTACGAAGTGAACAACAAGTATCTAAGCAAATATGAGGAAACCGGGTTCTTGGCTACAGGAAGAAATCCTAAATCTGATTTGGTTGAAGTAATGGAACTAAAAGACCATCCTTTTTTTGTAGGTGTTCAATACCATCCCGAATATAAAAGTAGGGTAATCGTCCCTCATCCGTTATTTGTTGCTTTTGTCAATGCCGCTATTGATTCAAAAAAATAAAAACTAGACAAAATGGGACTTATAATTATCTACGTCACGCATCCTGATAAAAAACAAGCAAAAAAAATGGGAGATCACCTATTGGAAAAAAAGTTAATCGCTTGTGCCAACTATCTTCCTATTGAAGCTGATTATTGGTGGCAAGGCATCATAGAATCAGATAGAGAGATTGTCTCATTACTAAAAACAAGATCTGAAAGCTGGGAAAAAGTAAGAGCTGAAATTGAAAAAATTCATCCATACGATATTCCCTGTATTATTAAAATAGATGTTCAGGCAAATAAAAAATATGAAGAGTGGATATATGATGAAACAATATAATTGAAACAAAATCATCATTTATACCTACAAATCACAATTAAATGCGACCTTTGCACTTTTTTACGTCGATATGTTTACTAACTACATTCATTTATTCGACTTTATCATTAAAATTATCATATGAATTCATTCGAAGAAATCGGATTAAATGAAGATATCCTCTCCGCTATCAAAGAGTTGGGTTATGAAACACCAACACCTATTCAAGCAAAAACAATTCCGCATCTTTTAGCATCAGACCAAGATATTATGGGATTGGCTCAAACAGGAACAGGAAAAACCGCTGCATTTGGACTTCCATCAATACAAAAAACAGATATTGGCGACAAAAACACGCAAACATTAATATTAAGCCCGACTAGAGAGCTTTGTATTCAAATAGCTAAAGATATTGAAAGCTATGCCAAGCAATCAAAAGGACTAAACGTAGTAGCGGTATATGGAGGTTCCAGTATAGAAAATCAAATCAGAGCACTAAAAAGGGGTGCACATATAGTCGTTGGGACTCCCGGCAGAACAAAAGATTTATTAAAAAGAAAGAAATTATCCTTTGATAATGTACAAAGGGTCATATTAGATGAGGCTGATGAAATGTTAAACATGGGATTCAAAGACGAATTGGATGCTATTTTGGAAAGAACACCTGATACAAAACAGACACTACTATTTTCTGCAACAATGTCAAAAGACATTCGTAGAATTGCAAATAAATATATGCATAACCCTATCGAACTTTCTGTTGAAAGGACTGAAATAGCCGCAAAAAATGTAAAACATATAAACTATACTGTACTAGCAAAAGATAAATATGAGGTTTTAAAACGTTTAGCTGATGTTAACCCAAATATTTATGGAATAGTTTTCTGCAGAACACGTAGAGAAACCAAAGAAATCGCAAATAAATTCATGCACGACGGTTACAATTCAGATGCGCTGCATGGAGACCTTTCTCAGGCGCAAAGAGATGAAGTGATGAACAGGTTTAGAAAAAGACAATTACAAATACTTGTGGCGACCGATGTAGCAGCCAGAGGTCTAGATATTAATGACCTTACTCATGTAATTAATTACAACTTACCGGATGACACTGAAGTTTATGTTCACAGAAGCGGTCGAACTGGCAGAGCAGGGAAAAGTGGTATCTCAATCACTATAACAAATACAAGAGAAAGAAGAAAAATAAGTGATATTGAAAGAAAATTCAATTTAAAGTTTGAAAATGCAAAAGTACCGACTGGAAACGACATCTGTACAATCCAACTGTATTCTCTTATTGATAAAATACAAAAAATCGAAGTTGATAAAGAACAAATTGAACCTTTCTTACCTGCGATTTATGAAAAACTTGAAACTCTAAGCAGAGAAGAGCTCATTCAACATTTCGTTTCAGCAGAATTCAACAGATTCTTAGCCTACTACAAAAATGCTCGTGATATAAATACAAAAGAAAGAGGAAGCAAAAACAATTCCGACAGCGAAAGAAGAAGTAGAAAAGAAAGGAGGAGGGATTCAAACTTATCAAGATTGTATATAAATGCAGGCAACAAGGCGGGTTTAAATCCGGTAAGACTGATTGGGTTAATCAATAATGCTTTGGACTCAGGTGATGCAAATATCGGTGAGATTGAAATATTGGGTAAATTTTCATTCTTTGAAATAGATACTTCGGTTGTAGAGAATTTGATAAAAAAACTAACAGGACAAAAATTTGAAGGTATATCTTTAGTTGTACAAGTCTCAAATGAAAAACCTAATTACAAAGAGAAAAAGAAAAAATCATCAAGAAGAGGTAACTACAGATCAGATAAAAGTGAAAGCCGAGGATATGGAAGAAGAAGCAGTGGAAGAAATGGTAGAAAAACAAGAAGAAATAAAAAGAGATAAATTCATTCTATATGAGAAAGCTAAAATTGAAAGAGTTAAATAGAATTGATGTTGAACAATTCAAATCAAAAGAAAAACTCCCCATTGTTTTAGTACTAGATAATATAAGATCAGCCATGAATGTTGGTTCTTTTTTCAGAACAGCAGATGCTTTTGCTTTGAAGAGAATATACATTTGTGGTATTTCTGCAACCCCACCTCATAAAGAAATAAATAAAACAGCTATTGGAGCAACCAACTCAATGGACTGGGAATATAAAAGGACAACTAGAGAGTGCTTAATTGAATTAAAAGAGCAAGGCTATATTATCACGGGAATTGAACAAACAAACAATTCGCAAATGCTTGATAAATTAACACCAAACATCAAGGAAAAACACGCACTTATTTTTGGTAATGAAGTAACAGGAATTAGTGATGACATTCTTGATTTATTGGATTTAGCCGTAGAAATACCTCAATTCGGAACAAAACATTCACTCAATGTTGCTGTAAGTGGGGGAATAGTACTTTGGCATTATTATTTTAGGTTAATGAATAACGTTTGAGCTAAAATCAAATACATCCTGCAAAACATTATATCTTTTTTGTCAATCCATGAACATCTTAAACAAGATGAAATTAATTTGTGTCTGTCTATAAAGTGCTTGATTTTGGAAAAATAAAGATTTTTGATGAGATTTTTGTCTTTCTGAGAATTAGTGATGCCTTAGCATCAGTAATTTGAATAAAGTAAAAATATCGCAAAAAGAATATTTTTAAATTTTAATGACTTTATAGACAGACACTATTTAGTGTCAGCATAATTTCCCTAGGGTCAACTTTCTGGATATCATATATTGAAAACTCATATAATTTTTAATATCACCCTAAAGTGTGATTTTATAGTTTCTTTTCTAATATACCTTTGCAAATATTTACTCAATACTTCAATTATCAAAAACATAAAAAGATAATTGCTGAACAAAATTTATTAATTTGTAAACAATTTTTGTATGAAAATTAAGTATTTCTTTTTATTACTTTTTATCACTTATTCTTTAAATAGTTTCGGTCAGACAAACTATTGGACGGGAGGAACGGGTAATTGGAATGTAGCAAGTAACTGGAGTAAGGGAATTGTACCAATATCAAAACATGTCGTCATTATTGAAACAGCAAATGATCATGTCACTATTCCCAATGGCTATAACGCTGTTTGTCATAAAATATTTTTAAAAATTTCTTCTGGTTTACTAGATATAATTGGTAACATTGATATTAACCCTCACAGTAAATATGATGGTATTGTGAATTATGGCGAAATTAATATTGGCGATAATTCTAATGTTGATATTTCAAATACTGGTGGAGCCGGTGTAGAAGGGCAAGGTATTTTGAATTTTGGTACGATAATCAATGATGGAGATTTAACTATTTATGATATTGAGGAATCCGGAATATGGAATAGAAACGGTGGGTATATTGAAAATAACGGTTATTTATCATTTACCGGGACTATTGGCGTTAGAGCTGTTGACAATTTAGGTGGTGAATTTGATAATTATGGAGAAATTAATAGTTTGGCAACATATCCGAATGCATTTATTTCAACTGCGAGTGGTGGTCATTTTTACAATTATGCTTGTGGTAAATTGAATTCCGGAAATGGATATTTTTTATGCAATTCTTGTGAGAATGAAGGTATTATTCTTGAAAATTCAACAGGCAATTCCAATTACAAAAATAATGATGGGGTAATCATCAATAAAAACGGTGGCTCCTTTTCAATAGCTAATGATAATGGCTATTATAGTACAAATCCATATTATGCAGTTTGGACAGGTTGTGAAAACAATGTCTATAATGATGTGAAAAACTGGGCAACTTTTTTAGATCTGCCTGTAACAAATAGTGAGATTATCATTCCAACTCAACCAATGTCTCAAGGAACTTTTCCAATTGCAAATGATTATATAATCAATATTGGTTCGGATGGGGAAATGACAATTGAAGAAAATGCGAGTCTTCAAATAGAAGATAATACCGGTTCCGGATTTCTCAATTATGGTAATACTCATGTCTATGGTGATTTGAGTATTGATAATGTTTCTATATATGGTTTGAGAAATTTTCCTGGAGGATATTTTACTTCAGGAATATCATCAAGTATAATTATTTCCAATACGGGTAATAATGGTATTAGAAATCAAGGCAATATGAATTTGAAGGGAGAATTAAATATACTCAATGGAATCGATAATTCTGCTATAAAAAATGATGGAAGTTTAAATTTTCATACAGGTACTTTCAATTTAAACAATAATTCTAATCGTGGAATTGCAAATTATGGAGATATTTCACTAAGCGGTTTAAGTGTTATGAACTTGAATGATAATAATACAGCTATATTTAACGATGCAGGAGCTTCAATAACAAATGAAGGAAAAATCGAGATAAATACCGGCGGAAATACAGGGATTAGCTCCAAAGGAAGTTTCAAAACATATAATCAATTATTAGTTACCGGAGGAGGATTGATTTATGAAGGAACAAGCTCTTCTACGTTTTCAAACTTAGATTGTGGATATATTAATTTTGATGGCGACTTCTCCTTAGGATCTAATTCTTCATTTACCAATGACTCATATTTTGTTAATGACGGTAGCGGAAACTCATATAGTCTGAACGGAAATTTTGAAAATGCCGGTCTTATTAAAGATCAGTATGATGCAATTAATGTAAATGACATTACTAATAACGGAGTAATACTTAATCATTTTGAAACTTGGCCGGGAGGCGAAATAGAACCTTTTTTTACAGGTTACCAACCTTGGTCTTATAGTATTCCCGGCGGAAAGCTATATAACTCAAACAACTCTCTGATTGGGGAGTTTGACGAAGATTCAAATACATTTACTGATGTCTCGGGATATAATGATGGAGATTATCCTTATTTTGCGACCTTTAAAAATTCAGATGGCTCTTGTACCGAAGATGTGAAAATCTATATAACTCTTGATAATAGCCTTAACCCTGATTGGGATGGTGATGGAGTACTAAATGGTGATGACAATTGTCCAAATACCGCAAACCCCGATCAAAAAGATACTGATGGTGACGGACAAGGTGATGTTTGTGATAATGATGATGACAATGACGGAGTTTTAGATACAAATGACAACTGTCCTAATACCGCAAACCCCGATCAAAAAGATACTGATGGTGACGGCCAAGGTGATGTTTGTGATAGTGATGATGATAATGATGGAGTTTTAGATACAAATGACAACTGTCCTAATACCGCAAACCCCGATCAAAAAGATAATGATGGTGACGGACAAGGTGATGTTTGTGATAGTGATGATGACAATGACGGGATAGAAGACGATGAAGATAATTGTCCTAATGTATATAATCCGGATCAGTTAGATACTGATGGTGACGGACAAGGTGATGTTTGTGATAGTGATGATGACAATGACGGGATAGAAGACAATGAAGATAATTGTCCAAATATTTATAACCCTGATCAAACGGATAGCGATGGTGACGGTGTAGGAGATGCCTGTGAAAACGATACAGACGGAGATGGTATTGACAATGAATCGGATAATTGTCCCGACATGTACAATCCTGAGCAATTAGATACGGATAATGACGGTATTGGAGACGCGTGTGACACCGATGATGATGGAGACGGCGTAGATGATGACAAGGACAATTGTCCAAATATTTATAACCCTGATCAAGCTGATAGCGATGGTGACGGTGTAGGAGATGACTGTGAAAATGATACAGACGGAGATGGTGTTGATAACGAATCTGACAATTGCCCTGATATGTACAATCCTGAGCAATTAGACACGGATAATGACGGTATTGGAGATGCGTGTGATAGTGATGATGATGGTGATGGCGTAGATGATGAAGATGATAATTGTCCAAACATTTATAACCCTGATCAAGCGGATAGCGATGGTGACGGTGTAGGAGATGCCTGTGAAAACGATACAGACGGAGACGGTATTGACAATGAATCGGATAATTGTCCCGATATGTACAATCCTGAGCAATTAGACACGGATAATGACGGTATTGGAGATGCGTGTGACAGCGATGATGATGGAGATGGTGTTGATGATGACAAAGATAATTGTCCATTAATCGCCAATCCTGATCAAGCGGATAGCGATGGTGACGGTGTTGGAGATGCCTGTGAAAATGATACAGACGGGGATGGTGTTGATAACGAATCGGACAATTGCCCCGACATGTATAATCCTGATCAATTAGATACGGATAATGACGGTATTGGAGACGCGTGTGACAGTGATGATGATGGAGACGGTGTTGATGATGACAAAGATAATTGTCCATTAATAGCCAATCCTGATCAAGCGGATAGCGATGGCGATGGTGTTGG
>Ga0256833_1000290_pt1 | contig 40221 bp, 52 predicted proteins | sample 356284metaG_FD_190535 | JGI IMG/M metagenome (GOLD analysis project Ga0256833, IMG submission 190535) | Hydrothermal vent microbial communities from Mid Atlantic Ridge, Atlantic Ocean - 356-284 | ecosystem: Environmental > Aquatic > Marine > Hydrothermal vents | place: Atlantic Ocean: Mid... | reverse complement strand
GGTCTGGTTTCTGCTGGCCATACTTATTAACTTAGTTGAATTGTGAAGATGTTTTAAAATTGGTCTGGTTTCTGCTGGCCATATATCGCTAACACTGGCACCCAAGTATCTTGCATGGGGGGGGGGGAGGGTCCCTAAGAAGCCGGTCACTAATCCATACTACTCTTCGTACCCTACTCTAAATACTTAAAATAATCTTAGATATAATAATTAATTTCAATATCATATTAAACTTTAAGCCAATCTATGGTATTCGTACCCTACTCTAAATACTTAAAATAATCTTAGATATAATAATTAATTTCAATATCATATTAAACTTTAAGCCAATCTATGGTATTCGCGTGTACGTCTCATATAATCGCACAACGCACGCGTAAATAGCATAATAAAGATTAAAATCTAATATAATATCCAGATTAATATAAAAATTTAATATAAATTTAAGTTCTATTTAATAAAACTTTAAGCTAAACTGCATTATAATTTAAGTATCAAAAGCAAGAAAGCGTAAGATTAATTTGATTAGAAAGATTCTTTTCAATTTAAGCTTAAACTAATCTTTCTTACGATATAATTTAATTATCAAAACAAAGGAGTCTATTATGACTAAGACAGAATTATATAACAAAGTTAGTACTGAGGTACTTGAATTACTAGAGTCACAACCAAAGTTGTCAAAAGCGTTTAAAGAAAAACTATCTAATATTTTAGATACTAACTTAAGACCAAAGAGTGGCGGTAATACTATGAATCCACCAAAAGAGATTGACGGTGTTATGCACTACTATTGTCGCTTTCATCAACGATATGAGCTACAAGACGATATGGTTATGTCTAAAGATAAGTCTAAAGGCTATTGTAAAGCTTCAATATCAAAGTGGAATAAAATCAATAGTCAAATTAAGAAACTTGACTCACAAGCTGTAGACGCAATGGCTAATGGCGACTTCGAGAGTGCTCAAGCTATAGCGCAAGAGGCCAAAGAGCTTAAAGAGTCTCTTAATAATCCGGAGACTTATAACTATGATGAAGACTGGGCTAACTTTAGATAGTCTCTTAGGGCTCTCTTCGGAGAGTCTTATAGATACTATTGTATCATATTAATACTAAGGATATACTAATGTTAAAAGAGTATAGAGATAAATTAGAAGATTATATTAAAAATAATGATAACATAGAGCTTCGTGAGACTATAGTTTATTATATAGGTTTTATAGAGGGCTTAATAAGTGTTGATTGTGAGCCAGATAAAGGCTTTATAAATATGATTGAAAGGATATTAAATGAACAAAAATAAGATTATAGAGCAATTAAGAGAAGTTGATTACATCTTCGACTTCTTAGAGAATGATTTCGAATGTACTCAAGAGTGTGATAATTGTCCAGCTAGTAAAGCTTGCACACAAATGAGCAATAATGGCAACTATGAAGTCTTTAAGACTAACTATAGAGCTTTAAAACTATATGAGGAGTTCAATCATGACAATTAAGTATAAAACTACAACTATAACTATGGAGTCTACTATGATATATTGTAGTAGACTAGTTGATAATAAACTATATAAGCTAGAGGTGCCAATAGACTCTAATAGTGTTGAAGACTTGCTAACTAAGTGCATACGCGTGTCGAAGCTTAGTAATGAGATGTTTAAACAACTAAGTGGTATTCAACATGGGTGATATAATCTTTTCACTATTAGCAATAGGTTAACTATAGTTTTAGCTATCACTGCGTATGGTTACTAGTGGTATTGGTATTGATTGTGCTAGAATTGGTTACCAATCGCTAACTATAGTTTACCTCGCACTTGTTCTATTTTGTTATTTTTTATTATCTATTTTAAATATAAATAAATATAATAAGACTAATAGGACAAAAAAGACTAAAAGGACAATATAAAATTATATAAAAGACACAAAAGACACAAAAGACTAATAAGCTAACCGAGACTACACAGTTGAACCACTTTCCCTTACATAAAGAGCTCCCGTCTTCTGTCCTCAGTCTTTTCGGGCATATCGCAGCACAACTAAACTGTTTTAAGGACTAATAAGACCAATTTGACAGGAAAGACAAGCGAATTCTCCCAAAAGACAGATAAGACAAGCGAATTCTCCCAAAAGACTAATAAGACTAGCAATCTCACATAAATTAAAAAATTAATATAAAATTTTAATATATTTTTAATAAATAATATGATATAATACATAAACAAACGTATACCCAATTAAAGGAATATAATGACATACGAACAATGGCTAGAGTATATTAAAACGAACAAGGACCCACTCTACTGGGAACATATAGTTACCTTTGCACCCGAGATAGCTAACGACCTTAGAGACTATAAACAACATATAGTACAGCGACGGCTCAATATCAACAGTGGCTCAATTCTAAGTAATTTAAAGCCTCTTATACTAGCAATAGCTAGCACAATTAAGGAGTCCACTAATGACTAGTACTAGTACAAGCATACAAATAGTATCACTTAACACACCTAAGGACTTTAAGGTAACACCAGAAACCAAGAAACAGCTAAGCCAATACTACAAGAAAGTAAAGTGGAGTTCTATAGAAAATCAGAGCACTATAACGCTCGACAGACTATCTACATTAGACACAGTGTATATAGTACCAACTACAGGCCTCACTATAATAGACTTCGACACAGATGATAGTTTCGAGGAGGCACTAAGATATAACTCACAGCTACAACAACAATATCAGTGTGCATATATAGTTAAGAGTTTAAGGAAGGGTGGACACTTCTACTACTTAGAGAATAAAGAAATCCAGCTACCAGCACAACACACTAAACAGTCTACACTAGACATACTTAGTGGACCAGCTCATAATGTTATTGCACCAACGCTAGCAGAGACAGGTAAAGAGGTGCTATATCACTCTGATACTTACACTCTAACACCATACAACACTGCTATAAACACTCTAATATCAAATATAGTTATTAACTCACTCCCTAAGAATGCTAGGGTAATAGCACTGTCTCCACTAGAAAGGAACTCAGACAATGCAGCCTCACTGATTAAGGAGTACTTAGCGAACTTAATAACACAGGTGCAGTTTAATGAGTTCTATAGCTTGCCAGACCCTATACCACCTCAACAATCAAATGAGGTATATAAGCGCTTAAGCACTCGCCTAGCTTCAGACTTAACGATTAGTCACGAGGACTATATAGCTACAATGGAGAAGTATAACCACTATACAGGTAGGAAGACTCAGGCGGAACTACACTCGGAGCACATTCAGAGAATGCTAAACAACACTAATGGACTATGGAGATATGACCCTGATGCAGTAGCTAAGCAGGTAACATATATAGTAACACACAAGGAGACTAAGACACCGATAGAAGTTTTTTATGATGCTGATACTGGGGAATATTTAGTCTCGTATAAAAATAGTAGAGCACAACAAATGCTTCACCACTTAAAGAATAAGTCGGCTTATATAGAGCTAATGGAGAAGATAACTAGAGTACGCCCAGAACAATTACGTAGAGATACTACTAGGATAAAAACGGTATCTATATATAGTGACTACTCTAAGGACTATGGTTATAATGACAATAAGTTTAATATAGCGATACATAATCGTTACCTACAAGCATTTAATGGTGCTAAGCCTGACACATATACTACGCCAGAAGAATTTATAGAGCTTTTAGAGTATATGTGGGGTGATGAGTATGAGTATCTTATAGGTGCTATGAAGTATAGATATTCAACATTTGAGTACACACCAGTAGTTACGCATATAGTTGGGGAGGAAGGCACAGGTAAAGACCTCTCTATAAATATAATGACTAAGGGGTTCTCAGAGCCAGCGCAAAGCCTCGACTACACTCTAATGAAGGATAAGCACTCTAATTGGCAAACTAAAGAGAATGTAATATTTTCAGAGGTTGGTGAGTGGAAATTTGCAGAACAAGATGATATGCTAGAGAGGCTTAAGACTATATCAGGCTCTAATGGTATAGTAACATATCGTGGAATGCAGCAGACAGCAACAACAGTGCAGAGTATAATTAAGATATGGGTTACTGGTAATAATTGGGCTAAGCTCCACACTGATATTAACTCGTCACGTAGAATACATACTGTTTATATGCCAATGCCACTAGAGAAACTAAGAGGTGGTAATTATGACAAGAGTGACCTTGATGCTTTAATGTCTGAGGCTTCACTACTCGACTTCTACTATTGGTTAGGGAATGAGTGTACTATAACTATAACTAGAGAGGAATATAGTAGTGCCTACTCACGACAGAAGTCGCAGTCATATCTCACATACATTGAAGCTACTTCAGACAAATCCGACACAGCTTCTAACTTATTATATAAAGACCAGAGATATGAGACATATAGTAAGGTATTAGAGATGTTCCAGCTCTCTCCAGCAGATATAGAGTACAAGTATAACAAGTCGAATGACTACTTAGTTAATGCTAAGAGCCTACAAGATAAATTAAAAGCATCTGGTGCATCATATATACTTTCTAAAACTGTAGATAATATAGTTGCTAGGACTAATAATAATAAAAGGGTTATATTTGACTCTGGAAAGTATAAATACATAACTATATTAAATGCACCCAAGGAAATTGAAGAAGTGCAAGGAGAAGATATAGACCTCTCATAATTTAAAGAATTCTTAGATTTATAAATTAATCTAAGAATTATATTATAAATTAATATATTATTCGTTATAATATAGTTATAAATAAAGGAGATAAGAATGACACAGCAAGAAAAAGATGAGTTAAGACAAGAGATGTTAGAAGAGGCTAGAGAGGAAGAATACACTGAGAGACTTCTTAGAACTGACTTCAACTATATTATTGAAAAAGTTGCTGATGACTTTGAGCTTCAAGAGGCTTATGAGAAGTTTAAAAAAGCCGCTGATATGCTAAGTGAGTATGGGTGGGAGATGAGCCCACTAGATGTATTTAAGGAGATGTAATGAAAACCTTTGATAATAATACGCTATATGAAATTACTAACCTAGATAACAATATAATAACATTAGAAGAATGGGCAAAACTTAAATTACCTAGTGGTACTTGGATATCTATGAGTAATACTATATTGATGCTGGGTTTAGACTTAAATGAGTATAGAGTATTGCATAAATTAGATATAGAAAAATCAGAGCTATATAATAAGGAGATGTAATGTTAGATAATTTACTTAAAGGTATTAACCTTGCAGATTATGAAGGTGTTAATGAGCTAATAGTATCTATAGAAGACCTTAAAACATTGAGAAGAGAGGTTATAGTCTTAAAGGCCTTAAATGAGGATAAAGAACAAAAGATAGGCTCACTTACAGCTCAACTAGCTGAAGTTGTAAATAAACAGGAAACAAGGAGACTGGATGAATATGTATGATGAGGTTAGACTGTAATGATAACATTAGTTATAAATAAAGGAGTTAAAAATGGAAGGAGTTAAGGTAGCAAGTTTTGATTATATAAAGTCTTCAAAATTTGAAATATTAAATACTAGTTTGGTAAAAACATCTAAGGAGGCTTTTGCTATAGAAGTTACAGTAGCAGATAATATAAGTAAAATAACAATAAGTTTTGATACAAAAATAATTAAGGAGACTGGTAAAGTTGTACTTATATTTAGTGGAAAAGAATATGATGGAGATTCTGAAGCTTTTAATGATTGTAACTTTGAAGCTTTAAGACTTCTATATGATATAGAAATAAAAATGCAGCTTACTAAGTATGATATGCTAAAAATATTATTAAAGGAGACTAGATGAATATATATGATAGGGTAGAGAATGTAATAGTAACATTAGTTATAGGTATACTAGTTGGTAGTTTAAGTACTATTATGATATTAAAATAAAGGAGATGGTAAGATGAAAATATACTATAGAGTTGTTTACTTAGATACAGGAGAAATTCCAACTTATAGAGATTTTAATATTGATGTAGAATGCCCTGATAATTATATGTTTAAATGGGTTTATGATACAGAAGAGGAAGCTTTAGATGAGATTAAAAATTTTACTATTAAATTCATAGACTTAACTATAATTAAGTTTTATACTACAGAGTAAAGGAAAATAAAATGACAAATGAACAAATTAAAAAGGAATTTTCTAGATGGATTGATGCTGGAAAGCCTCCTGTCTGGACTAATGATATAGATAACCCAATTACATGGAGTCTTATACAATTACCTACTTGGGCTGTAGACCATTATATATACATAGTAGATGATAAACATGCTGAGTTGCGTAAGTTACAGATTGATGAGCCTAATACTAAGTTTGAGTACTATGAGCCTATAGCTAAAGTATGGGTAAGTGCAAATATGCCTAGTTGGAACACAAATATAAAGTACAGGGTTAAGCCTAAAGAATGGTTTGAAGACTTGGATATGGTTGGTAAACCTGTATGGATTAGAGACAATGAATTAGATGATTGGGAAATTTCTACATTTCATAAGTATGATAATAATTTAATGTATGAATACATCTGTGCTAGTGGAAGTTGGAAATATGCTAAACCAGTAACTTGTGATGATTTATATAAAGGAGAACTAAAATGAAAGAAATTACAATAGATGGTGTAGAATATACACTAACACCTAAACAGCAAGAGTTTACTTATCCAATGTGGTTTAAAAATAAATACACTGGTCTTGTAATTAAATTTACTTCTATAGATGAAGGTATAGCAGTAATAGCTGATAAGTATAATAAAATTACTGGAAAGAAAGCTAAATGGAGGGCTCATACCAATACTGATGTTTGGGAACAAGTTGAAGACCCAAATAAGCTACATGATAAAGATGCAATTTGGTGCTGGGATAGTAGTGATATTACTGTAAGAAGACTAAAATTCTGGGATGCTTACAATAATACTACTTTTGATTTTGAAGGAGATAGAGGTGGTGCACCTTATGACAACTATGAAAAAATCTTTCCAGAGAATGAACCTGATTGGGTTAAAAAAGCACGTAAACTTTTAGAAGATTAAAATGGCTCATTTACAATTAAGTCAACAAGGATGGATTAGCGCTGTAGAGTTTGCAGAGATGTATAGCTTATCAGATAGTACAGCATACACTAAAACAAATAACCCCTATGTTATGAAAATAGGTAATAGTGTTTATATTAACCATAAAGCACTTATTAGAAGGAGAGACTTTTACAAGAGAGTTTGGTTAGAAGCTACAGATAACTATTATGAACTGATTGATGGAGCTAGTCAATTTAAACTAGCTAAAGTATTATCTAAATATTTAGGTAATACCCCCACTAGTTGGAATACTTGGATGACACTAGTCTTATTCTCAACAGCTTATAATGATAAAAGTCTTTTAAACTATAAAGTATCAGTTAAATTATGGGAATTTTGGAGGTTCACAATATGGATAAAAATGGTAATAAAAAGAAAGAATTTACATCACAAGAAATAGAGCTGCCTAACAAAGATAAGCAAGCATTTATTAAGAGAATGCAGCGTAGAAATTTAGGCATATATAAAATGGGAACATTTAGTTATGTAAGGAACAATAAGAAGATAACTAGTATTGCTTCAATTTTACACTTTAATATTGAGGAGTGTTTAAACCATCCTACCCTTAGAACTAGTGATAAAGAAATTATAAGGAATTTAAAATGCTTAAGATAAATTATACTATAGGTATGGCTGGGACAGGGAAGTCAACAGAGCTTATTAAAAAAGCTAAGTTATTACCACCAGAAACAAGTGTTATTATAGCTCCTACTCATAAAGCATTGCATAGGTTACAGCAATATCTACCTAATAATATAGAAGTTAAAACTATACACTCATTACTTGGGTGGATACCAACTATAAATGAGAATGCTAAGCATATTAACCATATAGACTCAACAGCTAAGCTAGATAAACCTCTAGAAGAATATACTCATATAGTTATTGATGAGATGGGTATGATGTCTGAAGAGATGTTCTTAGATATAGTAGGTAAAGTCGAAGAGTACTCAGTATTTGCAGAGTCTACTGAAATAGATGTAGAAATACACTGCTTTGGTGACCCATATCAATTATTACCAGTAAAAGGGCAGCAGATACAAACAGACCCAACAACGACAGTAGAATTAACTACTCAACATCGTTCAGAGAGTCCAGACATAGTAGCACTTTTTACTAAGATGGTTAATTATCTTAAGGGTACTAACACTAGTGACTTAAGTACTCCTTATTCGGAACATGTTAAACCCTTTGATATTAATAAGTTTAAAGAAGGTGATAGATTACTAGCTTATACAAATAAAGCTGTTGGAGAGTGGAACCAAAAGATAGCTAAGCAACTAGGTATTAAATCTTATATCGGGCAAGAAGTACAACTAGGTAATATGCTAGACACTATAGTTTGTGATGAATTTATAAAACCTAGTTTAGAAGACCTATTAGCTTGGAGAGAACTTGGCATACTAGTATTACAGAATAACCAGATTAATAAAAAATTCTTAGAGGCTTCCTTACATGCCCTTATAAAAAATAAGAACATTGAGTTTATAGTTAGTGAAGACAAAGTATATCCTGTAATAGTTGGAATAGGTAAAGCTAACTTAGTAATTAAACAAACTAAAGAGAAGGCTATTAAGGAGAGAAAGAATTATAAGGATGTTTATGCTTTAAATAGAGCATTTATTATGGATTATAGTTTCGCTAGTACTGTTCATAAGAGTCAAGGAAATGAATGGAATACTATATTTATAGATAAAAAAGATATTCAAAAATCTGTTTTAAATAATACATATTATATGACGTATGCGCGTATGTTATACGTCTCAATTTCTCGTGCAAGACATATTATCTATATTTAAAATAAATATCCATATTGAAGAGATATACGTTTAATCTTCGTTTAATAATTATTACGTTATAATTATATTATCAATTAAGAGGATATAAATCTTCTTAATCGGAAATGAACCGCCGTAAAGAGTCTAACTAAATTCGCCTGCCAAGGCACTTAAAGGATATAATATGGCAACTAAAAAAGAAATCTTCGAAACAACAGCAAAAGCAGTTGAGGCACTATGCACTCAGTTTAAAACACCAACAGCATTCAATGAAAAGCTTCAAGCTATTATTGCAGATAACTTAGCACCAAAAACAGCTGGTATGACAGTTAACCTAGATGAAGTAACTCGTAAAGATGCAAATGGTAAAATTACTGAAATTCAATGTTCAGTTAGTGGTGTATGGCTCCCAGCAACTAAAGAGTATTTCTATGAGGAAAAAGCTGAAGGTAAAGGTATTGAAGGTACTGATGGGTCACATCTTAAACGTCTTTCTCGCCAAGCGGAGTCTGTTCGTAAGCAATTCATGAAAGCTCAACAAGCTTCTGAAAAAGCAATCATGGCTGATGTACTTTCTGGTGATTTAACTCCAGATGAAGCTAAAGAAGCTCTTGAAGCTGCAAAAGCTAAAAAACCAGACTATTCAAGTGTAGGTCTTTTAGAAGACTCAGAGTAGTCTTATATGTCTCCCTTATGGGAGATGGTTTAAGTAGCATCTCAAGCTACCAGGAAGACGTTTCCTGAGGTGCTACTTAAGTCATAAGGGCTTAGTGTGATTTGTCAAGACAATTCTAGAACATTTCTCTAACAATTGAGAACAACTAAAACAAAGGAGTCAAAGATGGCAAAGTGTAAAACAAAAGTAGTAGATTTAAAATATGTATTTATTGATGGTGAAGGCCGCAATCAAGCATTAGTAGGTGATGAGCCACGTATGCAGTATGTAGTTAGTGCTATTATGAAAAAAGATGGGCCAGAACATAAGTTTCTATTAGAACAAATTGAGGCAGAGTGGAAAGCTTACAAAGAAAAATTTGGTGTTAAAGGCCTACCAAAAACCAATGGTATTAAAGATGAAATGACTAAGGACCCTAGTGGTGAAATTGACCCAGCTACTGAAGAGGTTAAAAAAATACCAACTGGTAATGTGATTGCAACATTTAAAACAAATACTAAGTGGCCTGATGGTAACCCACAAATAATTAAAGTTTATGACCATAAAGGTAATGATATTACAGCAGCTGTGACAAATGCACCTTGGAGTATTGGCAATGGTTCTACTGGTATCATACATGGCTCTTGTATTGGTAATAATATTGGTGGTACTCATAAAGTAACTCTATATCTCACAGCTATTCAGCTAGCTAAACTAGTTAAATATGAAGGTAATGAAGTTGAGACTGAGGAAATTGATGGTGAAGACATTGACCTTGGTGATGCAGTTAGTGCTATTCCTACTGAAGGTACTCAAGAAGGCCCAGCACTTTAGAGATATTCTTATTTTATAAGTGAGTGTACTTCTTTTTAGAGTACACTCTTTTTATTTCTCATTAAATTGAGATACAACTAAATTAAAGGAACCTGAGATGATACAGTATAAACAGATTAGAGACTTAATAGAACTCCCACAATTTTCACTAGACTACCCAACGTTTAGTGATATTGAGACACAAGGCTTATATATTAATACAAGACTAGTACAAGTTTATCAACCAGAAACTAATGAACTAATCTATGTAATTGATTGCGACTATGTAGACTTAGAAGAAGTTAAGCAATGGTTAAAACCACTCCACACAGTATGGCAAGGCGCTTCATATGACTTTGGTACTTTAAATATGACAACTAGTAGTTTTGATGATACTCTCTATTTAGCTAGAATAGCATACCCAGAATGGCAAAATTTTACATTAGATAATATAGTTAAAATGCTAGGACATGAACATCTTTATGATAGTCTTGATAAGAAAAAACTGCAGAAAATGGGTTTTGTTAGAGGCGCCTATCTTAGTAAAGATCAACTTAGATATAGCGCAACAGATGTATATGCTTTATCACTTATTTGGCAAGATAAAAAGATACAAAAAGCTAGAGAAGTACTAGCATATAAAGTAGATATACTTAGTATGAAGTATGCTATAGAGTATCAACAAAATGGGTTAATACCTGATAGAGCTGCAGTACGTAAAGAACTTGATGCTATTGAGGATGAGATTGAAGCTAATTATGTAGAATTAAATGGGCTTAATCCTAATTCACCTAAGCAAGTTAAAGAGGCTCTTGGTACAGATAGTAGTTCTAAAGAGGTATTAATTAAGTTAATTGCGCAAGGTAATAGATTAGCTGAAATAGTATATAAACAGAGGAGGTTATTAAAGCGTAGAACTATGTTAAATAGTTATAATGCTCCAATAGTTTATACACGTTTTAATGTTGCTGGTGCTGCTACCGGTAGATTTACTTCAACTGGTGGTGATATGGAATATGGTATTAATGCACAACAAATACCAAGAGACCTACAATATATTTTTAATACTAATACTGAAGATACAGTAGTAGTGCATGCTGACTATTCGACTGCTGAGCTAAGAGCAGGTGCAAGTATTATGAGAGATGAAGAAATGTATAAAGAGTTGAAAGCTCACTTAGACTTACATAAGATTGCTGCCAATATGGCCTCTGGTGTTCCTATAGAGCAGATTGATAAAGGGTTAAGACAAAAGGGAAAAGCAGTTAGTTTTGGTAAGATATTTGGGCAAAGTTGGAGAAGCTTTATTGAGTTTGCTTATGTAAACTATGGTGTTGTATTTACTGAAGAAGAGTCTCAAGCTATTCATAATAAATATAATACTAAATATACTGGTATTAGTTCATATCATAAGAAGTGGTGGAATAATTATAAAACACATATGGTTAGTACTCCACTAGGTCATAGGAATAAAGCTAGACTAGGAACCGATGCAATTAACTATGCTACTCAAGGATGTATAGCTGAGACTATGAAACTTGCAGTACATTATTTATGCTCAGATTATCCTGAAGCTACTAAGTATATTTTTAATATAGTTCATGATGCTGCATACCTTAGAGTTCCTAAAGGCGAAGAACACCAATGGTCTACCAGACTAGTTGATGCAATGGCTAAGGGATGGCAAGAAATGTGTAAGGTACCTATGTTGTATTATAAAGATATACCAATGCCGGTGGAATTAGAATTTACCAATAATAATGGATATTTTTGTAAAGAAGTAGAAAAAGGAGAAGAACTATGGAAGGACTAGTTGAAATAGATATAGATGACCAAGGGATGGTTATGCCACCAAAGAATGATAAAGTATTATTAGTGGATGCAGATACTATTGCCTATACAACCTGCTTAAATACTGAGGTTGCAGAAGAAGTACTAGGTGATTATATGTATACAGATATGGAGTGGGACGCTATAGTTAATGACCCTATGTATAGTGAGGTAGATGGCTGTGTATATGTTACTGACCCTATTTTAGCTCTAAGTAAAGCAGAAGATAAATTGCAGCGTATTATGGATAAAACTGGATGCTCTAAGTTTGAACTACATTTTACAGGAGGTGGTAAAAATAATTTTAGATATAAAATAACACCAAATTATAAAGCTAATCGCACAGGCAGAACACCAGCAGGTTTAGGACGACTTAAAAGAGATTTAGCTGAAAAGTATAAAGGTACTATTCATGATGGTTGGGAAGCTGATGATTATGTAGTTTATGCTAAACTAAAAGAGCCAGAGAAGTATATACTATGTGCTATTGACAAGGATGTATTAAATAGTATTGAAGGAGAGCATTTCAATTATTATGAGTCAGCGTTATATAGTAAAGATATGCATTTCCAAGAAGTATCTAAGCATACAGCTATGACATGGAGATATATACAAACTCTTACTGGTGATAAAACTGATGGCATAGAAGGTTTACATAGAGTAGGACCTAAAACAGCTGAGAAAATTATAGCTGGTAAATTTAGTCATGGTGAAATTTGGAAAGCTGTAGTTGAAGCCTATAAGATAAAAGGTAAAACTGAGGATAATGCTATACTTACCCTCAACTTAGTAGATATGCGATTACTAACAGAGGATAAGGAAGGTAAACTCTATATTAAATTAAGAACTAAGGAGGAAATGGATGAGCTTCAATAATGAGTATAAAAAATTAGTTGACCAAGTACTAATGGAAGGTTCTAAACAAGAGTGTAGGAATGGTAAACAATATATTATACCGCACTATAGTTTTACTATAACAGATATGCAAAATGGGTGGGAGCTACAGTTACGCAAGATGTATTATAGAGGTGTATTAGGAGAGTTCAAGACTCTTATAGACCCTAAGTCACTAACAAATGTTAAACAGTTTGAGGCTAATGGTTGTAACTACTGGAGTAAATGGACTGGACCTAATGGCGAATTAGTTCTTGACTATCATGACCAATTACACCCACAGCTTGAGGATATAATTGAGCAGATTAAAACAGACCCATATAGTAGACGGCATGTTATTAGTCTATGGAACCATGAGAATATTAAAAGTGGGAAGTTAAGCTTACCTTGCTGCTGGCATAACCTAACCTTTAGTGTAATAGAAGACACACTAAGCATGGTGTGGGCTCAACGCTCTGTAGATACTATGCTAGGATTACCAAGTGACGTATTCTTAGCGCATCTCTTTATGCAGCATGTAGCTAATGCTACTAATTTACATATTGGTAGCTGCCTATTTAGTTTAGCTAATGTACATATCTATGAGGAACATATGACCAATGCTTGGAAGATACTTAGTAGAACAAAAGCTGACTATGACAAACCACTCAAATTTGAGTTAAAGGAGTAACTATGATAGTTGGCACTATATTACTCACTAAGAGTAACAAATATGTTGATGCTGAAGGTAATTTACCAAAGCGTCCAAAATTTGATAAGGAGCTATTAGCAGGATTACTAAATAGTAATCCAGTAAGTGAGAGGGGTTATAAACTATTACCACCTTCATTACAGGCTATATGCTATACTTCAATAGCACCGCAGATGAGAATTCCTATAACTATTAAAGAATTAGCTAAAACAGAGCTATTAATAGTTTCTAGAAGTCCTGAAGACTTTGAAGAAGGTAAAGAATTTAGACTAGATGACTTTAAGTGTCTAGTAAAAGATAGAAAGGTTGAATTATGGATTTTAAACAAGAAGCAATAAAAGAAGCACAAAAGTCACCATGTAGAAAACGTAAGGTAGGTGCTATTATAGTTAATAAGGCTGGTAAAATACTAGGCCGTGGTCATAACTATGCAGCAGTAGGTTCTCTATGCGAGGACATTAATGGTAATACTTTTCCTGATGTTATACATGCAGAAGTAGCAGCTATTCAGCAACTAGATGCTACTACAACAGATGCAAGTACTATTTATGTTACTCACACACCCTGTGAAAATTGCTCTAACGCTATTAAAGCTTTCAACTTAGAAGTAGTAATTGTAGAAGAGTTTATGAAGTTTGATAGTGGTAAACTCCGCTATGGGCTAATACCACCAAAGGCTACTAAGGCACTAGCTGAGGTACTAACATATGGAGCCAAGAAATATAAGCCTAATAATTGGCAGCGAGTAGATGACACTTCTAGATACATAGATGCATTATATAGGCATCTTGAGGCTTGGCGAAGCGGGGAGGAATTAGACCCTGAAAGTGGATTATCTCATCTTGCTCATGCAATGACAAATATATCGTTTCTGATATATTTTAATCAATCAAAATAATCACATATCTCACATATATGGAGTTTAAAATTTTATCTCAGATAATTAATCGCCTAAGATAATTTTATCCATATAGGAGATATTGATTTAAGTTTAGTTTAATCTTAATTATGATATAATATAATTTTAATAGGAGGAATAAATGATATTTATTAAAGAGTATGTAGTTTCTCAGTTAGAGGAGATTACTAGTATCGAGCTAGCAGAAAAACTGTGTGTAAGTGTAAGTATGATTAGTGCTTATAAAAAGAGTTATAACCCTAGTTTAGCTGTAGCTTTACGAGCATATGATGTTGATAAAGTAATATTACATCCATTTGCAGAAGAGTCACTAAAATATGAATTAGGAGAAAAGTAATGAGAGAGTTAGTAGAACTTAGAGATTTAACACTAAGTTGGTCACATGATAGAGGTATTCTTGCTAATGGTAAGCTAACTACACAAGGATTAAAACTAGTGAGTGAGGTTGGCGAGCTATGTGATAATATAGCTAAGGGTGCAAATATAGAAGATGATATAGGTGATTGCTTAGTTGTATTAACTAATATAGCTGCACTATATGGAACCACATTAGAGAGATGTTGGGAAGTAGCCTATGAAGATATTAAAGACCGCAAAGGGTTCTTAAATGCTAATGGTAACTTTATTAAGTCTACAGACCCTAAGTATAAGCAACTTAAGATGGAATTTGATAATGCTACAATTTAAACCACAGAAAGGTAAAGCTTATGATAAGCTACCAAAAAAGACTATTAATAGTTTTAATGATACTTTATACTATGTATCTACTAAGTATGATGGAAACCAAATATTTATCCTAGTAAAAGATAATAAGACTAGGTTCTTTACATCAGACTGGAAAGAATTTAATCTACCAACTATAGGTAAAGACCTGGCTTTTGGTATTACTAGTAGTCTTGTATTAATAGGTGAGATGTCTTATGACTCTGACGGTAAATTAGGCTCTAGAACTAAGGTACAGGGTAAAATAACTACCGAGAGAGTAAACTTTAACAAGAGACTCCCTTGCTCACTTGATGAGGATAAGGTAACCATTATGCTATTTGATATGTTAGAAGTAAGTACACAAGGTATACCTATAAATGACCTAGACTTCACAGTTAGATATAATAATATGAAAACTGTAGAAATGTTAGCACCAAGTCAAATACAAGTAGCTGAACAGATACTTATGACAGGTAAAGAAGCTCAAAGTTATGCCAAGAAATTGGTTAAAGATGGCTGGGAAGGTATAATGCTTATGGAACCAGAACAGCATTACTTCCTAGGTAAAAGAGTTAATCATGCTATTAAACTTAAATACCGTCCTACAGCTGATTTACTATGTATAGATGTTACAGATGGTGAAGGTAAATATGAAGGACAGATAGGAGCCTTAGTACTTGAAGACTCTAAAGGTAGAACTGTACAGGTAGGCTCAGGGCTAGATGATGTTGATAGGTTAAATACTAATAGCTACTACATAGGTAAAGTTATTGAGATAGAATATGAGCAAATTATGGATACTTATATTCAGCCAACCTTTGTAGGTATTCGTTATGATAAAACTAAGGAGGATATAGACTAATGACATCTAAAGAGCAATACTTAAGACTGCATATTATTAACACTCTACTTAGCTTTTATACATTAGAAGAAAGTACTAGTAATATCTTACAACTTAAACGTAAAGTTAAGCGTGAGATTAAAAGACTAGCGAAAACTTTTAAAAATACTAAGATTGCTCTAAAGTATGCGGAAAGACTTTATCCAGCTTGGGAAGATTTACATATTAACCATAAAGGTAAAAAGTATAATCTATCTATAGCTATAGTAGGTATGTGGGAAGTAGGTGTTCCAGTAAGTTTTAAACTACTTGAGACATATGCAGCTAATGATTCTATGTCTAATAAAGAAGTAGATAGTAATAGTTATATGCTTATAGATACTATGAACCAGAGAATTAAGGAGATACTAAGCGATGACTGAGCAACAAATACAGAAGAAAATTCTAACAATGTTAGAGGAGGCTTATGATGCTTACACTGTTAAAGTAGTGTCAGCATCTAGGGGTGGAGTACCTGATATACTATGTTGTATTGAAGGTAGGTTTGTAGCCATAGAGGTTAAGAAACCAGAAACTAAGAATAATGTATCTAAACTACAAGAGTATAATCTTAGTAAGATTGAGCAACGAGGTGGAATATCTATAGTTGCATGGTCTGTAGAGATGGTTAAAGAACTATTAATGGAGGCAGGGCTATGAGTAATAGTAATGGATTAACACATTTAGTTGGCTTAAAAGCATTAGATACTATAGCTCAAGTATTCTCTGAGTTATCCCAGCAGATAGCTATATTGGAGGACGAGCGTAATGAATATAGGAAGAAGTGGTTAGATGAAGTCCAAAATAAACAACAAGCTATTAGTAAAACTACTAATAGTTAATACAGTAATATGTGAGCAAATTATTATCTGGTATGATATAGCTCACTGGTAAGGAGATTAAATGATTACACCATATCCACATCAAATTGAAAAGGCAGAACAATGTTGGAATATATTAAAAGATACTGGTTATGTTTACTTAGTAGGGGAGCCCAGAAGTGGCAAGACATTAACAAGTATTTTAGTAGCCGAGAAGAGCAACAAGATAAACAGTGTATTGATACTTACGAAGAAAGCAGCAATTGGGGGATGGGAGAAGTTCCTCCACAATATGACTCTCAAACACAAGTATCATGTTACAAACTATGAGAAAGTTGGGAAGTGGAATAGTTCAAAGCGTAAAGCAGAACTAAAACTAAAGTTGGAAGACTACCAACTTGTTATTATTGATGAGTCACATAATTTAGGCACAGTAGGTAAGCCATCTGGAAGATATAAAGCTATAAAGTCACTATGCTATGATATGCCTCATATACACCTTAGTGGTACAGCTATAGTAGAAACACCTAATAGTATTTATCACCAGATGAGTATTAGTAAATATAATCCATTTAAGTTTAAAAACTTTTATGATTTTTTTAGAGAGTATGGTAAACCTTATTATATTAGAGTAGGTGGAAGAGATATTGCTCAATATGATAAATGTAACTTAGACAAACTAATGCCTAAGATAAATGAATTCTGTGTTTATATGACTCAAAATGATGCAGGTATTAGTAATGATGTTCAAGCAAAGGATGTATTACACTATATTGAACTTGGTGATAATACTAAGAGACTATATAACAAATTACAAAAGGATAACATTGCATTAATTTGGCATAACTGTTTAGTTGATGAACCAGAGTGTCCTAATAGTGATAAGTCAATAGACTTAGTATGTGATACTACTATGAAACTCAGGACTTCATTACATATGCTTGAGTCAGGTGTAGCTAAAGTAAATAATACTTATATTGACTTAGGTAACAATGAGAAGATTGACTATATTAAGAAGACTTTTGGTGATACTGAAGATGTAGGTATTATGTGTCACTTTGTTGGAGAAAGACAAAAGTTAGAGAAGTACTTTAAGTATGCTAAAATATATTCCTCATCTGCTCATGCAGAAGGAGTAGACTTAAGTCACCTTAAACATTTTGTAATATTATCTAGTGATTATAGTGGTAGTAAGTTTATACAAAGAAGAGACAGAATTGTGAATGTAAATGGAAGCAATACTACTACCGTTAATCACATCCTTGTTAAGGGTGCAATTAGCGAGCAGGTATATAAAAGAGTGTCCAAGAAGATGGACTTTAATAATTCTACTTATGAGGGAACTGCTATTTAGCATAACCCTCTATAAGTTTAATATCCTCTGGTTTTAAATTTAGTTTTTCACCAGCCTTAAGCCTACTAAGTATATCCCGAGCTTCTATTTGCAAATTTATGGGTGAAAACTTAGATGAGCTAGAGGTAATATTAGATATGTTACCACCAGCTTTAGCATAACGCATAACAGCTAGAGGATATCTATACTGAGCATCACCAATTAATGGACCTAATGGGCCTACCTTTATGTTATTAGCTTCAGCTCTATTAAATAACTCATTGTAGAATTTTTTACCATTTCTGGTACCTTTACTGAAAGAACTATTATCAAATCTAACTATTCCATCAATATCCTCTAAGTCTACTAATTTATTATTATAGTTAAGTCTATATGCACCATCATCTATATAAGCATTCTTAAACAATGTTTTAATATTATCACCAGTGTTAGTAGATTCAAATATTTTATTCTTATAAAGTTTCTCTACTTCCACCTTAGGCAACTTGACACCTAAATCTTTTTGTAATCTTTGTATAGTTTTATCCACCTCAGACCTAATTCTATTCAAAGCCCTAGTATGCTCACCTTTTTCAAACTGAGCTTTAATACTTTTACTTAATTGTTCAAGCCTTTTACTATTTAATAGTTTATTAGTTGCCTCAATAACATTATCACTATAACCTTTACCTAAAGTTTCTCTAACTAGGTTAGTTTGAGCATCATATAGAGCAGCATCAGTAGGGTTAGTACTAACAGTGCCTGACTTGGTTCCATATAAAGGTTGTGCATTTACATCTCCTGTTGTTTTAGCTTCTGGTTTATACTCTAGCATAAGAGGCTCAACCTCAGTTTTAATTCTCTCAGCTTGTGCTCTTGATATTTTACCTCTAGTAGTTTTAACTAAGTCATCAACAAATTTTAAAGGGTCCATAGGGTCAGCATTCTTAAGACTTCTCTCTATAGCTTTTCTTATTTGAATATCCTTATATCTACTACGATTATATAGTGGGCTTAAGATATCTAATGTAGTATTAACAGCTTTACTCCAAGCACTAAGTAAACCACCAGATGAGCTATTACCTGTAGGTTTACTTACTTCACCAAGTAATTTATCATTAGCAAATTTCTTTGTAAATTCTTTAAGTACCGGTAATGCTAAGTCTATACTATCTGAGTGTAAACCATCTTTCCCTAAATCCTTTATAACACCTTCCCAATTAACTGCATTTTTACCTTTCGTATTTTTCTCTAGAATTTCACCAAACTTGAAGTTATTAATAGTCTCTCTATACTTAGATATTTCAGTATCTACTTGCTGTTTAAGATCCTTAGGCAATGACCTATCTAGAAAACTATCTACCTCAGCTTTAACCTCATTTATAGTTTCCCTAGCTTTAAAAGATTTTTTAATAGCAGGTTTTCTTAATATAGCATTTATATTTTCTCTAACCTCTAAAGCTTGTCCAGGAGTTATAGTCCCTTCTGTATCTAACTTAATCTGTTTAAGAGAGGTAGCTATACCAGATGGGTCTGTTGCATATAAATCAATAAGTTTATCATCTATTTTATTTGAGATACTAGAGGCATCATACATATTAGGACTAGCCTTATCCACTTCTAATTTCATATTAGTAAATGTTTGTTTAGCTTGAGTCATATCTTGAGCATTAGCAGTAAAAGGCTCAAATATATCTTTTCTCATCTGAAGACGCTTATCTAAGTCTGCAGCTAGTTTTGAGCTATCACCTATAGTAGCTTTAAAATAGTTCTTAAACATCTCATCTGACTCAGCAAGACTAAGTGCTCTGTCTTTATTTGGTATATCCTTAAGTGCTTTTAAAGCTTCACCTTTACTCATTCTATTAAGGTTTAACATTAGTTCAACATCTTTAGGCATTTCTTTAAGTCCTAAAGCATTAACAGCTTTGTTTATTACAGCTATAGATGTTCCACCAAGGGCAGCACCTACTATACCATTTAAGGCAGCATCACCATAGTCCTTATTCTCACCCAAAGATTCTAAGAAACTATAACCACCAATACTAGCACCACCTGCTAATGCGCCATCACCTATGGGTAATACAGTATAAGCCATTAGTTTACCTAATGTACTAGGATGTAATAATGCAGTAGGATGAGAATTATTATATTTTTCAATATAGTTATTTAATGTTTCTGCAGCTTTATCAGTAATACCCTTTTCATTAGGTAATCCAGCTTCTGCTAAGGCATCATTAATTATTCTAGCACCACCAGCAGTTATAGTTCTAGCTCCTGCTACAACTTGTTTAGCTGGCTCAACTAAATTGGCATTAATTTTATCTGTAACCTCTCCAGGCTCTAGAGCATTAGCAGCTTCAGGAGTTATTTGAGTAGTACTTATAGTTCCATCTGAATTAGTTATAGCTTCACCACTATTACTATAATCAGTAATACCAGATAACTCACTAGGTTTACTATTTAGTTGTTGCATTTTATCTAGGGCACTAGTATCAGTGCTAGAGTTAGTATTAACTTCCCAAGGTGCTTGACCTACTGGATAAGAGTCAGCAGGTTTAGTATCAGTGTTAGAGTTAGTATTAACTTCCCAAGGTGCTTGACCTACTGGATAAGAGTCTTTCATTATTCTGCTCCTGTCATAGCTCTACCAGCCATATTATTCATAGCTTGTTGTTGAGGCATTTGCCCATCCATTTGTCCTTGTTGCATAGCAGCTTGTTGTTGAGGTGTTAGCATCTGTGCTGTTTGCTCAAGAATACCAGCTAATTCTAAACTATATTTAGACTTAGTATTTTTAACACTTAATGCACCTGCTTGGAAATAACCCGCAGGATTAGCTTGTGCTAATAAGTTACCTAATGGGCCATTAATAAACTGCTCCAATAGTTGTTGGTTTTGACTATCATCATCATTGAAACTAACACTATCAAGCTCAATATCAGCCTTGGTAAAAGCTATATCAGTATCTATAGTAGGTATAGGTGCAACTACTGCATTACCATTCTTATCTTTCATAGGTTTACCAGTTTCTGGTTGGGTAACTTCTTCAAACACCTTCTTAGGTCCATTAGGTGTTTGTATCTCTAAAGGTTTATTTAGCTCAATCCACTTATTACCCTGATAGTTATCTGATACTCTAATAATATCATGCGCAGTAAAATATTGCTTAATTAAATTTACTACATCCCAACCTAACAGTCTATAGAATTGCTCAATCTTACTAGTTGAATATCTTTGGGCTACAGCACTAGCATTTTGCTGTAACTTAACTTTAGCACCTGAGTCACTAGCATATGCCATACCTAGAAAACTATCATTGATACTAAGTACTCTCTGAACTCTATCAAGTGCCTTATCAATGACAGTATATTGGTCAAGTACCTCACGGGTAAGGTTTTCAATTTTAATCCCAGCTAAATTTTTAACTGGAATAATAGCATTAACTCTATTAAACTGGTCAGTAAAAGCATCTAAGTCTACAACAGCTCCATCTTCAACAAAGGCTTTCTGTGTGTTTACCATTAGTTGAATTTTAAGTAATGCTTGGTTAATAGCATTTTGTGTTTCTAAAATATCTCTAAATAAGCCATAAAATTCTGCTCTATTACTAGTGTTTAACTTTTGAAGTCTGTAAGGATTTTTAACTTCCTTATAAGTAATCTCTTCCTTACTAAGTATTTCATCTTGACACCAATAAATACTATAAGACTTATCATCATCTTTAATAATTGAGTGAACTATAAGATAGTTATCATGTCTCTTATACATACCTACAAACTCAGACTTATAAGTATAACTAAAGTCGGCATCTTTAATATTTAAGTAGTTATAATAAGCATCAATTTTCTCACGCTTAGCTTTACCAAACATTCTATCAACATCTTCTTGAGCTACCCACTTAAATCTATGTATATACTTAGCATCACTATAGTCATCTAGCCTAGACATTGGGTCAATAGCTAGTTCTAAACTAGGTATATGATGGATATTAATCTTATACTTAGGTCTACCAAACTCATCAGTTTCATCAAGCTTTTCAACATCAGTGTAACTACACATTAAACCAGTAAGTATCATATCAAGCTTAATTTTGTCACCTTCACTATTAAAGTTATTAGTTCTAAAAACATAGTCTACAGTATCTTGTAATACTTGTGCAGTAATAACACTATCTTCTTTAGCAGGAATAACCTTAACACTATTAACTATTGTAGAATAATAGCCCAACAGCATTCTACCAAATAGTTTAATAATATTGAATGTTTCTGCGGGCTGTCCACGCTTCTTTAGAGTATTTAACTGGTCTGTAGTATAGTGTCTATTATGATAAAAGTCTATAGTTTTAAGAGCCTCTTTACGAGAATCCTCAAATACATCATAACTATACTTAAAGGTATCTTTTAAGTTTTCTATAGTTGGTTTCATTATTTAATCCTTACCCAAGTATCACCTTGTTTCTCATAAGTCATACCATTATATTCCTTAGTCTCACCTTCAGTTAAAGACTTAGCTTTAAGGTATGTATAAGGTAACTTATCTTTATAAGTATCAGCATTTTTAATTGTTTGAGTAGCTAAGAAGTCTTTAAAATCTTCAAGAGCAGCTTTTTGATATTTCTCATCACTAAAACTACCACTAGTTAGTAGTTTTGTTAAAAATGCTCTTTCCTCATTAGTTACAGCTAAACCTGATGTAGCTTTTAAGTAGTTAGCTAAAACCATACCTACTTGAGTATCATAGTTAGTATTTTTAAATGTTTGTGCATCTTCCTTACCAAATATTTTAGTTAAGTAATCTTGTGCATTACGAACTAAGTCTTTATCAATAGGTATAGCAGCACCATTTAAAATATTATCAATTTGTTTAACTGTTCCAATACTACCATTTATAGCAGTCTGTACTTTAACTAATTCGGTTTTCTCTGGGGCTTGTTTAAGATATGCTTGCTCATTAGCTATAGCAGTATTCGTGTCCATCTTATTATCTTTTAATAACTGGTTATTGGTCTGTACTAAATTAGTAAGTTGATTAACATCATTAGTTTCTTTTACTCCACCTACACCTTCTGTTTTCTTAGCCCAAGCAGTATTAGCAAAAGCTTCCATATCTTGTCTATTCCAGTTCTTACGAGTTTTACCTATCTTCATCTCATAAGTTTGTACTAATTGCTCTAAATCATCACGTCTACTACTTGATGTACTAGTGGATAGTTTTGACAAATAGTCTACAAAGTCAGTATATTTAGACTTATTAGCCTCATAATCTTTAACTAATTCTTTATCTTTACCAAGTGTAATCTGGGACTCTTTAAATTTAGCATATGTACCATTAGGATTAGCATTACTCCATTTTTTAAAAGCTTCAAACTCATTATCTTTAATAGTATTAGATTGCTCTATATCTTGTGGTCTTAAACCTTTAGTCATAGCCTCAATAGTTTGATAATTTTTTACTAATGTATTTTGCTCTTCACTTGTCATATAGTTATGACTATTGGTTGCTGCTATAAGTTTATCTACAGGTAGTAATTCTATAGAACCATCAACCTTAGTAGCTTGTATAAAGCTTCTAGATAAAGCATCCTTAATTTCTGTATCATTTAATTTACTAGTATCTACACCTAAATCACTTAATTGTTTTTGAACATCAGAGTTATTAAAATTAGGCGTATCTAACTTCAAATATTGCATTGAAGGAGAATTTTTAAGCTTTTCTACTAATGGCTTGTTTAAATTTAATTTAGTTAAAGCATCATTCTGTTTACCAGAAGTCCAGTCTAAAACTAAGTCTTTTATTGTATTAGCATTTATATAGCCTTCTTGTGCTTGTATAGCTTGCTCCTGTGCCTGAAGTTTATCATTAAGTATTTTATACTGAGAAGCCTCTGCATTTTGTTTTTGCAGTGTTGCCTCAGTTGGCTGGTAGCTAGTACCTTCATATGTATACCCAGCTTGTGCAGCCTGTAACTCTTGCTGCTTAGCATGCTGTTGTAATTCTTCACGTCTGTTTCTTGTAGCATATATATTATTAACCATATTACTACCTGCATTTAATCCTGCTGCAAATCCCATTTATTATTCCTTATAATTTCTTACTATAGATTACCTAGGGCAGAACCTATTGCACCTATAGTTGAACCACCAACCTCAAACATATTGTTTCTTCCAGATAGCCCAATATTTGTTGCCTGTGTACTATAATTAGCTGCTAAGCCAGTAGAACTATTTATACCTGTATTACCTACATTAGCATTAATACCAAGCATTTGAGTACCCTGGCCTAAACCCAGGCCTAGAAAGCCCATCTTTTGCTTAGCAGCTACACTATCTGCATTTGCTCTAATATTAGCCTTTTGATTAGCTGTTGTAAACTCATTATTCATAAGGGCTGCTGCTTCCATACCAGAACCACTAAGTCCTCTTTGTGCAAGGTCCTTGTCTATATTTTGCTGTGCTTTTTGACTTTCAGCTTGAACTTTTGTTATTGCTTGTGCAGCAAGCTTAGAGCCATTTAAGTTTTTAAAGTAAGTGCCTAAATCTTCCTGTAAGGGGCCATAAATAGATTTCCAATCATCATATTGTTGTCTTTGAAATGCTATTTGCTCATCAGTTAATGCATTAGCTCTATCTGTCTGTGCTTGAGCCTCCTTATGTGCTCTATCATGCTCACCCTTACCAGTAATAACATCTGTAGCATGATTAATAACATCATTTATACTACCAATACCTATATCCATACCAGTTAGGCCTCCAGCTATACTACCAATACCTCCTAGAGCTAAGCCACCAGCTATTGAATTAGCAACACCTTTAGATACATCAAAACCACCAATTTTAAAACCCATAATAATATCCTATTTATTTTATTATAACATAATTAATATTAAAATAATATTAATTATGTTAATTATAAGAACAATTAGCTCTAAACTAAACTAAATTTATTAATTTTCCTATATAAATGACGATAGTGTAATATTAATAGTATCAAAAGTAATTGAACTACCACTATCTACATTAGAAAGGTCATATCTAAAGACTATACCACTAGAAGTAAGTATAAACTTTAAGCTAAAACTATCCCCTAGGTAAACAGCCCTATCAACAGTAATTGTTAAGTCAGTATTTTCATACAAAACAGTTATTGCAGGTGGTGTACTATTAACTATAGCTGCTGTAAGACAATAGAAACCATTAACGATTGAGCTTTCTAGTAGTATATCCTTAGTTGTACCACCACTAATAGTGATTGATGGAAGTGTTGAAGTGAAAGCACTATTATAAATAAGTTTAGCTAAGCCATACTCTGATGTAAATATAGTATTACTGTTTGATGCTATTCTACTATAGTTGCTATTTGATTCTAGTGTTAAATTGCCAGAAGGGGATGAAGAATTTATAAGTTGGATATCACCATTAAGAGTGGTAGCAACACGATCTACATTATTAATTTTCACATTAGATATGTACTTAAAATCTAATAAATTGATATTATTAATTATAAATTGATTGGAATTAAGTACTATACCCTTAGAAATATCTATTGATGGTGGTACATATCCAGTATCTGACTTTACATTAAGTAGAAGTATACTACAACTACTGACTGATAAAGCTGTAGCTATAAACATATATGGGTTGCTCTCTGATACATTACTTGCTTTATTAGCTCCCTTACTAGTAGAGTCTGTAAATACTATTTTAGCATTATCTGTAATTATAGAGCTACCATTAGCTACAATGTAGTCTCCTAGTAATACTAAAAATACTAACTTATTAGTAACTATATTAGAAATAAGTGAGCTATTAAAATGAATAAAGTAGCCTGTTTCATCTTTACTATAAAGTAATGCACCATTAAAACCATTATAGGTTAGAGTACCACTAATAGTCGGTATATCAATTTTATTATAAGTTAGGTACTTCATTGAAGAATGAAAGCATGATGCAGGAATGCTATCAGGTGACTTCATAAGCGCTTGTTCTGTAACTTCAGAAGTTATATGTAGTATATTATTGCCATTAGTATCTTTACCTAAAAATAAACTCATTTTATATATATACTCCCTTCAGCTAAATTTATATCCATAGTTACAGCTCCTTCATTAATAGTACCGTCAGTATTGTATGCGGATACATTAACTAATCTACTAGAAAACATTTGATCAGCTCTGAGAGTACCTGTAGTAATTTTACCACCATCAATAGTAGTTGTAGCATAGTTTACTTGTAATGTAGCTTCTACGACAGTATTTACTACTTTGCTTAAATTATTAATAGTCGGTATAGCAGTATTATCATAATAACTTTGCTCACCATCCAGTATAGGCTGTTTAACATTACTAGTAGCGTCTAACGCTGTACTTTTAGATGTATGTAAGTCATTTGGTACTATTTCTTGGTCTGAACCTGTATCTATGGTATATGGCTGTGTGAATGTTTGAAAATCACTTATAGCTTGCTTATAGTTATCATACTCAGTACCAGACCCTAGAAACGTTTCTAAGTCATAGCTCAGGTTATCTACAGCTGACTGTAATTCGTTATATGCATATAGTATAGCATGTAGATAAAAGTTATCTGTATATAATATATTTGATACTTTAGACCTATACACCTTATAAATACCAGAACCTGCATAGTATATTGCAGAATCTATTGAGCTGTTAAGCTGACCAATTGCGGAATACACACTATTAACATACTTAGTTATTTGGTTTTGCTCGTATAAGTGTGCACTAACTATAGCTTTAGATAACTCATCCCTTTTATAGTATACTGCAGAAAAGGTTGATAAGAAATCTGCTTTGACTACTGGTGTACTTACTGTATTATCTGCCCAACCACTCAAACTAGATAGATAACTATTAAGAGCAGTTATACTATTGGTATATGCATCTCTATCCTCAACAATTAAATAAGTGTTAGCTACTGCAACTAAACTATTTTGTTCATTATTAACCGCATTTTCTGCTTGGTAGCATAATGGTTTCTCCTCAATACTTATAATATCATCATCTGCTACTGCATTTAATCTAGCTAGTGATGTAGTTACTGCATTACTCTCTGCATCTAGTACACTTTGTTTAGTAGGTATATTACTATTTGGTATAGTACTAGGGTCTATTCTATTAGCATCCATAGTAATAGATGGGTCATTTAACACATCTTGTACTGTTGATGACTTTATAACATCTATACCAGTTATATATAATTTATCATGGTTTAAACCAGACCAGTTTAGAAATGTTAAGCCAGCCCATTTAGCTGTATTTGTAGGTATATATGTAACCTCTACCTTAGTCCAACTAGTAGAAGTACTACTATTTTCTGGTAGTCCAGTAATACTTTTTCGTCTTGTAGCTGCCTGTATCTCTGCTATATCACCAGTAGTGCTTTGCACAATATGTGTTTTACCTGCTACTAAATCATTATCATACTCATAAATTCTTGCATAAAAACCGCTTGTTGCTGCAGTATCTGTTTTATACATAAACTTAATTATATACTTATCTGCTTTTTCTATATTGACTCTAAAAGGTTTTAATGTCATACCAATAGTAGTATCTAAAGTAGAATATAACCTAAGTGTATTACTTGCTTTGTCTATACTAATAGTAGAATAGTTACTATTAGTATAAGAAGGTATAACGCCAGTTGTCATAGCTGCCAACTGCTCAGAATGACTTAAAGCATTAGCTTCTGCCAAATCTGCTTTAGCCTGAGCATCAGCTATAGCTCTGGCTTCTTCATCAGTAACTATACCATCAGCATAAGCTTTAGCTGTAACTTCTGCTAAATTTGCTTTAGCTTCTACAACTGCACCTGAAACTGTAGTAGGAAAATACGGTATAGCTTTTGTGTTACTGTATGTGCTATCTAGCGGAACTTCTGCTAGCATAGGTTTATGTACAAATACATATGAATCTGTTTGTCCTGCATCAGTATCAGACTTATATACTATAATTTGAACATATGCAGTATTAGTAGGAGCTATTCCCGCTACAGACAATAGTGTGCTACTGCTCTCATTAGCTGCACCAGCGATTCCTACATTGTAGTTTGAGGCAACAACACCAATCCATTTATTTGAACTATCACGAAATGCAATACGTATATATGCTGTACATCTATGTGCTCCTACATACGCAGAAGCTGCATACTTTCTACCAGCTACTGCAGGAAACCCCAGAGTACTTCCACTATCCAATTGATGTAAGTATATACTAATCTTGTCTGTAGTACCGATAGGGCTTCCTTGACGTATCTGAAGTATACCCCTATCGGATGGTGCCAAAACATCAGATGAGCTAGCTTGGCGTATACTTAATACATTACTGTTATATAGGTCAGTATTAGTACTATATTTACCTGCTGTACGTAAACCATACTCCCAATCGTCATTTATATTAATGTTATAAAAAGCTCCTGCTGTAGCATTATCCATTGGTTTACCACTACCACTAACTGAGGACCAAGCAGCTGTTATACCTAATTGGGCATCATCAGATAACTCACTAGTTTTTGTAGTATAGTTAGCTATATCTACCCAGTCACTAGAGTTAAAAGTATCTATTTTACTTATAGTAGCTCTCCTTACAATACCATTACCAACATCCCATAAGTCACCTACATCATATGGGACTACTGGAGTGTCTACAAATACTCTTCTTTTTCCATCTGCTGTATCTTGAGCTGTTTGGGCTTTAACTAATGCTTGTGTAATATCTGAGTCAGATAATTTTACCCAACTGTAAGTTGTATTATCAAGCCTAAATCTATAGGAATATCCTGTAGTATTATCATAATATAAGTCACCAAGGTGAATATTCTTAGTAGCATTATCAGTCCAATCACTAGCAGGTACATTTGTTAATGTTGGCTCTCCATCGCTAAACCATGAGGTAATATTTTTATCAATTTGGTTTTGTAACTGGCTTAAATCATTTGTATGTGTTGTGGTTAATACAAAATTAGTATCTACATATGCTCTAGCATTAGCTTCTGCTGTATCAGCCTTCGTTTGAGCTCCTACAGGTGTTTCAGCACCTATACCAGTGGTTGTTACCTGACCAGTACCAGCACCAGATAGAGTACCATCACTATTAATAGTAATATTAACATTTTGTAAGCCTGTACTTGCTTTATCTTCTGGTAAAAGGCCTGAAATACTAGCCCACTCTGCTGTTTTACTAGCTGTATCTACAGACTCTAATGTAGGTATAGCACTTCCTGGTATAGTTGTTGGGTCTATACTATTAGCATCTATATTACTCATAACTGTAACTTTACCATCAATAAAAACATTACTACTTAAATTAATAGCATGGTTAACTGTATCAATTTGAAATGGGCTATATCCCTCATCAGTAGAACTAGAGGAAATTAAAAATTTCTCTGCATAAATTTGAAAAATACTAATGTCACCTGTAGCTATCGACTTATAACCTGAGATATGTCCATTAGCATTAACATCTAAACCATAAATAGCACCTACTGTAGTCTTAGTAGCATATGTAGCATTTATAACATTTGTAGTAGAGTAGTTATTTTCTATATTTGATTGTAATGAAGTTAAAGATGACGCTGTAGCATACTTATTATCAGCATCAACAACTACAGTATCAAGCTCAACCTTAGTCGCATAGTTATCTTCTACATTTGATTGTAATGAAGTAAGTTGTTGTTGAAAATCAGATTCTTTTAGTACTTTATTAGATATAGCAATTATATCTGCACTAGTGGGTATTCTCTCTAGTATATTAAGTTCTTTTAAATCTGCCTCTACTTTACCAATAGTTTTATAAACTGCACTATTAAAATTATTAACTCTTTCCCTAACAGTAGGTTCTCTTGTTAAAATAGTTTGATTTGGATAAATAGTTGCCCTATGTTGTTCATCACTACTTCTTGTAACTATATTTTGGTCTTCAGCTAAATAGCGTTTTAAACTTAAGTCTATATTTACAGGTATTTGCTTATTTATCATTTTGTCTTCCTATAGCTGTATATTGTATTTCACTAACTTCACCTATCCCAGTAATAACAAATTCTAACCCATAACCTTTAGATAAACCTAAAGATTTAGCATTATAGCAAGAGTTACCTTCTATAGATTTGTTTAAAACTTTTACTGAGTCAATAAATATCTGCAAAGTAAAATTACCATTATACTTTATATAAAAATCCTTATAAGTTTTATAATTTGTATAAGAACCTTCTGTTAATATTGGAGACCTATATTTAATAGGTATAGGAGACCCAACTAATAGTTGACTTAGAGTACCATTATTATACTGGTATAAATTACTCTTAGAACCTTGTAAATACTTACCAAAACCATCTATAAATTTAAGTACACTATTATACCTATTATCATAAGCTACTATTTTAGTGCCCAGTGCAGTATAATAACTTAGATAATAAACACCATCTACTAAAGCGGAACTATATATAGTATCTATATTAAGATTCTCTATTACTGATAATGTAGGCGTTTGTATGCCATTACCATTAGATAAACTTAAACCATTATTTGATAACCAAATAATAGAACCTGATAGTGCTTGTATTGATTTATGTGATAAACATCCTAAAGAGCCATCAAGTAAAAACTTAGATAATGTACCTGGTGTATTTCCAGTAATTATGTAAGTTTTAAATTTAGTAAATACTAATATACCTGAAGCTATAGCACCTATACCTGTTATAGGGCCATCAAAATCTATATAGTTAAATACAGGCCATGCATGAGGCCTAGCTATACTACTAAAATACAATTTATCATTAACAGCTCCAAATAACATAGCATAAGCTTCTGTAATATATTTTAGTCCTATTGGTGGTATATCATCATTAATAGTATCTAATATATGATTACCAGCTAATTCTAAATCTGTTGTAGTTGTATCTGTAGTAGAGCTAGTGGTATAAGATAATTCTTTAACTAATGTATATTGAGTTAAGCCACCACCTATTCGATATAATCTATAAGTATCATTATTATTTTGTGTACTTGCTTGAAAACCATCTATAGTAATATCTAAAGCGCCGGTAACTTCATTACTAGGTAAACTAGGTTTACTTTCTATACCTGTTATACTATTGTAATAAGTATAAACATAAGAGTAAGTATTTTCAGTTGGCTCAGTTGTTGGAGTTGTAACTGAAATAGTTAATATATTAGAAGGTTCTAATATACCAACATCTTTAAGTGAACTACCATCATAAACTTTTAACTTAGTTCCATCTGATACATATAATTTTTCTCTAAACTCAATAAAGTCTGAGTCTATACTTCTACTATACCATTTATTTTTAGCATAATACCAAGTAAAAAATTCATTAATAACTACACCAGTATCAATATTACCTTTCACAGAGCGTAAACTACCAGATGTAGCATCTATATTGTTATATTCTTGTGCTTGGTTATTTGGTAATAAATGAGCAGCTATACGTGAGTTATAACCACCACTAAAATCATTTAATAACATACTATATAGCCTTATTATAAGTAGAAGTATACACAGTTGGTATACTATTGTATATAAAACTTTTTTCATTTGCTATCTTTACAAATGAGTTAAATAGGCCTAATTGAGTAGTCGCTAGTTCTCTACTTATAGAGTCTTGGTCATAAGATAAAAGAGTTCCTGTAACAAATGCTACTATAGCTTGTGCATAAATATCATCTAATAATAAGGTAGAAGTCTCAGTTATAGCTGGGTGCTTATATGCATAAGTTATTTTAATACTAGGCGTACTAGGTTTAGTATCTACTAAGGCTACTTGGGTATCTACACCATTAGTTATAATAGGGGCTACTTTAAAAGAATTAGCCATACTATTATTTATAATAACAGTAGTATTATCATAATTATCATCCCTAGTTGTAACTAAGATTCCTCCAAAGTCTAAAAATTCTATAGCATCATTTATAGTGTATAAGTCTTGATTATTTACTAGGGTTAAATACTTAGTGGTAATTAATATCTTAGTTAATGCAACAAAATTAGTTACACCATTAGAAATTAGTCTAACTAATTCAGCATCAGTCCACCTTGTTTTATCCTTATCACTAACAACTAATCTTATATCACTAATAAGTTCTTCAACATTAATACTCATAACTACTCCTTTATTTCTTAAACATGACTAAATTTTCCTCATTCCTCACATCAAGATGTACCCAGTTAACGACGAGTTCTAAACCTTTTATGTATGGAAACTCATGAGGATTGTCTATGATATAATTTCTAACTTCTTCTGCACTATAATCACTAAACACAATATCAAAAGCATTAGCGAAGCTGTGCTGTGAACCATAACTGTAATATGGACTATCTGGAGTGCGAATACCACTTCATTCTCTACTTCCACCCCAAAAGTAGTTATTAATTGTCATAGTTCCAAGATTAAAGTGTTCTTTTAGTTTGTCTATACTCTCAATAAGTCTTTCATCTACATATCTCCATGCTTTTTCACCATACTTTTCATACATCTTTTTAGGTACTAGCTCGTGTACCTTGAAATACTTACTTTTCACATTAAATCCTTTTTACTTATAGAAACTAAAAACAATACTTCAAGTAACACAATTGTTGCTATTGTTAATTCTATATCACTGCTTGACATTCTTAACCCCTTTGAAACTGTTTATAAATCCTCCACCAAAATAAAAGCTGATTATCGCTAATATTATCCAGCCAAGTTGAAAAGCTGTTACAAGTTCAAGATACTCTTTTAACTGAATAATCCCAAAAACGAAGTATATTAACACCCCAGCCCAAAATGCCAAAATGAAGTTAATTGTAAATGTAATTGCAATTAATCTCTGTGCTAGTTTGAATGGCTCATACAATGGCAGCATTTTTAGCTTTGTTTCCGTAGCAAGTTGTAGTGCTTTTGCTTTCTCTTCATCCGTATAAACTAATGCGTCACCTGTGTCAATCACTGCATCTACAGTCTTAGAAACTATAGATGGTGAAAATATGCTTGATAGTATGTTCATTTAGCTTCCTTGTGTAAGTACACCGTTATTCCAATAAACTGTGCCTACTCCTTGATTAGTTGTTGGTATATTTAATAGATTAATAGGTGAAACATTATTATCAAATGTATTATCTTTTTTTAATCTAAAATCTAAATCTAATGGCTGTGCATAGTATGAAGATTGTGTAGCAAAAAATTTACATATAGCAGCACCATTAATAGGGCTTGTAAACTCAATTTTTATACTATTAAGTTTTTCTTTATAGTATATAGAACTGAATACGCATAATCCACTCTGCCATACTTGAAGATTATCATCCCCTGATATTGTCTCTATAATAGTTGTACCATCAGCTAACGTTTTATATAGTTTTATTTCTGTTGGAAAATTATCCCCATATATGAAACCTGTAGTAAACCCTAAATTTTGTAGATACAGTGGGGTAGTAAAATCAATTTGTATTGATGATGTAGGATTATCAGCATTCCCATTAAACTTACCATAATCGCTAGATGGATTAAATAAAGTATTCGCACCCCATCCCATATTAGTTTTAGTTATTGTGAATTTTTCAGAGTGTTTGTCAGCGTGTAACAGTATGTCGTCAAAAGGTGATTGTAGATAAGAATTAAAACCTGCATTTGGTAATATATTTACATTATTAATAATTTTATCATTGTCTCCGAAAGATATTACAGTGTTAGTAGCTGAAAATGTTGATATACTTTTAAGTATGCTCGATGAAGATTTCACATTTGTTTTAAATATGTTTGATTTATTTGGTACAGTCGTATTTCCATAAACAAGATTTATAAAATCTTTATTAGTTTCTACACTATCCCAAACAAACAATGTGTAGTCATTATTTGCACCATTAGCTAAGAAGTATGACTCTGATCCTGAAAATGTTTGTGCTGTAACATCTATTACATTTCCTGAAACTTCACACCCTGATACACCATTCAATACTATAAAAGGATTAGCAACAAATCGTGCAAAACCTATTTTTATATTATTTGAGTTTATATATGATACGTTACCACCTCCTGTAGTTTCTAAGACAACACCGTTTTTCCCATATTTTATGTATTCAATATCAACTGTTAGTCCAACTATATCACTTTCTACTTCAGCTTTAATTTTTAATAGTTCAGATGAAGAACCACTATTCGCTTTAATAGATTTAGGTTTAAAAACTGTATTAATATCATTTCTTGTATTTGAATATATAAGAACTAATGTATTATTTATATCAATATTATTATATGTTAATATATTCCCATTATCCCATTGTACATTCTCACCAATTTTTAGTCCTTGTATGTCTCCTACAATTTCCACAACAGTATTTACAGAGCATATTACATTTACATTATTTAGTTCTAATGTACTTTTTAAATATAAGTGCTTATCGGATATATCAACAGAACCCAATATGCTAGCCTTTTTAAAAGCTAGCGAGTCGTCACTAATGCCATCTTCTTTTGCACCAAACCACTCAACTCTTCCAACTCCATCAAAAGCTAAGTCATAAACTCCATTAACTGTTTCAATCGTTGTGCCGCTATTATCGTAACTTCCATTTGGTACAACCCCATCTCTTAATATAAAGAAATTACTACCAAACTCTCCACTATCTTTTTCATGATAACCGCTAACATGAACTTTCTTTGGTAAGTCCACCATAGCTTTAAAATCAGCTATAGTACCAAGACCTTTCACAATCCCATCAATATCTTTTGCAGGGCTTTGTAAACCTGCTAATCCGTTAAATTTTCCAAACATAATAAGCCTCCTAATCCACTGCTAATAAGCCATTTCTATATCGACTTATAAAATATGTATTTGAACCATACGGCAACTCATTTCTACTAAGTCCTTGGCCTACTTTAAGAATATACCCTTTTTCATTTTTTGTTGGTTGTGTATCAGCACGCATAATTTCAAGTTCATAAGAACCTATATTTGCACAAATTTCAAACTCAATCTGTTGCCAAGTATTATTAATAGCTATATTTTCTGTTTTAACTCTTGCCATTTTCTTGCTCCTTTTTTAATTGTTCAAATGTTGCTTTCGCGCCTAATTTTTCACTGATTATTAATTCCATGATATAAAAGCTTCTTGTACCTTGATGTCCTAAAAATCCAGCTACAGCCACACTTAGCAAGTCATTAAAGCCATAGCCTACGCAGCCAATATAAATAAGCATTGTTATGCCTACATTTACAACCATATCCATTATGAATGTACTTATTTTTCTAATTATGCTGTGAGTTCTATTATCTCTTTTTATAAAGCTTAGAACAGCGCCCCATACACCTGCGACTAATGCAAGTAATGATGCTGTATAGTTCATGTCATTAAAGTTATTGTGCGGCATTATATAATCCTATTAATATATTATAAGCCACTCCTAAGAGTGACCTAAATATACTAGTCTGTATATGTACCTTCAGTAAGTTCAGTCTCAATATACTCAACTATAACTTTTTCTTTACCTACAATACCACTAACAGACACATCAGCACCAGTTGGGTAGTATGTTGAAGTAGAGATACCATTTACAGTACCATCAGCAGTACCACCATCTAATGCAATAACTGTGATTGCAGTTACATATGATGCTTCTGGTAGTGTAAATAGAGCACCATTTTCACCATCAAGAACACCAGAAGCGAATACACTGTATTCTTTCTTCTGGTTATTTTTATCCTTAAATCTTAAATCAACCATTTAATTCTCCTTAAAGAGTTACATCTACGAATACAATTCCGTAGTTATATCCAGCAGCTTTACCATCTGCATAGTCATCATTTTCAGCAACTAATTTGGAAGGTTTAGCAGCACACCATGTTTCAAGACAAGACTCAGAGAATTTATCAAAGTCAGTAGACTCATACTTATAATCTGGCATCATACCATTAGCTTTTTGGAATGCTCCTGCACCAAGAACTAAACCACGAGATACTGTTGCAGAACTAAAGTTTTTCTCACCAGTCCATGCACTATTTGTACCATCATATTGGCGAAGACCTGACATCTCAACACCTGTATTCTCATAGTTATAATAACCATTAGTTAGAATATCACCTACAGTCTCACCAAAGAATGTTTGTGCTTCAACAAATACAAAGTTACCAATCTTACCAATAACACCTTTAAGAAGTCTATTGTCATTACCACGAAGGTCAGCAGTTTGGAGAACACCTTGAGTATTTTTCATAAATGCACGCTTAATAGCTACATCAATAACAAACAACCATACTGGCTCGCCATTAGCTAATTTGAAAGGCTTAAGTGGAAGACGCTTAGTAATACCTATTGGATGTGTATCAAAACCTGTACCTGTTTTAACTACTTGCTCAATCTCACCAACTGCATCTAAATCAAATGCACCTGAAGCATAAGCCATACCAAATTCCGCTCCTTGTTGTCCAAGGTCAAAGAATGCTTGGTCTTCACTTCTTACCCATAAGTCTGCCAGTTTTGCACGAGAGTCAGAATGCTCATTGATAGATAAATCACCAATTTCAACTCCATCAAATTTTGTACCATTATCTACTACATAACGGTAATCAGATACTACAAGTTTATCAGAGAATTTTTTCTTCTGCTCACCTGTACCTTTTGCAGTTGTGTTACCTTTTACTGGACGCCCTGAAAGGTTACCATCAAAATCAAATACTACTGTGTGACCTTTAGATGCACTAACATCATTAGCTGTCATAACAATAGAATCAAATGAACTACCCTTATAAGGTGCCCAGAAACTAGTTGCAGACTTTTGAATAAGTCCTTCCATTACCCACTGTTTTCTGATTAAATCAGAACCAATGTCAACTTTACCTGTACCCATAATTTTCCTTTATATTTAGAAAACTACTTTAGCATAATCAAATGCTGGAGTAGCTTTATCTTCTGGAGCATCACTACCGCCTACTTTATTCAAGTCTGGTTGGTTTAGTGTACTATCTCCACCTTTTACTGTTTTCGGACTAGTAAGATAGTCTGAAACTTCCTCGAGGTAAGCCTCAAAACTTATCTCACCGTTCTCAAGTTTCTTGGTAATTCTAGGAGGAACGTCGAACTGGATTACCTCGTCAGTTATATCCAAGCCACGGCTTCTATTAAATTCCTCAAGTACCTGAGCACGACGTTCCAATTCAGCTGCACGCATAGCTTCCTGAGACGCTTCATTAAGAATTTGGCTATGTTTTTGTATAGCCAAATTCTCTATCTCATTCATACGTTGGTGCCACTTATCAGGGTCATCGAATTTTAACTGGTCTAGCTCTGTACGAGTAGTCTCATCAATCTCTACTTTAGGTGTTGTAAGCTTTTCTAGAGCCTCTAGTTTTGCTTGTGCTGCCTTAAGAGCTTGCTGTGACTTAGTATAAGCACTTTGCGTGTCCTTAAATCGTTTCTTAAAGTCTACACCAGTTTTATCTGGAGTAGCAGCTGGTTTTTTAACCTCTGGATTACTCATTGATTATCCTTATCTTTATTTTATGATATACTATATTATATCTAAACTAATCTTAAAATAAACTTAAATATCAAAACTATTTGATATTTTTTGTCGTTGTATCTGAGACCTAACTGTATACTGTGATATTGCGCCATGCCTTAATCCCATGGCCATATACCTTAATGAGTCAGCCATATGACTATAGATATCATGCTCTGGTGCATCAAGAAGTATATTAAACTTCTTATCATACTTACGCCTATACATCTGTATGGCTGTTATAGTTTCTTCACAACTAGCATCTACTATTATAGTTTTTAGCATATGCCTTGTTGCTTCTATACCATCATTAACCCTATGTTTTTTAACTAGTACTGTATTAAACCCAAGCTCTCTCATAGCGTCCCAGCGAGTCTTAGCACTAACCCATTCCTTAACCATAATATCATGTGGTACTAATGTCTTACCAAAGACCCAACCCTTCTCAGTACTTAGAGCTTTATAGACGCTGGCGAAGTGCTCAAGACCTCCACCCTGATTAACATACTCACCTATAATACTAGGTGTACCATCTGGGGCTACTTGGAAAAATACTACTGCTGTTGGGTCATTAACACCAATATCCATAGCAGAGTAAACTAGGAGGTTAGGGTCATAAATATTGTCGCGAATAATAAGATTTTTATATTCCTCCTGGTAATAAGCACCCTCTAGGCTTTGCTCAAATGCAACTTTAGAGTTATATGGATATTCCTGGTCAAACCCTGAACCTAACTCATCCTTCTTAGCTACATACCACCATTTCTGTTCATCTGTTAATACTATACTAAGGGTATCTTCTACCTTATCAAAATACTTCTGATGTTCCTCAGTTATTTCTTGTAGATAGCTAAGTGTACAGTCATGGTCATGAACCCAACTAAGGAATATAGCCTGAAAGTCTAATGGACTAAGTTCTACTTGTGCTTTAGCCTTAGTCTCTGCTTTCTTCCACATCTCATAAAATAGTCCACTTTGTCCTTCTGCTGTGGACTCAATAGTTATCTTATTATTCTTACCTACAGACTGAAATGCCCCCTTCTTTAGCTCTTCAGCTTTATCAGGAAACTTAGCTGCTATCTTACCTAGCTCAGATACATGTAAACTTTGTAAAGTATCTCCTCTAAAGTTACCAATCTTAAGAATACTACGATTACTAAATGCCATACCCTTCTGGTTATTACTAGTTAGTTTAATTCCTAAGAGTGTTTTAATCTCTTCTGGGAACTCATCCCACATTAATTCTGCTCTTCTTTGTAACTTATTACTCTCATCCTGCCCATATGATTGTATACCAGCAGAAAACCCCTCACCAAAGATACAACTATCTAAATTATAAGCTAAAAATAGTGTAGATATACCTTGCTGACGAGACTTTAAGATTATTTTTCTATTATGTTTATATTGAGTAAGTACTTTCATCTGAGCACTATTAAGCCTCATTATTTGTTTAAGTCCGTCCTTATCCTCAATAGTATAAAGGTTATTTAAGCGCCATAACTTACTAGAGAGTTTAGTATCTATAAACTCCTGTAGGTCCTTAGCTTCTGTAGGAAGGCTACTAGCAGTCATCTGTAAACCCTTTAACTATATTCTGTATAGCTATATTTATAGTATTCTCTGGCTTAGTGTCTTTATATGATGCCTCTATCGTGCCTACTATACTAACCATATCCTTAAATTCTTTTACTTCAGCAAATTGTGCATCATTTTTCATAAATTTTAGAGCATGGTCTATAGCTAGCTCTTTAAACTCTTCAACTTTTGATTGTATACTAGTTATGCCATGTATAGAATTTTCCGTAGATTGGAGACCATTGTTAGTATTGACAGGAGTGACTATAGTTCCACTAGGTTTTACAATTTCAGCAGTGTGTGCACGTTTGTTCCAATCCTCTGGAATTATAAAATTATGTAAACTATACTTATCTTGTAACTCATCTATAGTTATATCTGTGGTTTCATATTCTTTCTTATAAAGTTCACTTAGTACTTCTGGTAGGGAGTTCATTTGAGTCCTTTTTGTTAATTATATCTTAACTTAGTTTAAAGTTTGCTTAAATGAAGAGTATTGTAATTCTCTATAATGGTATTAAATTGGTTAGATTTCTCTATAATAATATTAAAATTGGTCTGGTTTCTGCTGGCCATACTTATTAACTTAGTTGAATTGTGAAGATGTTTTAAAATTGGTCTGGTTTCTGCTGGCCATACTTATTAACTTAGTTGAATTGTGAAGATGTTTTAAAATTGGTCTGGTTTCTGCTGGCCATATATCGCTAACACTGGCACCCAAGTATCTTGCATGGGGGGGGGGAGGGTCCC
>Ga0256833_1000289_pt1 | contig 40271 bp, 35 predicted proteins | sample 356284metaG_FD_190535 | JGI IMG/M metagenome (GOLD analysis project Ga0256833, IMG submission 190535) | Hydrothermal vent microbial communities from Mid Atlantic Ridge, Atlantic Ocean - 356-284 | ecosystem: Environmental > Aquatic > Marine > Hydrothermal vents | place: Atlantic Ocean: Mid... | reverse complement strand
TTCGGAACCCGAAACCCGAGCCCTGCGGGATTTTCTGCTGCGGCCCGATGTGCACCCCGAGGCTTTGGTGAGTTATCACAGCGCGGCGTTGGGCATCTTTCCGGGTGGGTGGCCCGAGCCGCACCCGCCCTCGGTGGAACTGGCGCAGGCCCTGGCGCAGGCGACGGGCTATCGCTACCCCCCGTCAGATTACGGCTGCGCCTTGACGGGCCAGCTGGTGGATTGGACCGCCTGGGTGTTAGGCATCCCCTCGGTGGACATTGAGTTGAGCAACCACCAGGATATCGATTGGCCCCAGGCCCGGGCCGCGTTGCAGGTGCTGTTTGGCTGGCAGGTGCCGGTGCTTCGTGTGGAGGAATAGGCGGTACCCGGGGGCGGTGATGGCGCATGGCCCTCTGCTGCGCGAGGTTACGCCAGGCTTTCGGCTTGGCGAACCTGGTATTCGATGCCGTAAGGTGGCCGCGCCCGGCGTGAAGCATCCGGGATTTCTACAACGCCGATTGACATTTCACACGGAGACACAGAGAACACAGAGAGGATAATTTCGCCCGTTTCTCTGTGTTCCCCGTGCCTCTGTGTGACTTTATCAGTATTTGAAAAAGCCCTGGTAGCAAATAGAGACGCCCCCGATGCTTTGTGCGGGATGGATAGATGGCCCGGCCTTGGCCAACAAAATGAATCTGTTCCGGCGCGTTGAGGACCTGAAAGGCTTCGTTTTCGTCGATGCCTCGTCGCTGCATTTGGAAGCGCGCGTGTTCACGCTCAAAACAGGGCCATGCTGAGCTCCCGACGGTATTGTTTGGTGAGGGGGTGCTGCTGGCCCAAAACCTCGAAGATGCCCAGCAAAATCTTGCGCGGCATGTCGTCGCGATAGTGCTTGTCGCGGCGAATGATTTCCAGCAGGCCGTCCATGGCGGCTTCCACATTGCCGCGACGCAGCAGGTCCAGCGCGCGGCGGTACATGGCCTCTAAGGGGTCATCGCTTTCGCCCGCGGGGTGGGTTTCGGCCCACACCAGGGCTTCGGCCAAAGGCAGCAGCATTTGCGCGGCCTGGTACTCCTTGCTGGCGGGGAAATCGCGCAGCAAGGGCAGGGCTTCGCGAGCCCGGCCTTGCATGATGAGGGCCTTGGCCAGGCCCAGGCGGGCATGGGCCAGTTCCGGCCGTTGTTGCAGCACTTCCCGATACACGGCTTCCGCTCCTTGCCAGTCGTGCATACCCAACAAACTATCACCTTTCTCCAAAGCCAGGTCCGTCGGCGAAGGGGCCAGTTTGCGCACGAAGGCCCGAATTTGGGCCTCGGGCAGCGCGCCCACGAATTCCCCCACCACCTGGCCGTTGACGAACCCCTTGACCGTGGGGATGCCGCGCACGCCGTAGCGCATGGCCAGGGTGGGGTTTTCGTCCACATTCACCTTGGCCAGGCGGAACGCGCCCTGGGCCTCCAGGGCCAGGCGTTCCAAGATGGGCCCGATGACCCGGCAGGGGCCACACCAGGGGGCCCAAAAATCCACCACCACCGGCCGTTGCCGGGAGTATTGCAGCACTTCCTGGTCGAAATCGGCTTCACTTACCGTGACGATATCCGCTTGCGGCATACCAACCTCCAAAAACACCACGAGCCTGCCCCCCAGGGCGGGCCCGATGGCGCGATGGTGTTGCAATGCACGGGGAAGGGCCCCGGTTGGGGCGTTTTCATTATAGCATAGGGATGGCTCAAACAGGGCCGGGGTACAAATTTCTTACGAAAATCTTATAAATGCGCCGTTGGGGGCAACCGGCCCCTGCTGCCTTCAAAGGCTGCCGCGCGGACTGTACGGCGCACTTCTGTTTCTTGAAGTAGAGATTTGAAATTTCTAAAGAGCACTTGACTTTTTCTTGAATATACTGTACAATACCCAGCGAAAGTTCAAAGGAGGTTTTTATGGCGCAGCCCCTTCCCGCCCGTTGCCCCTTCTGCCAGGGCCCACTCACGGTCACCCGTTTACATTGCGACGCGTGCGATATCACCATCGAAGGCCGCTTCTCTGCGGTGCTGGCGTCGCCTCTGGCGCGCCTTTCCGAAGCCCAGCTGCGTTTCGTCGAGGCCTTCCTGCGGGCCGAAGGCAAGTTCTCACGCCTGGAAAGAGAATTGGGGCTCTCGTACCCCACCCTGCGCAACCGCCTGCGCGAAATTCTGCAGACCATGGGAGCCGCGCCCGCCGCCGGGCCGGTTCCACCCAAAACCCCATCGTCGGCCGAGCGGCAGCGCATTCTGGACGAGCTGGAGGCCGGGCGCATCACGCCCGACGAGGCCGCCCGCCGGCTGCGGGGTCTGCCCCCCAACGACGCTCCCCCGAGCTGACGCCCTGTGTGGAGGTTCCTTATGTGGGCGCTGTTTTGGACCGCGCTGAAGAAAGAATGGGCCATCATGCGCAGCTATGGCCTCAATTTCTTCATGCAGTTCGTCACCCTGATTCTCGTCTTCGTCTTTCTGTATTTCGGCCTGGGCTATGTGGGCGGCGGCCCCAAAGTGAGCCAGACCCAGGAAGGCCTCATGGTGGGCTATTGGCTGTGGGTGGGCATCATCATGAGCCTGAGCAATTTCTCGTGGAATGTGATGCAGTACGCGCAGCAGGGCCTGCTGGAGCAGCTCTACATGACCCCCTGGCGGCTGCGGGGCATTTTGGCCGTGGAAGCCGCGGCCAGCTTCGTCATTTACTTTCTGTCCAATCTGGGGCTGTTGTTGTTTTTCATGCTCATTACCGGCCGCTGGTTGCGCCTGGAGCCCGTGACCACTTTTCTGCTGTATGTGGCCACCCTGCTGCCGGGTTATGGTCTGGGCTACCTGCTGGCCGGGTTGGCCATGCGCTACAAGAACATCGCCCAGCTGTTCAATGTGCTGCAGTTCGTCATGGCCGGGCTGTTGACCCTGCCCGTGGACCGCTATCCCTGGCTGAATGTGCTGCCCTTTGCCCAGGGCGTCCGCATGTTGATTACCCATGTGCGCCACGGCACTTTGGCCTGGCAATTCCCCTGGCCGGCGTGGGCCGTGCTGGTCGGGCAAACGCTGGTCTACTTCGCCCTGGGGCTGACGCTTTATGGTCGCCTGGAGAATGCAGCCCGAGAGCGGGGCCTGTTGGCGCACTACTGAACCGCGGGGAGGCTGGCAATGGCGGAATCTTGGGCCCTGGAAGTACGCGACCTGCGCAAGGTGTATCCGCACCGCCCGCCGGTGGAAGCCGTGCGCGGGGTGAGCTTTCGGGTGGCCGAGGGCGAGATTGTGGCCCTGCTGGGCCCCAATGGCGCGGGCAAAACTACCACCCTCAAGTGCATCCTCAATCTGGTGAAGCCCACCGCGGGGCAGGTGCGGGTGTATGGCCGGGATCACAACGACCAGCGCTTTCTCTATCGCCATGTGGCCGCGGTGTTGGAAGGCAACCGCAACATCTTCTGGCGTCTCACGCCCCGCCAGAACCTGGAAACTTTCGCCATATACGCCGGCGTGCCTTCCCGGCTGGCTCGCAGGGCCGTGGAACGCTGGCTGCACTTTTTCGGCCTGGAAGGGCTGAACCGCGAGACCCGGCACCTTTCCCGGGGGCAGCAGCAAAAAGTGGCCCTGGCCGCGGCCCTGGTGCGCGAAACGCCCTTGCTGGCCCTGGACGAACCTACTTTGGGCCTGGATGTGGAGGCCAAGCGGGACCTGGTGGCCCTCATCCGCCGCCTGGCCCAGGACGAGGGCAAGACCATTCTGCTCACTTCCCACCAGATGGAAGTGGTGCAGGCCCTGGCCCACCGGGTCATCGTCATCCAAAACGGCCGGGTGGTGGTGGAAGACACCCCCGACGGCCTGCGGCAGCTGTTCGCGGCCCAGGCTTATGTGCTCACCCTGCGCCTGCCGCCCGGCACAGACCTGGCGCCCTTGGCTGCCCGCTGGCAGGCGCGCCTGGAAGGCCAAACCAACGGCGAAGTGCGGGTGCGCGTCATGCTGCCCCAGGCCGCCGCGCTCTATCGCCTGTTCGCGGATTTGGAAGCTTTGGGCGCGGAAGTGCGCAGCCTGACGCCCGACATGCCCGATTTGGAAGAAGCCTACCTGCGCCTGCTCGGCCACCCGCCACCCACCGCCCGCTACCCGCCAACTTCCACCCTCTAACCGCCAACCACCAACCACCAACCTCTACCCTCTAACTTCCCCCCTTCCGGAGGCTTCCCATGTCCATCGATGAACGCTTGCGCATTCTCAAAATGGTCGAAGAAGGCAAACTCACCGCCGAAGAGGCGGCTCAGCTGCTGGCCGCGCTGCAAGACACCCCGCCCGTCGATGTTGAGGTGCCGCCGGCGACGGGCCACCGGGCGCGTTGGCTTCGCATTCGGGTGCACGAGGCCAACGGCAAGGCCAAAGTCAATATCAAAGTGCCCCTCAAATTGGTAAAATGGGGGTTGGCATGGGTTCAACGCTACGCCGGTCTGACGGGCCAGGAAATGGAAGACCTGAGCCAAGCGCTGGAAGCCGCGTTGACCGCCGACCAGGTGGGCCCCATCGTGGAAGTCGAAGACCTCGAAGCCGGCGAACGGGTTGAAATCGTTCTCGAATGACCCCGGCGGCTCGGCCTCGGGCCGCCGGTTCCCCCAAGGAGGGAGCATGGCTGCTCGAGATGCTTTGTGGCGCCGCCTCATGCTGGGCCTGGCCACCGTGGGCCTGCTCGACGCCGCGTACCTCAGCTGGCTCAAACTGGCCGGCAAGGAGGCCGCGTGCGCGGGCATCGGCGACTGCGATGTGGTCAATTCCAGCCCTTACGCGGAGCTGTTCGGCATCCCCATCGCCCTGCTGGGCGCGGGGGTCTATGTGCTCATCCTCGCCCTTTTGCTGGCGGAACCCCGCCTGCGCGCGGCGCAACGCATGGCCGCGGTGTACGCGGTCTTTGGCCTCACTTTGTGGGGCGTGCTTTACTCGGCCTACCTCACCTACATCGAAGTCGCGGTGCTGCACGCCATCTGCCCCTTCTGCGTGGTCTCGGCCCTGGTCTTGCTTTTTCTGTGGATTTTGGCTATCATTCGGGTGCTCTCGGCACCCTGGGAAGCGGCCGAGACCATTCCACCCTCAGGAGGGGGATAAATGCCCCGCATCCGCTGTTTTTACGAGGATTGCATCTTCCTGGACGAAGGGTACTGCTCCGCGGCGGTGGTCGAGATTGACCCCAACGAAGGCTGCCTGACCTACAAACCCGCCAGCGAGTACCTGGAGGCCGACACCGCCGAGGAATGGGACGACGACCTGCTGGCCGAAGAGCTGGAGGCCGACGACTTGTGGGATGAAGACGAAGAGCTCTGAGCGCGCCTTCCCCCAAAGGCACCGCGCCGTGGGCCTGCACCGCGGCGCGGTTTTGTTTTGGGGAACCGACCGGGGGCCATGGCACGCCGCGAGTGATATACTTCCTTCCGTGTTGGGGCACGGTGGCGTGCCCCCCAGGAGGCAGAACCATGTGGCGCGGTTGGTTTTTCACCCCTCAAGGCCATTGGCGTGTGGGCTGGCGCGTCGCCTTCACCGCGCTGGCGTGGATGGCCATCACCCTGGCCCTGAGCACCCTGCTGGCCGTGCTGGCGGTGTTGCAAAAGGTCGATTGGCTGGCCCAGGTGCAGGCCCAGCGCATGAGCCTGCTGGGATTCATGCTCTTGGCCGCGATTTCGGCTCTGGCCACGGGGCTCACCCTGGCCGTGGCCCGGCGCTTTTGGGAACCGGCCACCTGGGCCGACTGGGGGCTGGACATGCGCAGCCCCTGGTGGTGCGACGCGCTGTTGGGTTTTGCCGTGGGCGGCTTGATGATGATGGCCCTGGCCGTGGCCCTGTACCTCACCGGCCACGCGCGTTGGCAACCCGGGCTGTGGGGCCGCGCACCGTGGCCCCAGGCCGCGACCCTCACCCTGCTGTGGCTGGTCACCTTCGCTCTGGTGGGCTGGTACGAAGAAGCCCTTATGCGGGGTTATGTGTATGGCACCCTGGCCCAGGGCATGCCCCGCTGGGCCGCGGCGGTGCTTTCCGCGCTGGTGTTCGCCGCACTGCACACCGACAACCCGGCCTTTGGCCCGCGGGCCTTCGTGGGGCTGTTCGCCGCGGGGCTGTTCTTCGCCGCGGTGCGGGGTTTTACCCCCTGGGGCCTGGGGCTGCCCGTGGGCGTGCATTGGGGGTGGAACTTCTTCGAGGGCGTGGTGCTGGGCTTTCCGGTCTCGGGGTTGAACCTCACGCCCTGGTGGCAGGCTCAGGTGCAGGGCCCGGCCTGGTGGACCGGCGGCGCGTTTGGCCCCGAAGCCGGGCTGGTGCTGGCCGTGGCCCTGGCCGTGGGCTGGTTCCTGCTGCGTGAACGCCTGCGCCCCGCGGTTGAGGAGGGCCGGGCATGAGCGCCCCCTGGCTGCCTGTCGTCGCTGCTGCGCCGTTGGCCCTCATTTGGGTGCTCATGCTGCGCTACCGCTGGAGCGCGGCCAGGGCCGGGCTGGCCGGCTATGCCCTCACTTTGGCCCTGGCCGTGGGCGTGTTCGGCCTTTCGGCCCGGGGCCTGTGGGTGGCCCACGGCAAGGCGCTGCTGCTGAGCCTGGATGTGCTGCTCATCATTTGGGCCGCCTATGGCTTCTACCGGGTGGTGGACGAAGCCGGGGCCATCACCGATTTGGCCCACGCGCTGGCCCGCCTGACTGGCGACCGGGATATGCAGGCTTTGCTCTTGGGCTGGGCTTTCGCGTCGTTTTTGCAAAGCATGGGCGGCTTTGGCGTGCCCGTGGCCGTGGTCGCGCCCCTGCTGGTGGGTTTGGGCTTCTCGCCTCTGGCCGCGGTGGTCATTCCCGCGGTGGGGCACGGGTGGGCCGTGTCCTTTGGCTCCCTGGCCACCGCGTTTCGGGCCTTGGAAGCGGCCAGCGGCTGGCCGGGCGCGCAGGTGGCGCCGTGGGCCGCGGGGCTGCTGGGCCTGGCCGCGGTGGGAACCGGCTGGGCCGTAGCCCATGCCTCGGGCGGCTGGGCCGCGGTGCGGCGGTTGGCCTGGCGGGCCGGGCTCATGGCCCTGGCCATGGCCGGGGTGCAGTGGGCTCTGGCCACCGCGGGGCTGTGGAGCGTGGCCGCGCTGGGCGGCAGCTTAGCCGGCGGGCTGGTGGGGCTGGCCCTGGCCCCGCGGCGCAACGCGGCCGGACGCACCGCGGCTTCCCCCGCGTGGGTAGAGGCCGCGGCTGGCTATGGCCTCTTGGTCGCGGTGGTGCTGGTGGTGCAATTCGTGCCCCCGGTGCGCGCGGCGCTGAGCCCGGTGGTGCTCACCGCCGCCTTCCCCCAGGTGGAAACCGCGCGCGGCTTTGTGGTGCCCGCGGAGGCCGGGCGGCGCATCGTGCTGCTGCGGCACACGGGCGCGCGGCTGTTCTACGCCGCGTGGCTGGCCGCGGCTTTCTACGCCTGGCGTGGACGCTACCGGCCTGGCGTTCTGGCCCGGGTGCTGCGGGCCACGGTACGGGGTACCCGCAAGGCCACCGGCGGCATCCTCACCATGATGGCCCTGGCCGTGGTGATGCAGCACGCCGGCATGACCGAAGCCCTGGCCCGGGGGCTGGCCCAGGTGGCCGGCGCGGCTTACCTGTGGGTCGCACCCTGGCTGGGCGCGCTGGGCGCGTTCATGACCGGCAGCAACACCAATTCCAATGTGCTCTTCGGTTTGCTGCAGCGCCGCACCGCGGAATTGCTGGGCCTGGCCGTGCCTTTGGTGCTGGCCGCGCAAACCGCGGGCGCGGCCGTGGGTTCCGTGCTGGCCCCGGCCAAGGTCATTGTGGGCGCCAGCACCACCCGCATGACCGGCCGCGAAGGCGAAGTCATGGCGGCCATGGCGCGCTACATCCTGGGCCTGTTGTTGCTCATCACCGTGGCCGCCTGGCTGGCCAGTGGGTGGTGAGGCGGCGGTTCTTTGGCCAGATGTTTGGCGCATTGTAGATGTGGGTGACACGGCCGCAGGACGATGCCTTGTGCTAAAATTTAGGCATGGCCCAAGAGAACAGTGGTATTTTGTTTGAAGTGCAGACTCCCTTGGGATTTCGTGTCCGCGTGACAAGAGCCTATTGGCGCATCATTACCGAAATCAAGCATCCCGTGATGCGCGGACGGGAAGCGGATGTGCAAGAGACTTTGCGCAATCCGGATGAGATACGGGTAAGCAAAAAGGACCCGCGCGTGTATCTTTTCTATAAGCCCGAGCGGTTGGGGCGTTGGGTATGCGCGGTCGCTAAGCGGCTCAACGGTGAAGGGTTTTTGATAACCACTTATCCAACCGACGCGATAAAGGAAGGGAAACGAGTATGGCCGAGATAAAGGTGTATTTTGACCGAGAAGGAAATACTTTGACGGTTTGGTTTGGTAACCCCGAAGAGGAGCATGTGTGTGAAGAGACGGGGGAGGGAATCGTTTTGATGAAGGACAAGAAGGGGAAGGTGATAGGGTTTGAGAAGTTGAATTTTATGGAGGAGAAAACAGAGCTGGTGAAAGTAACCTTTGAGACCGTTGCCGTGTAAGAGGGTTCGGGGCGCCAAACGGGCTGTGAGCAAGACAGGAGCGAGAAAGGCCCGCTGGCAAATCGGTAACTTTGCCTGACCGAGCGCCCAATGGGCGCGCCTTTTGCCATATTCGTGGACCGCAAAAGGCCAGGTGCCTTGGTGGTGCCAGGCCCTGGATGTGTCGCCGTGTTGTTGATGCCAGCGTTATGATATACTTTGTCATATCCCCCGACGGAGGCCGTGAGATGAAAGTGTCGGTCCCCCGCGACAATTTAGCCTATGGGCTCAATGTGGTCGGCCGCGCGGTCGACCACCGCAGCAGCAACCCCATCCTGCGCAATGTGCTGCTGGCCACCGACGAAGGGCGGCTGCGCCTTTCGGCCACCGACATGGAGCTGGCCATCACCTGCTGGGTGGAACCCGAGGCCATTGAAGAAGAAGGCGCGACCACGGTCGAGGAGCGCCTGTTTTCCAGCCTGGTGAGCACCCTGCCCAACGATGTGGTGCACCTGACCTACGACGAAAACAGCCAGACTCTGCAGGTGGCCTGCGCGGGCAGCCTGAACACCCTGCATTGCCTGCCCGCGGACGAATTCCCCCCGCTGAACCTCGACGACCAGGGTACCGCGGTCACCCTGCCGGCCGCGCAATGGCGGGAAGTGGTGCAGCAGGTGGTCTTCGCCGCGGCCAAGGACGACGCCCGGCCCGTGCTCATGGGCGTATCGGTGCGTTTGGAAGGCTCCCGCCTGGAGCTGGCCGCTACCGATGGCTACCGCCTTTCGGTGCGCCGTCTGGACCTGGAAGCCGACCCCGGTGTGACCTGGCAGGTGGTAGTCCCGGCCCGGGCCCTGAGCGAACTGGCCCGCATTGCTTCCAAAACCGCCGGCGAAGTGCGCTTTGGCGTGCTGAGCGAGCGCCAGCAGGCCGTCTTCCGCACGGACCATGTGGAAGTAGTCTCCCAGCTCATCGCCGGGAAGTTTCCCGACTACCCGCGCATCATCCCTGAGGGCTATCAGACCCGGGTGGTGGTGGCGCGCGATGCCTTTCTGGCGGCCTGTCGACGAGCCGAGGTCTTTGCCAGTGAGGGGAACAACATCGTCAAGCTGGACATTCAGCCCGGCGACGATGCGCCCGGCGTGGTGGAGGTCAGCGGCACTGCGGACGAGAAGGGCTCCAGCACTTCCCGCCTGACCGCGGTGGTCGACGGCCCGGCCATCACCATCGCCTTCAATGTGCGCTTCTTGCGGGAGGCCGTCGAAGCCGTGCCCACCCCCGATGTGGCTTTGGAGCTCATCGCGCCCGAAAACCCGGGCGTGCTGCGGCCCGTGGGGCGCGACGACTTTCTGCACCTCATCATGCCGGTCAAACTCTAAGCCCGGCCTCGAGCCACGGCCGCGGCCCGCGTGGGTTCCCCAAGAGGAACCGGCGTGGGCCGCGCGCTTTTTCAAGACGCGGCGCGCACCCGGCGGGCCCAACGCACCAGCACCGCGTCGCTCAGGGCCGGAAAGTGCGCGTTCAGCCACACCAAGGGGCTCATCCACCAGGGCGACACGCGGCCGCGGCGAGGGTGATGGGCCAGCCGCCACAGCACTTCCGCGGCCTGCTCGGCCGACAGGGCCACCCCGCGCCCCCGCTTGGGCGGCCGCACCCGTTCGTCGCGAAACGCATGTTGGCCAAATTCGGTGCGCACCGGCCCCGGGTACCATCCCACCACCCGAATGCCGTGGTCGGCTACCTCTCGGCGCAACGCTTCGGTGAAGCCCCGCAGGCCGAACTTGGTGGCCGCGTACACGGTGTAGAAGGGCAGGCCAACCCAGCCGGCTACCGAGGCCACATTGATGATGACGCCCCGGCGCTGGCGCTGCATGGCGGGCAGAAAGGCCCGGGCCACCCACATGGCGCCCAGCAGGTTCACTTCCACCTGCAGGCGAATGTCGGCCTCGGGGTCCAGGGCGGTGAGTTCGGCCAGCCGGCCCAGCCCCGCGTTGTTGACCAGCACATCCACCCGGCCCCAAGTTTCGAGCACGGCGTGGGCCAGGGCCTGCACCTGGTCGGGCCGGCGCACATCGGTGGGCAAGGGTAGGGCCTGGCCGCCTTCCTGGGCAATGGCCTGGGCCAGGGCCTGCAGCCGTTCGGCCCGGCGGGCAGCCAGGGCCACCCGATAACCGCCCCGGGCAAAACGCCGCGCCGCGGCCGCGCCAATGCCCGCGCTCGCGCCGGTAATCACCGCCACCGGTTGTTGCGTCATCGGTCACCTCCCTTGGGCCTTGTCTTGCGGGTTTCAGCATTTTATCATGGTGGGGGAACCAGCCACGACCCGGGAGGCCGCGATGGGCAACAAAAGGCGCGTGTTCACCGTGGGACATGGCAACCGCTCGTGGGAAGATTTTTGGGCCGTATTGCAGGGGGCCGGCGTGCAGCAGGTGGTAGATGTGCGCCGGTATCCCCGCTCCCGGCGCTGGCCGCATTTCAATCGGGAGGCGTTGGCGGCCGCGCTGGCCCGCCAGGGCGTGGGCTACCACTGGCTTGGGGAAGCGTTGGGGGGCTATGCCCAGCCGCCTTACCCGGCCTACATGCAAACCGAGGCCTTTGCCCGGGGCCTGGCGCACCTGGAGGCCCTGGCCGCGCGGCAACCCACCGCGGTGCTATGCGCGGAGCGGGACTGGCGGCGGTGCCATCGCCGCTTCATTGCCGACGCCCTGTGCGCCCGGGGGTGGCAGGTGGTGCACCTGCTGAAGGCCCAACGCCACGAGCCGCACCCGTGCCCTCTGACGGACCTGGGCCTCAGGCCAACAGACCGTGCACCTTGAGCAAGCGCAGCCCTTCCAGCCGCAGGGCTTCGGGGTACAGCGCGCGGTAGATGGCGCAGTTGGGGTTGCGGGCATCCCAACGCCCTGTGGCGCGGTAAGTCTCCAGGGGACAACCCCCGGCGCACAAATAGCGGAAGGGGCAGGAGGCGCAATCCGGGCGCGCGTCCATGGGCAGGTTTTGGATGGGGCCGTGGGCCAGCTTTTCGGGGGTGAGTTCTCCAACCGGGCCTAAGGTTTCCTCCAGGCGCATGTGGCACGGCGCGACTTGTCCCTGAGGCGTAATAACCAGATAAGCCTGGCCCACGCCGCAGGGATGTTGGTGGGGCAGGCCGCTGCCCCGGTCCATCAAGCCATCGAGGAACGGCCAGGTGGGGAGGTAGCGTTCCAGCACCTGGAAGGCGGCTTGCATGCCCTGGATGATGGTTTCTTCCTCCAGGGCCAGGTCTTCCGGAGGGCGCAGGTTCCAGGGTTGACGATAGAAGTTGATGCTGAAGGGCAAATCCCGCTCCAAAACCCATTGCAGCGTTTGGGCCAGGTAAGGTGCATTTTGGCGGGTGAGGGTGATGGTGACCGATGGCCGCACGCCCGCGGGGAGCAGAATGTGGTCCACCGTATGCGCCAGGCGTTGGAACGCGCTTTGGCCATCGACCGCGGGGCGGGCGCGGTCGTGAATGTCGCCCACGCCGTCTAACGAGATGGCGACTTTGATGCGCTGCTGGTGCAGCCATTGCACCTGCTCGGCCGTCAAGCGCGTGGCGTTGGTGAGCAACACGGCCCGGAATTGCAGGCCCGCATTTTCGGCCACGCGCCGCGCTTCGGGGTGCAGCCGCTGTAACAAATCCCAGGTGAGGGTGGGTTCGCCGCCGGCATATTTGAGCTTCAGGCCCTGGAAGCCATAACGACGCGCGTAAGCCGCCAGGTCGTGCACGGCCCGCCGCGCGGTTTCCCAGGCCATGGCCCGGGGCCGCTTGCGCACATAGCAATAGGGGCAAGCCAGGTTGCACGCGTCCGTAAGGTGGAACCAGGCGGTCAGGGTGGTGGCCCGGGTGATGGGCGGCGGTGGCGGTGTGCTGCCCTGGGGCCAGATGAGGGCCGCGGCCCACAGCTGCGCATCGATGGGGTGCCCCATGGGCTGCGGTTGGGTAAAGGCCTGCCAGCGCCGATACGCGGCTGCGTTGAGCACCACCGGCCCCTGGGGTGTATAGGGGCTGAAGAGCAACCAATAGCCTGGCCGTAAGGGCCATTGCAATACCTCAGCGACCTGGGTCAAGAGCGGAGCCGATGCGTCGACCGCGGGCAAAGGCCGCACCGGCGTTGGCGCTGGGCACGCGCAGTCGTTTTCCATCGCCGTTTCCATGGCCGCCCGATGGAGCAGCCCACCCGTCGCATTGGCAGGCGCGGTCTCACAGGCGCAATCGTCTTCCACGGTGCGGAAAGTACGCCGCGCCCATAATTGTGGCCGCGCCGCGCGAGGGGAATTTGGCAAAGCGTTCACGGAGTGCCTCCGGGGGATGCGTGGTGACGAACAGCGTTCGAGCCATTGCCGTTGGTCTCCTCCGGGAAGTAGACATCGTGCAGCCAGCGGGGCAGGTCCGAATGGTCGTCGGCCGCGATGCCTTGGAAGGCGCGCCATTCCTCGCTAATGCCCTGGCAAATTTTGTCACAATCTGCAACCTGAAAGTGGCACTCTTTGATTTTGTCTATCAGATTTTTCAAATTGTCACTGCGCCGATAAATATCCCACCAACCCTGGATGTACGCAAAGAATTTATGCGCGTTCTCCTTTGCCCACCGCTTCGTTGCTTCATCCGTTTCACCTTGTTTCGGGTCGAGCCATTCCCGGAAATAGCGCTCCGCGAAGCGAAAAGCCATGCGGATGGAGCGCGATTGGGGGCCGAACAGGCGGCCATATAACACAGCCTTCACCAGAGAGCGGGACGCGATATCTAACGCTTCTTCATTGGTGGTCCTTTCCTTCTGCAGCCAATCCAGCCACGCGCGTTCGAGCCACAAACCGCTCTCGAAACGGTAGCGTTTGGCCAACAGGTTCCAATAGGGCGTGTGTTCCGGCTTGCGTTTGGGCGGCTTAAAAGTGGGGTGGCCGTCTTGGTCGAGTTTTTGACGCTCCTCCAGCCTGCGCTGGGCCTCTTCTTTCTCTGCAATCACCGCCTCTCGAGGGACAACTTGTTTCTCGACAACTTCCTCGATCAGCTTTAATCCGTCCTGAATGGCCTGTCGGAGGCGCCCGCGCGACCGGGTAAATTGTGCCGTTTTGTCATCCCGCTTTGGAGCAAGCCAACGGCGCAAATAATAGGCGTACCAATAATGGGTTTCGATGATATCGACCCGCGTCGCCGCGGCCAGGGTTTGCCAGCCGCGGCCCTCGGCCTCTTCCAGGGCCTGATGGAACACGCCCAGGCTCTTTTCGTACAATCGCTGCAGGTCCATAGGAGTGTGATTATCCCTCATTTGGTCCTGATATATCTCTCCCAAGACACGCAGGGCTTCAATCCAACGCAGGGGCTCGCAAACCCCCATCACCGTGGTGAAGGCCGCTTGTCCCTGGGAGGTATCGTCGCAATGGCGGGGGTCGAAAATGTCGCTGGCTTCGCGCGCCGCCTCTTCGGCCATGCGCAGGAGGGCCTGGGGCTCGCCGCGCAGCATGAGCAACAAGCCAGGGTCCGGGCTTTTGGCCAGGCGTCGGGCCGCGAGGGCGACCTGGACGAGGGCCAAGCCCAGCCCGCGCGGTTCTTGAGCCTGACGGAACATGGCCGCGGCGCGAGCAGCCTGGCCTAAGGCCCGTAACGGTCGGCCCAATTTGTTGTTGATCAGCGCGGCCGTGTTCAACGAATAGGCATAGGGCACCGCGGCCGCCAAGTCTTCCCGTAAGGCCAGGGCCTGATAGACCAACATGAGCCCCTCGTGGGGTCGGCCGCTGTCGGTCAACGCCCGCCCCAGGTTGTTGAGGGTCGCGGCTTTCTGGGCCGGGAACTTGATGTCGCGCATATAATACAAACTTTTGCGATAGAATTTGGCCCCCTGGACGAATTTCCCCACGACGACATATCCATAGCCCAAGAAGTTGTAACCGATGGCCAAAATGCGCTGCAGGCGCGGGGCCATGGGCATGCCTCGGACCCCTTTGACGGTTTTGAGCACATTCTCCCATCCGGGGGTGCCTTCCAGATCTCCTGAAAGCCTCACATCCTGGTTCGGTGGCGTTTGCCACAGGCGTTCCAGGTCGGCCATGAGGGTTTCAAACTGCTCGAGTTTGGCTGTGTCTACATCGCCGGCCAGGATATCGGCATACCAGTGCCAGATGCGCCGTTCGCCCCAGCTCAGGGGATGCAACCACGCTCGTTGCGCTTCGCGGTCTACTTGTTGCTCGTCGCGATTTGGTTTGACCAACTTCTTGATAGCCTCTTCTATGTTGAGGGCCAACTGTTGTGCGCGCTTCACTTCCCGTTGGCCGATGAAGCGCTTCACCCAGCGCACTGTGGCTTCGGTGCGTACCGCGCGTTGTAAGCGTGTGATCTTTTCCGTAAAGTTCCCAGCATATCTCTCCGGCCATATAGCGAAACGCAACAAGTTAGACCATTGTGCAATCAAGAAATAAACCTCATGTTGGAGTAATAATTCTGCCTCTAAGTGATTAGCATACCATCGGCTTTCGCCCAAATCCAGATAATGCGAGTTCCACGCGGCAACCGGGTCTCGCAAGATATAATAATGCAAAGCCTCGGCCTCCCAAAATTGCATCTGTTGGGCGATGAACCAACGCTCCTTTTCCTCGGCAATGGTTAACGAAGGCCAACGGAGGCGCAAAGCCTGTTCCGGAGTTTCCATGCGCCAGCCGGCCAATTCCTTTTGGAACAGCGCATGTTGCTGTCGGTGGTAAGCCTCCCTTTTGTATTCAGCCCAGCGTTGCAGTTTCTCATATTGTCGTTGCCGCACCTCTTTTTCAATCTGGAACTCTTCATCGTCTCGCCTTTGACCCAGATGTTGCGCCACAATGCGGTATACCTCGTCTTGCAGGGTCAAGCGCCATTGGGTTTTCTCTTTGGGACAACCGTGGCCGTTGAAGCCATTGCCGTGGCCGTTGGGGAATTCTTCACCAAACATTTGGCGAATTTTGAGCAAGGTCAAACGCCGCAATTGATGAAATGTGGCTTCGATTTCTTCCAGGCGTTGTGGGTCAGGGCGCCATTGCTTCAGCTTTCTATCGTCTGCTGCGTCCAGCAGGAAATGCACCTGACACGGGCTCAGCCCCCGGGGGCTACGGGTCAGAGCCAAAAGGATTTTGCTGGCCAGGTCACCCTCGTGGGCGCGCCGAAAGAGCAAATCGAGGAAACGGGCTTCCAAAACATGCTGATACCGCTCCTTTTCTTCGTCGGGAATCTGCTGATGGGCCAGCTTCCGCAACGGTATGGGGATGCTGTCGCTCGTCAGCAACACATCGGTATACATGGCCAGACGTACCGGCTCCCCACCGGTGAGGCGGTGCAATACGGCAAGGGACTTCTCGTCCTGTAGCAGCGACTGCAGGTGTTCCTTGGCCGGCGATTGCTCAGGAAGCGCGTTCGAGATGCGCTGCAGGAAGCGTTTTGTTTCGCCTGGCGTAAAAGCAGACAGGGTGATCGTTTTAAGGATAAAGTTCCCGCTTTTTTGCGCCGCTTGCTCCAGCTGGTTCCAAAAGGGCTCCCCTTCGTTCTCACGACCGGCAAGGATGAGCACCGCGGGGCCGAAGGAGCCCTGCTTCAGGTGATGCAGCAGCCAGAAGGTGGTGATGAAAAGGGCTTCTTCTTCGGTAACCAGGGGCTTTCTCCGCTCCTCTGGCGAGGAGCCCCAAATACCCCAAATAGGCGAATCGAGCGGCACTGCCAGACGCTCTACCGTGTCCAAGGCCCAGACGAGGCGTATTCCCTCTTTTTTGAAGGCCTTCAGGTCCCTCCAGAAGCCCTCTTCGACCTGACTCAAGAGCTGCTGCAGTTGCTTGACATCATATTGCCCCACCAGCGCCCGCTGCCAGTCCCGCAGCCGGCGTTCGTGTTCATAAAAAGTTAACTGCCCGCGGGCCTGGGCCCAGGAAAAACTTTTTCGCATAGCCTCCAAAAAGTTGGAGCGTACGCTGAGCTCGGGCCAGGCGAAATCCAGGATATCGCTGGGAAGGTAGCGTGGCTTCTCAAACGACCAGGGCTCTTTTACTGGCGCTTGTTGGAGGCCCAGGCGTTCGTGCACATAGGGATGGCCCAGGCGCATGAGCACTTCTTCCAGCAACCGGGTCTTGCCCAGCCCCCCCTGGGCGCGGATGGCAATGACCAGAGTACGGTCGGTTTGTTGGTGGTCCTCCAAAAGTTTACGAATCTCTTGCAACTCTTTTTCGCGGCCGATGAAAATGTCGGGCCGCTGTTGCACCGGTAAAACCGCCGGGTGTTGGCTCATTTTCCGCCTCCTTACCTCGACCCCTGGCTCAACATGTGCACCGCGTCGTGAAAGAAGCGCGCCAGGGAAGCATCGAGCCGGTAGAAATGCCATTCGACTTGCCAAAACGAACCGTCGTGCAGTGGGCGCAAAAGGCGCCGGTCCCTCTCGGGCACATCCTGCACGCGGATTTTATGCCAGAAAGCATCCTGATGCGCGGCATGCGCTCGAAAGACCCGGGTGAAGGCTTGCCCCGCGGGGCTGTCGAACCAGTCTTTGCCCGCATCTTGTGCTTGCAGGGCTGCGGCCCAGGGGCGTGTCGCGGCCCGGCGGGTAAACAAACAGGCCAGGGCCAAACGCCAGGCGTGGCGGGCGCTGGGGCCTGGAACCAGCGCAGCACGTTGGGCATCCCAATAGGCGTTGAGCAAAGGATAGCGAAAGTCGAAAGCCGGCGCTGTTCCTGCCAATTGGTGGAAGGTCTGCCCATATATCTTGCGAAGTGGGCGTGGCCGGTCCTCTGAAGGGGGCCAAGGCTCCAGGAAAATCGTCTGCTGCCCTTGACTACGCAGGCGAGGTTCGTCGATGCGGCCGTAGTGCACCAGAACCATCCAGATAGGGCGACCGCGAGGGCCAGATTCCAACAAAGGACGCAACCAGACGCGTTCCACGGTTCGAATTTGCGCCGGTTCCAGACGGTCCAGTCCATCTACCAAAAGCACAAGGCCGCGGGCACGAGGGTAGGTGGCGAAAAAATGCTGGAACAAAAAGGCGATAATCTCCGCGGCATGACCAGCGACCGCGCTCGGTCTTGGCGGGGGCGCCTTCTCGATAAACGCGCGCCACAATCCGCGGCTGAGCGTCGAGGTGGGCGATGCGTCCGATGCTTCTTCGGTGAGCCGCCGCGCCCAGGGGAGATACACGGCTCTTAGCCCCTCCTGGGGGTAGCCGGCATTGATGTCCGCATGCCACTTCTGCAAGAGCCACGATTTGCCGCTACCGGGTGGGCCCTGCAGGAGCAGAATCGGTGCGTACGCACCGGCTTCCCGGGCCTCCTGGAGCCAGGCCCAAAAGGCGTCCTCGGTTTGAGGGCGCGGTACAAACCGTTGCGGCTGGTAAGGTTGTTCCGTGGTGCATATTTCCGGCAGGCTCATGCGTGCGTCTCTCCCCTGTCGGATGCCTGGCGCGCTTGTTGGCGGTACCAGCGACGATACAAGACCGCCAAGCGCCGGGGGCTCCCTTCGGCCTGGCGGGCCCACGCCTCAATCTGCTCGATGAAAGGCTCGTAGAATGGCGCTTCTTTGTCGAGGAGAACTGCTTTACGATGCTCCAACATGGCCATCAGGTCCTCGGCCCGCCATTGCAAGGCGTAACGCGCCTCGGTAGGGGCCAGCCATGGCGTTTCCTCCGGCGTTACCAAAACCCACAGCACGGGCCAATACGCGGCCGCGGGGGCCAGCCAGGCCTGCCAGTGTTCCAGGGGCGGTGGCTTCGGTTTGGTCCAATCCACGGCGACGATGACGCCTTGCCAGGACCGCAGGCCATGGGTGAGTTCCAGGAATTCGGTAAAGGCGGCCCACCAGTGCGCGCCTTGCAAAGATTGGGCATGGGTCATGGCGGGTAAGTCCGTATGCAGCCAGGTATGGAGCAAGGTGAGCATGGGTTGGATCAAGTTTTTTTGATTCGACTTCTCGGTTGACGAAAGCCATCGGTTTTTGCAGCGCAGTAATTTAGCCTGTAACAGGGCTGGCGGCCATACGCTGGCGCTTAAGTGTAAGAAAACTTTATCTACCTCGGGCGATAGTTTGAGCCACTCTATAAGATGACAACACCCAAAAGTCAACAAGCGTTGCGCCCAGACTTCCCGCAAATCTTGCCCGCCTTCGGGGGTGGCGAGGTACACCCCAAAGTATTCTGAGAATGGAAAATAACGGCTTACGGCCAGGGTCAGCGTCGTGCGTCCGTGGCCCGCGCGACCCCGAACTTGCACGACCGTTTGCCCTGGATGGGTGGTGCGGCGAATATGACGCGTCAGGGTCCGGAACAGGGGGTGTTCATCCCAAAACAGACGATTTTCGGTGCGAAACAGCCAATATTGCGCTTGGGCTTGGCTCGCATCCAGTTCGGTTTCTGGGAATAAATTGGGGGGCAGACGCGCCGCGGCATTGCTTTTGGCCCTTTTTTCTTCGGTATGCAAAGGGCTGGTTAAAGCACAAGGAGCATCCGCGCCCGGGGGCCAAGTGGGGGACACGCCTCCTGGTTGCAACTTTTGAAGCAGATGGCGAATGCGAGCGTGTTGCTCCCCCGGCGTTTGAGGCAAGGTTCGTCGTAGCCAGGACAAGAAGAGCAGCGAGTGGATGCCCAAATTGTCTTGGCCTTCTTTCCCTTGCTTTTGTATAAACCACGCCATCCAAGATAATGTGGCGGGAATCCAGCGCGGGTATTCTTGACGAATACGCTCTAAAATTTCGAGGAGGTTTGCTTCTCGTCCCGCCGATGTGTATAGTTTGTTTATATATTCCAGCGCTTCGCCCCCCTCATCACGCAGCCAGGTCAATAAATAGGGCCGGAAAAGTTGCATTTTCTGTTCAAAACGCTCTGGGAATTGTTGGCTCAATGCCGCCCGAAAATCAACAAACTGCTGGCGGAGTTTCTCCCGCCGCTGCTCACGATGATAGCGGAGCGAGCTCCAAACCCAGCTTCCCATGCCGCCTACGAGCAGGGCACTCAGGGCAATGGTACCTACCGCGCGAGCGGTCTCCATCAGTGCCCCTTCGATCCAAATTTTCCCTTCCTCCTTGCCCCCTATCACAATTTTCGCTTGTTGGACGAATGCGCTTTGGGCACCTAAATTGTAAAGCAGAAACACTTGCTCGCTGTTTTCGTGTAATCTTTTAAATGTCAGCACTTGATACGCGCCCTCGATATGCCACGCATAACGCTCCCCTTGTCCTGGCGTGGCTGCTTGAATGCGGAGCTCAGCAGGTATTTCCACTTTCAAGTCGGATTGGGGCTTACTCGTTCGTATAACAAGCTCTCGTTCCTGACGCAAAGGCAAATACTGGGGATAAAAAACAATAAGGCCATCTCCCTCCAAGATGGCCACCCGATGGGTCTCGCTGAATATTTTGGTAAGGCCCACAAAAATGCCCAAAACCAACGACAGGAAAAGCGCCGTAGAGAAGAAAGTTTGCAATTCAATGCCTAACGAATGCCACCATTGGTGGAGCCACCCGGCCTCCACTTGCGGGTTTGACGGCTCGGGATGTGACAGGTTGGCCTCGGGGGCTTTTGCCGTTTTGTTGGTGGACGCCATTTCCCCTTCGCCTTGTGATGCTATACCAACACTTACAAATACCCTTCCGCGCGCAGGAGGTAAGTTTGCCTCTTGAAATCTTTGGGATGTATCTCTATTATACCATAAATCCGCGTATTCGTCGGTTTAGTTCTTGACGCGCTGGCGCCGTGCTTCCCGCTTCTGCCCATGCCCGCAACTTCCCCTCGCCCCCTGGGTTGTGTCTAACGACGGGTTCGCCCTCTGGAGGCGCCTCATGGCCGACGCCGCGCTGGAAGTCCAGCGCCTTGCCTTTCGCTATCGCCAAAGCTCCCGCCCCGCCCTGCGCGAGGCCTCCTTCCGCGTGCCCCGCGGCGCGCTGGTGCTGGTCGCCGGGGCCTCGGGCAGCGGCAAGACCACCCTGCTGCGCATCCTCAACGGCCTCATCCCCCACGCTTATCGCGGCCACCTGCAGGGCTCCCTGCGTATTTTGGGCCGCGACCCCACTGGCGTCCCCCTGGCGCAGCGCAGCCAGTGGGTGGGCACTGTGCTGCAGGACCCCGAGCGCCAAATCATTGGCGCGTATGTGCGCAACGATGTGGCCTTTGGCCTGGAAAACCTGGCCGTGCCCCGCGCTGAGATGCGTCGTCGCGTCGACGCGGTGCTCCAGGCCCTGGACATCGCCCACCTGCGCGACCGGGAAACCTACGCCCTCAGCGGCGGCGAAAAGCAAAAAGTGGCCGTGGCCGGCACTTTGGTCATGGAACCCGAAGTGCTCCTGCTCGACGAACCCCTGGCCAATCTCGACCCCGCCGGCGTCGACGAAGCCCTGGCTCTCGTCCGCCGCCTGGTCGCGGCCGGCAAAACCGTGCTGCTCATCGAACATCGCGTGGAGGAAGTGCTGCGCATCAACCCCGACCTGGTGCTCTTCCTGGAAGACGGCGCGCAGCGTTACTTCGGCCCGGTAGAGGGCTTTTTGCAGGTGGCCCACCCCCAGGAGGTCAAACTTCCCGCGGGGGTGGCGGTGCGCCGGCTGCGCGCCTTGGGGTTGCTGGGGGAACCGCCCCCGCGCCGCGCGCGGCAGCCCGAGGCCGAACCCCTGGTGGCCCTGGAACGCGTGTCCTTCGGCTACACCGAAGCGCGCCCCGTGCTGCGCGGCATCTCCGCGGCCATCTACCCCGGCGATGTCATCGCCGTGCTGGGCCCCAACGGCGCGGGCAAAACCACCTTGGTGCGTCATCTCATTGGCCTGGCCAAACCCTGGCAGGGCCGGGTGCTGGTGCAGGGCCGGGATACCCGCGACGCCTCGGTGGCCCAAATGGCCCGCACCGTGGGCTTCGTGTTCCAAAACCCCCGGCACATGCTCTTCGCACCCACCGTGTGGGAGGAATTCGCCTTTGGCCCGCGCAACTTAGACTTCCCCGAGGCGCGGGTGCAGGCCAATGTGGAACGCAGCCTGCGCATCGTGGACCTGGAAGCCTACGCCCAAACCTCGCCCCTGGCCCTGAGCTTCGGCCAGCAGCGCCGCGCGGCCATTGGCGCGGTGCTTAGCATGGAGCCCTCGGTGCTGGTGCTCGACGAACCCACCGCGGGCCAGGACTACCGCCACTACATCGCCTTCATGGATGCCATCGTCCAGATGCCCTTCGCGGCCATCGTGTTCATCACCCACGACCTCGACCTGGCCGTGCGCTATGCCAACCGGGTGTGGCTGGTGCACCAGGGCCAAATCATCGCCGACGGCCCGCCCGAAGAAGTGCTGACCCAAGACGCGCTGCTGGAAAAGTGTCACCTGCGCCCCACCAGCCTGCTGCGCCTCAACCGCCGTTGGCTGCCCCGGGTGGGCCGGTTCCTCACCTTAGAGGAATGGGCCCGCCGTCCCGATGTTTCCCTGGCCGATTTGGAAGCGTCGTTGTCCGTTGAACCCCCTTGATGCAGGAGGTGTTGGTATGGCGGGTCGTTCCATGCTCAAGCAAGTGCTGGGCGCGGTGGTGGCGGCCACCATCGTGCTGTGGCTGGCCAACCTGCTCACCCAGGGCGACAAAGCCACGGGCGCGGGTTGGGTGCTCTACTTCGTCGGCGCGGTGCTGGTCATGGCCATCTATCTTTTCTTCGCGGCCAGGCCCATCTGGCAGGTCAACACCCGCGAAGTGGTGATGATGGCCATTGGCGCGGTGCTCTACGGCGTGTTCTCGTGGGCCACCAATGTGTTCCAGCTACCTTCGGTGAGCTTCGTCTCCCTGCGGCCGGCGGTGGCCATTCCCATTTTCATGGGGCTGGCCTTCGGGCCCGTGGTGGGCTTTTTCAGCGGGCTGGTGGGCAACATTTTGGGCGACGCGCTCACCGGTTGGGGCGTTTACCCCGTGTGGGACCTGGGCAACGGCCTCATGGGCCTGATTCCCGGCCTGCTGCACGCCTGGCCCAACGCGGACGAGCGGGTGCGGGTGACCAAAAAGGTGCTCCTGTGGGTCAGCGGCCTGATGGTGCTCTTCGTGGTGCTCACCGTGCTCTTCCCCCAGGTGGAACACCCCTGGGCCGGCACCACCGCCGGTCAATGGACCCCCGTGCTGCTCATTTTGCTGGTGGCCATCTTGCTCGTCGCCTGGTGGGCCCTGCGCGCCCAGCCCGATGTGGCCGCCGCAGTGGTGTGGGGCGCGTTGGGCGTCATCGTGGGCATGGGCTTCGCGTCCATTGCCGACATTTGGGTCAACGGCTACTCGGTGGCCACGGCCATCATCGGCGAATTCCTGCCCGCTGCGGGCACCAACCTGGTCTTCGACATCGTCCTGGTGCCCATCCTTTACGCCGCGTATCAAAACGCGCGGCAACGCACCGGGCGCTGAGCCCGCAACGCGCGGCCGGGTCGTGGGGTGGCGGGGGAACCGACCCGCGGCCCGGCCGCACCGGAGGCCTTCCCCATGCTGGTGACCTGGGCCTATAAGCCCCGCAATACCCTCATTCAACGCCTGGACCCCCGGGCGCGCCTCATTTTCACCGCCTGCGCCATGCTGGCGGTCATTCTGGTGTGGGATTTGCGCTGGCTGCTGGCCTGGCTGGCCTTTGCCTTGCTGACCTATCGGGCCGCGCGGCTCACCTGGAAGGAAACCCGCCGCTTCTGGCTGGTGGTGCTGCCCCTCATCACCTTCCTGGTGCTCATCACCGCGCTCACCGGCCGGGGCGGCGAAGAAGCCTACCAGACCACCCACCCCCTGTTTACCCTCGCCATAGGCCCCTGGCGCTGGGTCATCAGCGTCGAGCAGGTGGTCTTTGCCGCGGCCCAATTCGCCCGCATGCTCACCCTGGCCACCTTGGGCCTGCTCATCCCCTTCACCATTCACCCCGCGCACTACGGGGTGGCCTTTCGGGGCCTGGGGCTGAACGACAAATTCGCGGTGGCTACCGACCTGGCCTTTCGCCTGGTGCCTTCGGTGGCCCGGGATTTCCAAACCACTTTGGACGCGCAACGCGCTCGGGGCTACGAGCTGGAACGCAAAGGTGCCGGGCTCATCCGGCAAATCCGCAACCTGGCCCCCCTCATCGTGCCGGTGACCATCCAGGCCATCCTCAACGGCGAGGACATCATCGACGCCATGGACCTGCGGGCCTTTGGCGCCAAACCCCGCCGCACCTGGCTTGTGGAGCTGCGCTACCGCCCCGCGGACTACGCGCTCATCGCTTTGGGGCTGCTGGTGTTGGGGGGAACCCTGGCGGCCAAGGCCGCGGGGTATGGCGCGTTTTGGGTTCCCCCGGCCCTGCTGGGAGGCTGAGCGCACGCCCGAGCCGGGGCTATGGGCCCGGCGGGGTAAGGGCTGCATCCACCCGGGGAACCAGCCGCGCGCCCAGCGCGGCCAAAGCCCGGCGCTTGGCTTCGTGCCCGGCCACGCCCACCAGGCGCAAACGCACCCGCACCCCGCGCGCCTGCAGCATCTCGGCCGCGGCCCGGGCCGCGTGCAGCCCGGGGGGGCTGTCTTCCGCCACGGTAATGTCCAGCGCGGGCGGCAGGCCGTCGCCACTGCCGCTTTCCAGCAGGGCTTGGGCCCAGGCCACGCTGTGATGGGCGGCCTGGGGGTTGAGGGCCGCATGGAGCGCGGCCAGCGCGTGGACCGGATGGGGCTTGAGCAGCCCTTCGCCTTGGGCGTGCGCGGCGCGCACATGCCCGTAGCCGATGTGGGGCACCCCTGGCCAGCCCAGCCGCGCCAGGGCCAGCTCGGCTTCGGGCGCGTAGCCCTGGCCCGCGCCCGGGGGCCGCGAAGGACGGGCCGTCATCACGGCCAGGGCCAGACGCCCGGCACGCCATGCCTGCAGCGCGGCCCGCAGCCAGGCTTGGGGCGGCAGGGGGCGGTCGTAGGTGGCCAAAAAGGCCGGGGTGTCGAAATCGGGGGGCTGGCCATAGGTCTCGGCGAACGCCTGGGGGCCCAGTACATAATGCTGAAACGCGCGCGTCAGGGTCGAGCGCCCCACATCCCGGCTGTGGGCGAACAGCCAGCGGTTGTAGCGCGGCAGCCCGGCCAGCCGGGGGAAGAGGGGCTGCGGCCCGCGTTGGCGTTCCCCCGCGTGGGCAGCCGGGAAGGCCCCCGGCGGAAGCGTGGCCGCCACCCGCGTGGCCGGCGCGCGGTAATCCACCGCCGGCACGGGTCGGCGTTGCTCCCGCGGCACAGGCGGTGCGGCCGGTTCGGGCGGCGTGGGGGGCGGCTCCCAGCCCTGGGCCAGCGCGGCTTCCAGCAGCGCGGCCAGCATCAGCGGGGTCATGTCCCACTCGCTGGTGATGCCGTAGGCCTCATACGCGGCCATGTCGGGGTCCGTGGGCGTCGGGGGTTCCAGCCCCAACCGGTGGGCGAAGTGCAACACCGTGGCCTGCACGGCCCGCCGGTAGCCCAGGGGTTCGATGAGCACCCCGTCCAGGTCCAGCAACCACACTTGGGGCGCGGTCATGCCAGCAGGTCCTCCAGCGCGGCTTCCAGGGTGGGGAACCGGAACCGAAAGCCCAGCTGCTGCAGGCGGGCGGGCAGCACCCGCTGGCTGGCGGTGAGCGCGGTGGCCAGCTCGCCTAAGGCCAGGCGCAACGCGAACATGGGCGCGGGCAGCCACGCCGGGCGGTGCAACAGCCGCGCGGCCTGGCGCACGAATTCCCGTTGGCGCACCGGGTTGGGCGCGGTGAGGTTGAAGGGGCCGCTGGCCGCAGCGTGTTCCATGAGGAATTGCATGGCGGCCACATGGTCGGCGATGTGAATCCAGGGCAGGAAGAAGCGACCATCGCCTAAGGGGCCGCCCACGAACCAGCGAATGGGGCGCAGCATCAAGGGCAGCGCGCCGCCTTCCCGGGACAGCACCACGCCGGTGCGCAGCACCACCAGGCGAACCCCGGCCTGGGCCACGGGCTGGGCCGCGGCTTCCCAATCCACGCACAGGCGGGCCAGAAAATCGTCGCCCGCGGGCGTTTCTTCGGTAATGGGCTCCTCCCCCCGGTCGCCGTAATAGCCCACCGCGGAGCCCTGAAGGAAGACCCGGGGGCGGGCGTCGGCGGGCAGCGCGGCCACGGCCCGGGCCAGGGCGCGCGTGGTTGCCACCCGGCTGCGGTAAAGCTCGGCTTTGCGTCGCGCGGTCCAGCGGCCCTGGGAGATGTTAGCGCCCATGAGGTTGACCACCGCGGCCGCACCGGCCAGGGTCGCCTGCAACGCCGCGGGGTCGTCGGGGTTCCACCGGACGAAGGTGAGGCCTGGCTGGCTCCGTTGCCCCTCAGGGCGACGGGTGAGCACCACCACGGGCACATGCTGGGCCCGCAGCGCGCGGGTGAGCGCCCGACCGATGAGGCCCGTGCCGCCGGCGATGATGACGGGCTTGTCCATTGCCATAATCCACCTCCAGGCCACGGCGTCGTGCTGGCCAAAGGGGGAACCCGACACCCGACTCGGCCTTGGCCCTATCGCCGGGCCCGCTTGGTTGACCCGGACCGGCGTGGTTCCTCCTTACAACTTTTATACACTTCTTCGCCACCATGGTTGGCGGCGGGCCGTTGGCGCGGCCGTGGGGCTCAAAATCCCTCTCCCCCTGCGTGCAGCTCCGGCCCTTCGCGGCGGCCCGGTTCCCCCTCCCCTACGAGGGGAGGGGGTTAGGGGGAGGGGTTTTGACAAGCCGCACCCGTCCCTTCGGCCCTGGCAAATGCTCTTCACCCTCGACGGCGCGATGTGTATAAAAGCAAGCTTCGTAAGGGGGAGGGGCTGCATGCAGCTCCGGCCCCTCGCGGCGGCCAGGTTCCTCCTCCCCTACGGGGGCGAGGATGAGGGCGCGCGGCAGTCAAGCCGCGAACCGACTATACTATACCATGAGCCCGCGCGACGAGCCGGGTTTTGGTACAATAGGGCCGCTTTTATGCATCGGAGGGTTGAAGCATGTCGTTGTTGATTTGGCTTATCAATTTAATTGCCGATGGTCTGATTTTGGTGGTCATTCTGGAGGCCGTGCTGAGTTTCTTCGTCCCGCCATGGCATCCGTGGCGGCGGGCGTTGGGCCGGGTGGTGCAGCCCCTGCTGGCGCCCATTCGGCAGGTGGTACCGCCCATCGGCGGCCTGGATTTCAGCCCTCTGGTGCTCATCATCCTCATCGGCCTGGTGCGTCAATTCCTCATTCGCGTGTTGTTGTTGCTGTTTTGAGGCAAGGCACCGGCCTCACTTCTTTCGTGCGAGGCATCACCATGGTTTTGAAGAAGCGGCGGTTCGAGTTTCATAACGGTCGTGGGGGCACCGCGTTGACCGTGCGGGTGATTCCCCGGGCGGCGCGCGATGAGTTGGCCGGGGTGTTGGACGACGGCACGCTGCGCATTCGCCTCACCGCGCCGCCGGTGGACAACAAGGCCAACGAGGCCCTCATTCGCTTTCTGGCCCGCTTGCTGCGGGTGCCCAAAGGCAACATCGAAATCGTGGCCGGGCACACGGGCCGCAATAAGCTGGTTTCGATTTTGGATTTGGACCCCGAAGAGGCCGAGCGGCGCATTATGGCCGCGCTGTAATCCAGGGCATTGGGCCCATGGCTGCGCCCGAACAGGCTTCGGCCTTCCCCCGGCCTTTGCCGGCCCACCCCCTGGTGCTGGCCGCGGATGCGCGCGCCGGCGCCGCGGTGTATGCCGACGATGTGGTGTGGGCCCTCGAGGCCGCGGCCGGGCCCGACGGGGGCCTGCGCCTGCGCACTTCCGCGGGCGTGCGGGTGCACGGGCTGCACCTGTTCCCCTGGGTGGAACACGCCGGCCAGCGCTGGCAAGACCCTACGGCCTGGGCGCAGCCGCCCGCGTTGCACGCCTGGGGCGGTGATTACGCCCGCCTGGCGTTTCAGCCCATCGCCCGCCTGGAAGGCACCCTGTGGGTCTGGGTGGCGCATTCCCGGGTGCTGTGGCTGCGGCTGCAGTGGCGCTGGCGCGGCGCGCAGCCCTGGCATGGGCGCTGGGCCTGGGCCGCGGTGCTGCAACCGCTGACCGCCACCGACGCCCCCTTCGAGCCCTGGCAGCGGGGCGGGCAGCATGTGCTGCGGGCCCGGGTCGGCGAGCGGCATCTGGTGCTCTTCCTCACCGGCGACCCCGCCGCGGTACTCAGCCCCTACCCCGGGTTGCAAATCAACCTGACCCTGGAGCCCGACCAGGCCCGGGGGTTTACCGCGGTGCTGGTGTGGGCCCCGGACCCCGAGCAGGCCCTCACCGAAGCCCGGCGGTGGGCCGCGCGGCCCTGGGAGGCCATCATCGCCCGCTTGCGGCTGAGCGATGAGCGCGCGCCGCGCGTCGGGTTCCCCGGCAACCCCCACGCCACCTGGTGGGCCGAACAAGGCCGCCAGCTCGCCCTGCGGTTGCTCCACGGCCCCACCGACGCGCTGCCTCATCCCTTCCCCGTGCGGGCCCGGGAGCCGGACCACGGCTTTTCGCCGGCCGGCACCGGCGCGGACCACCCTTTCGCCTGGAGCGGCCTGGCGGTGGCCGAAGCGTGGTACGCGGCCGTGGCTTATGGCCTGTGGGCCGAACCCCACCAGGTGACCCGCTGGGTCGAGAATTTCGTCCACACCCAAACCGAGCCCGGGCTCATCGACGGCAGCCCTGGCTTGGGCGGCCAGCGGGGGCGCTTCCTGGCTTCGCCTTTGCTGGTCGACCTGGCCTGGCGCGCGTTCCACCGCACCCAGGACCGGGGCTTCGCGGCCCGGGTGTTCCCCGCGCTGCGGGCCCTGATGCATCGCTGGTTCGACCCCCACCGCGATGTGGACCAGGACGGCTGGCCTGAATGGCAGCACCCCCTGCAGCTGGGGCTGGACGCTTTTCCCCTGAGCGCGGGGTGGGAACCGGCTTCGCCCGGCGTAGATTTGCGGGTGTTGGAAACCCCCGCGGCGCTGGCCTATCTTTACCGTGGCCTCGCGGCGCTGGAGGACCTGGCCCGGGCCGCGGGGCAGCCGGCGGACCCCGCCTGGGCCGAACGCCGCGCCGCGCTGCAGGCGCTGTTGCCCACGGTGTGGGACCCTCAGCGGGGCTACCCCCACCACCGGGACCGGGATACGCACCACAGCCCCCCGGGGCGCAGCGTGGCCCGGGGTCGGGGGCCGGGCCGTCGCCCTGTGGACCTGGCCTTCGACCCGCCGGTGCGGCTGGTGGTGCAGGTGACCAGCGCGGACCAGCGTCCCCGCGCGGCTCGGGTGACTGTGCGCGGGCGGGATGACAAAGGCCGCTTGGCCGCCCTCACCCTGGACGCGGCCCAATGGCGCTGGTTCGCCGGCCGGGGGGTGGCCACCGCGCCGGTTCCCCTCAAGCAGGTGGCCGAAGTGGTGGTCGAAGGCCTGGCCCCCGCGGACCGCTGGCGGGTGTTGGTGCCCGACCTGCACGCCGGCGACATCACCCTGCTGGCTCCCCTGTGGGCCGGGATGCTCACCCCCGACGACGCGGCGCGCATGGTGCAGAGCGCCATCGTCACCCCCCGGCGCTTTGGCCAGGCGTGGGGGTTGCCCATCGTGCCCGGCCAGCGGCAAGATACGCCCCCCGCGTGGCGCGCGGTGACCCTGCTGTGGAATGTGCAAGTGGTGGAAGGGTTGTGGCTGTACGGCTTTCGGGACGCGGCCGCGGCGTTGTTGTATCGCCTGGCCAAGGCCCACTGGCGGGCCATGGCCCAAGCCCAGGGCCTGCCCGAGGCCTGGGACGCGCGCACCGGCGCCCCCCAAGGCGGGCGGGATACCATCAGCGCGTTGCCCCCCCTGGGGCCGGTGTTGCAGGTGGCGGGGCTGGAGGTCGCGCCCCGCTGGCTGCGGGTGCGGGGGTCTTCGTGGTGGCCCGAACCGTTGACCGTGCGCGGCTGGGGCTGGCGCTTGACCCGCACCCGCGAGGGCCTTACCGTGCACGGCCCGGGCGACGCGCAGGTGCGCCTGCCGGCCGACGCGCGCGGGGTGCTGCGCTGGCAGCGCGGCGCGTGGGTGTGGCAGCCCGCCACCCGGCCCGCGGAGGAGGCGTAGCCATGCCCTTCATCCAGGTGGAAATGGCCATCGTGGGCTTGCTGCTGCTGGCCATTTTCGTCGGCCTGCTGACCAAGCGCCTGCGGGTGCCCTACACCGTAGGCCTGGTGCTCTTCGGCCTGGCCCTCACCCTGCTGACCGACATCGAAATCGACCTGGGCGGGGAAATCATCCTCGCGGTGCTGGTGCCGCCCCTGGTGTTCGAGGCCGCGTTCCACATCAAATTCGACCAGCTGCGCCGGGAGTGGGGCCTGGTGCTGTTGCTGGCCGTGCCCGGCGTGTTGCTCACCACCTGGATGGTGGGCTGGTGGCTCTCCCTCTCCATGCCCGAGACCCTCTCCCTGCCCGTGGCGCTGGTTTTTGGCGCGCTGGTGTCGGCTACGGACCCGGTGGCCGTGGTGGCCTTGTTTCGGGCCTTGGGCGCGCCCAAACGGCTGCAAATTTTGCTCGAGGGCGAAAGCCTGTTCAACGACGGCACGGCCATTGTGGTGTTCAACCTGGTGTTGGCCCAGGTTGTGCGCACCCAGGGCGCGGAAGAGTTCCTGCTGGGCCCCGCGGTGGTGGAATTCGGCAAGGTGGCCGGGGGCGGGCTGTTCGTGGGCCTGGCCCTGGGCCTGGTGGCCTCGTGGCTCATCGCCCGGGTCGACGACCACCTCATCGAGACCACCCTGACCACGGTGCTGGCCTATGGCGCGTATCTGGTGGCGGAGGAATTCTTCCATGTGAGCGGCGTGCTGGCCGTGGTCATGGCCGGCATGATTGCCGGGAACATCGGCCCCCGGGGCATGACCCCCACCACCCGCATCTCGCTGCTCAATTTTTGGGAATATGCCGCGTTTCTGGCCAACACTTTCGTCTTTTTGCTCATCGGTCTGGAGGTGGACCTGGGGCTGGTGTGGCAATATCGCTACGCGGTGTTGCAGGCCATTGGTGCGGTGCTGGTGACCCGCTTCGTGCTGGTCTTTGGCCTGAGCGCGGTGCTGCGGCGGGCCCTACCGCCCCGGTGGGCTGCGGTGCTGTTTTGGGGCGGGCTGCGGGGGGCCATCTCGCTGGCCTTAGCGCTGGGCCTGCCGGCGGTGTTGGGCGCCCAGGCGCGGGGCCTGTTGCAGGCTTTGGCCTTTGGCGTGGTGCTGTTCACCCTGCTGGTGCAGGGCCTGACCATCGAACCCCTCATCCATCGGTTGGGCCTCATTGGCCACGCGGAAGAGGAGCGGGAACTCCAGCGCCTGCGGGCCCGGCTGCGCGCCGCTCAGGCCGCACTGGAACGGGTGCGCACCCTGTACCAGCAAGGCGTGCTCACCGAGGCCACTTTCCGCCAGATTGAGCCCATTTTGAACCAGCGGCGTTTGCGTTTGCAGCAGGCCATCGCCGAGTTGCTGCAACAGCACCCTTTGCTGGGCCTGGAGGAATTGCGCCTGGCCCAACAAGAAGCCTTCCACGCCCAACGGGCCGCGCTGCACGATTTGCTCATCGCCGGCGGCCTGTCGGAGGAGGTGTATCACGACTTAGTGGCCGAGCTGGACCAGGCCGTGCTCGACGCCGCGGTGCCGCCGTGGCCGGGCCGGGGGTTGCGCCGCAGCCCTGACGAACCGCCCATCACCGCGCTCACCGCGGCCGTCATTCACCACGACGATTTGCCCCGGGCCATGGCCGCGCTGGAAGGCCTGGGCGTGCCCGCGGTGGACCTGCCGGCCGAAGGCGGCTTTTTGAGCCAAAAGCGCACCGTGTTGTTGCTGCCGGTTCCCCAGGGGCAGCTGGAACGCCTGGTGGAAACCCTGAACGCGGTGTGCCGTCGGCGGGTCGATTGGGCCCTGCAGCCCTGGAAGGCCGGCCTGCCCATCCCCATCCCCCGGCGGGTGGTCATCGGCGGCGTCAACGCGTTCGTGCTGCCCGTCGAGCGTTTCGAGGAAGTGTGACATGGACCCCATCGCGACCATCGACGGCTACATCGGCGAGCATCTCGACGCCAGCCTGCAGGAACTCGCGGCCCTGTGCCGCATCCCCAGCGTGCACACCCGGCCCGAGGCCCTGCGCCAGGCCGCGGCCTGGGTGGCCGATGCGCTGCGGCGCCGGGGCTTCGCGGTGCAGGTGTTCACCTTCGCCGACGCCGCGCCCGTGGTCTATGCCGAGCGCCAGGGCCGCAGCCCCCGCACCCTGCTTTTCTACAACCACTACGATGTGCAACCCCCCGACCCGCTGGACGCCTGGCATTCACCGCCCTTCGAGCTCACCCGTCGCGGAGGCAAGGCCTACGCCCGGGGCGCCAGCGACGACAAGGGCCATCTGCTCAGCCGGCTGCTGGCCATCGACGCCCTGCTCCACGCGTTGGGCGAGGTGCCCGTCACGGTCAAATTCGTGGTCGAAGGCGACGAAGAAGGCGGCGGCAGCGCGGGGCTGCACCGTATGGTGGTCCAACACCCCCACCTGCTGCAGGCCGACGGCGTGATTTGGGAATTCGGCGGGGTGGACGCCCACGACACGCCCTTGCAGTTTTTGGGAACCCGCGGCCTGGCCTATGTGGCCCTGGAAGTGCAAACCCTGCCCCACGACATGCACTCGGGTATCGCGGGGTCCCTGGTGCCCAACGCGGCCTGGCGTTTGGTGTGGGCCCTCAACAGCCTCAAGGGCCCCGATGGGCGGGTGCAGGTGGAAGGTTTCTACGACCGGGTCGCGCCGCCGTCGCCGCGCGATGTGGCCCTGCTGGACGCGCTGCCCGACCTGCCCGACGGTTCCTTCGCCGAACTGGCCCTGGCCATGGGGCTCGACCCCGCCGGGCCCGTGCCCTTGGAGGTCAAGCGGCGGGCCGTGTTCGAGCCTACGGCCAACATCGCCGGCCTCACCGCCGGCTATCAGGGCCCGGGCAAGAAGACCGTGCTGCCGGCCCGGGCCCGCGCGCTGCTGGACTTCCGCCTGGTGCCCTGGCAGGAACCCGCGGAAATCCCGCGGCTGCTGCGGGCCCACTTCGACGCGCACGGCTTTGGCGATGTGCAGGTGGTGGATTTGGGCGGGGTGCCGCCCATGAAGATGGACCCGGACCATCCCTTCGTGGATCTGGTGGTGGCCGCGGCCCGGGAGGTGTATGCCCGGCCCATGCGCAAGGTGCCCCTGCGCGGGGTCACGGGCCCGGGGCACTTGTTCGTGCATCGGCTGGGGCTGCCGGTGGCCACCTCGGGGCTGGGCTACCCGGGCTCCAACCTGCACGCGCCCAACGAAAACCTGCGGGAAGACCTTTACGCCCTGGCCGCGCGGCACGCGACCCGCATCGCGTTGCGCCTGGCCGCGGGGTGAGGCTCAGCCTTCCAGCCAGCGGGCCGCGGTGGGGCCCAGCCGGCGCCACGAATCCACCACCACCGTGGCCGGCGGCAGGGATTGCAGGAAGTACTGGCCGTAGCGTTTGCTCACCATGCGCCGGTCCAGCACGGCCACGATGCCCCGGTCCGTGCGGGTGCGAATGAGCCGGCCAAAGCCCTGGCGAAAGACCAGAATCGCGTCGGGCAGGGAGTATTCCCAGAAGGGGTTGTCGTACATCTCCGAGCGGGCCTGCACCAACGGGTCCGAAGGCACCGCGAAGGGCAGCTTGGCGATGACCAGCGCGGAGAGGTCCTCGCCGGGGATGTCCACGCCTTCCCAAAACGCGCGGGTGCCGAAGAGCACCGCGGCCTCGTGTTCCCGAAAGGCCCGAATGAGGGCGTGGGGCGACGCGCCTTCGTCCTGGCGAAAGAGTGCGATGCCCAGCTCGGCCAACGGCCCGGCCAGGGTGCGGGCCGTGCGTTCCAGGTGCGCGTAGGAAGTGAACAGCACCAACATGCGCCCGCGGGTGGCCCGGGCCAGGGCATACACGGCCCGCTCCATGGTGCGCTGGTAGTTGGGGTGCGACGGCTCGGGGATGTCGTTCACCAGGTAGAGCAGGGCCGCGTTTTCATAGTCAAAAGGCGAGCCCAAGGCCAGGGTATCGGCCTCGAACGCGTTGAGGCGCTGGCGGATAAAATCGAAGGAACCGCCCACGCTGAGGGTGGCCGAGGTCAGGATGACCGCGTCCTTGCCGCGCCAGAAGAGCTCTTCCAACAGGGGGCCTACATGCAGCGGTGCGGCATACAGCACCGGCCGCCGGCCCGGGGCCTGTTCCACCCAATACACCTGGTCGTCGCCAGGCTCGAGGATGCACTGGTCCAGCGCGATGCGCAGCGCCTCGGCATCCGCGGCCAAAGTAGCCAGTCGACCCAGCGCGTCGTTCAGCACGGGGTCTTCTTCCAGCGCGTCCGCGGCCCAGCGTCGCGCGTCTTGCAACAAGGCCTGCCAGGCGCGTTGGCCTTCCAGCAGCGCGGCCCGGGCCGTGTTCCAGGCGTCTTCCACCCGCTCCCACACGGGCAGGGTGCGCACCGCGGGGGTGATGCGGCCCTGCTGCGCGTAGCGCTGCGGTCGACGGCCCTGGTGCAGCTCCCGCAGCACATCTTCCAGCACCACGAACACCCGCTTGCCCAGCTCGGTGAACTGGAACAGGGCCTCGGTGAGGCGCTCGCCGCGCTGGCGCAGCTGGGTAAAGCGCTGGGGCGCAGAGGCCAGATGTCCGCGCAACAGGTTCAACACCCGGCCCAAGGTCCCCCGCTGGGGGGTGCCCACCTCGCGCGCCAGGCGGCGCAGGTCGTCTTCCCGCACCGCGACCATGAGCGCGTCGGTGGCTGCGGCTTCCAGATGATGGGCTTCGTCGATGATGAGGTGCCGATATTCGGGCAAAATGCGGCCGCCCGTGGCTGCATCGCTCAGCAGCAGCGCGTGGTTGACCACGATGAGGTGCGCGGCCTGGGCCCGGCGACGGGCCTGGAAGAAGGGGCACACCCCGTCCATGCGGTTCAGGCACACCTGGGCCTGGCAGCCTTCGTCCTCGGCCGAGAGTTTGCGCCAGGCCGCGTAGTCGCGCCGGCCTAAGCTCAAAGTGCTGCGTTCGCCCTCGCCGCCGTGATAGAGCCACACCAGCACCTTGAGCAGCACCCGCACCTCGTCTTCGTTCTCGGGGCCCAAGCGCAGCATGTCTTGCAGCCGACGGGGGCACAGGTAATTGCTGCGGCCCTTGAGCACGGCCACCCGCAGGCGCTCTTCCCAGCCCAGGGCCCGGCTGAGCAGGGGGATGTCTTTGTGCAGCAGCTGGTCTTGCAAATTCTTGGTGTGGGTGGAAACGACCACCGGGAAGCCGGGGTTGTGCAAGGCAAACGCGGCCGCGGGCAGCAAATAGGCCAGGGATTTGCCCGTGCCCGTACCGGCCTCGATGAGCAGGTGGCGGGCGGAACCCAGCGCGTCGGCCACGGCCGCGGCCATTTCCACCTGCTCGGCGCGATGCTCGTATTGGGGCAGGGCTTGATGCAGCGCGCCGCCGGGCAGGAACGCCTCCACCACCGCGTCCACATCCAGCGGGGTGGGGGAGACCTCGGGCGGCGTGGCCGGCGGTTCCCACGCCCGGGGCCGGGGGAAGGTAGGCTGCCATCGCCCTCGGGGGCGCTTGCCGGCCTGCTGCTGCCGGGCCTGAGCCGCGAGCAGCACCCCCAACCCCAGCCAGGGCGGGTCGATTTTGCGCGCCTGGCGAATCATTTCCTGCAGCAGTTCGGGGGGCAGGTGGGCGGCTTCGTCCACCAGGGCCAAAAAGAGCCACCCGGCCCGTCGGGCGTCGCCCAAGGCCCGGTGCGCGTCGTCGGTGGGCCAACCCAAGGCCTGGGCCAGGGCCGAGAGCGCGTAGCGGGGGGCGCGGGGCCAGAGCACGGCCGCGGCCTGATAAGTGTCGGCCGCGGGATGGTCGTGGAACACCCCGGCCGCCTGCAAAAAGCCCAGGTCGAAGGCGATGTTGTGCCCCACCAAAGGCGCGTTGCCCACAAAGGCTTCCAGCTGGGGCAGCACGGCCTCGAGAGGGGGCGCGGTGGCCACTTCCGCGTCGGTGATGCCCGTGAGTTGGGTAATGGCCGGGGGGATGGGGCGACCCGGGTTGACCAGGGTTTGCCATTCCGCGGCCGGTTCCCCCTCGACAAAGCGCACGGCCGCGATTTCCAGAATCGCGTCCTGGTTCGGGTCCAGGCCCGTGGTTTCCAGGTCCAAAGCCACAAACACACGCATGGGGGCATTATACCAGGCCTGCGCGGGCGGCCGATTGCGCGCGGCGGGGTTGCCCTGGGCCGTGGCGTAGGGTATACTTTGAGTGTGTTTGTCCGCCCAAGCATGGCCTGGCCATGCACCATCCTCAAGATTGGAGGAGAAGGTTATGAAGAAGTGGTATTGGCTGCTCGCCGTGCTGGCCGTATTGGCCCTCGCGTTGGCGGCCTGTGGTGGCCAGCAGCAGGCCGCGGAGCAGGCTACCGAAGCGGCGCAACAGGAGCAGGGGGCTGCCGCGGAAGTGGACTGCAAGAGCCCCGATACCTTCTGCGTGGGCCTGGTCACCGATGTGGGTGAAATCGACGACAAGTCCTTCAACCAGTCCGCGTGGGAAGGCGTGCAAAAGGCCCTGGAAGAGGGCGTCGCGGACAAAATCGACTACATCGAGACCAAAGACGCCAAGGACTACGAAGCCAACATCCAACTCTTCGCGGAACAGGGCTACGATGTCATCGTCACCGTGGGCTTCGCCTTGGGTGAGGCCACCCGGGCTATGGCCGACCGCTACCCCGACATCATGTTCATCGGCGTGGACCAGTTCCAGGCCGACGCCAAGCCCAATGTGGCCGGTCTCATCTTCCACGAAGACCAGGCCGGCTTCCTGGCCGGGGCCCTGGCCGGCATGATGACCGAGACCAACAAAGTGGCCGCGGTGCTGGGCACGGACCTGGTGCCCCCGGTGGTGGCTTTCGGCACCGGCTATGAAAACGGGGCCAAGTATGTCAACCCCGATGTGGAAGTGCTCATGACCTACCACCCCGGCGGTCTGGATGTGGCCTTCACCGACCCGGCCTGGGGCGCGGCCACGGCCAAGCAGGCCATGGACCAGGGCGCGGATGTGATTTTCGCCGCCGGTGGTAAGACCGGCAACGGCGGCCTCATCGAGGTCGCGGGCCGGGCCAAGGCCGGTGAGCGGGTCTACTGCATCGGCGTTGACACGGACCAGTGGTACACCGTGCCCGAAGCGCGGCCCTGCCTCATCACCAGCGCCATGAAGCTGATTACCGACGGCGTTTTCGACCTCATCAAGATGGCCAAGGAAGGTAACTTCCCCAGCGGCAACTACTTCGGCGATGTGGGCTTGGCCCCCTTCCATGACTTCGAGGACCAGGTGCCGCAAGAGGTCAAAGACAAGCTGGACGAAATTCGCCAGGGCTTGATGGACGGCACCATCGACACCGGCTGGAACCCCGGTGGGTAAGCCCCGCGTCTGGCATTGAGCCCGAGGCCGGGCCCGGCGGTGGTCGGGCTCGGCCTTTTCGCGCCGCGGGGTCGGCGGCCGGGTTTGGGGGAACCGCTCCGCGTGGGCCCGCGGCGCGCCCCGGAGGCCAAGGGATGCACCCCTGGGAAGCTGCTTTGCGCGCCTGGGTCAAAGGCTGGCGCTGGCGCTGGCGTCGCTGGCAGGTGGCGCGGCGCTATGGCCGGGCCGCGCTGTTGGCTGCGCCGCGGCTGTTTGGCAACGCGCAAACCAAGTCCGGTTCCCACCTGCTCTACCAGGTGCTGCGGGGCTTTACGGCCATCGGCCCCTTCGTCAATCCCGGCCTGCCGCCGGTCAACCGCGACGAGGCCAACCGCAAGCTGCCGCCCTCGGCCGTGCAGCGCCGCCTGCAGGCCCTACAGCCCGGCGATGTGGCCTACGGCTACCTGCCCGGTCGCGAGCCCTACCTCTCGTGGCTGAGCCGCCCCGGTTGGGCCACGGTGCACATCGTGCGCGACCCGCGCGATGTGGCCGTTTCCCACGCCTTCTATATCGCCGACATGCAGCCCCATCACGAATGGCACACCTACTTCAACACCGTGGCCACGGACCTGGAAAGCCGGCTGCGCATCGTCATCGCCGGGCACCGGGAAGGCAGCCTGGTCTTCGAGGACCTGCGTTCGCGCTACGAAAGCTACCTGGCCTGGCTGCAGCAGCCCGGCGTGCTGGTGGTGCGCTTCGAGGACCTGCGCCTGCGGCCCCGCCAGGCCCTGCAGCAGGTGCTGCGCTTCGTGCGCCAGCGGGGAAACTGGCCCCTAAGCGTGCCCGAAGACGAGGCCCTCACCCGCCTGCAGGCGGCCATTCGCCCCCGCCAGTCGGGTACCTTCCGCCGGGGGCAGCCCGGCGCGTGGCGGGAATATTTCACCCCCGCGCTCAAGGACCTGTTCAAGCAGGTCACCGGCGACTTGCTGCTCCAGCTGGGCTACGAAACGAGCCATGACTGGTAAGCCGTGTTGTTCCGTCGTCATCCGCGCCTACAACGAAGAGCGCCACATCGGCCGGCTGTTGGAAGGCATTTTGCACCAAACCGTGCGGCCCGAAATTATCCTGGTGGATTCGGGCTCCATCGACGCCACGGTGGCCATTGCCCGCCGCTACCCCGTGCGGGTGGTGCACATTCGGCCCGAGGAATTCACCTTTGGCCGGGCCCTGAATGTGGGCATTCGCCACGCCCGCGGGGAGTTCATCGTCAACGCCAGCGCGCATGTGTATCCGGTCTACCCCGATTGGCTCGAGCGCCTGCTGGAGCCCTTTGCCGACCCCCAGGTGGCCGTCACCTACGGCAAACAGCGGGGCGCGGCCACGACCAAATTTTCCGAACACCAGATTTTCGCCGCCTGGTTCCCCGATGGTGAGGAGCCGGTGGTGCAGGACCACCCCTTTTGCAACAACGCCAACGCGGCCATTCGTCGCGCGCTGTGGGCGCAGCACCCTTACGACGAAACCCTGCCCGGCCTGGAAGACTTAGCCTGGGCCAAATGGGCCATGGCCCAGGGTTATCGGGTGGTGTATGTGCCCGCGGCCGAAATCGTGCATGTGCACGACGAGGCCCCGCGGCAGATTTTCAACCGCTACCGCCGCGAGGCCATGGCCTTCAAGCGCATCTACCCCGAGGCGCGCTTTGGCGTGGGCGATTTGGTGCGTCTGTTCGTGAGCAATGTGCTCAGCGATTGGTGGCACGCCTGGCACCAGGGGGTGTGGCGTCGGGTGGCGTGGGAAGTGGTGCAGTTCCGCTGGTGGCAGTTTTGGGGCACTTATCAGGGCTATCGGCTGGCCGGGCAGCCCCTCACCGCGCAGCTGCGGCAGACTTTCTACTACCCCCGGGGGTGGCGGCGCGCGCCCCAGCCCCGGCCGCGGCCCGTGCCGCCCATTGCCTACGACCGCGAAGCCGACGACGCGGCCCCGCAGCCTGCGCGGCGTCCGTGACCTGCTTTTGGGGAACCGTCGCCCGCGGCGCGCTCAGGTTTGGGCCTCAGGCGCGGCGTCGGCCGTCTCAGTCGGTTCCGCCGGCGCCACGAAGGGCGGGCGGTGAATGCGCCGATGATACGCGGGAATGCGCCGCGCGTAAGGCTGGGTGAACCACGGCGAAGTGATGAGAAAATCGGCCGTGGAGCGGTTGGACGCGGTGGGAATGTTGTAGAGCACCGCGATGCGCAGCAGGGCCTTGACATCGGGGTCGTGGGGCTGGGGCTCCAGCGGGTCCCAAAAGAAGACCAACATGTCGATTTCGCCATCGGCGATGAGCGCGCCCATTTGCTGGTCGCCGCCGAAGGGGCCGCTTTTGAGGCGATAGACGGGCAGGCCGGTGTGCTGGTGGATGAGCGCGCCCGTGGTGCCGGTGGCATACAGCATATGCCGGGCCAGCAGGTCCCGATGGTCCTGCACCCAGGCCAGCAAGTCGGCTTTGCGGCCATCGTGGGCCACCAGGCCAATGTGCTTGCGCTCGCGCAGGGGGACGCGCAAATAGTCGGCTTCGGTCACGGGCCCGGCTCCTGGGGTCGGGTGGGCTCTTCCGGCCGGGGTGCGTCCGCGGGGTTGGGGTCGGGGCCTGGGGCGCGGCGCTGGGTGTCGGTAATCACGAAGACCCGGGCCGGCGGTTGTTCGCCCCGCAAGATAGCGCCGCCCTCCCGCACGCTGGTCAGTAGTTCCTGAAAGGCTTTTTCGTCCATACGCCACCTCCCATCCCGGGGGATTTTACCATCATTCCCCTACACCGGCCATGAGCAGGCCCAACTGCTCGGGCGTGGCCGCCGCGGCCGGCAGCACGCCCATGATGCGGCCCTCGTAGAGGACCGCGATGCGGTCCGCCAGGGCCAGAATTTCGTCTAAGTCTTCGGAAATCAGCAGCACGGCCGCGCCGGCTTCCCGCTGGGCCAGCAGCTGTTGGTGCACATATTCCATGGCCCCAATGTCCAGCCCGCGGGTGGGTTGGGCGGCCAAAATCACCTTGGGCGCGCGGGAAAGCTCCCGGGCCAGCACCACTTTCTGGATGTTGCCCCCCGAGAGGCTTTGCACCGGCGTTTCCCGGGAAGGGGTCTTGATTTGATACGCGGCGATGAGCCGGTCGCTGTGTTCGGCAATGGCCCGGGGCTGCAGCACGCCCCGCCGGGCAAAGGGCGGCTTGAAGTGGTCCCGCAGGATGAAGTTCTCGGCCACGCTGAATTGCTTGATGACGCCCTCGCGCATGCGCTCTTCGGGGATGTAAGCCAGGCCCAGGTCGGCCCGGGCGTCGGGGGGCCAAGCGGTCACCTCTTGGCCCAGCAGGTGCACCCGCCCCCGGGTGAGGGGCCGCAGCCCGGCGATGACCTCGGCCAGTTCCCGCTGGCCGTTGCCCGAGACCCCGGCCAGGCCCAAAATTTCGCCGGCCCGCACCTGCAGGCTTACCCCGCGCAGGGCAGGGGTATCGCGGTCGCTTTG